>Ga0247810_10000357_pt1 | contig 57537 bp, 52 predicted proteins | sample UWRJL119311C1_FD_179918 | JGI IMG/M metagenome (GOLD analysis project Ga0247810, IMG submission 179918) | Plant litter microbial communities from Arlington Agricultural Research Station in Wisconsin, United States - UWRJ-L119-311C-1 | ecosystem: Environmental > Terrestrial > Plant litter >...
CTCCGGACTGTTGGGAGCCGAACACCCACATCGACTCGGACCACTACCGCGCGGTGATCCGCGCCCTGCACCGCCGACTGGTCGCCGAGGGTCGGCAGGTCTCCCTCCTGGCGCACGTTCTGGACTCCGGAAACGGCGACTCGGACGTCGCCGTGGTTCGCGCCCTCGGCGCGGAGCTGGGCGCCCCCGTCATCGTGCCGAGCGGGCTGGACGACGTGCGGACCGTCCTCGCCGGCTCCCGTCTCGTCATCGGCTCGCGCATGCACGCCTGCCTCAACGCCCTCTCCGTCGGGACTCCCGCGGTGCCCCTCGGCTACTCGGACAAGTTCGCCCCGCTCCTGGCGGAGCTCGGCTGGCGGCACGGGGTCGACCTCCGCGACCCGGATGTCGGCGTGGCGGCGATCATGACGGCGATCGCCACCGCCGAGGGCGACTCGGCCCCGCGCGTGGTGCGGCGAGCACTGATCGCGCGCCACAGCGCCGAGTTCGCACTCGCACGACTGGCGCGCGGGCGTCTCAGTCGCGCGCACGTGGCGGCCGCACTCCTCGCCCGGTGACCGGGCCCGACGAACGGCACGGCGCGATGACCATCACCACCAGCCCGGTGACCCACAGCGTTCGCGAGCGTCTCCACGCGAGGATCGAGCGGGTCGTCGACGCCGGGCTGTGTTCGGGGTGCGGGGCCTGCCCGCTGCTCGACGAGACGCTCGGCATGCGGCTCGGTGACGACGGCTTCGCCCGCCCGGTCACCGTCGGGTCGTCCGAGCACGACCTCCCGAGCCGGGCGCTCGCCGATTTCGAGGCGTCCTGCCCCGGCATCGCGGTCCACGCTGGCGGGGACACCACAGCCACCCGGCACCCCACCATGGGGCCCGTGGTCGCGGCGTGGGAGGCGTGGGCCGCCGACCCGGTGGTCCGGCACGCAGGCAGCAGCGGCGGGGTGCTCACCGCCCTGGCCGCCCACCTGCTCGAAAGCGGCACGGCACACCGAGTGGTGGGCGCGACCGCCGCCGAGGCGGAGCCGCGGCGTTCCGTCTCCGTCGCGCTCACCACCCGCGACGAGGCCATCGCGTCGGCCGGGTCCCGCTACGCGCCGGTGTGCGGGGCTGCCGAAGCCGGTGCCGGTGCCGGTGCCGGTGCCACCATCGGCCTCCCCTGCCGGGTCGCCGCCATGCGTCGCCTCGCCGACCGTGACGCCATCGACGACCAGATCCTCCTCTCCTTCTTCTGCGCCGGGACCCCGTCACAACACGCGACGGACGCGCTCGCCGGGCGCCTCGGCGGCCCCGGCACCCCTGCCGCGCTGCGGTATCGGGGCAACGGCTGGCCGGGGCGCTTCACGGTCACCGGCCCAGACGGTACTGAGGCATCGCTCGACTACGAGGAGTCGTGGGGTGCGCACCTCGGCCGTGCCGTCCACGACCGCTGCAAACTCTGCCCGGACGGGGTCGGCGAGAGCGCCGACGTGAGCGCGGCGGACCTCTGGGAGACCGATGACCGCGGCTACCCGGCATTCGTGGACGCCGAGGGAACGAGCGCGCTCATCGCGCGCACCCCACGCGGGCACACGCTCGTCCTGGCTGCGATCGCGGCCGGCGCCATCGTCGCCCGTCCCCTGCGCATCGACCGGCTCTCTGTCGTCCAACCCCTGCAGGTGGAGCGACGCACGCTGCTCGCCGGCCGTCTCCTCGGGGCGCGGCTGGCCGGGCGGGCCGTGCCCCGGTATTCCGGGTTCTCCCTCGTCCGACTCGCCGCACCCCGCTGGCGGGCGGCGATCCGTGCCGCGCGGGGGACGTGGCGCCGGATGCGGCGGACCTCGTGACCGCCGCCACCGACGCTGCGGGGCCGAGCCGCACGCGGTGCCGTGGTCACGATCGGCGCGCAGCTCATCCGGATGGTCGTTCAACTGGCGGTCGTGATCATCCTCGCCCGGCTACTCACTCCGACCGACTACGGGCTCGTGGCGATGGTGCTGGCGATCGTCGGTGTCGCTGAGATCCTGCGTGACTTCGGCCTCTCGTCGGCAGCGATCCAATCCGCGACGCTGAGCCCTGCCCAGCGGACAAGCCTGTTCTGGCTCAACACCGCGATCGGAGCGGGGCTGTCGCTGGCCGTGTTCCTCCTCGCTCCCGTCCTGGTCGCGCTCTACGACGAGCCGCGGCTGCTGCCGATCGTCCAGGGCCTCGCCCCGCTCTTCCTCCTGGGGGGTCTGGCCACCCAGTACCGGGCATCGCTCGCCCGCGAGCTGCGCTTCGTCGCGCTGGCCCGGGCGGATGTCATCGCCGCGGTCGTCGGCCTGACTGCAGCGATCACGCTCGCCGCCCTCGGCTTCGGTCCGGGGGCACTCGTCGGGCAGCAGCTTGCGCAGGCCCTCGCTCTTCTCGTCCTGCTCGCCCTCTCGGCGCGGTGGCCGCCGGGGATCCCGAGGCGCGGCACGCCCATCCGGCAGTTCCTCGGTTTCGGCGGCGGGCTCGTCGGGTCGCAGTTGGTCGGCTACCTGGCCAACAACATCGACAGCGTGGTGATCGGGTTGCGGTTCGGAGCCGGGCCGCTCGGCCTCTACTCGCGCGCCTTCCAACTGCTGATGACACCGCTCGGTCAGATACGCAGCCCTCTCACCACCGTTGCTCTGCCGGTCCTCTCCCGCCTCCGGGAGGACGGCCCCCGCTTCGCCCGTTTCGTGGGGACCGGGCAGCTCGCTCTCGGCTACACCCTCGTCGCCGGGCTTGGCCTCGTCATCGCGGCGGCCGAGCCCCTGACCACTCTGCTTCTCGGCGAGCGTTGGGACGCTGCGGCGCCCATCCTGCGTCTCCTCGCCATAGCGGGCGTGTTCCAGACGCTCGCCTTCGTCGGGTACTGGGTGTATCTCGCCCGGGGCCTCACGGCTGACCTGCTGCGGTACTCGCTGGTGAGCGCCGGCATCCGGGTGGCCTGCATCCTGGTCGGCTCCCAGTGGGGCGTCATCGGGGTGGCCGCGGGCTACGCGATCGCGCCAGCACTCGCCTGGCCGGTGTCCCTCTGGTGGCTGTCCCGGCGTTCCGGACTCGCGGTGCGGCCGCTCTACGCGGGCGCCGGGCGGATCCTGCTCACGGTCGGTGTCGGGGCGGCCGCGGGCCGACTTGCCGCCGATGTCGCCCAGCCGCTCGGGCCCGCACTGCAGGCGACCGCGGGCCTCGTCGCGGGGGTCGCTGCCTACGCGGCCCTCGCCCTCGTGCCTGCGATCCGGCGGGACTATCGCGCGGTCATCGACCTGGTGCGCGAGGTCCGCCGCTAGAGGCCAGAAACGTCAGTCGAATCAGATACGTCAGTCGAACCAGACCCGTCAGTCGAACCAGACACCGAGGTGACGGTCATCCTCGGCACGCCCGACGGCCGCGGCGATCGCGGCGGGCAGCGTTTGCGCGACCGTCCCGACGACCGACTCGACCGCGGGTGCCAATCGCACCCCGTCGACCGCCGGCGTCCCGTCCAGGGCCACGCTCGCGGCATCCTGTCCGGTGGCCGTGTGGAAGGCGGCGATGCTCGTGAAGACCTGCGGGTTGCCCGGCCCGCGCGACCAGACGATCGCCCAGGACGGCTCGGTCACGCTCGTCCGCTGGAAGACGTTGCCGTTGGAGCGCACGTCCATCTGCGCCGCCGAGCGTTCGTGGCTGTAGTCCTCGACGCAGAGGATGCATGTGCCGCGCCCCTCCGCCAAGACGTTGTTGCCCACGGACACGTCCTCGGTGATCCAGGTCACTGTCGGATCAGGCAGGGTCTGCCGGGAATCGTGGCCCGGCAGGGAGAGGTCACTCGCGCGCCGGTCCCCCTGGGTGACGTTGATGGAACGGAAGTTGGCGACGATCGTGTTGTTCCAGATGTCGACGTGACCGGAGTCGCTCACGAGCACTCCGTCCCGTTCACTGCCGGTGATCACATTGTCGGCGACGAGCGCCTCGGCGGAGAGCTCGATGACGAGGCCGTTGCCGATGCTGTCCTTGATGTCGTTGCCCGTGATCGTCATGTCATAGACGGACTCGTCGAACCAGAGGCCATTACCGCGGTTGGCGAGGATCGCACTGTCGGCGACGGTCACCCCGCGGGACTTGTGGATCTTGAAGCCGCCGGAGACGGGCGCCCGGTTGAAGTGCTCCGTGTTGTTGTCGGTTAGGAGGAGACCCGTGGCCACCAGGCCGTCGGCCCACGAGGCCTGGGCACCGAGCATCCCGGAGCGGCGGATGGTCACGTCGGTCAGGGTGGTGTCCGCGGCGAAGATGGCAAGACCCGTGGTCGCCGTGTCGGTGATCTCCACGTTCTCGATGGTCACCCCGGTCGCGCTCACGGCGACCGCCCCGATGTCGGGGACGGAAGGGGCGAAGCGGCGGATGCCGATGCCCCGTACGACGCTGTCGGTGCCGGCGATGACGAGGGCCTTGACCGTGTCGGAGGCGCGCACGACGGCACCGGTCGGGTCGGACCCGAGGAGGAGACGCTGCCCGACGGTGTCGACGAGGAAGGTGCCGGGCACGAGCTCCGCGACGGAGCCGACCTGCAGTTGGGCGACGTCGTCGATCCACACCTGGTCCGGGTGGGCGGCCATCGGGTAGAGCGGGTTCACGAACTGCCAACCCGCCGAAGTGCCGTCCGGCGCGCCGCGGGAGTAGGTGGGGCTGGCATCGAATGAGGTGGTCCACCCGGAGGCGACCCACACCTCCCCGTCCGGCTCCCAGTTCTCGACGACGCGGCTGCCGTCGAGCCAGGCGGCCTCGCCCGGATACGGCTGGATGGTCAGCCCCTTGTGGCCCGGCACGATGACGGTGCCGTGGTACTCGCCCGCGCGGAGCACGATCGTCGCGCCGGCGGGGGCGGCCGCGATGGCGGCCGGGAGGGTCGCGAACGGCGCCGCCTCGGTGCCGGCCGCGGTGTCCACTCCGGTCGGCGCGACGAACAGCGCCCCCTCGGGCACCGCGTAGGTGGTCGAGCCGACCGGCGCGGACCCGGGCGTCCCCCGGACGCCCTCGATGGCGGGCGCCCCGCCGGGCAGGGGCGGTTCGACGACCGGCGGTGTGGCCGTCGGCGGCACGAGCAGGCGGGCCAGCACGTCGTCGTAAGCGACCGTTACGGGCTCACTCGAGCCGGAGGCGTAGGTCCAGAAGCCGAACGTGCCCGGCGCGACGATACGTTCGGTGGCCGCATCGTCGGTGACCGCCTGCCACTCCGGCACGTCGGCACCGTCGAGCCAGACCCGCGCCCGCAGGTCCACGACGTCGCTGCCGCTCACCTGCGCCTCGAGGTGGAGGACGGAACCGGCGCCCAGTCCGGCGCCGACGGGGACGTCGCGCACGAGGGCCACCTGCGCCGCCGTCGACCCGACGACCCGCAACAGCGAGAGCCACGCCGCACCGGCCGGGTCGATGCGCACCGAGGCCAGATAGTGCGAGCCGCCGGCCGATCGCAGCTGCAGACCGGAGTACACCCCGTTGCCGACGGTCGGCAGCGCCACCGGGGAGATCGTGGTGGCGACGAGGACGTCGGCGGCGGAGACGGAGCCCACCGTGGCCGTCACCGACGATCCCGACCGTGGCGGCGTGGCGAGCGCCACGGCACCGTCGAGGGAGAAGGCCGACGGGAGCGTCAGGGCGTAGTCGCCACCGGTGGGTGCCACGCCCCAGGACCCGGCCGTCGCCGCGCGGTCATAGTCGTCGGCGACGACGGTGTCGCCGACGACCAGCTCGGGATCCTCGGCTGCGATCGCGAACCGCGTCACGACGACGGCGAGGAGGAGGACCATCACGACACCGGCCGCGATGAGGATGCGCCGACGCGCCCTGGCCGGCCGCTCGGCGGCGAGCGCCGTGGCGCGATGCCTTCCCGTCGCCGTCATGTCGGCCTCTCGTGCCGCTCCCCCCGGCCACGGGATCACACCCCGGTGGGGCGGTGATGCTCGTGTGCCTGCTCGGGGAAGGTCGAGTCGTCGGCACTCGCACGGAAGCGATTGTGCGCAACTGTAGCATGTGCCCCATTCGGGGGGCTAAGGTGAACGCAACCCGGGTCTTCCCCTTTCTGCCGGCCGCGTCGTTCCCCCGGACGACGTTCCCGAGACGTCACGTCACCCCTTGGACGTGAACGCCGCAGAAAGGATGCCATGACCATTCGGATCGGCTACGCAGCAGGAGCCTTCGACCTCTTCCACATCGGCCACCTGGCGCTCCTGCGCCGGGCTCGCAACGAGTGCGATTTCCTCGTCGCGGGGGTCGTCTCCGACGAACTCCTCGAGTCCCAGCGCGGGCGGGGCGCCATCATCCCCCTGTCCGAGCGCCTCGAGATCGTGCAGAGCATCGACTGCGTGGACCGCGCCGTCGCCGAGACTAACGCCGACAAGCTCGACACCTGGCGCGAGCTCGGCTACGACGTGTTCTTCAAGGGCGACGACTGGCGCGGCACCCAGAAGGGCATGGACCTCGAGCAGCGCTTCGCCGAGGTCGGGGTGGAGGTCGTCTACTTCCCGTACACGATCGACACGTCGAGCACGGTGTTGCGCAAGGCGATCGCGGCACTGGCCGCCCCCGCTTTCGAGGTGGCGACGGGCTGACCGCGGTACTGCCGGCCCCAGTGACTAGGCGTGAACGCGGGTGCCGATCCGCTCGCCGCGGATCGCCTTCGTCAGGTTGCCGGCCGGCTCCATGCCGAACACGACCATCGGCATCGCGTTGTCCATGCAGAGGCTGAAGGCGGTGGAGTCGACGACCTTGAGTCCCTGGACGAGCGCGTCCTGGTAGGTCAGCTCGTCGAGCTTCTTCGCGTCCGGGTTCTTGCGCGGGTCATCGCTGTAGACGCCGTCGACGCCGTTCTTCGCGACCAGCACCTCGACGGCACCGATCTCGAGGGCGCGCTGCGCGCTCACGGTGTCGGTGGAGAAGTACGGGAGCCCGGCGCCGGCGCCGAAGATGACGATGCGGCCCTTCTCGAGGTGACGCTCCGCACGCAGCGGGATGTACGGCTCCGCGACCTGGGTCATGGCGATGGCGGACTGGACGCGCACCTGCGCGCCGGCCTGCTCGAGGAAGTCCTGCAGGGCGAGGGCGTTCATGACGGTGCCCAGCATGCCCATGTAGTCGGCGCGACCGCGGTCCATGCCGCGGGTGGAGAGCTCGGCGCCGCGGAAGAAGTTGCCGCCGCCGACGACGATCGCGATCTCGACGTCCTTGGCCGCCTCGGCGATCTCCTTGGCGATACCGCTCACGACATCGGGGTTGACCCCGAGGGAACCACCGCCGAACGCCTCACCGGAGAGCTTGAGAAGGACGCGGCGCTTGGGCTCAGACAATGGGGTTCCTCTTCCTGTCTTGGAAATACTAGCGGCACCCAAAGGGGGTACAGCTGCGCATGGGAAAGGGCCCCCGAGCCGAAGCTCGAGGGCCCTTCACACGCTGGTGTTACGCGCCGACCTTGAAGCGGGCGAAGCCGCTCACGGTCAGGCCCGCGTCGGAGAGGACCTTCGCGACGGAGACCTTGTTGTCCTTCGCGTAGTCCTGCTCGAGCAGGGCGACCTGCTTGAAGAACGCGCTGACGCGTCCCTCGACGATCTTCGGGAGGGCGGCCTCGGGCTTGCCCTCGCCACGGCTGATCTCCTCGACGATGCGACGCTCGTTCTCGACCGTGTCGGTCGGGACGTCCTCGCGGGCGAGGTACTGCGGGTCAGCGAAGGAGATGTGCTGGGCAACGGCCCGAGCCGTGTCCGCGTCGTCACCGGCGTAGCCCACGACAACGCCGACCTGCGGGGGCAGGTCCTTGTTGGTGCGGTGCAGGTAGACGGCGAACTTCTCACCGGAGACGGCGGCCACGCGACGCAGCTCAACCTTCTCGCCGAGGATGGCGGCCTCCTCGCTGATGAGGTCCGCGACGGTGCCCGAGCCGGCGGGGGCCGCGAGGCCCTCCTCGGTCGTGGTGGCGCCGGCGGCCGCGACGGCCTCCAGCACCTTGTCACCGAGGGCGACGAACTTGTCGTTCTTCGCGACGAAGTCGGTCTCGCAGGCGAGCTCGATGAGCGTCGTGGTTCCGGCGCCCTCCTTCGCGGCGACGAGGCCCTCGCTCGTGGAGCGGTCGGAGCGCTTCGCGTTGCTCTTCGCACCCTTGAGACGCAGGATCTCGGTGGCCTTCTCGATGTCGCCGCCGGCCTCGACCAGGGCGTTCTTCGTGTCGACCATGCCGGTACCGAGACGGTCGCGCAGGGTCTTGATGTCTTCGAGCTTGACGTCAGCCATAGGTCGGTCCTTACTTGCTCTCGGTGGCGTCCGCGGCCTCATCGGCAGCGGGGGTCTCGGCCTCGGCGGCGGGCGCCTCGGCAACGGGGGCCTCCTCGACCGCGGGGGTCTCGGCGGGCGCCTCAGCGGCGGGGGTCTCCTCGGCGGCAGGCGCCTCGGCGGGGGCAGCAGCCTCGGACTGGGCGAGGAGCTCGGCCTCCCACTCGGCGAGGGGCTCCACCTCCTGGCCGTCGGCCGGCTTCTCGTGACGCTGCTTGAGGCCCTCGGCCGCGGCGTCGGCCACGATGCGGGTCAGGAGCGCGACGGAGCGGATGGCGTCGTCGTTGCCGGGGATCGGGAAGTTGACCTCGTCGGGGTCGCAGTTCGTGTCAAGGATCGCGATGACCGGGATGCCCAGCTTGTGCGCCTCGTCGATCGCGAGGTGCTCCTTCTTGGTGTCGACGATGTAGATCGCGGACGGGGTCTTCGTCAGGTTGCGGATACCACCGAGGCTCTTCTGGAGCTTGATGAGCTCACGCTTCTGGATGAGGAGCTCCTTCTTCGTGAAACCACGCGTGGTGTCGTCGAAGTCGATGTCCTCGAGCTCCTTCATGCGCGCAAGACGCTTGGAGACGGTGGAGAAGTTGGTGAGGAGGCCACCGAGCCAACGCTGGTTGACGAACGGCTGGCCGACGCGCTGCGCCTGCTCGGCGATGGAGCCCTGGGCCTGCTTCTTGGTTCCGACGAAGAGGACGGTGCCGCCGTGGGCGACGGTCTCCTTGACGTAGTCGTACGTCTTGTCGATGTACTCGAGCGACTTCTGCAGGTCGATGATGTGCGAACCCGAGCGCTCGGTCAGGATGAAGCGCTTCATCTTCGGGTTCCAGCGGCGGGTCTGGTGTCCGAAGTGGACGCCGCTGTCGAGCAGCTGGCGGATGGTGACGACGGCCATGGTCGTATTCCTTTTCTGGCAGGCTTTCGCCGGCCCTTCAGTTGTCATCCGCGCCTCGGCGAGGAGCGGAACCTGGTGCCCGGCACGCATCCGCGTTCTTCTTGCGAAGATCGACTGGAGGAGTTGCGCCACTCTCGAAAGGAGAGCTCTGGGCACGCGTAGTCACCCCGCTGGGCGGAGTGCGGTATCCATGCTAACACCTCGGAACTGTCCACGGGTCCCGCGATCGAGCGCCGTCGGACCCCGGATCGGCGCATCCTGTCGGGCATGCGTCCGCTCCTCCTCGTCCTCCTCGTGTCGCTCTTTGCGGCGCCTCCCGCGACCTGGACCTGGCCGGTCGACGGGCCGCGCGTCATCGCCCGCCCCTACCTCGCGCCGGCGACGCCCTACGGGCCCGGTCACCGCGGCATCGACGTCGAGGTGGAGATAGACGTCCTGCTCGCCCCGGCGGACGGTGTCGTGCATTTCGCGGGCACCGTCGTCGACCGCGGCGTGCTGTCGATCCGGCACGACGGCGGAATCATCTCCAGCTACGAGCCGGTGGAGACGGAACTCGTGGAGGGCGACGAGGTTCGTCGCGGCGAGCAGATCGGCACCATCCGCCCCGGGCACTGCCCGCTCGTGCGGTGCGTGCACATCGGGGTGCGGATCGCGGGCGAGTACGTGTCGCCGCTGGTGCTGTTCGGCGGGGTTCCGCGGTCGGTGCTGTACCCGACGCGGACGCTGAGGTCTCGACAGGCTCGACCCGCTGACCATCCCGCGCCCGACCCAGCGGGTCGAGCTTGTCGAGACCGCCCCACTCAGCGGGTCGAGCTTGTCGAGACCGCCCCCTACGCCCGAGGGTGCGCCAGCGCGTAACTCTGCTTCAGCCGCTCCGTCGACACGTGCGTGTAGATCTGGGTGGTGCCGAGGCTGGCGTGGCCGAGCAGTTCCTGCACGGCGCGGAGGTCCGCGCCGCCGTCGAGCAGGTGGGTGGCCGCCGTGTGCCGGAACGTGTGGGGCCCGGCCGGGCCGGTGCCCGGCAGCTCCACGAGGAGCCGGGCGACGAGTTCGTAGAGGGTGCGGGTGCCCACGCGCGTGCCGCGGGTGTTCACGAACAGCGCGACCACGGCGTCCGTTGCTTCCCGCTTGTCCAGCCAGGCGTCGATCGCGCGTCGGGCGGGCGCACCGAATGGGACCACCCGCTGCTTGTCGCCCTTGCCCGTGACGCGCACCGTCTGGCGACCGAGGTCGACGTCGGCGAGATCGAGGCCGGCGAGCTCGCTGACGCGCAGCGCAGCGCCGTAGAGGAGTTCGATAACGGCCAGGTCGCGCACGGCCATCGCGTCGCCGGTCGCCGCGGCGGCCTCGAGCCGGGCGAAGAGCCCGTCCACCTGCTCGCGGTTGAGCACGCGCGGCAGGTGCTTGTCGGACTTCGGCGACCGGAGGCGCACGGCCGGGTTCACGGGGAGCCGACCGGTGTCGGCGAGCCAGCCCCCGAAGGCGCGCACCGTCGCCGCCCGCCGCGCGATCGTGGAGGCGGCGAGCCCGGCCTGCGAGCTGTCCCACAACCATTCGCGCAGCAGTTCGAGGTCGAGTCCGGCGGGGACATCCACCTCGCGCCCCTCCGCAAAGGTCGCGAGCGCGTCGAGGTCGCCCGCGTAGGCGCGGACCGTGTGCGTACTGAGGCCGCGCTCCCCCGCCAGGTGGCGGAGGAAGTCCTCGATCGCGGGTCGCATCCCCCCATCGTCCCCCGCGCGGGGCCGATGGGGGTTCAGGCGTGCCGCCTACTCCGTTGTCGACGCCTTCGCGGGGACCTCGACGTGCGCGGGGTGCTCGGCGTGCGCCGGGCGGTGCACGCGCGACGGCCACCAGAAGCGCTCGCCGGCGATGAACGCGAGCGACGGCACGATGACGGTGCGCACGAGCAGCGTGTCCAGGAGCACACCGATGCAGACGATGATGCCGATCTGCGTGAGCGTGATGAGCGGGAGGACGCCGAGCACCGCGAACACGGCGGCGAGCAGGATGCCCGCGCTCGTGATCACACCGCCTGTCGCCGAGAGCGCCCGGATCATGCCGGTGCGGGTGCCGTGCTCGACGGCCTCCTCCCGGGCCCGGGTGACGAGGAAGATGTTGTAGTCCACGCCGAGGGCGACGAGGAAGAGGAAGCTGAACAACACCACGTTGGTGTCGACGGCGGGGAATCCGAAGACGGTCTGGAACAGGATCCAGCTGAGTCCGAGGCTCGCGAAGAAGGAGCCGACGACGGTGAGCAGCAGCAGGATCGGCGCGACGATCGCCCGCAGCAGGATCACCAGCACCAGCAGCACCAGGGCGAGGATGAGCGGGATCACGAGATCCTGGTCGTGCTCCTGTGCCGCCTTCTCGTCGAGCGCCTGCGCATCGAGGCCGCCGACGAGGGCGCCCTCGCCGTTCACCGCGTCACGGATGTCCTCGACGATCGCAAAGGACTGCGGGGTCTCGGCCTCGGCGTCGATGACGACGCCGAGTTCCGTCCACTCCCCCGTCGAGTCACCGAGCGTCACGGTCGAGACGCCCTCGACCTCATAGAGGGCGGCGGACACGTCGTCGACGGACCCGTCCGGGGACATGACGACGACGGGCGAGCCGCTGCCCGCGGAGAAGGCCTCGGCGATGACCTCCTGGCCGGTGACCGCCTCGGGGGTGCTGGTGAACCTCTCGCTCTGCGAGAGACCGACCTGCAGCTGAGTGACACCGAGGGCGAGCCCACCGAGGAGCAGGATGCCCGCGGTCGCCACCACGACCGGGCGCTTGGAGACGCCGGTGCCGAGCTTGGACCAGAAGCCCTTCTGCGCCGGGTTCTCGGAGCCGAAGCGCGGCACGATCGGCCAGAACAGACCGCGGCCGAAGAGGACGAGGGCGGCCGGGAGGACGAAAAGGGCGAAGATCATCGCGATGACGATGCCGACCGCGCAGGCGATGCCGAGGGCACGGTTGCCGGCGAGTTCGGCGAAGACGAGGGTGAGCAGCGCGAGCGTGACGGTTCCACCGCTCGCGATGATCGCGGGGCCGGCGCCACGCAGGGCGCGGGCCATCGCGTCGCGGCGATCCTCGTGCAGGCGCAGCTCGTCGCGGTAGCGCGCGATGAGAAGGAGGGCGTAGTTGGTCCCCGCGCCGAAGACGAGGACGGACAGGATGCCGGTCACCGAGGCGTCGAGGGAGATGCCGAACAGGCCCGCCACCCGCGAGGCCACCATGCCGGCGAGACCGTCGGCGACACCGACGACGGTGAGCGGGACGAGCCAGAGCCACGGGCTGCGGTAGGTGACGAGAAGGAGGAGCGCCACGACGATGACGGTGACGAGGAGGAGCGTGAAGTCGGCCCCCTTGAACACGGCGGCGACATCGACGGCGAAGCCCTCGGGGCCGGTGAACAGGGCCTTCAGGCCGTCGGGCAGGTCGGTGTTGGCGAGTTCGCGGATCTCGGCGGCACGCTCGGCCTGGGCGGTGACGTCCGAGATCTCCTCGAGCGGGACGACCAACAGCGCGGCGGTCCCGTCCTCCGACTCCTGCGCGGGCGGCACGAAGCCGTCGGGCGTCAGGTCGTTGAGGGTCGGTGCGACGGCGGCCACCGCCGCCAGGTCATCGTCGGTCAGCTGCTCACCGTCGCGGGTGAAGACCAGGAGGGCGCTCGTCTGGTCGGCGTCGGGCAGCTCGTCCTGGAGGGCGGCGACGCGTGCCGACTCGGCGCTGTCCGGCAGGCCGAGCCCGGGGGCCGTCTCCTCGTCCGAACCCGAACCGAGGGCGAAGATCGCTCCGGAGAGCAGCACCGCGAGGACCAGCACGATCCAGGAGGTGCGCTTGGCGGTGATGAAGCGGGTGAGTGCGTGCATGGGTCCCTCGCGACGTGATTAGACAATCTAACTAGATCATCTAATCACATTCGCGTACGATTGGACACATGGAAACCCGCCGCGCCCCGCACGAGGCCACCGTGCTCCTCCGGGACATCCGCGAGCTCTCCGGCGCCTTCGAGGCCCACCTCGGCCGCCAGCTCACCGTCAACGCCACCGATCTCGCGGCCATGGAGCACCTCATCGAGAACGGCCCGCTCACCCCGACGGACCTCGCCGCGCGTCTGGGCATCACGACCGCCGCGATGACGACCAGCATCGACCGGCTGACGGCGCTGGGCCACGTGACCCGCGAACCGAACCCCGGCGATCGCCGCGGGGTGCTCGTGGTGCCGACACCCGAGTCGTCCCGCCGGGCCATGGCCTCCATCCTTCCCATGGTCGCCGGGATCGACCGCGTCCTCGAGGACTTCGACGAGGACCAGCGAGAGGTCGTCGTCGAGTACCTGCGGCGCGTGATCACGGCCTACCGGGAGCACCTGCCGCAGCAGGGCTGAATCAACCCGCCTTGCGGTTGAAGTCGGAATCCTTGCGGGAGAACACGTCCAAGCGCTGCTCTCGCGTCATGGCCTCGATCGTCGCCAGGTTGTCGCGGGAGAAGCCGGCGATCTCCGGTTCGACACCGAGCGGCACGATCGTGTGGACGATGGTCTCGTCGTACACGTGCACGAGGTTGATGGCCTGGTTGGCGTCGACGGAGGAGAGCAGGCTGTCCGGCACGGTCAGGGCGAGCGTGTAGCAGGTGGCCGCGGCGACCGAGACGGGGATGCCGGCGAATGTCGCGTGGGTCGGGAAGTGCAGGTGCCCCGCGAGGATCGCCCGGACATCGGTGCCGCGGACGACATCGGCGAGGCGGCTCTGGTTCTGCAGCTCGAGCAGGTCCATCGCCTGCAAGAGCGGCGTCGGCACCGGCGGGTGGTGGACGGCGATGAGCGTGCCGTGCGGAGCGGGGGTGGCGAGCTCGGCGGCGAGCCACGCGGCCTGCTCCTCCGTCACGTCGCCGTGGTGATAGCCGGGGACCGTCGTGTCGAAGGAGATGATGCGCAGTCCGTCGATGTCGTACACGCGGTTGTGCGGTTCGAGCGACGGGTCCTCGTCGAAGAGCTCCTGCGCGTAGGCGGGGCGCTCGTCGTGGTTGCCCATCACCCAGATGAGCTCGGCGCCGAGCTCGGCGACGGCCGGCTCGACGATCGCGCGGAGGGCGCGGTAGGCATCCGGCTCCCCGAGGTCGGCGAGGTCGCCCGTGAACACGACCGCCTGCGGCTTGTTCTCCAGGGCGGCGAGCTGGGCGAGCGCCTGACGGAGGTTGGACTCGTTCTCGAGGACGCCGTACTGCTTCTTCCCGCCGCCCAGGAGGTGCGTATCACTGATGTGGGCGATGACGCGGGAGGGGGCAGGATGTTGGCCAAGCTGGATCATTCGACCAGCCTACGCCGTTACTACTTGTTCCGTTTCGAGGGCTGCCGGCGGCCGGCACGCCTGACCTCCCGTGTACGACGAGAACCGCCGCGCCGCTTCACAGCATCGACGACCACCGCGCCCAACAGCATCAGGCCGCCTGCGAGTCCGGAGAAGACGTAGAAACGCGGGCGCATGAAGTCCTGTGTCGCGATGGCGTAGGTGCACACGATGACCAACGCGAGCCCGAGGACCAGAAAGAGGATGCGCGCCCAGAGATCCATCGGAGCTCGTTGTCTTCCCATCACCGGGTCCCCTCCGCATCCGCCGATCGGGCGACCCACGCCCTGGTTGCCTCCCAGTATGGCCGGTGCCACGCGGGCGCCCGAGGCGAGGGTCGCGCACGACCTGTCGCGATTCAGAGCGCTGCCGGTGGCGGGGCGTACCCTGCTGGTATGTGCGGACGCTACGCCGTGGGCGGCGACATCGAGGAGTTGAACCGCGAGTTCGACGCCATCTCCACCGGCGCGGACGGGTGGGTGGAGAACTGGAACATCCGCCCCACCGATCCGGTGCCCATCGTGCTGGAGTCGACGAAGACCGGTGAGACCGTCCGCCGGCTGGAGCTCGCTCGCTGGTCGCTCCTCCCCTCCTGGTCGAAGGAGCCGCGCATGAAAGTGCCGACCTTCAACGCCCGCAGCGAGGACGTGATGACCAAGGCCTCCTACAAGGCATCCGTCGTGTCCAAGCGCGCTCTCATCCCCGCCGATGGCTACTACGAGTGGCACACGGAAGGAAAGGTGAAGACCCCGTACTTCATCCACCCGCCGCAGGGCCGCGTGGCCTTCGCGGGCCTCTACTCCTGGTGGCGCAACCCCGCACTGGCCGATGACGACCCGGCGCGGTGGGTGCTCTCCACGACGATCCTCACCATGGACGCCGTCCCCTCCCTCGCCGACCTGCACCCGCGCAACCCGGTCGTGCTGCCGGAGGACTTCTGGGACGACTGGCTCTCGCCCGAGATCGACGGCGACCAGTCCTTCGTCGATCTGGCGGTCGAAGCGGCAGCGCCCGTCGCCACCGCCCTGCAGGTCCGCCGGGTGGCGCCGCTCCGCAACGATGCCACCGACGCGTCGCTCGCATCGCCCGTCTCCGAGCCCGCTTCCCAGCCGGTCGAGCCCACTCAGCGGGTCGAGCCTGTCGAGACCCCCGGAGCCTGACCGATGCCCTGGCAGCGCCCCACCGACCGCCTCCTGCTCCGCCGCTGGTCTCCCTCCGATCGAGATCCCTTCGCAGCCCTCAACGCCGACCCGGAGGTCATGGAGCACTTCCCCGCTCCCCTCGACCGCGCCGACAGCGACGCCCTCGCCGACCGGGCCGACGCGATGTTCGAGCTCCACGGCCACGGCCTGTGGGCGGTCGAGCGCCGGGACACCAACGAGTTCATCGGCTTCACCGGTCTCGCCCCGATGGCCGTCGGCGTGCCCGGGGAGGGCGGCGTCGAGGTCGGTTGGCGTCTCGCCCGGCCGCATTGGGGAAACGGCTTCGCCTCGGAAGCGGCCCGCGAGAGCCTGCGTTTCGCCTTCGACGAACTCGGTCTCCGCGTCGTCAACTCGATCACGGCCGTCACGAACGTCCGCTCCCAGCGGGTGATGGAGAGCATCGGCATGTCGCCGCTCGATCGGTTCGAGCACCCGCGTATCCCGGAGGGCTCCCCCATCCGTCCGCACGTGCGATACGTGGTGACCGTCTAGCTTCCGCTGCGCTGCGCCTTCACGGCCTTGACCGTCAGGTGGGCGGCGATGCCGACGAGGAAGACGGCGAACGCGATCGACGCCACCTGTGCCGGGATCGCGAGCGCCACGAACGCCCCGCCGACAGAGGCGACGGCCGCCGCGGCCCCGACGATGAGCCCGGTGCGCACCTGCACGAGCCCGCTCGAGCGGTTGCGCAGGGTGCCGGACAGAGTGGTCGGGATCATGACGAGCAACGAGGTGCCCTTCGCGACGAGGTCGCTGATGCCGAAGAGGGCGATGAGCGCGGGGACGGCGATGATGCCGCCACCGACACCGAGCAACCCGGCCGCGATGCCCATGACGAGCCCGAGTGCGACATAGGCCACGGCCAGCAGCGGGGTGAGAACGAGCGGGTCGCCGCGCACCGGGTCCTCGAAGAACATGTTGACGGCGACGACGAGCAGCATGGCGATGAAGATCCAGCGCAGCACGGCGATCGGGATCCGCTTGAGCAGCGCGGCACCGATGATCGCACCGACGATGGCACCGGCGGCGATGAAGGCGGCAGCCAGGTAGTCGACCTCACCGTTGGCCAGGTACGTGATCGACCCGGCGATGGCGGTCGGCAGGATGGCGAGCAGCGAGGTGGCCGCCGCCTGCTTCTGATCGAGCCCGGCGAAGGCGATGAGCAGGGGAACGAGGATGATGCCGCCCCCGACGCCGAACGCCCCGCTGAGGAGGCCGCCGGCGATACCGATGAGGACGAGCGCGATGACGCGCGGGCGGGGTGTGGCTGGAGTATCGATGCGTCCAGCCTATGACCCTTCACCGCCGCACCCAGCCCCGCTCCCCGCGCTCGATCACCCGGCCCTCGAGCTCGAGCGCGCCCAGCAGAGCCTGCGCCGTGTGCTGCGACAGCCCGGCCCGCTGGGCCGCCTCGAGCGCGGACCGCGGGACACGCGGGGAGAGCGCGTCGAGCAGGAGCGCCTCCTCGGTCGTCGGGTCGGGTCCTTCCAGCGGAGCGAGCTCGGCCATCTCATCGGCATTCGTGACCACGGTCGCGGTGTACTCGCGCATCAGCCGATGGCATCCCGCGGAAGCGGCACTGGTCACCGGACCCGGCACTGCCCCGAGTGGTCGCCCGATGGACACGGCGTGGCCCGCGGTATTGAGCGAACCCGACCTCCAGCCCGCTTCGAGCACCACGGTCGCCCGACTCGACGCAGCGATGCAGCGATTTCGTTGGAGAAATCTCCAGCGATTGGGCAGTGACCCGCAGGGCACCTCGGAGGCGACCGCACCCGTCTCGATGATCCGGGTCAGCAGCGCCTCGTGACCACTCGGGTAGAAGCGGTCGAGGCCCCCGGCCAGGAACGCGATCGTCGTCCCCTTCGACGCGAGGGCGGCGCGGTGCGCCATGCCGTCGATACCGTACGCGGCGCCGGAGACGATCGTGTACCCGCGATCGACCAGCCCGGCCGACGCCTCCATGGTCACGTGCTCGCCATAGCCGGTGGCCGCCCGCGCGCCGACGAGGGCGATGGAACGGTCCAGCGTCAGCAGGGCCTCCCGCGTCCCGCGCACCCAGAGCGCGATCGGAACATGGCCGTCCAGGTCGTCGAAGCCGCGCGGCCACTCGGTCGTCCCCGGCAGCACCAGCCGGGTGTCGAAGCGAGGAGCCTGGGCGATCGCGGTGTCCACCGCGGACTGCGTGAGTCTCGGCCGCCACCGCAGCAGTGCGCGACGGAACTCGTCCAGCGCCTTCGGGTCCGTGAGAGCGGACTCCACTTCCGACGATCTGTCCTCCGAGGCCACGATCCGCAGCGCGTCCACCGCTCCGTAGGTGGCGACGATGGTGGCCGCGACCCGATCGCCCGGCTCGATGATGCAGGTCCAGGCGACGCGAGCGGTCACCTCCTCGGGGTCGCCGTCGGCGATCCGAGCCACAGCGGACTCATCGACCCGGAGTTCGAATGCCATGTCAGATCGCCTTCCGCAGGTAGAGAGCGCGGCCGACATGCTCCGCCGTGGGGGTCGACGCCTCGTCGAGGTCGGTCAAGGTCCAGGCCAGGCGCAACACGCGGTCGTAGCCGCGCATCGTGATGCCGCCACGCTCGAGCGCCCGGTCGAGCGTGGCGGTGACGGTCGGCGCGAGCCGCGCCTCCGGCCCGCGGAGCCAGGCGCCGGGCACCTGCGAGTTGAGCGTCCACGGCGTCCCCGCGAGACGGGTCGCTGCTCGCGATCGCGCCGCGACCACCCGCGATCGTGCCGTCGCCGTGTCGGTCACCACCGTGTCCACTCCCTCCATCCGCAGTTGCGCGCTCGTCACCCGGTGCACGCGCAGTTGGATGTCGACGCGGTCGAGCAGCGGCCCGGAGATGCGCGCGAGGTAGCGGCGCCGCTGGGCCGGCGGGCAGGTGCACTCCGAGTCGCGAGCCCCGTATTGACCGCAGGGGCAGGGGTTCGCCGCCATGTTATGAACCGCTTCTACTTGCTGTCAGCTGTCAGACTTCATTGCCCTCTGCCATATGCAGGGCTAGCAAACTGGCTCGTTCCGCGAAGAGGTGACGAACGCTTTGACGCCAAACACACCGATGTGACGCCCAAGTCGGACTACGCCCCATGCGGCCACTTGACGCTGCGACCGGCGCGACCCAGGTCTCGGTCACCGCGCTCCCAAACTCAGGGTGGGTCGAACGCTCAGTGCACACCCGTGCCAACGGCACAATTGCCGTCCTCGGCACAGAGCTCCCGTCTGCCGCGCCAACGGCGGTGAGCAATAGCTCCTTTGCATGTTGGAGGTTGCACCACTGTCGGAGTCACGGGCATCACGAACTACCTCGATTGCGAGGTCTACATGTGGGCCGGCGTCGTCTCAATGCGATTTGAAGCGGACTAAGCGATCTACACGGGCTCCGTGGACAAGATCAACGCCGTACGCAGCAAGAGCATTTCATTGGCACTGGGAGTGAGCGTAGGCAGCGAAACCCTCAGAATCACTCGCGCGACCGAGATCGCTCCTGGGACCCCAGCGACCGCACGCTACTCGGCGCAGATCGCCAGCACGCCCGGCGGCGGTAGTTCACCAGCTTTCGTCCAACTCAACGTTTCGAACAATCTCGCATGGGAGACCCACTAATGCGCAAGAGAATCGGTTTCTTGGGAGTTCTAGCCACCTCCTTGATTATTCTGTCCCCGTTGAGCGCGTCAGCCGAGAGCGATAGCCACGTCATCAGCACCAACGAGCTCGTTTTTGTGTGGACTTAGTACATGTCAACCGGAGACATCCAGAAGGTCTGCACTCCCCATCGATCGTCTGCACCACGACCAACATGAACAACGAGTGAGTGAAAGTGCTCGCTGGCGCACGCACCATCAGCTTTGCGGCCCAGACGATGGCCACTTCGCCGCACGGGTGAGTAGCGCACTTCCACGGGAGGGAGGGGCTCAAATTGCGCAGCGTCCCACTCGTGGTTCAACCCGCGAAGCCCGATCCTCCCGCGGCACCTCAGCTGTGGGCAATATCACTAGCGTTTAAAACTCTGCGTCGGGCGTAGATGCGCCAGGTGCTCGCGGCTCCTGTGAGGAGCATGATGCAAGTTCACATCGGTGGTGAGAGCCGCCAACACGTCTGAAACGACGGGTGCTCGTTGTCGGCGCTCAGCCGTAGACTCCGCGCCATGGCTGAGGTGCGTTCGTTCGCGCAATATTCTGCGCGACTACTAAACAAACAGCGGACAGAAACCCGTAGCGTGATCGATTCTGCAATTGCGCATGCTTCTCAGCACCCAAGGCCGGACGGGTCCGGGATAGAAAAATTGTTGCTCTGGCTCGAGGGACATTCCAACGGTGGCTTCTACAAACTCGTGGTCTTCGACGAAGGCATCGACCACAGCCTCCGTCTACTGCATGCCATAGACCAGCACGCCAGGTCGGTCGAGCTCATGCTCCGCCACGATGCGGTCGAGGGCGCAACACTGATGACCATCTACCGTGCGGCGCTAGAGGCCACTGCACAGCTCTGCTACCTGCACGACGCAATGATCCCGGTGCAAGATCTAGCGGCACGAAATGTCGCGGCGCGGTTGGCTTTCTTTCACGGGAATGAGACGACGTCGCTGGCGTTCGGGCAGCACATGCCCGCGGACAAGACGGAGGACATCAAGAGCGGAGTGGACGGCTTACAAAACTTTCTACGAGATAACGGCGTCACCTTAGACGAAGGGCGTTCGCCCAGAAACTTCGCTGCTTGGGTGCAGGTTGATGGCTCGACCCGAGCAAACGTGAGATTCAACGCGACTGACGCGATTTCCCGGTATATCGGGGGGAGCTGGCAGTACGCGCTCGGTTCCGGAGCTACCCATGCCCTGGGCTGGCTTCTGCCTAGCTACGTCCCAGGGATCGACGAGAAGCTTGGCTCGGACCATGACATAGTCGTGTCCGTCGTGGCGGGGTTTCTCGACTGTGCAGACGCGATTGCAAAAACTGCCTCGGCTCACAGCGGGTATGACACTGTGGCCGCACGGCGCAAGACTCTGAAGCGTCGGACTGTTCTCGTCGCGAATGCCAGCGGTGGACAACCCAGCCCTATCGACCTTGAAACCTACGAAAGCAGAGGCCCGAACTGGACCCCTCTCGAAGTGCCCAAATCCTATGGCGCCGCCTTCGGGCTACGCACCAGAAATGGATGAAATCGAACTTGTGGAGGCCCGCGCATTGAGTGCATTTCCCTTACATATAGGCACAAACCCTCCCGCATATTGGGATGACATTGAAAAGCGCCAGGCGGCCATCGGAGAGGGTTCCGCTCCTTTTCTTCGCGACCAGAAGCGGCCTCGCACGGCGGACCAGGATTTGGACTGGAACGCTCTCGGGTTCGACGTTCGATGGGTGGGAGATGATCCGACAGATTGCGTGGCAGCCCTCAACCCGGGTTTCTACCATGGACGTGGCGCAAGTGAATACGAGCGATTTGTTCAAGGGGCCGCAAGCCGCGGCGAAACGGCGCTAGTGATTTCGACCATCGCCGAGGCAGCGGAAACGGCGCCATCTGGCTTAGAGAGCCTCTTCTCCGACAGCGCCGGCTCGGACCTTCTTCCGACATGGAGCAGCTCTATTTCGGCACGTTACCTCGGTGGACATGCATCGCTGCACTTGACCGACACCGTTCAAGGCGCCGACCGTGATTTGGCTCTGCGTCTCATCAACGATGATCTTCGGTGGTGGGTGCTCGAGCTCCATGGATCTCAAGAGTCGTGGTCGGGGCGCGGAGAGGTAGCCCGCGCTGCGCAGGGACTCCTCACTCCCCTGATTCAGACCAACTTGGGTGAGATCGTTGTCGGAGTTTGGGTTGCGCCCGACGGAGTCGAGCGTCGATACGTTCTTCCCCCGAACGTCAATTGGTCGAGCGTCGCGGACTGGGTCGCCGAGCAAGGAATTCCTGAGTTTGTGCCCTCAGCGTTACGCCGGTTTAAGTCTTTCAAGAGCGTCCCGCTCGAACTGATGACAGCTGACGAAATCGCGACCTCAAAAGCATTGGCCGCTTTTACCGCAGCAGCGACCGTCGAGCGGGAGCGGTTGGAAAAGATCTCCGCCGCCGCTCAAAGTGAAGCCGATCAGATGAGACACGAATTACTGTTCGCCCGAGCTTCAGAATTGGTTGACGGAGTTGCGAAAGTCTTCCGCGCAGCCGGCATAACGGTGACCTACCTGGATGACGAGCTCGGCGGCACGAAGAGTGCGGACCTGCTCTGCTCTTACGCCGGTCAAACGCGGCTCGTCGAGGTGAAGTCAGTCGGCGGCCGAGCGAGCGAGCGCTTGTACTTCGACTTGTTGCGTCACCTGGAAACTTGGCCCGCAATGGGCAACGCGCAAAGTATCAGCGGCGGGGCTCTCGTGCTCAATCACGAACACAAGAAACATCCGCTTGAGCGATCTGCAATGCCCTATACGCGAGCGGAGTTCCTTGCATCCCAGCGCGAGCCTGTAGTCACGACACGCGATCTATTCGACGCGTGGCGTACCGCCGACTACCAGACGGTGCGATCGCTTCTATACCCCTCGGGGGCAGCCGCACCCGAGACCGACGTAAAGCAGTCACAAAACTCAGGCGGCAGCGTCAAACAACCTTGGTGGCGAACTCAGGGATTAAAGGGATCCGGTTCGAACCCTCAATCCCTTTGGAGCCGATGGCGTGCCAGTCGCTCCGGGCGGACACCTTGATGTCGTGAGTACTGGCAAGCCGGTAGAACGCGGGCTTCCCCGCTGTCGCCGCGGTTCAAAGGCGAAGCTGTAGGAGGTCGGGGAACGAGGACTGTTGAGAGTCTGCGGGCCGTTCGCCCAGTGGTCTGAGAAGTCCCCCTTTTCGCGGACTTGTGAAAATCACTCAGCCCTTGGAAGCTTCTCGACATGTAGACAATTGGGTCTACCCAAGGAGGGACGGTTGGCATGAGTATCACTTCTAGGTCTGAGCCCCGCAGCGCCCGCAGCGGCGTGCGGTTCGCGATCGTAGCTGCTAGCGCAGTGATGATCGCAACACTACTTCCCGCGATACCTGCTTCGGCGGGCCCTTATCCAAGTTCCGGCTACTACTACGCTAACTGCCCGTCGCCGCGCACGTTCCAGGGGCGAGCGAACTTCTCCAGTTCAATTTCTGGCAGCGGAAACCAGATGGATGCTTGGAACTCGGCGGGCACTGGATATTTGAGTGGTAGTTACGGTTCCGGGCTGCATTTCTTGGTCACACCTCACCGAACAGGCAAATGGAACGCGTACGCGGTGGTTTCCGCTTCAAACGTCTCCACGCTCTGCGAGATCTAGCATGACACTGGAGCCAGGCAGCTGCCGGTTGCCTGGCTCCATCCGAATTGGCACCATCGAAAGAAACGGACAGCAGGGATGCGAAACTACTGGGCAACAGCGCTGGTACTCGGGTCACTAGTGGCACTGCAAGGTTGCGCTTCGGAACCTTCGACTCGGTGGGATGAAGCCTACGCGGAGCTGAGTCTCGATACCGTACAAGAGACGGCTCAGCGAGCCGCCGACTGCCTCGAGGAGGCCGGCTTCCCGGGTGTGACGGCGACGTGGGATGGAGGCGTGGTGTCCCCAGTGATCCCCGACGACCAGGTCGAAGCGTTCAAGGCAGCGCGGAAGACATGCAACGACCAAGTGTTCGGCGCATCAGATCGTATGATCAGCGATGAGTCCAAAACCCAGCTGTACCACCTCCAAGTCGCCTCCTCAAAGTGCCTGGAAGGAGAGGGATACCCGGCTGGAAGCGTTCCGACTCTGCAGACCTACCTCGACTCGTTTGGAACTGCGACACAATGGTCAGCCGTGAGCGCTCTGCCGGTGGAGACCATCTCTGAGGCCGATTACAAGAAGATTGCTCGCGAGTGTCCGGACCCGGGCTGGTTCGTTGACTTGCCTACCGCAACGAATTAGGGACCGACGAATCGCTTGCTCAAGTGCTGATCGGTAGCGCGCTTCACGGCACCCGAAGTTCGGTGAGAGGGTCGCGTCGTGAGGCGATTACCGCGGGAACCAGAGCGGCTGCGGTAGAAACCAGCACTGCCATGAAGGTTACAGACGCGGTGAAGCCGGCTGTCGGTAGAGGGTCGCCGCTCATGACCAGAATGATCACTCCAACTGCGGTTCCAAGGAGAGCCCCGAGCGTTGCTGTCGCGGAGGTCTGCACGAGAACCAGCGCGACGATCAAGCGTCTGGTCGCCCCCAGAGCCCTCCGTCGGCCGAAGTCTTTTCTGCGCAGGAGCACGAGCGCGTAGAGGATGCATCCGACGAGGAGAGCAGTAAGACCGAAGATCGCCGCGATAAGGCCGCGCGCGTACACTCCCAGCTGACTTTGGATGAGCTCTCGGAGATTGGCGAGGCTCGCGCTGGTGCTCACAGAAACCTCCTGAACATCCTCAACCCCGAGAAGCGAGACGACCGTGTCGCGCACTGTGACTACGAGGTCAGGCGTCTTCGCCAAAACGACAAGGACACTTACACGGTCGTCATTAGGCACCGTCTCCACCTGAGGCACGAGGACAAGAGGTTCCATAAAAGCGAGGTAGCTCGGCACTGTCGCCTCTCCTGCTACCAGGTGCTGGGCGCCACTGTCCAAACTCACTGAGCCAACCTTGTCATAGAGTCCTAGCTCAGCGAGCGCCTGCGCCGAGGCCCAGGCAGTTCCGTCAGCGTCTGCTTTCGGTGGGATAGACAAGCGGGAGGGGTCAGGAATCCACGCGGCCCGAACGGGCACTTTCCGGCCACCGTCGATGCTGGCATTGACACCGTCGACCGCGGGACCAAACGCCGCGGTCCACTCAATTCCTTCGATATCTTTCAGCCGCTCTAAGACATCGGTAGTTAGACCCGAGGCGGGTGAGGCTCGAACCAAGATGGTGCGGCTTCCCGCTGAATCAATGGTTCCGAGAACGGCCTGCTCCGAACCAATCGTTTTCCCGCTCGTCAGAAGAATCGTGACGCACATGACGCTGACAATGACGAGAGTGACTGCAGATGCCACGGGCTGAGACCTCGCAACCGCAAGGCCCTCGCGCAGCAACGCCCCGAACCGCTGATGACGTTTCACAGCTCAATCACCCTGGTGCAACTATTCACAAGCGCGAGATCATGCGTGACAACTATCACACTGGCACCGTTATGCGCTGCTTCATGAAAAGCGTCCATCACTACCGCAGCAGTGGGACGATCGAGGTTGCCGGTAGGTTCATCGGCCAGAAGGACCGTCGGGTTGCCGAGGAGTGCTCGACAAAGCGCTATCCGTTGCGATTGCCCTCCGGATATCTGTCCAGGTCTTGCATGTGCCCGAAGAGCCACTCCGAATCGCTCCAAGAGCTCATTCGCGCGCGGTAGGGCGTCGTCCCGCGAGACGTCGCGATACAGCGTGGCTTCGATGACGTTGTCGATGACGGAGCGGGACGGGTCAAGCGCCGCGTCCTGGAAAACGAATCCGTACTCGCTAGCGCGCAGTCTTGCGCGCTCCCTATCTGAATAGTAAGACGCCTCCCTAGTGCCTAACCTGACGTGGCCCGATGTGGGCTTAAGCATGAGTCCAAGTAGATACAAAAGTGTGGACTTTCCTCGCCCGGATGGGCCCGTGATAGCGACCACTTCTCCTCGGTCAAACTGTGCTGACCACTCTCGAATCAACGGTGTGTCGGCTTCGTATCCGAAGGTCAATGACTCAGCTGAGAGGATTGCGTTCACTTGTCGTCCTCGATTGCCGGAACTCGAATCTCGTCCCCGACTTCGAGGCCGTCAACCACCGACATTCCGTTCGCAGTTCTTACTACAGAAATAGGGACCACCTCACCGCTCCGGCTAACGACCACGGTGGTTCCATCAGCGCGCGACTTGATAGCGGCCGCGGGTACCAAGGGTCCGCTTGCGGGCTCGACTGTCACGATCCTCGCGGCCAGGATCGTCTTTCCAGAAGCATCAAGATCAGCGCACGAGTCGGCGCAGATCACCCCTCCATCTTCTCCTCGCAGGATTGCGTTGAGCGTGCCGTCCTCGCCTGCAATCTGCTCATCGATGAATGCCGTCCACTCGTCCCCTCCAGGGGATGTTATGACTACTCGAGTTCCAGCCGTTAGGACTGACGTTTGCGCATCAGACAACGGAATCGAGAAGGAGGGCTCTGCAAGAAGGCCCTGCAGGATCGCCTCACCCCCGACCAAGACCATCCCGCGAGCGACCTTGGCGGTATCGAGAACGACCGGAACTGGCAGCGACGGAACGAAAATCATGTCGCCGGCCATGACCACTCCGTCCGCCGTCACTCCCTGAGAGCGCTGCCAAGCTTGAACGGCGCGCACGGTAGAGGCATCGAATCGGTCAGAGGTCGATCCGCTCAAATTTCCGCTCTCACGCAGAAAAGACTTCAGCTGGGCAACGTCTGCTCCGGAGTCCCCGCTTCTTAGGTCACGAAAAGCCGGGAACTCTCCGACAGCAACGGTGACGGGGCGGAGATTCACCGTATATAACACTGTGCCAGCCGTGACAGTTGAACCATTCGCCACATTCACGCTAGTGACGGATCCGGCCGCGAGGTTTGTGCCGATCGGACTAGGTTGCCACTGAGCTACTGCGTTGAGGCTGATGCTGGCTTCCACTTCGCCCTCGGCCACCTGAGCGATTGTGAACTCGCTCGTTGCGACGACATCGCTCGGGGGCACAAATATCGTCGCAGCCGCCCAACCCGTCGCGCACCCCAAGATCAAAGTGATGGCCGCGACGGTCACGATCTGCAGTACGCCGGGCGAGCGTCGTCCAAAGCGAGCAGCGTTCACAATGATCCTTCCGCAACGTTGATTGAGCATATGACAGCGGGACGCGACTAACTCATAACGGCGCTGGCAACTTCGCGTCTGAGTCGCGTTGTCGCTTGATGCCTGTTCGATTAGTAAGCGCCCAAAGGACTTGGCGACCTGGAGCGCCACTTGTCTTGTGGCTTACAAGGTAAGCCCCCAGTGATCGACCTATGAGTCGAAGGCGAAGCTCTGGTATTGAGTTATTCTCGTGACAGCTTTCTGGACGGTAGCTGACCCCGAACCACCCGGCTCGACAGTGCTTGCCCCCATTGTTCGGATGCTCGGCGTTGTCGCCTTCGTCATGGACCCTACGGAGACGATCGTCACCGGAAGACACACCTTGCTTGCGGTCTTTCCTTTGACGCGCTCATGAGAGGAGTGGAGCTGCCAAGGGTCGAGCGTCTACTGACGCGCGACCCGCGAATCAAGGGCCAGAACATGGGGGTCGGCAACGCGGGGACCCTTGATCGGGATTGGGCTAGAGCCGGTGATCGCGCGCATCGTCAACGATCCGAGGGGCGTCACCGCAGCCTCGTGCCGCACCGCGCCCCGTCTTGAGGCCGCGGACCTTTCGCTGGGGCGTGGCGGGTTTGGTCAACCCGGCTGCGTCGCGTCACGATTGGCTGTTGCGGCGCCTCTCACGCACAGGCGGCCTCCTCCCGCTACGCAAGCACCTGCCGGTGGTTTCGAGCTCGGGTAGGTCTTCGCCCGTCAACGAAATGCTTGCGCCGCGGATGTTTTCACGGAGATGAGCGGCTCCTTCGAGCGGCAGCGTTGCTCTGCCGCTCCCCAATTGGGGTGATGTGCACAGAAGGGTTAGTCGGTAGCCTGGCGCCGACCAGCTACCCGAGCTCAGCGAGGACGCCATGCACGTTGCACAGGTGAAGATCGAGAACTTCCGCGGCATCAAGAGCACAGTCCTCGCGCTCGGGCCGACAGCGCTCTTGCTGGGCGACAACAACTCAGGCAAGTCGACTGTGCTGGAGGCCATCGAGCTCGCACTCGGCCCCGACCGCCTCTACCGCCGCCCGCCGATCGACGAGCACGACTTCCACGCCGGCAACTACCTCAACCAGGAGATCGCCGTCGAAGTCACACTCGCTGGCCTCTCGCACGAACTCGAGTCGAAGTTCCGCGCCAACGTGGAGTACTGGGATTCGGACACCAACCAGGTCCTGGAGGCCGCCCCAGCGGTCGACTCAGAGTTCTGCATCCGCATCCTCTTCAAGGGGCGCTACGACCAGGAAGAAGACGACTTTATCGGGGAGACGTGGTTCGCGTCACCGATGCGTGACGGCTCCGCGCCCTCCCAGCGCTGCACCTCCACCGACAAGCGTTCCTTCGGTTTCCTGCTTTTGCGCGCCCTGCGCACCGGAAACCGGGCGATGTCCATGGAGCGAGGGTCGCTGCTTGACGTCGTGCTGCGGGCTTTCGAGGTCGAGGTCCAGATGTGGGAACAGCTGCTCGACAAACTGCGTGTCATCCCCGTGGCCGGGGAAGAGAACGAGCAGTTCGGTGCCGTGCTGACAAGCCTCGACACCGCTATGAAGAAGATCGTCGCGTCGGAGTGGGCCGATGCCCCGCATCTCCGGGTGTCGGAGCTGACAAGGGAAGACCTCCGTCACGCACTGAGGGCCTTCATGGCGACCGGTGCCGACGGATACGCGGCGCCCTTCAACCACCAGGGATCCGGAACGGTCAACTCGCTCGTCATCGCGATGCTGAGCCTGATCGCGGAGAAGCGCAACAAGGCAGTCATCTTCGCCATGGAGGAGCCGGAGATCTCCCTCCCTCCCACAGCCCAGAAGAGGATCGTCGACCTCATTCGAGACCTCGCCGGCCAGTCGATCTTCACCTCCCACTCCCCCTACGTGCTGGAGGAGTTCGAGCCCGAGCAGATCGTTGTCCTCTCCCGCGACCACACAAGCGGCGACATGACCGGCACCAGGGTCGATCTGCCCCACGAGCTCAAGCACAAAGTCTTCATGCAGGGGATGCGCACACGGTTTTCCGAGGCTCTGCTCGCGAGGAGAGTACTGGTCTGCGAGGGCCGCTCCGAGGCGATGACGTACCCGTATCTTGCCAAGCGAGGCGCCACAGCGGACCCATCTGCGTTCTCCCGGATGGACACCGACGGCTGGGCGGTCTTCGACGCCGAGGGCGAGACGAACGTCGCATCCTTCGCCCGTTTCTTCAAGGGCCTCGGGAAGAGCGTGGTGACAGTGTTCGACGAGCAGCCGGCAGGGAGGCTGGCGGAGATCGAGGCGGCGAGCGATCTTGCCTACCAGCAGCCGCACGCGGGATTTGAGGACCTGCTGGTTTCTGAGCTCTCAGACACGGTCAAGCGCGCCTTCGTGGCGTCGCTGCAGGCCGCCGGCGGCTGGCCGAGCCACATCGATGCTCCGGCCGATGAGACAGCCGACGCAATCAACAAGGCACTGCGGATGCTGCTGAAGAAGTCCAAAGGCGAGGGGGTCGCAATGCACCTGCTCTCCACGCTCGACGTCGACGACTACCCGACCACCATGCGCGCCGTCCTCGACGGGGTCCGCGAGTTCACGAGGCCCGCCCCGAGTACAGACGCCGAGGAGCCGGCGCAGGATGCGGAGGCGGGTGCCGTTGGCGCCGAGTGAAGATGCGGTCGATCCAAATGAGGCCGCCTATCAAGAGGTAGTCCAGGAGTTCATCGACTGCACGAGCCACGCTGTGGTCACAGGGGGCGCGGGCAGCGGAAAGACGACCGCGGCACTGCGGAAGGCTGCGAGCTCAATCGATGCGGGACTGCTGCACACTCACAGCACGGCGTTGTTCCTGAGCTTCGCCAACGCGACGATCGAGCGAGTCGTCGAGCATGCCGGCACGATGCTCTCCCCGTCCGCCCTGAAGCGACTAGAGGTCAGCACCTACCACGGGCTAGCATGGTCGATTCTGCGCAGCCACGGCTATCTGCTCGGGGCCCCTCGTGCACTGTCCATCCTCAGCCCCGGCGAGGAGAACGCGTTCCGCGCTCAGCTCGGCGATCCCAATGCCAACGTCCATGCCGAGTTCCGGCGGCTGTTCACGGACTTCGGCCAGGTGTCATTCGACCTCTTCGCCCAGCTCGCAGCGGAGATTCTAGTCGCCAACCCGGCGGTCGCTCGCGCCTACTCGCGCGCTCACCCGGTCATCTTCCTCGACGAGTTCCAAGACACCTCCGACAGCCAGTGGGCGATGATTCAGGCGCTCGGCTCGACGAGCACTCTCGTGGCACTCGGCGACCCCGACCAGAGAATCTACGACCACATCCCAGGATCGAGCGATCGCAGGTTCGAGGATTTCAGGGACGTCTACACTCCGATCGAGTTCGACCTGTCGGCCTGGAACTGGCGCAGCCCTGAGGGCGCCATCGCGGATCTCGGACGCGACATACTGGCCGGCGCCCTCAGCGACAGTTACGACTCAGTCGAATTCAAGATCACTGGCTTCGAGCCGCTCTCGGAGCTGAAGTGGGCGGTGCTGGGCGGACTTCGGAGGGTGCGCGAGACCAACGGTACTGTCGCGATCCTCACCCCCACAAAAGCACTCGCAGCCCGTGTCTACGACTTCTTCCGAGAGGCGCAGTCCGATCAGCTGCCGAAGCTGGGCATTGATATCAATGCCGACAAGGATGAGGCGTTCGCCGCGGCCATCCTGACAGCGTCGCTGCTCGAAATCGACGATGCAAGCGATGTGTCCGTGGCGCGGGTCTGCCGCGCCTTCTCCCGTTACCTGCTGACGCGCAGCTCCAAGCTGGCGGTCTCCAGCAAAGCTCTCAGCGTCAAGATGCTCGAGGAGGCGACGCGTCTGGAAACCGGATCGCGCGGCCGAGAGCTCGTCAGCACCAAGCGGCTTCGCGTTGCTCTCGCGGCCCACCTGTCCCGATCCCGAACGGGGCATCCATTCGCCGACTACCTGACCGCCCTCACGATCGCGACCGAGAGCGACTTCAAGGAACTCGCCGCTGCGGGCAAGAACGCCCGTACGGTGCAACTGCTCTCGCGAGGCAGCGATCTTGAGGCGACTCTGGCTGAGGCCTGGCGCAAGTCCGGCTCCTACGCGGGAAGCGCCGAGGCGGTCCGAGCGTCCGTCGTTCAGTTCCAGCTGCTGAGCGCCAAGCAGGGCAGCCGAAACCTGATAGTCATGAACATCCACCGCGCCAAGGGCAAGGAGTTCGACGAGGTGTTCGTCTACGAGGAGCAGCACACCCCGTTCGTGCGCCAGGGAACGACCGATCTGACGTCGTCACGCAAGAATATGAACGTCGCCGTCACCAGGGCGCGCAAGCGCGTGACTATCCTGACCCCCGGGCGAGCACCCTCGCAGTTGTTCACCGGTTGACAGGAGATAGCCGAGTGGGAGACTACGGGCGAAGCTCGGGCATCCAGTCAGGCAAGAGCTCCCGGACATCCACGTCGAGCGCGGCGGCGATCGCCACAAGGGTGCGCAGCTCCGGGTTCGACGGAGCACCTGGTCGATTCTCGTTCTTCTCGAAGCGCTGGTAGGTGGTTCGGGTAATGCCTGCCGTGTAGGCGACGTGCTCCTGCGTCAGTCCACGCTCGACTCGAAGCCGCTGAAGCTCATGCGCGAGCTGCCCCGAAAACCTCTGCCAATCCTCATCGGATATCGCGTTGGTGGGCACTAGTCAACACTCGCCGCACAGCTTTACAAGTGTGGCCACACCTGTGACGCTTTCCTCAGCAGCAGCCTCGCCGCTAATCATGGCAGCCACACAGGTGTGGCATAATTGGATTGGCTCTACGAAACGCTCTCCACGAAGCGGCCCCGCCCGCACCTCGCACGTTGGCCCCCTTAGCAGGTGGACACAACCAACGGGAGACGAGCGTGAGCAGGCAAGGTCGGACGGTGCTGACCGTCGGCGCACTCCCAAGCGCCATGCAAGTTAGATTCCTTGAGCTCGTCGAAGACGACGACTTGGCACTGCGCGCTGCGATTCAGATAGCACGGTTCCGCAAGCGCCACCGACGAGGACCTACCTTCTCGGAGCTCTTCGAATCGCTCCCCGAGACTAATCTTGCAAGCGACTCGTCCAAGCAGTCCGACGCGAGGACCACTTACGCATTCAGACACCATCTAGCGGTGCAATGGCGCCGCGAGGGGTGGATCCAATGGGGGTGGAGACAAGAACGCTCGCTTGCGACTGGCTGGCGTTTCAGAGAAGCATCGAAAAAGTGGGCGCGTGAACTCTCGCAAGGCGCGTAGGCGAGTGAGACGCACCAACTCCTGACGGTTAGACCGCCCCCGTTCGGTTGATCACCCAGGGATGGTGATGCTCGCCTCCATCAAAACCCAGATCTGTCCGACGGTAGCGACGAAGTGGGACGCGCTGGATTTCGCAGCCAATCGACTTGGCGAAGCGCTCATTCAACCTGCGCGCCGCAACATTGTCGTCAAGAGTGGCCATCGCGATGCTGCGTTGCGGCTCTCGACTTGCAGCCGCTTCGAGAAGCGCCAACCCGACACCGCGTCGTCGCGCGCCTGGAACCACTGCCACCAACTGGATGAAAAGGGGGTCCGATTCGGCTCGGCCCACAAGCGCGCGGCAGAATCCCACGGGATGCGCCTCGATCTCCGCCACGAGTACGAGTTGCTTGGTGATCTTCGAAACGTTGTGCTCGACCGATTGAATGAACACGGACTCGCAGTCCGCTTGCATCCATCTCATCCATCGGCCGTCCCGCTCGCTCGGAGCCGCCTCTCGGACGAGGACCTCCGACCCAGTTAGAGCGTCCAACTCTTGCTTCCAGACCCCAAAGCCCGGCTCTTCGTAAGGTGAGTGAAGATTGAACACGGCCGAACCATAGCATCCGACGCACCTCTCTCCTCCGGCGCGCAGAACGATCCGCCTGCCCTTGGTGAGAGTGTTTTGAGAGTAGTTTCGCTCGCGCGAACCGAACGATGCGCTTCAGATCTCATCTCTCCGATGCAACAACGCATTCTCGGATCGAGATCGTAAGAGGAGCTTGTTGAGCAGCCTCTCGCTTTAGCCAGATTTCTCTCGTGATGATTGCGCACTGCCACTAACCAGGCAACGAAGATGCCGCTGTGTTCAATGAGGTAGACAGCTGGCAACGTACCTCACTGACGCCAACCGTCTCAGTCAGCGCCCCAGACAGACGCTTCGAACCGCACCGGCGAACTCAGTCGCCCTTGCAGCAATTAATCTAAGCCCAGCAAGGAATCAGGATCGAGGTCGAGACAGTGACGTACTTCTACGCTCGACTCCTGCAACCTTGCGAACCACGCAGACCGAAAGAGTCGACTCACTCGAACTCCACCATGCCGGCGCCCAAGGGTAGGACTGGTCCGACGCCACTTCACGGTTGAGGGCTTCCACCCCAGCTGACGTCCGCTCGGTGTGGAGCGATGGATTCTCTGATCTAATCGTGAGTTGTCAGCGAGCGGTTCGAGCGCAGAGCATCCAGGATCGAATACATAGAGGGGAAAGCTATGTCGCGTCCCACCTCGCGGGTGGCCGCGACGCGTCACACCCGGGTGAAGGTCGCTCGCGCGGCAGCGGTCTTGTTCACAGAGCGTGGCTACGGGGGCACGACGCTTCAGGCGATCGCCGATCAGGCCGGAGTGTCGGTGGAGACAGTGGGTCTGCTCGGTCCAAAACGTCGTCTTCTCCGAGAAGCGTTCGACATGGTGTTTGCCGGAGACGGGAATGCCTTCCCGGCAGGAAACGAACCCTCCTACATACAGCTGGCGAAGGACCACGACCTCGCCACAGCGGTCAGCGAGTACGTTCGTCTGCTTGCGTTCTCGATCGCACGCTCGGCTGGGCTCTGGCGGGCATTGCAAGCCGCAGCTGATGCCGACCCGGCGTCCGCCGACCTGTTCAGCGAGGTCCGGGCGATCCGCCGGCACGAGTACCACCAGACAGCACAGTGGCTCGTTGCACAAAAACTAGCCACGCCCGACCGCGTGCCGTTCCTGGTGGAACAGTTCTACGTCATCGCCTCACACGAGACCTTCCTGCTCCTGAAGGACGAATGCGACTACACCGCTGAAGCGTTCGCCGATCGCCTTCACGGGCAGGTTCGATCTCTCCTCCCAGCCGCAGCGAGCGACTAACGCCGCTCTCGTTACGGTGCGACCGTAACGAGATCGACTGCGGGACGTCGCGCTTGTTATCGTCAGCCGACTTCTCTACGACAGGTCGCCACCAGGTCAGATCGTGCTCACATGGCCAACGTGACTGGCTCGCCGAAGAGACCTCCGGCGACCCGACTCCTCCCGTCGCTTGACGAGCCCTTTCCCGAGAGATCTCATGCCTTCCACGACTTCGCGCGCTCGAATGAGCGTCGCCTTCACAACCGGTGTTCTTCTCGTGGCGGCGATGATCGGAGTCGCCCAACCGGCGGCAGCAGCACCCATCGTCGATCAGGACTCTCCCGGTTTTACTAACTCGTCAGGAATCTTCAGGGGCGGCCAGGAGCTGGGGCAGACCTTCACGGCAGGTCTTTCAGGCCAGATGACGGCTCTGAGACTTTCCGTGGGTGGGGATGGCCCCACCACGCTACGGATACTCGACGGGGGGATCGACGGGACTGTGGTCTCAGGCGCGACCATTCCCGCCGGCAGCCAAGCTGATCAGATCGTGAATCTGGTCCAACCCGTTCCCGTTGTGGCGGGAAATCTCTACGCCTTCACTGTCTCCACGAACGTGGGATTCAACGTCCTGGGTCACTCGCAGGAGAGCTCTTATGCCGGCGGTCAGGACTTCAATCGGCAGATCGCTTACGGCTCACCCTGGTATCCCGGCACCAGTGACTTCAGCTTCACGACCTACGTTGACCAAGCGTCCAATGTCGAACCGTCGATCAGCGGTGCACCAAATGGTAGGTACGCGACGGGGAACGCGTTCGACTTCAGCTACGCCGTCGCGGGCAGCCCCGCTCCCACCGTTACCGTCACGGCAGGACAGCTTCCCCCTGGACTCACCATCAGTCCTGCCGGTCGCGTAACCGGCACCCCGACCGCGGCGGGTACCTACACATTCACCCTCACTGCGAACAACGGGTGGGGCGCGCCGGCCGTGCTGGATTCGAGTATCACCATCGTGCCTGCCGCGGCACCTTCGACGCCGGGCACCCCCTCGGTCGTGAGCGGTGACGGGAAGCTCACCGTCAGCTGGGCTGCTTCCGCGCCTGGAGATCGTCCCCTGACCACGTACATGGCGACGACGACGTCCGGCAAGGGCTGCGCCACCACCCTGCTCACGTGCGACATCATCGGGCTCGTCAACGGCACCTCCTACAGTGTGAGCGTTGTCGCCGCCAGCAGTGCTGGGAGCAGCTCGCCGACCACTCCAGTGACGGGCACACCAGCCCGAGTCCCCGGCATCCCCTCGATTTCGGTGAGTGCGGGAAATGAGCAAGTCACGATAGGAATCACGGCGCCAGTTGACGGCGGTTCACCGATCCAGGGGTATGAAATCTGGCGATATGACGGCGCAACGGTTGCCAACTACCCCGTTCCCGCCTTCGCACAAGCTATTCACCTCCCCGGCCTGATCAACGGCCGGACATACACATTCCAGATCCGGGCGTTCAACGCGCAGGGCGCAGGCGCGTGGAGCGCTCCCGTCCCCGCTACGCCTCGCACGACAGCCGCCGCACCGGTCCTGGCTGCGGCGGTCCCGGGTGACCGTTCCCTGCAGCTGAGCTGGAGCACCCCTTATGACGGCGGGGGCGCGATCACCTCTTATGACGTCAGCACTGTCGACGGCACCATTATCAAGTCGGTTCCGGCAACGGACGCAACGACATCGCTGGGATCCCTTCTCAACGGCACGGAGTACCAGGTGCGCGTTCGAGCGGTCAATGCCGCCGGCGCAGGCGCGTGGAGCAACACCGTCGCGGGTACCCCTCGCACTACCCCCAGCGTCCCGACGGCTGTCGCGGCGACCCCTGGCAACGGCATGGCGACCGTGACCTGGGGCGTTCCGAGCTCCAACGGCGGGTCGTCCATCACCGCATATGAACTCGACGTCGTCGGCTCGATCCAGTTCCAGCAGCCCGCTTCTACGACTTGGTTCACCTTCCCCAGGCTGACCAACGGACTGGAGTACTCGTTCCGGGTCCGAGCCGTGAACGCCGCCGGTCCCGGCCCCTGGAGTTCCGTTGTCGCCGTCACACCGCGGACAGTGCCGACGGAACCGCTGAGCTTGACGGCTAGCCCCGGCGACGGATCCGCCATCTTGGAATGGGCCTTGCCGTCTTGGAACGGGGGTGCTGCCATTTCCGTCTATGACGTGCAGTACAGCTCCGACGGGCAGACCTGGCAGGACGCACCGCAGACCACCGCCACGTCATCGACGGTCACCGGCCTGACCAACGGGACCCCCTACTCATTCCGCGTGCGCGCCGCGAACGCAGCCGGCAACGGAGCGTGGAGCACGCGAGCTCAGACGACACCCCACACGGTGCCTGCTGCACCGAACATCTCCTCTGTCGTGCCCGGAGATGGCACCCTCGACGTGGCCTGGGATGAGCCCAGCGCTGGAGGATCTCCCATCACGTCGTACCTCGTCCAATACGCTGCGTCATCGGGCCAGTGGGGACCGAGCTCCGCAGTCTCGGACACCCGGCTTACCCTCCTGGGACTCGAAAACGGAGTCGGTCATGACGTCCGGGTTGCTGCGGTGAACGCCGCGGGCACTGGCCCCTGGAGCGCTGTTGCCAGCGCCACCCCCCGCACCGTCGCGGGCGCGCCAACGTGGGGCGCGATCACTCCCGGCGATGAGCAGGTCGACCTCGAGTGGCTCGCGCCCAGCGCCGGCGGTGCCCCCATCACCGGCTACGAGTCGCAGTGGAGCGTGGACGGGATCTCCTGGACCGACATCGACGACTCGGCCGCCCTCACCGTCACCGCGGTTGGTCTGACCAACGGGTCCAATTATGGATTCCGGGTGCGCGCGGTCAACGCCGCCGGTCCCGGCCCGTGGAGCACGGTCGCCATCGCCATCCCGCGTACAACACCCGCCGCAGCGAGCGATGCGACAGTGGTCCCCTCCGATGGAGGAGTGAGCATCACCTGGGATGCGCCGGCGGATGGCGGAGCACCGCTGCAGGGATACGAGGTCGAGTATCGGCCCGCGTCCACTGGGTTCTGGACGTCAGCACCGCTGGCTCTGACCTCGCCTGCAACGGTTACCGGTCTCGAGAATGGGCAACGATACGAATTCCGTGTGCGCGCCATCAACGCCGCCGGTCCCGGCCCGTGGAGCGACATCATCGCCTCCACACCGTTCCTCTTCGCACCCAGCTTCACCACCCCGGACGGTGCATCGCTGGAAGGCACCCTCAAAGCTGGCAGCGCTGTCGTAGTCAGCGGGAGCGATCTGCCGGTCGGCGCGACGGTCACTCTCGAATTCCACTCCGACCCGATCACCCTCGCAACAGCAACCGTCGGAGCGGACGGCACCTTCCAGCTGCGATCGGCCATCCCCGTGAACGCCGTCGGCGCCCACGAACTCGTGGTCTTCCTGAGCAATACCGGAGCGCCCGTGCAGACGGCGCGCATCGGCGTGACCATCGCCGCTGCGAATGAACTCGTCACCGCCGGAACCGAAGGGATCGAGCTACTGGCGTGGTCCATCGCGATCCTGCTCCTCGGCACCGCCCTAGTGCTGAGAAGTCGCAAAAGACGACGTCTCTCGGTCGCAGACCAGACGGCAGATTCTGCTCGGTGAAACAGGGGCGTAATCGCCTAACGAAGTGTGGCTCCAGCCATCGAGAGCGGTAGCTGGACCCACACGTGCCCGGAGATCGGGAACCGGGAGCCACGACAGACCGACCCCGACCGTCCAACCCGCGGCGGTGCGACCGTAGCGAGCTGTACGTTCGGTTTCGGGCGCTGTCACCTCAGCCGTTCTCCGGGTCAGTTAGAACTGCACTCCCGTGGCGAGCCGAGATCGCTGTCGGAGGCGCCACCGGTGATCAGCGAGCTCTTTGGGCCGCCCGCCAACTCGAGTTCCGCAGGTGAACCGGCGAATGAGCGAGGTGCGGCACTGCCTTGGCTTGAGCCTCAACTGTTCCCTCCAGTCAGTAGGAGTCGAGTCGAACGGCGAAGGCCCAACCCCGTGCCGAGCAAGCTTGGCATCTTCTGTAGACGCCCATTGCGCCGTGTGATCAAGAGCCCGCCCACACTGCCTCGCAGTTAGGAGCCATCTGGGCTGTCCAACGATTTCCTGGCTGGTAGGCGCAGCACGCTGGTCGCGCTTTCTAGGGCAGCTCGGAGTTGCGCGTTCTCCAAAGCGAGTCGACGAATTTGTTCCGCGTACACGCCCAATCGTTCGTTCATTTCTCGGAGCTCGCGATTCTTGATCGAAAGCGTCTTCTTAAGCTCCTGGACTTGCACGTCTCGAGGACCGCGGGTTTTAGACGCCGCTGCAGCATCGGATCCCGCACGGATGGCCGCCACCACTTCTGGATATGCCGCGTAAAGTGTCGGACGCTTCACTCCCACACTCCTAGCAAAACCAGCAATTGACGGCTGGACCGAATTCGTCGCACTCTCCGCGAGGTACGACACGACGGCAGCACTAAGAAAGTCCAACCGCAACGACTCGTCGCGCACAGTCTTCACCTTCCCAGCATCGACACGACAGCCTCCCGATGCCCCTCGAGCCGACTCAGTACATAGGGGGCTAACGCTTCGCCAGCCGCCATATTGGCGTCCAACTGTGCGAGCTGCGCCAACCACTCGGATTTATTCGCAGCACTGAGTGCGACATTCTTGCAATCTAATGGTTCACACGAGCCCTGCTCCGGCCCTTTGGAACTCCGTGTACAGAGCGCTCGCTCCGGGTTGAAAACGCACGTGACAAATCGGCCGGGATAAATCTGTGGGTCGTGGACGGCAATCAGCTTCTTGAGTTGTCCAGGGCTCTCGGCCACAATCCCCTGAAATCTCGCCGTCGCACCGAACGCTTGCATCCGCAGTCGAGCCTCATCGGCAGAGGGACCGGTGAGGTCCTTGTGTTCGTTCCTCTCCACCGCGGCGAGGAGAAACTCTCCACGTTCGATTGCTAACTCGGCCTCGACCTCAAGGCGGAAACCCGACGCGGAGGTACCTGCGTAGCCCTCGAACATCTGCACACTTTGATGACGGAACTGTATTGCGCCGGCGATAGATCCGCCCGGACGGCGCGCAATAAACCATGCCAGGGTTCTCCGAAACTGTTTGGTTGTAAGCCGCCAGGATGAGGCCTCCGAATTAACTTCGTAGCCTGGCATCCATCGACCCACATTTTGGATCGACCAGGCGAGGAATCGATTGACGCACTGATTTGTGCGACTCGTAGTCTGCAGAGGCCTTGCAACCGTGTTTCGTCGATTTATTTGATGAGTGAACCCGGCGAAAAGATGCTGCTCGCTCTCGGGCTGAATTCTCTCGAGTATCTCGATGGCTTTCTCAACGGGCTCACCGACAACCCATTGAGCGCTGACCCCAGTCGCAGTCCGCTCCCCTTTGAAGGCAACACCGTCGAGTGTTCGTCGCACAATCAAGCCCGACGAATCCGACTGTGATCGGTAGCACCCTCGCCTCAAGTGTTTGATCTCACTATCGCGCATTCCGCTGTAGAACGCGATGAGGATGTAGCAAGCTGCGGAAAGGAGCTCGACGAGCTCGGGGGTGTCCCAAAAGCGAATCGGGCCGCGCCAAACACGCGGACCGACTCGTGCAGTCGGCTCCGTCCAGAGATAGGTGTCACTATCGATGCCCACAGCCGCAATTGCGTCAGCCAGCATATTTTTGCCAAGACGTTGGACGACATCCATCGTGCACCCGGCTTCACGTGCGAGGTGGGACATATTCACGGCAACCTCGCTTGCCTCGCCAAGATAGGTATGACCCGGTAGCTTCCGACCCGTCTGCACATATTTGGCGAGGATCGATTCGAGATCTCTCAGACCTTGCGCGCCCGCACCTCGTTTGCGCGTGAATCTGGGCGATTGGTCCCGAAGACGCTCGTATTCACTGCGTGCAGAGAGTATGTCGTCGGCAAGTGTCCGCACCCATAAATCCGCGCTTGAAACGAGAAGCGTGGTGACAGCTTCGGGGATCCTGGGCGTGACATTCTCCAGAGACCTGCGCTCGAGAGGCCGATTCCACCCGCTAATCAAGCGCGGGTCCACGCTCAGATAGTCATTGCGGAGGTGATCCCGATAGACATATAGAAGTTTGAGAGCTCGCGTCGCCTTCTCTCTCTTACCCTTCGCAGCGTCCGGACCCCAAAGGATGTCGAGGTACCCAATCAAGTCTTCGGCCGTGAGATCCGCTACTCGCGAGTGATGATTTACATCCATCCACTGGAAAAAGTCACGAACATTCCGGAAGAGAGACGCGATCGTAGAGACCGACAGCACTGATTCGCCTGGTGGCGGCTCCTGAGTCAGCAACGCACTCGCAAGTTCCCGAGCCACACCGCGAAACTGCGGCGGAACCGTTCGAAAGACTAAAGAGAGTCCGGGTTGGTGCTGTTGGAGAACTAATGGATTGAGATTCCAAACTTCTTCGTGATAGCTGGAAAGGTCACCAAGGACGCTGCCGAGGCGGATAGGCCGATTCTCGTACACCCGACGCTTCGATTCTGGGATACCAAGATCATCGGCGCTGAGGTTCTGAGCTAGCGCGGCCATGGTTTCTCCAGAATCTCCAGCGGAATCGGCGATCGTTCTACGAGGCGAGCTGCCTCCACCTCTGCGCTTGTGAAGTTTGGGAGTATGTCTTCATTGATGGCAACCCAGGTGTTTCCGAATGCATCCCACCACTTCGTCGCGGGAGTTTCGTGCCAACGCTCCTGAAGTGAGTCGCGAAGCTGAAGAATCGCGGGAAGGTTGACCTCACCGATCACCGCGTTCCTGCAGGAGAAGCAAGTGAGTGCCGAATCGAGGCACGGGCCACCATCGGCCTGTCCATTCGTCGTGTCACGGCATGCCAACAAGGCGGTCTCCGCCGCAACGCCGCTCGAGTCCGGTCGACCCCAGTCGTCACCGAGTTTCACTGCACGACTCTTACGAACCGAATCTTCCAGATCCTCGAAAGCTGAGGTGACTGTGTCCGCCGCCCAGTCCTGCACTACACGATCGCCGCTCAGGTAGTTTGTAAAAAGAACCGCCTGCGAGTTCGACTTCGCCGCGGTTGGCATGTGACCGCCCACTTCCTTGGCGTTTCGCCGGAGGACGGTCGTTCGAAGAGCGTTGAACGAAAGGCTTAGAGGTTCACCGTTCTCCTCGATCCGGTGGCTGGCCGCCCATGAGCCTAGTTTCAGGGGGACTTGTCCGAGTGTCGAATGCCAAGCGAAGTGGTGGGGTGCCCGATCGCGTGAAGGATTCGTCCACACGACCCATAGACGATCCGTGTCTGCGAATTCGCGACCCCAACTGGAAAGCTCGTGCGCAAGCAAATACACGCCGGCGGCACGATGCAAAGACCTGCTTTCGGGGCCAATATCCCAAACATTGCGCTGCTTCCAATTCCCAGATCCCCTACGCCGCTTCAAAGACTCAAACTTGAGAACTAGGCCCATCTCCACTTCATGTTTGGCAGGAAGTTCCTTCGCTGTCTCCGGATTCATGCCCGAGAGAGCCACTAACAAGATGAGCAACGGCGCCAGATCGTCGTAGGTCAGGAAGATGCGCCGCGCGATGGCAAGTCGGGCGTCTGATCGGCTCGACCCTATGCCCGATACGCGTCCCCCAGTCGCTGCTTCTTCAAGAATGCTTGCCAGGACTGGGTCGTCGTCTGGAGCAAGCTCCCCCCTTCGGAATCGCTCCACTAGGCCTCTGCCCGTGCGCAGACGTTGGCGGATATTGGCGACGTCGGACCTAGCCGCTCGCAGAATAGCCTCGAAGACCGCGTCGTCGTAGCCCCCTACACCACTCCGCCTCCGAGTGGGCCAGCGCCTTCCTAGGTAGTCGAAAGCCAAAGAATTCATTCCGTACTTATCTGCGACGGGAGTCAAAATTCTGCGCAGGTTTGCAAACTCCATCCGAACGGAGTCCTCAGCTGTCGTGGAAAGCCGAAAGCTCTTGTAGTCCTGAAGATGCTTCACTGAAACGTCACCCAGCGAGTGGATCGCAACGTCTAGATCATGAAGGTACAGCGCGAAGCGTCTGAGAGTGCGCCAAATGTCGTCCGCACTGCTCAAAGTTCGGCTGCCTCCGCCGAAGTGGGTCTCTGTATGAAACGCCTCAACGAGCGTTGAGCGAAGCGGACCCGCGGGCCACCGAGACGCGTCAAAGACCCGCCTACGATCGTCGAGGCCGAGGAAGTCGACCTCAAGCTCTCCGGTCCATTCAATTGATGACTCTGGCGGGGAGTAGCCTCCTCGAGGCAGACGTGAAGGTCGCCCGCGTCCCGTTTGCGCAGCACTCATGCTAGGCCTGTCCCAAGCTATCTAGATCGCCAGAGTGCCATTCCGAGTCAATCAGTTGAAGCTTCGTTTCCATCTCCAGTTCCTCCAGCGCGTGCAGATACACATAGGTAGATTCAATTGAGCGATGTCCTAGTCGCCGTCGGAGCGTATCGACAGGGTCACCAAACACTCGCTGGTACTGTGCTCGATATGCCGGGTTGTTGCTCGCGAGAGCCGCCAAGAGCGCGCGTTGAAGCTGCTCGAGCGTGATCACGGCGTAGGAGTGGCGCAGCAGATGTGGGTGCACGCGAATCGATAGTCCTTGACGGGCCGTTCTCGCGTTGGCGCGGTCAAAGGCCTGCTGCCAAGCGCCGGGAGCTAGCGGTTCACCAACTCGACTCAGCCAAAGTGATTCAGGCTCCCACCCGACCTCGGTTTCTCTAAAGAGTTGACGACGTTCCTTGACTGTCAATCGATCAACACTTACTCGTGCGCCCCCGCGTGTGATTGCGTACTTGGGATCGACCACATCGACGGTGAAGGCTCGATAGCGAGCGTCGTAGCGGCCCGCACTGCGCCCGGCTGCCACCGCCGCGCGCCTGTCGCTCTGCACGTAAGCCTCGACTGAGGTGAGCACGCTCGATGGATAGTAGATCGGGCGTCCAGATTGATTCTTCGCGATCGAGTTAGGGATACGTCCTGCGATGAAGCGTTTTTCCGGGTTGCGACAAGGTATATCGCCCATGAGAAGGCTCGACTGCTCGCCGAGCCTCATTCCCGTTGTAATCATCATGTCTGTGTAGACGGAGTCTCGTCCGGATTGACCACGGACGGCTTTCCGATCGCGAATGCCTGACGGTTGGAAGCCTCGTACACCGACATCTCGCCACAACCGATAGGTGGTGGGCGCGATCCACTCGACGTCTCTCGATGCGCCATCAGGTCTCCTTGTCCGCGTCTCGGGAGAACTTCTTAGGTTGTAGAGGCGCTGACCACGACCGGAGTTGGTTGCGCGGACAACGGGCGTGTTCTGCACCAACCCTGCCCAGCGCGCCCATGCGTAAAACGCGGAAAGCGTTGAGATCTCTCGATTCCAGGTGGACGCCGCAATGCGCGGCCCGGCGGGATCTAAGTTTCTCCAGTGAAAGTAGAGAGCAATGTGGCGACTCTGGACCGCTCTCCAGCCGCCAAAGCCGGGGTCCGCCACATCCAGGAAACTCAAGAGCGAAGCGACATCGCGTGCGTACGCCTCCTGCGTATTTAGGGAATAGCTCCGCGCACGTGGGGACTGAAAAAACGAGTTCAAGTCGACGTCGAATTCTGCGTTGGGGCCAAGGATGAAAGGGCTCCCCTCTTGGACCCCAAACGAGTCGAGCCAGCTCTCCAAAGACGTCTGTTGAAGTTCTGGCGCCAGTGGGGATCGCGCTCGCGTGGTGAACCAAACGCTCCAACGTTTCCGATCGACTCTCACGGGGCCACCGTACGCTGACACGTCACAGAGTACATAAACATGTACGAGCTGGAACGAGCCGGGGAAGTGCGCGACCGAGCGCGCCCGGTGGATGGTGATGACACCCGACTCGAGGGGCTGGCGCAGCGCGTCGAGGACGGTCGACGGGAACTCGGGCGCCTCGTCGAGGAACAGGACCCCGTGCGCCGCGCGGGCCGCGGCCCCCGGGCGGATGAAGCCGCTGCCACCCCCGATGAGCGCGGCGGTCGAGGCCGAGTGGTGCGGGGCCTCGAAGGGTGGTCGGGTCGCGAGGGCGGTGCCGACCGGCAGCCCGGACAACGAGCGGACCGAGCTCACCTCGAGCGCGCGTTCCGCATCCAGCTCGGGCAACAGGCCCGGGAGCCGCGCCGCGAGCATCGTCTTACCGGCGCCGGGTGGCCCGAGCATGAACACGTGGTGCCCTCCCGCTGCTGCGGCGATCAGCGCGTCGATGGCGTCCGCATTGCCGATGACGTCGGCGAGGTCGAGATCACTCCACGGCAGTTCCTCGGTCGGGCGCAGGATCGGCTCGACCGGCTCCGGCTCGACGGAACCGCCGTGCCAGATCGCCGCTTCCCGCAGGGACGGCACCGCGACGACCCGGATGCCGGGGACGAGGGCCGCCTCGTCCGCGTTGCCGCTCGGCACCATGACGGTCGCGAAGCCGGCACGCTGGGCGGCGAGGACCGCCGGAAGCACCCCGTCGATCGGGCGGAGCCGCCCGTCGAGCCCCAGCTCGCCGAGGTGTACGACGCGATCGATCGACTCCGCGGACACCGCCTCGGCACAGGCGAGCACCGCGAGCGCGATGCCGAGGTCGAAGCCGGAGCCGTGCTTGGGCAGGGCGGCGGGCGACAGATTGACGGTGAGACGGCGGCTCGGCAGGTCGAGCCCGGCGTTGCCGATCGCCGCACGCACCCGGTCCTTCGCCTCACCGAGCGCGGTATCGGGCAGGCCGATGAGGACGAAGTTGGGGAGCTGGTTGGAGAGATCCGCCTCGATCTCGACGACGGCTCCGCGCAGCCCGAGGAGGGAGACGGAGTGCGTGCGGGCGATCGGCATGGAGACGATGGTGGTCGGCGGCGGCTCGCGAAGGGGCGATCGAGTCGAGGCTGCGGAAAGTCATCGCGGATCAGAAGATGTTGCGGAGATGTTCGATCCGCACCGCGTCCGTCACGATCACCGCGACCGCATCCAGCCGCACTCCCCCACGCGTTCCCGGATGCGCCGCGAGCCAGGCGCCGGCCAGCCGCCGCAGCCGGGCGAGCTTGCGCGGAGTGATCGCCTCGAAGGGGTGCCCGAAGCCGAGCCCGGAGCGGGTCTTGACCTCCACGAAGACCGTCTCACCACCGTCCCGCGTCACCACGTCGATCTCGCCGATCGGACAGCGCCAGTTGCGGTCGAGCACCGCGTGACCGAGACCCTCGAGGTGCGCGACCGCCAGCTGTTCGCCCCGTCTGCCCAGCGCATCCTTTGCCGCCATCCGCCAAGCCTGACGGCCCTGAACGAACGAGACCCCCTCACCCGCGGAAGCGGTGAGGGGGTCTCGGGTGTGGACGACTAGTCCGCGAGGATCGCGTAGAGCGCACGGCGGGTCTCGTCGAGCTTCTCCACCGCCTTCTCGCGCTGGGCATCCGTCGCGCCGAAGCGCAGCTGGTGCACGGCACCCATGAGCTTCTGCACGCTCTCGTGGAGCGACTGTTCCGCGCCCGCGGCCTCCTCGGCCGCGTTCCAGAGACGTTCCAGCTCGTCCGCATGCTCGGTCGCGTAGGCGCGGCCGTCATCGGTCAGGTGGAACTCGGTCTTGCGCCCCTCGCCGACGGACTCGATGAGCCCCTCGTCGACGAGCTGCTGCAGCGTCGGGTAGACGGAGCCGGGGCTCGGCGTCCAGGTGCCGCCGGAGCGCTCCCCGATCGCCTTGATGAGCCCGTAGCCGTTGGCCGGGTTCTCGCCGAGGAGGGAGAGGATGGCGTGGCGCACGTCGCCGCGGCGCTTGCGCTGGGGGCCCGGCGGGCGGAACCCGCGGGGGCCGAAGCCGCCGAAACCGGGGCCGAAGCCGGCGGGAGGGAGGCCGTGCATGTCGCGGGGGCCGAAGCCACGCCCGCGGCGGTGTGTGTTGTGGGATTCGCTGTTCATAGCTGCATCCGCCTTTCTGCAAAGAGTGTCACCATGTTTCGGTGATGGGTTAACGATATATCGTTAGTGTTCACCGTGTCAAGCAAAAAGAAAGGCCGCCCGAAGGCGGCCTTTTCCATAGGTCTGGTGACTACTCGTCGAGCGCAAGTTCCTTGGGCAGCTCGAGCTCGCGCGAGCTGAGCTCCTCGACGTTGACGTCCTTGAAGGTCAGCACCCGCACCGACTTGGTGAAGCGGTCGGCGCGGTAGACATCCCACACCCACACGTCGTTCATCGTCAGCTCGAAGTAGAAGTCGTGCTCCGTGTCCCGTCGCTCCAGCGTGACCTCGTTCGCGAGGTAGAAGCGGCGCTCGGTCTCGACGACGTAGCGGAACTGGCTGACGACGTCACGGTATTCCTTGTAGAGGGCCAACTCGACCTCGCGGTCGTAGTCCTCGATCTCGTCGTCGTCCATTCAGACAAGTGTAGCTTCGCTGCGCAGCCAGGTGCGGCGGTGGTGCACACTCGCGCCGAGCGCGGCGATCGCGTCGTAGTGGGCTGCCGAACCGTAGCCCTTGTTACCCGCCCAGCCGTAGCCGGGAGTGGTCGCGTCCGCCGCGATCATGACGCGGTCGCGGTGCACCTTGGCGATGACCGACGCGGCGGCCACCGACGCGCAGTCGCGGTCGGCCTTCACCCGGGTGCGCACGTCGAGGCGGCTCACGAGCGCGGGTGTCAGCCAGTCGTGGCTGCCGTCCAGCAGGATCACGGAGTCGGTGATCGACGCCCCCAACCCGTGCAGCGTGGCGAGCGCGCGCTTGCCGGCGAGCCCGAGGGCCGCGATGATGCCGACCTCGTCGACCTCGGCCGGGCTCGCCTCCCCCACGGCGGAGAAGTGGACCCACGCAGCGGCAAGCGGGGCCATCGCCTCGCGACGTGCCTCGCTGAGCATCTTCGAATCCCGCAGTCCGACCGGATGGACGCCGAGCGACAGGTCGGTGACGGCCAGGCCCACGGACACCGGGCCGGCGATCGCCCCTCGGCCGACCTCGTCGCAGCCGATCACGAACCGGGCACCGCTGGCGTGCAGCTCGCGTTCGTGGTCGTAGGTGGGGTCGGCGACCGGGGTCACTCGCCCTCCCGGCGCTCGATCCCCTGGAACGTCAGCGGGTGGTTGTCGAGCCAGGTCCACCGGTCGATCGGCCAACTGATCAGCAGGGCACGGCCGACCACGTTGTCGATCGGGACGAAGCCCTTGCTCGGGCCGTCCTGGTTGTAGCGGGAGTCGCGGGAGTTGTTGCGGTTATCGCCCATCACCCAGAGGAAGCCCTCGGGCACGGTGACATCGAAGTCGATCGCCGAGACGCGGTTGGCGCCGCCAGGCAGGTTCACGTAGGGCTCGTCGAGCGGCACGCCGTTGACACTCATCTGGCCGAAGTCGTTGCAGCAGGTGACGGTGTCGCCCGGCAGGCCGATGACGCGCTTGATGAGGTGGTCGTTGCTGTCCGGTGCGGTCAGCCCGATGAAGCCGAGCACCGCGTCCACGGCCTTCTCCACACCGTTCTGCACCGGCTCGCCCTGCGGCGTGAGCCATCCGCCCGGATCCTTGAAGACGACGACGTCGCCGCGCTCGATCGGCACGAGGTCCGGGACGAGCTGGTTGACGATGATGCGGTCGTTGACGTGGAGCGTCTGCTCCATCGATCCGGAGGGGATGTAGAACGACCGGATGAGGAACGTCTTGATGAGGAAGGAGATGATGATCGCCGCGAGCAGGATGAGCAGCACGTCGCGCAGGAAGAGCAGAAGGCCCTTGGGACGCTTCGCCTCGTCATCATCGTCACGTCGGCGACGGCGCAGCGGGAGGATCCCCGCCGAATCTGTTTCTGTCATTAAACCCCTGAGCTCCCCGCCAAGTTTAGTTGGCGGGGAGCTCAGGGAATGTCGAAACGCGCGTCTTAGAAGTCGCGCTTCTCCTTGATCTTCGCCTTCTTGCCACGCAGGTTGCGCAGGTAGTAGAGCTTGGCGCGACGGACGTCACCGCGGGTGACGATCTCGATGTGGTCGATGACCGGGGAGTGCACGGGGAAGGTGCGCTCGACGCCGACCTGGAAGCTGACCTTGCGGACCGTGAAGGTCTCGCGGACGCCCTCACCCGAGCGGCCGATGACGACGCCCTGGAAGACCTGGACACGCGAGCGCGTGCCTTCGATGATGTTCACGTGCACCTTGACGGTGTCGCCGGCACGGAAGTCGGGGATGTTGTCGCGGAGCGACGCCTTGTCGAGTTCGTCAAGGATGTGCATGAGTCTTCGCTCTCTGTAACCGCCACAGGTCGACCACGGTATGAAATGTCTGAGATGGGATGGCTTCTCGTATCGACGACCCCCCTGTGGCAGGGACGTGCGGAAGCACAAGGGGTAATTCTGCCACAGCGGTGGTGGTTAAAGCGAGTCGCTCGGTGGCCGCACCACGTAGAGCTCGCCGATGTCTCGCGGCTCCTGCGGGCGGCGCGGCGGCTGCGGCGTCAACGCGAGGCCGTCCACGAAGGTCTGGACGCGCTTCCGGGTGTCCGTCACGAGCTCGAAGATCGCGAGCCAGAACAGCGACACGATCAGCAGGATCGCGAGCAGCGCGAGCGCCGGGAGGTCGATCGCGCCGTGCACGATGAGCGTCGCCCAGAGGGCGATGAGGAGACCGGCGTCCCACCACGTGACTGCCCGCTCCTCGCGCGCGCTCTTCCGCGCCACGATGACGCCGGCGATGATCGCGAGCGCCACGAAGAGGATGGGGCTCGCGATGAAGTAGATGGCGACGTCCCAGCCGGAGCCGGGGTTGATGAACGCGCGTCCGATGAGCACCCAGACGGGCAGGGCGATGGCAAGAGGGAACTGCACGATGTAGGCAGCGCGCCGCAGGAACATGAGGCTAAAGATAGTCTCGTCAGGTGATAGAACTCCGTACGCCCGCTGAGATCGACGAGATGCGAGCGGCCGGCCGCTTCGCCGCGAGTGTGCTCGAGGCGACCGCCGCCGCGAGCGCCGTCGGCGTCAACCTGCTCGACCTCGACCGCCTGGCGCACGGCATGATCCGGTCTGCCGGGGCGGAGAGCTGCTACATCGACTACCACCCCTCCTTCGGCGCCTCCCCCTTCGGCAAGGTGCTCTGCACCTCCGTCAACGACGCCGCGCTGCACGGCCTCCCCTTCGACTACACGCTGAAGGACGGCGACGTGCTGTCGCTCGACTTCGCCGCGTCGGTCGACGGCTGGGTCGCCGACTCGGCGCTCACCATCATCGTCGGCGACACCCGCGACCCGGAGGACGAGCGGCTCATCGCCGTCACCGAGGAGGCGCTCGCCGCCGGCATCGCTGCCGCCCAGCCCGGTGGCCGCATGGGCGACGTCTCCGCCGCCATCGGCGCTGTCGCCAAGGCGGCCGGCTACGGCGTCAACCTCGACTTCGGCGGTCACAGCGTCGGCCGCACCATGCACGGCGACCTGCACGTCCCCAACGACGGGCGCCCGAACCGCGGCTTCCCGCTCAAGCCGGGCCTCGTGTTCGCGATCGAGCCGTGGCTCATGCGCGACACCGACCGCATCTACACGGACAAAGACGGATGGACGCTGCGCAGCGCCGACGGGTCACGCGCGGCCCACGCGGAGCACACGGTCGCGATCACGGCCGACGGGCCGCTCGTCCTGACCGCCCGCGGCTAGCGGGTCGAGCCGTTTCTGCGGCTCGAGCTGACCCAGCGGGTCGAGCCTGTCGAGACCGCCCCCACCTACTCCGGCGGCAACAGGTCGGGCCTGACCCGACGCGTCCGCTCCACCTGCTGCTCGCGGCGCCAGGTCGCGATCGCACCGTGGTTGCCACTCAACAGGACCGGCGGGACCGACATGCCCCGCCACTCCGCCGGCTTGGTGTAGCTCGGGTACTCGAGCAGTCCGTCCTCGTGGCTCTCCTCGTCGAGGCTCGCCGGGTTGCCGACGACGCCCGGAACGAGCCGGCCGATCGCCTCGATCATCGCCATGACGGCGACTTCACCCCCGTTGAGCACGTAGTCGCCGAGGCTGATCTCGCGCACCCGGACACGTGAGCGGGTGTGCTCGATGACGCGCTGGTCGATGCCCTCGTAGCGGCCGCAGCCGAAGACGAGGTGCTTCTCCTCGGCCAGCTCGCGCGCGGTCGCCTGGGTGAAACGCTCGCCGGCAGGGCTCGGGAAGATCATCACGGCCTCGTCGGACAGCACGGTGTCGAGGGCCTCACCCCAGGGTTCCGGTTTCATGACCATGCCGGCGCCGCCGCCGTACGGGGTGTCGTCGACGGTGCGGTGACGGTCGTGCGTGAAGTCGCGCAGGTCGTGCACACCGAGGTCGATGATGCCCTTCTCGCGCGCCTTCCCGAGGAGGGAGATGTCGAGCACCCCGAAGAAGTCGGGGAAGATGCTGACGATGTCGATGCGCACCTGACGAGCGTACCCGCGGTCACGCGGGGGTCGGCTCGCGCGCGGCTCCGGGTTGAGGAGGGCGACACGCAGCGGGGCGGGACGGAAGCGGCGCGACGCGCCGCGTTCCTCCTCCACACCCGTCACGCCTCCCCAGCTCGAACCCGGGCAGCCCGACCCCGGGGCCGAGCCAGCACCATGGTGCGATGCTTCTGGACCTCGGCCCGCACGGGGTCGCCCGCACCGGCGACCTGCTCGCGGCGGGCGCGACGGAGACGTCGCTGCGACGGGAGTTGGTCGCCGGGCGGCTGCGTCGAGTCCGGAAGGGGTGGCTGGCGACCGTGGACGCGGACGCTTCGATCGTCGAGGCGGTGCGCCGCGGGGCCGCCCTCGGCTGCGTCTCGGCGCTGAGGACGCACGGGGTGTGGGTGCCGGAGCACGACGAGATGCACCTCTCCGCCCACCCCCACGCCGGCCGCGTCGATGGTGCGGGGTGCATCGTCCACCGCCGAAGGGCAGTGCGCTCATCGACGCCCGTCGAGACGCTCACCGAGGCGGTCCGGCAGGTGCTTCGCTGCCGCCCCACCGAGGAAGCGATAGCCGTGATCGACTCGTGCCTGCACACCCGGGGGATGCGGGCCGGAGCCGTGGCCGCCCTATTCGACGAGAGGCCTGCGCGGCTGGGTCACATCCGGGGCGAGATCGACGGCTCGGCCGAATCGGGCTACGAGTCGCTCGTCCGGGTGAGGCTGCGTCGCCTCGGCCTGCACGTCAGCACGCAGGTCCAGGTGGCCGGAGTGGGCCGGGTCGACATGATCATCGGCAACAAATTGGTCATCGAGGTGGATGGGCAGGCCTGGCACGAGGGCCCTCGCGCTTTCCTCGTCGACCGGGGCCGGGATCTGGCGCTGGCCTCGCTCGGCATGAGATCTCTTCGGCTGGCGCCACGGCACATCGTGCACGAGTGGCGGTGGACCTCACGGGCGATCCTCGCTGCGGCGGCGGACGCACGTCGCGGCGCCGCCATAGGTTCGGGAGGATGACACGCGAGCGGTGCGGGTGCATCCGCGCGACACGCCGCAGCTATCCTCCGCAACCGTGAGACGCGAGGAGGTGGGGGCGTCGGGGCGGGGTCAGTCGGCGGAGGCGGCGTCGGCCGGGGCCTCGTCCGCCTCGGGGGCGTCTTCGAAGAGGCCGACGGGCGGGTCCACGGTGAGCGTGCCGGCCTTGACGTCGACATCGGTGACGATCGCCTTGACGAAGGGGACGAGCACGTCGCGCTCGCCGACGGCGACGGTCAGGAGGTCCTGGGCCGGGAAGTGGTCGATCTGGGTGACGCGTCCGACCTCGACGCCGTCGCGGATGACGCGGAGACCGACAAGCTGGTGGTCGAACCAGGCGTCCTCCTCACCGGATTCCTCGGTGAGGTCGTGGTCGACCCAGAGGACCGCCTTGATGAGGGTCTCGGCCGCGGTGCGGTCCGGGACGTCCTTGAAGAAGGCGACGGGGTGGGAGTTGAACCATTTGAGCTCGATGAGCTCGAGGCTCTTGCCGTGCCACGGCGAGCTGGTCGGGACCTGCAGCGCGAAGGTGGCACCGGGGACGAAACGGCGGGCCGGGTCGTCGGTGTAGAGCTCCACCTTGATGGCGCCCTTGAGGCCGTGGGCCTTGGAGAGTCGACCGACGCGCAGCTGCGAGCGCTCGGGACGTGCGGGGGCGGCCACTTAGTTGTCGGTGTCGACGACGTCGACACGCACTTTACGGCCGTCCGCGAGGGCGGCGACGATGGTGCGGAGGGCCTTCGCGGTGCGACCCGCGCGGCCGATCACGCGGCCGAGGTCCTCGGGGTGCACGCGCACCTCGAGGACCTCGCCACGCGATGAGCTCTTCGCCGCGACCTGGACGTCCTCAGGGTGATCGACGATCCCCTTGACGAGGTGTTCGAGTGCGGGAGCGAGCATGGTGCTTAGGCCTCGGTGGTCTCAGCCTCGGCCGGAGCCTCGGTCTCGACGGCGGGAGCCTCCTCAGTGGGGGCCTCCTCGACCGGGGCGGCGGGCTTCTCGGTCTTCGGCTTGAGGACCGGCTTCTTCTTCTCGTCGACCTGGAAGGGCGCCTTCGGCTCGCGGACCTTGACGGTGCTCACGGCGTTCTTGTCGCCCTTGAACTTGCCCCAGTCGCCGGTCAGCTTGAGGAGCGCAGCGACCTGCTCGGTCGGCTGAGCGCCGACGCCGAGCCAGTACTGGGCACGCTCGGAGTCGATCTCGATGAACGAGGGCTCCTCGGTGGGGTGGTACTTGCCGATCTCCTCGATCACACGACCATCGCGCTTGGTGCGCGAGTCGGCGACGACGATGCGGTAGTAGGGCGCACGGATCTTGCCGAGACGCTTGAGACGGATCTTTACAGCCACGAATAACTCCTGGAAATTGCTTTGGTGGCGAACAACTGCGCTGGGGCGTGGGGTGCACACCCGGCGAGAAAGCTCTGAGGGGGAGCCGAAGGCCGATTAGAGGGTCGGGCGCAACAGACTCGACCGCCTATTCTGCCAGACTTTCGACCCGCTCGGGTACCCGACTCCGAACGCGCGACAGCGCCACTCCCCCGAGGCACAGGACACCGCCCACGATGGCGAGCACGGGAGGCACCTCGGCGAAGAAGATCAGGCCGAGGATGATGGCGATCGGGGGCACCACATAGGTGGTGACGCCGAGCTGCCCGGCGGGCATCCGCGACAGTGCGTAGGCCCAGGTGCTGAACGCGAGGGCGGTAGGAACGGCGCCGAGATAGATGGCACCGACGATGGCGTCCACGGGCGCGTCCTGCAGGTCGACGACGAGCTGGCCGGCGAAGGGCAGGGAGACGAGGAGGCCGATGGCCGCCCCGAGGAAGGTCACCTGGGCCGCGGGGAGACGGCGCAGGGTCGGCTTCTGGAGCAGCACGCCGGCCGCATAGGTGACGGCCGCCACGAGGGCCCAGGTGATGCCCGCGGCGTCCCCCGCCCCGCCGCCGCTGGTCGCGATGCCGATGAGCACCACGCCGAGGAAGGAGACGCCCGCCCCGATGGCGAGCCAGCGCGGCACCCCTTCACCGAGCAGCAGCCCGGCACCGAGGGCGATGAGCAACGGACCGATGTTCACGAGCATCGCGGTCGTGCCGGCGTCGAGCGTCTGCTCGGCCGAGTTGAGGGCGAAGTTGTAGAGGCCGAACCAGATCACGCCGTAGCCGACCAGCTGGAACCACTCGCGCCGGGTGGGACGCACCCATGCCCGCCCGATGACCACGACGATCGCGAGGAGCACCGTGCCGACGAAGACCCGGGCCAGGGTGAGGGCGCCGGGGCTGAAGTGCTCGCCGGTCCCCCGGATCACCACGAAGGCGCTCGCCCAGGCGAGGACGGTGATGACGATCGCGAGGAGGACTCGCAGGCTGGGGCGGCTGGTACTCACGCTGTCACGCTAGGCCCGGCCACCGACTCCGGTCGCGAGTTGGCTGTCAAATGCGTGGCCATTGGCTGTTTCGCACCGGACTACCGACAGAATCGGCGCATGGAGATCCCGTTCGGTACCTCACGTCGCTCGAATGTCGGCATCGAGTGGGAGCTCGCCTGCGTCGACCGCTCGAGCGGCGACCTCACTCCGGCGGCCCCGATGATCCTCGCGGCGATCGGCGGCGAGGACGGGTTCCCGCACGCGACGAGCGAGCTGCTCACGAACACCGTCGAGATCGTCAGCGGCCCGCATGACCACGTCCGTGACGCCGTGGCCGACCTGACCACCATGATCGAGCGGGCGCGTGAGGCGGCCGAGCCGCTCGGCGTCGACCTCATGTGCTCGGGCACCCACCCCTTCGGCCAGTGGTCGCAGCAGGAGGTCACGCCCGGCAATGACCGCTACGCGACGCTCATCGACCGCACGCAGTGGTGGGGTCGCCAGATGATGATCTGGGGCGTGCACATGCACGTCGGCGTCGACGACCGCGAAAAGGTGCTGCCGATCGTCAACGGCCTGCTCGCCTACTACCCGCACTTCCAGGCGCTGTCCGCCTCGAGCCCGTTCTGGGTCGGCGAGGCGACCGGCTACGCGTCGAACCGCGCGCTGATGTTCCAGCAGCTGCCGACGGCGGGCCTACCCCCGCAGCTCGGTGCGTGGGCGAACTACGAGGAGATCGTCGCCGACCTGACCCACGTCGGTGTGATCGACGACCACTCCGAACTGCGCTGGGACGTCCGCCCCTCACCCAAGTGGGGAACCATCGAGCTGCGTTTCTGCGACGGCATGTCGACGGTCGAGGAGGTCGGGGCGCTCACCGCCCTCGCCCAGTGCCTCGTCGAGGACATGTCGACCCGCATCGACGAGGGCGAGCAGATCCCGATGATGCAGCCCTGGTACGTCCGCGAGAACAAGTGGCGCGCGGCCCGCTACGGCCTCGACGCGATCATCATCCAGGACGCCGCGGGCAACGAGCGCCTCGTCACCGAGGACCTCGCCGAGCTGCTCGAGCGCCTCGGGCCCGTGGCCGAACGGCTCGACTGCGTCGAGGAACTCGCCGGGGTCACCAGGATCATGGAGGCCGGGGCCGGCTACCAGCGTCAACTCGCGACGGCGCAGGCCAACGGCGGCAGTCTCAAGGCGGTCGTGGCCCAGCTCGTCACGGAGCTGCGCGACGGGCTGCCCGCCTAGATCCCCTCGCGACGGAGCCCCGTCACCGAGACGTACACGTGCGACTGCGGGCCGGAGGCCCGGTAGAGCAGCTCGCCGTCGCCCATGTCGAACACGAGGCAGGCCAGGGCGTCGGCCTGGGTGTCGGTCGCGAAGACCTGCTCCTCGGTGAGGATGTCGTGGCCCTCGGCGGCGGCCCAGGCGCGGGCCTTCTCGGCCAGCTCCACGTGGGCCGCGGGAACGATGTCCTGCGCCCAGGCCCACTTCCAACTCCGGGACATGGCACCCCAACTGCCGATGATCTGCGCGTCGCCGACGACACGGTGGTCGTCGAAGGTGAAGGTCAGCACCCCGTTCGCGAAGTCGGCGTGCCACTCCTCAGCGGTCTCGATCGCCCACGTCTCGTCGGCGGCGGCGTTGGCCTCCGCGCGGCGGGTGAGCGCCTTCTCCAGCGCCGGGATGAGCGACGGCGAGAAGGAGAGCTTGCGCGCCTTCTTCCGGGCCACGCTCAGCGCCCGAGGAACTTCTGCAGGCTCGCCATCTCCTCGGCGCTCGGGCCGTCGCCCTTCGGCTTGCCGCCGAGTCCGAAACCGCTTCCGCCCGCCGCAGGCGCCGCGGACGGCTTGACACCGGAGGCGAGCGCGGCGTTCTCGGCCGCGCGCTTGGCCGGGTTGCCGGACTTGGAGCCCTTCTTCTTCGCCTGCTGCTTCGATCCGCCGGAGAACTTCTGGCCGGGGATCGGGCCCATGCCGGGCACCTGGGGCATGCCACCCTTGGCGACCGTCTTCATCATCTTCGCCGCCTGCTCGAAGCGGGTGACGAGGGCGTTGACCTCGGTGACCGTGGTGCCGGATCCGCGCGCGATGCGCAGACGGCGCGAGCCGTTCAGAAGCTTCGGGGTCTGGCGCTCCTGGCGGGTCATCGACTGGATGATCGCCTCGGTGCGGGTGATCTCCGACTCGTCGAAGTTGTCCAGCTGCTGGCGCATGCCCTTCGCGCCGGGCAGCATGCCGAGCATGCTCTTGAGCGAGCCCATGTTCTTGAGCTGCTGCATCTGGCCGAGGAAGTCCTCGAGGGTGAAGGTGTCGGTCGCGAACTTCTCCGCGACCTTTTTCGCCTCGTCCTCGTCGAAGTTCTTCTGCGCCTGCTCGATGAGGGTGAGGATGTCACCGAGGTCGAGGATGCGGCTCGCCATGCGATCCGGGTGGAAGGGCTCGAAGTCGTCGAGGCCCTCACCGGTCGAGGCGAAGATGATCGGGCGCCCGGTGATGGAGGCGACGGAGAGGGCGGCACCACCGCGGGCGTCACCGTCCAGCTTGGACAGCACGACGCCGGTGAAGTCGACGCCCTCCTGGAAGGCCTTCGCCGTGGCGACGGCGTCCTGGCCGATCATCGCGTCAATGACGAAGAGCACCTCGTCCGGGTTGATCGCCTTGCGGATGCCGGCGGCCTGCTTCATGAGCTCCGCGTCCACACCGAGGCGACCGGCGGTGTCGACGATGACGACCGAGTGCTGCTTGGTGGTGGCGAACTTCACGGCATCCTTGGCGACCTTGATCGGGTCGCCCTTCCCGTTGCCGGGCTCGGGGGCGAAGACGGGAACGCCCGCCTGCTCACCGACGACCTGCAGCTGGGTGACGGCGTTGGGGCGCTGGAGGTCGGCCGCGACCAGCACGGGGGTTTGGCCCTCGGAGCGCAGCCACTTCGCCAGCTTGCCGGCGAGGGTTGTCTTACCGGCACCCTGGAGGCCGGCGAGCATGATGATCGTGGGCCCGGTCTTGGCGAACTGGAGGCGTCGCTGCTCGCCACCGAGGATGCGCACGAGCTCCTCGTTGACGATCTGCACGACCTGCTGCGCCGGGTTGAGCGCCTTGTTGACCTCGTCGCCGAGGGCGCGGTCGCGGACCGTGCCGGTGAAGTCCTTGACGACGTCGAGCGCGACGTCGGCGTCGAGCAGTGCGCGACGGATCTCGCGGACGGTCGCGTCGACGTCCGCGGGGCTCAGCTTGCCCTTGGTGCGGAGGTTCTTGAACGTATCGGCGAGGCGGTCGGAGAGGTTTCCAAAAGTGGCCATGATCAGGCCAGTTTAAGTCACCATCACGCCGTGGCGCGCCCGTGCCCTACCCTGGGGGCGTGCCCCTCATCGTCCCCTTCGCCAACTTCACCCCTCGCGTCGACCCGACCGCGTGGGTGGCGCCCAACGCGACGCTCGTCGGCAACGTCTCCCTCGACCCGCATTCGAGTGTGTTCTACGGTGCCGTCATCCGCGCTGACGCGGACAGCATCCGCGTCGGACCGGGCAGCAACGTGCAGGACAACGTCACCCTCCACACGGACCTCGGCCTTCCGCTCAACATCGGTTCGCGCGTCAGCATCGGCCACAACGCCGTCATCCACGGCTGCACGATCGAGGACGACGTCCTCATCGGCATGAACGCCACGATCCTCAACGGCGCCGTCATCGGTGCGGGCAGCCTCATCGCCGCCGGCACCGTCATCCTCGAGAACACGGTCGTCCCGAGCGGCTCGCTCGTCGCCGGCGTCCCGGGCCGCGCGATCCGCTCGCTGACCCCCGCCGAGCAGACCGGCATCGTCGACAACGCCCGCCACTACGCGGAACTCAGCCAGCAGCACGCCCGCGTCGCCCGCTAGGCGGGCCGCACGTCCGGTCACCCCGCACGGGGCGAGCACGTCCGATCCCCCGTTCCCTGTTTCGTAAAACAGGAATCTGTGACCAAAAGCGGTTGTGGGAACGATCACACAGCGCCAAAACCGCCCATATTCCTGTTTTACGAAAACGGGGAAGGGTGGGGTGGGGTGGGGTGGGGTGGGGTGGGGGCGTCAGGCTCCGAGCGCGGAGCGCAGGCCGACCACGAAGAGGATCGGGCTGAAGGCGA
>Ga0247810_10000358_pt1 | contig 57467 bp, 45 predicted proteins | sample UWRJL119311C1_FD_179918 | JGI IMG/M metagenome (GOLD analysis project Ga0247810, IMG submission 179918) | Plant litter microbial communities from Arlington Agricultural Research Station in Wisconsin, United States - UWRJ-L119-311C-1 | ecosystem: Environmental > Terrestrial > Plant litter >...
ACGATCTGGTCATATTCGAAAGCGCCATTTTCGGAAACCGGCTGGTGAAAGCGGTTTTTGAGTCCGTCGAACAATAGCTCCAGCTCGTGGAAGATCCTGTAATGCGGCTCGGCGAACAATTCTCCGGCAATGCGCAGGTGGAACTGGTAGGTTTCTTCCAGTAATTCCCTGTAGGTCTTTTCGTCCTGTTTACACAAAGCCTCCACAATGCTTTCCATGGCGTTGGTGGTTTTGCCCATGGCCGAGATAACGACTATGAGCTGATCGTTTGTGTAAAGGGAAAGAATGCGGGAAACATTTCTTACAGCCTGTGCGTCTTTCACAGAAGCACCGCCGAACTTAAAGACTTTCATTGCGCTTGATTTTGCGCGAATTTAAGGATTAACCACATAGGATTTGTGGAGATCAGGATTTTAGGATGATAAGATGCCGGGAGCTATGATTGATGGTGGTGGAAACTTCCGGCAAAAAGAAAGCCGCTCCTGTTGGAAGCGGCTCTCTGAAGATCTGTTATGCTTATTTCTTAGCTTCTTCAGCTTTCATTACAAGGTCAAGGTCGAAATGAACAACCGGAGTTACATACTGGTCTTTTTTACCAGCTTTTGCAGCTTCAGCTTCTTTTGCTTCGTCTTTCTGGAAACCTTTCAGGTTCAGAGAAGAGAAATCAACGTCGAATTTACCTTTAACTGTCAGTTTGTTATCCGTTTGTTTTGTTTTAACAGGGAAAGTCGTTTCCAGGTTTTTACCTGCAACTTTCAGTGTAGCTTTCGCCTCTGTAGCTGTTAAAGAAGTAATAGTTACGTCAACAGCAGGGAATTTTACCGAATTGAAGAAATCTTCGCTTGCAAGGTGACCAAGCAATCCTGCTTCACCTCCTGCAGCATCCAATTCGCTGTCAATTGTGTTAAGATCCACTTTCAAAGAACCTGATTTGAATGTTTCGCCTTCGTAAACTACAGTTCCGTCAGTTACTGTTACCGTACCATCGTGGCTGTGTGTTCCGTCTGCATAATCACCTTTCCATTTCAGGGAAGTAGCGTCTGCGTCTACTTTGTAAGTTACCGGACCTTTTGTTTCACCACAAGAAGTTAAAGCCAAAGCGATCAATCCTGTTGCTGCTGATAATAAATATGTACTTTTCATAAGTTTGAAATTAATTTGGGCGAATGTACAAAGAAATTATTTACCATGGTATTAATATTTTGTAAAATTATTTTGGGTCCTGAATTGTGCCCATATTACGGGTAGGTCAGGGATGTATTTGGCAGGCTCGGGAGGCATCCCGGGCCTGCCTTCCAATCTATTATCTTATCGGCGTTCGGATATGCGTCTCAAATCATAGTCTATCGACGTTCAAATATGGCCCGACACACTTCCCGCGTTCTATCCCGAGTCACCTGTTAATATTTTTCCAAAACGCGTTTCTGCCCGCTCATCAAAAATGGTTACTTTCGTGTCAATGAGTAAAACAGACGCTAAAACCGGCAAAAAAGGATTGAGAAGCAGCTATGTTTCTACCGTGATTGGAATTTCACTGGTCTTATTCATGATCGGCCTGGTGCTTGCCGGAGTCATAGGCCTCGGAAGTCTTCAGCGACAAGCAAAGGAGAATCTTACGGCAGATCTTTTCTTTAAGAACAGTCTCAACGAATCAGATATCAAACAGGTCGAGCAGGAGCTGAAGTCCTGGGATTGCTTTAGCGAAGTTTACTTTGTTTCCCAGGAACGGGCAATCGAAGAGTTCAGCGGAACAGGGCAGAACTCCCAGGAGATCCTCGATATTTTCGAAGGTGAAAATCCGCTTCCTCCGACAGTTAGCTTTCGCCCCAAGGAAGCATTTGCATCGAAGTCGGGAATGCGAACGATTAAGGAGCGCCTGCTGAAAGCTTACCCGGATATGATAGACGATGTGAATTACGAGGAAGCCAGCGTGGAGCAGGTGAATCTCGGTTTCCGCCAGTTCGTTTTCCTGTTTCTTGCCGTTGCCGGATTGCTCATCATCGTTGCGGTTGCCATGATCAACAATACGATCCGCCTGGCACTTTATTCCAGGAGGTTTACGATCAAGACCATGCAGCTCGTCGGTGCCACGGGAAGCTTTATCCGTCGTCCGTTCATGTGGCAGGCGATCTACCAGGGAATCATTGCTGCGCTTATAGGAATGGCTTTGCTGATGTCGCTGTTCTTTGTACTGAATAACGTGCTCGATATTATACAGGTCAACCTCACGCTCACAGAGCTGCTGATGCTTTTCGGTATGATAGCCGCGATCGGTGTGGCGCTTACGCTCGTTTCGACCTGGTTTTCGCTCAATAAGTATTTGCGTATGAAATTGGATGATTTGTATTAATTTAGGCCCCACGTAAAACATTCTATGAACAATTTCGGTTTTCCTGTCAAAAAAGACAATTTGCGCATTATCCTCATCGGATTGGCCATAAACATTCTCGGTTACCTCGTTATGATCGGCGGTGGCTCTGAAGATCCTGCCAAATTTGACGGTGACGCATTGTTCTCAACCGTGAGAATTACCGTTGCGCCTTTCCTTATTCTCGTTGGTTATGCCGTGATCATTTTCGGGATCATGAAAAAGCCATCCGCTAACAAGAACAAGACGGAAGAATAATCCATGAGCAATTGGTTCGAAGCATTTATCCTCGCTCTCATTGAAGGGCTGACGGAGTTTTTACCTGTTTCATCTACAGGACACATGATCATCGGCTCTTCGCTGATGGGCATTTCCAACGATGAATTCACAAAGCTGTTCACCGTGGCGATCCAGTTCGGAGCGATCCTGTCGGTTGTTGTGATCTATTTCAGATCTTTTCTTAAATCGCTCAATTTCTATGTGAAGCTGTTCGTGGCCTTTATTCCCACGGCGATCGTCGGTTTGCTGGCAAAAGACTACATCGATTCCATGCTGGAAAACGTCTGGGTCGTTGCCATTTCGCTTATTCTCGGTGGAATCGTGCTGCTTTTCATCGACAAAATCTTCGAGAAGAACGAGCAGCGGGCTGATAACACGATCAACCAGGACCTGAGCAATACCGAGATCGTTCCAAAGGAACAATCGGATGAAACGATCAGCTATAAGAACGGGTTTATCATCGGGATCTTTCAAACGATTGCTATGATCCCCGGAGTTTCCCGCTCGGCTGCAACGATCATTGGCGGACTCACACAAGGCTTAACCCGCAAGGCTGCGGCAGAATTCTCGTTCTTCCTGGCTGTCCCAACCATGTTTGCTGCAACGGTGAAAAGTCTTTATGATGTTTACAAGGAACAGCCGGATGTGATCTTTGACAATATTTCTACACTTATCTTCGGAAATGTGGTGGCATTCATCGTAGCTATTCTCGCGATCAAACTGTTCATCGGTTTGCTTACCAAATACGGTTTCCGCATGTTCGGCTACTACCGCATAGTTCTGGGAACCTTGATTCTTATCCTGCTGATGATGGGAATCAACTTGAATATCGTCGATTAAGATGCTGACAGAATTCGCCCAGGGAAGCACCATTTTAGTAGACAAGCCTTTAACGTGGACCTCCTTCGATGTGGTTAACAAATTGCGCTGGCATTTGCGAAAACGTTTAGGCGTCAAAAAGCTGAAAGTTGGTCACGCCGGAACACTGGATCCGCTTGCAACAGGTTTGCTTGTGATTTGCGTAGGCAAAAACACCAAGCTGATCGAAGGTTTGATGGGCGATCTGAAAACGTATACCGGAACCATTCTCCTGGGAAAGACAACACCATCCTACGACCTGGAAACCGAATTCGACAATTCATTCCCGACTGATCACATTACAGACGACATGCTGGAAAACGTTCGTGCCTCATTTATGGGAGAGCAGCAGCAGGTCCCCCCGATTTTCTCTGCCAAGCAGGTCGACGGTCAGCGGGCCTACGATCTTGCAAGAGCGGGTAAAGAAGTGGAGCTGAAAGCCAATACGATTGAAATTCACGCTTTCACCATCGACGCTTCCCGTTTTCCGGAAGTGGATTTCGAGATCAGCTGCAGCAAAGGAACCTACATTCGGTCTATTGCCAGCGACTTCGGGAAAAAGCTCGATTGCGGCGGAACGCTGATAGCATTGCGCAGAACAGCTTCCGGCGACAATAATGTTAACAATGCACAATCGGTAGAAGAATGGATTGAATTCTTCGAGTCGGAACCGTTGTAAATAACCCTGATTTTTTTTACTTTTGCACTCCTTTTTTCATTCCGTTGTTACGGATGAATATTCGAAGGATTAAAATTCTTGATGATGAATAAAATGAAACTTTCCGAGTTCAGTTTTGACCTTCCGGACGAACTGATTGCCGAATACCCGAGCTCTAACCGTGATGAGGCCAAACTGATGGTTATTCACCGCGATACCGGGAAGATCGAGCACAAGTTGTTCAAGGATATCATTGACTATTTTTCAGACGGAGACGTCATGATCACTAACAACACGCGTGTTTTTCCTGCCCGTATGTACGGAAACAAAGAAAAAACAGGTGCGAAGATCGAAGTTTTTCTTTTGCGCGAATTGAACCGCGAAAGCCTTTTGTGGGATGTACTCGTTGACCCGGCGCGCAAGATCCGTATCGGTAACAAGCTTTACTTCGGCGACGATGATTCACTGGTAGCTGAGGTGATTGACAACACGACTTCCCGTGGAAGAACGCTTCGTTTCCTGTTTGACGGTCCATACGAAGAGTTCAAAGCAAAGATCACCGAGCTGGGTGAAACGCCGCTTCCGAAATACATCAAGCGCGAAGTAGAAGAATCGGACGAAGACCGTTACCAGACGATCTATGCGAAAGAAGAAGGCGCTGTTGCAGCTCCGACTGCAGGTTTGCACTTTTCACGCGAATTGCTGAAACGTCTCGAGCTGAAAGGAATTAACTTCGCAGAAGTAACGCTTCACATCGGTTTGGGAACATTCCGCCCGGTAGAAGTAGAAGATCTGACGAAACACAAGATGGACTCCGAGCAGGTAATCATCGATGAGAAATGTGTGAAGATCGTGAACTTCGCGAAAGCCAATAAGAAAAAAGTGTGCGCTATCGGAACAACTTCCATGCGTGCCATCGAAACGTCTGTTTCCACCGATAATATGCTGAAGCCTTTCGACGGCTGGACGAACAAATTCATTTTCCCTCCTTACGAATTCAGCATTGCTGATTGTATGGTAACGAATTTCCATACTCCGCTTTCGACATTGCTGATGATGATCTCCGCTTTTACAGGCCATGAGCTCATGATGGAAGCTTACCACACAGCGATCAAAGAAAAGTACAAGTTCTATTCTTACGGTGATGCGATGCTGATCCTTTAAGAAGAATACGGATAATATTTAAAAGGCGGATCTGCGATAACTCGGGATCCGCCTTTTTGTATTTAATATTGATTGAGCGATAGCAGTACCAGCGTACAGGCGACTTCTGCTTCAATTCCCGCTTGCTGAAGCTCGCGAATGAACTCCGGATTTTCCGTCCCGGGATTAAAGATCACCCGTTTGGGCTTCAGTGCGATGATCTTATCGGTATAACCTTCCTGGCGCTGTGGGTTGATGTACAGCGTAACCGTATCGATCTTCCAGTTTTCATTCCATTCGGTTTCGATCTCCACATCGTCTACCGTTCCCGACCGAAGCCCGAAAGCCGTTACTGGATCTCCGTGTGCTCTCAAACGTTTGATGGCCTTATATGCATATCGCGTGGGGTCTGTATGCGCTCCTATTACCAATGTGGGTTTCATCTTTTCGAATTTGTGCGTTCAATTGTAAAAGATAAGCATTTGCCTTGTTCTGCATGGTTGGACTTAACAAAAAATAAGGCGCTTCGTTGATAGAACGAAACGCCTTGATGCTTTGCTTGTGTACATTAGTACTACTGCCCGATGATCTGGAACAGTTCCTCCAGGTTCGGCGAAATAATGATCTCGATTCGTCGGTTTTTTGCTTTGTCTTTCGGATCTACCGGGTGAAATTCCGACCTTCCCGCTGCCATTAGCTGCGCAGGGTTCACCTTGCTGGAGCTGATCATCAGCTCAACAATAGCCGTTGAACGCAAAACACTCAGCTCCCAGTTGCTTTTCGGGTGACTTGCGGCTGCCAGCTTATCGGTATCGGTGTGTCCTTCCACTACGATTTCCAGGTCTTTTTCATTTTCGAGTACCTTTGCCAGGTCCGTAATCGCACGTTTTCCTTCGGTCTCGATGGATGTGCTTCCGGAGGCGAACAACAGCTTCGCTTCCAGGCTGACATAGATCTTCCCGTTTTTCTCTACGACCGTTAATCCTTTGTTTTCGAATCCTTTCAAAGCGCCGGCAATTTTCGTTTTCAGAGTTTTGATCGCATCGTCTTTACGCTGCATGGCTTCTTCCAGCTCATTTACGCGCTTTTCGCGGTCTTCCAGCAGTTTTTGTTTCGCCCCGATCTCCGTTTCAAGCGCTCTTAAAGCATCCTCTTTTCGTTGAAGCTCTACGTTTTTCGCATCGATATCTGCCTGGTAGCCCGCGGTTTCTTTGGCCCCGGAAAGACGCATCTGGTCGATCTTGCGTTCGTAAGCTTCATTCTGAGCAACTATGAGGTCGTATTGTGCCTGTAAAAAACGGTAATCCGATCCCAGCTGAAGCGTGTCTTTTTTCAAAGTCGAAACTTCTTTCTTTATCTGGTCGTATTTCGCTTCCAGGTCTTTTGCTTTTCCTTCGTTGCTGATAGAGCTTGCTTTGTAAGTTGCCAGCTCCTCGCTGCAAACACGTTCTCGCTCAACGAGCTCGTTGTATTTTTTTGCGGGAACACAAGACGCCATCGAAAGCGCAATGATTCCGGATAAAATGATCTTTTGCATGCTTTGGTTTATTGTACTCTCAAAGTTGGTGAGAAATAAGGCTGGCTGTGGTGAACGAGTGGTTACTTATAAACAAATGCGGTGTGGATAGATATGTACCTACTCTGCTTTTCCTGATCTGATCGGAAGTGTCCGTCTGTCAGCTAACGACTGCTTCAGATTTATCTGGAGCAGGCTCACTCATATCTGGAGTAAGTTCATTGATATCTGGGGCAGGTTCATTTATATCTGGAGTAAGTTCATTTATAGCTGGGGCAGGTTCACTCATATCTGGAGCAGGTTCATTTATATCTGGGGCAGGTTCACTCATATCTGGAGTAAGTTCATTTATAGCTGGAGTAAGTTCACTGATATCTGGAGTAGGTTCATTTATATCTGGAGTAAGTTCATTTATAGCTGGAGCAGGTTTATTTATATCTGGAGCAGGTTCATTTATATCTGGAGCAAGTTCGCCAATAGCTGGAGCAGGTTCGTTGGTATTTGTAGCAACTTCACCGACTCAATCCTCCGCGTCCTCAAAAAACACTAAGTGCGTCCAAATAGCTCTGAGATCTTTGCGTCCCTGGGTTCGCCGATCAAAGTGTCCACAATGAAATGCGTCCGGACCTATTCAAAGCGAATGAACATCGATTCGAAATTCAAAGTCATTTTATCGAACTGCTGCACCACGTCCTGACCGATATTCCCATAGAACAGGCTTTCATGCTCGCGCGATGTATCTTTGAAAACCATCACATCTTTGATCTTCAGCTTTCTTCCGCTGATCTCCGGTTGCCAGGTGATCACATATCCCTGCCGTGAAATGTTGCCGCCTGCGCCGCCATATTGAAGTGTTTTCTCACGATTGCGCTTCTCCACCGACCGGCAATGCTTATCATAATAAAGTTTGTAGAGCATGGTGTTTGCAGCACCGGAATCGAAAGTATAGATCTCATTGTTCAACTGCACGATCGGATTCAGGAAATCCAGCGCCATATTCGATTCCGTTGTTTTTTGCCGCTGAGCCGGAACGATGAATTCTCCCGACCGGGTAATCTGAATCTCTTTCATGGCTTCGATAACCGGAAAACCGATAATTCCGTTGATCTGGTAGCCGATCTGCGGAACTGCCAGCGCACTATCCGGAAATACCAGGAAAACAGCATTGCGAACAACGATGGATCCCAAAGTGAATTCCGGGCAAACAGCCAGTTTCGAACGGATCTTGATCCCGGTTATGGAATTGACTTCTATACTCGCGTCTTTCATTAGCATGTGAAGCCTGCGGGCAGTTGTCTCGGTTACCGTTGAAATGTTGGCGCCGGTGTCGAATATAAAGCCGATGTGAACACTGTCCTGTCTCAGATCGAGGTTCGGAAGGTTTGCCGCATCTCTTCCGAGTTTCAGAACGGTGCGCTCGCGGATGATAACTTCCTGCACCGGAACGGTCTCCAGGGCTGCCCAGATAGATTGCGTATTCCGGAAATCGGCCAGCGCTTCAGGGGATAGAAATTGCGGGAATTCGGTGATCAGCTCTTCTATACAGATCGCCGCAGCCGAGTAGTTGTAGAGCTTCACGTAGTTGGATTGCTGTAATTCCAGCAGTCGGAACCTGGTCGAATCGGGAAGCTGTTTTTTATACTGTTGCTGTAAAAGGACGATCTTTTCATTCGAGGCTTCCAGTTCGTTGAACGCATTGTCGATGAAAGCTCCAAAGCGTAAAGTTTCGATGGTGGTCAGGTCCTTTTTCTGCGACTGAAAAACAGCCCGTGCTTCGAAATACGATTTCCGCGAGATCAGGTCATCGATCCGCGAAGCCGCTTTCGATTGTGCCAGCCCGTTGAAAGCGAACAGGAGTATTAAAACGAAAAAACCCGGAAGTTGAGGCCCGGGATTCTTCACTGAAAAAAAGTTGTGATTCATGTTCTTGTATTCGGATGCCGGTTCAAGTTCGGCAATTTTTCCGGATTATTGCTGTACTTCCAGTACGAATCCGTAAGTGTAAACTTTTCCCTGGAAAACACTGTCAGGTAAAAGCTTGATCTTTTTGATCTGCTCGGCGATGTTTTCACGCACCTCTGCGTTCGGACAATCGATGTTGTTGATAACGATCTCTCCCAGCTCGTTTACGCTCAGTTTCACGATAACGATGGTTTCTACTTTTTTACCTGAAGCAAGCTCCGGATATTTCACTTTAGAATGGATTTTCTTTGTCAGGATATTTTCTCCGTTTCCGGCAAATGAAGCAAAGCTTACTAACATCAGACAAACAGCGATAAGTGCATTTTTAACTTTCATAACGTTTATTTTTTGGTTGAACATTCATGTTTTGCTGTATGACCTGTGAGCTCCAAAAAAGTTACTGGGAAAAGAATAAAAAAAAGATGATTAATTTTAAATGTTTGATTTTTAGTTAACTGAGAAAATCAAAAATCAAAAACCAAAAACAACTTATTCAAACAACGGACAAAGCTGCTGATCCGAAGAAAGTGTTTTGCACGGAGAAAAGCTGATCGTGATCTCGTGTGAATGATAAGATCCCGCGCGCATCGGGGAAAGAATGAAATCATAGGAATACATGGCACGCCAGCGTTCTTCAAACCGAAAACCCAGAAAACCGATTACCGCGTCCGTATTCCGGAATCCGATTCCGGTAATGAAGCGATTGGTGTAATCGAATAAAGCCTGTAATTGAAGATCGATCGGGGCCGCTTTCGTAAATCCTGCATACAAAGCCGGAAGCAACGTCCATTTTTCGGAGAGGGTAGCGCGAAATCCTGCATTCACCATTCCGTGTATGTAAGGCTGAGCATCCATTCCGATCACTTTCCATGTTTGCGGAACGAGCTGGTAAAGTGCCATTCCCGCATAATAATTTTTGCCATTCCACCATGCTCCGAACGTTGCCGTGGGCTTCAGCTCAACACCACTTCCGTTCACTTTTGGATCCGGTGTCAGCGGTTTTGCCTTGTCAATGTCGAAAGCGAGCTGGGTGGCTCCGAATGATAAACCAAGCGACAACCGATTGTCGATGGAAAAATTGAAATGTCCGGCATAAGTCAGCACGGCGGTAATCTGTTTGAAAGCGCCGATCTGGTCGTAATTCACGCTTCCCCCAAGTCCGTGCCTCGCGCTGAGGAATTTCTTCTGCTTCGCCCTGAGTGGCGCTGAAACGGTTATCCACCCTGTAACAGGAGCTCCTTCTATGTTAATCCACTGACCGCGAAGTGTGCTTTGAACTTCCAGGCAGCGCTTAATGCCTGCATGCGCCGGATTAATGGCAAACTGGTGATTCGACCACTGGCTCATGTGAGGTATCTGCTGTCCGAAGGCGAAGACTGACAGTGCGAAGACGGAAATAACGACTAAGAGCTTTCTCATCTGATAACCATTACAAATCCCTTCATGGGTTCGGTTTCTTCATCGTCTCTTAAGTCGATGGTGTAGAAGTAAGTTCCGTCCGTTACTGTTTTACCGTCGTTGGTGCCGTCCCAGTTTTTCTGAGAGCTGTAACCAACAAGGTTCACAATTTCCTGTCCCCAGCGGGTGAAGATGCGAACACTTGCGTTCGGATAATTGTCTATTCCACTGATGATCCAGCTGTCGTTTACGCCATCTCCATTCGGTGTAAAGCTTCCGGGAATGATGAATTGTCCGCCGATGGTGATCACAACTTCATCGGCCAATGTACAATTTGCGGAAGAAGCCGTGAGAAAATAGGTCGTGGTGCTTTCGGGAATCGCGATTGTTTGCAAAGCCGTCGGATCAGCCAGCGAGGAAGCTGGTGTCCAGATCCACGTAAGCCCGTTGGTTGCTCCGAAAAGCACCGTCGATTCCCCGCTTGCAAGTGTCTGGTCGGGACCCGCATTTACAACGAGGTCTTCCACGGCTATCGGGCCGAATTGTGCGGTGAGATTTTCCGGGCAATCGGTGAAGCAGGTACATTCCATGGTTACGATGTCGCCGTCGGAAATGCCGCTGGTTTGCCAGTAATGCTGATCAGTTACAGCTGCTGTTACTCCGTTGATTTTCCACGTAAAAGCGCTGCTGGTATCGGTACAATTGTCGAGATTGGCGATGAACGTAATGGCTTGTTCCGGGCAGAAAGGCTGCGACGGTCCCGAAATTCCTGCTCCTGCGGCAACTCTCGCAATTCCTGTTCCGGAAGCCGAAACGTTGAAGTTTGCTTCGGCAGGTAGCGTCGCGCCTCCGTTTTTGGCTCCGTTCACAATAACGTAATAAGTCGTGTTCGGCGGAAGTGCCATGGCAGTCAGCGCAAAATTTCCCGAAGCTGCGGGCTCGCAGTTCCCAACAGCCGTAAAGGTGGAGGAATTGCACGGAACAGTTGCACGAACGATGGTTGCCTGGAGCTCGTTTCCCCGGGTTGGCTGAACTAAAAAATTCAAAGCGGAAAAATCAACCTGTACATCGCCTCCGCTTGCGTTTGTTGTGAAGCTGAACCAGATAGAATTGGTGCCGGAGAAACAAAAAGCGAAATCGTCTTCGCAATTCGGGCAAACTGTAGCGGTTGCTCCCTGGTTGGAAGCTGCAACGGTCTGATTGGGACAAAGAGGAATGGCATTGCTGCAGGCATCATTTGCCGGTTGACTGAAAGCGTAATTGGCAGTCAGCAAAGTCATTAACAAAAGATTAACAGCACCGGAAATCTTCATTGGAAATCAGCTTATTTTCCGTAAAACTAACACTTTCGACGCGATTGTTCAGTCTTTTTTTCTAGTTTCGCGCCGCGAATTCCTGTTAACGTCTATTAACAAATTCTTTTTGGCATAATAGATGGTTTGGGGCAGCAATACACGTAAAAACCAAAATTATGAACAGAATTATTACGCTATTTTTTGGCCTGTTCCTCAGTCTTACCGTTTTCGGGCAATCAAAAGTCGATTATGACAATGATTCCAGATGGTTCTGGGGACTGAACGTTGGCGCCACCTGGAGCACAGCGGACGTTGCCAAACAAAACAAGGTCGGGGCGGGAATTACCCTCGGAAGATCTTTCAATTACGATTACGGCAGAACGTTCAGCTTTGATATTCGCGGACGTTACCTCGGTGGAAACTGGGTCGGACAGAATTACAGCACGACCGGTTTCGAACATCCTATCCCCGCTTTGAGCTCCGGAAAAACGGACTACAAAACAGCCTACGGATATTCCGTTCTCAATCATTACACAAAAGTGAACGAGCTGGATCTCGAGCTGGTTATCCACGCCAATAACCTGCGTGCAAAAACCGGTTGGGATTTCTACATTTTCGGTGGCATCGGCTACACATGGTACAACACGAAAGGTAACCTGCTCGGAAGCAACGATTCTATTTACCGTTACGACCAGCTGGATAATATCAACCGCTCAACCATAGACGGGCTACTCGACGGAAGCTACGAAACAAGTCTGAACGGTAACACGCAGGGAGCTTGGATGCCAAGTGTCGGTGTCGGACTCGGCTACCAGCTCGGAAAGCGTTTCAGCCTCGGTATCGAGCACAAGACGACTTTCACGCTTGCCGATGATTTTGACGGATACATCAATCCGACCAGCAAATACAATGACATTTATCATTACACAAGCGCGTACCTGCGTTTCCAGATCCGCGATCACGCTGGCAATACGACAACACCACCGGATAATACACTTGAAAACGTCAATAACTACAACCAGGCGAACAACAACCTTCCGCCTACGGTCGATTTCCGTCAGCCGTCCACTTCTGGAACAACGGTAAATTCTCCTTCTTATGTTATCCGTGCAGATATCCGCAACGTGCCGGGTGTGAACAATGTGATCTTCCGTCAGAACGGGAACTACATCACCGCGTTTACTTACAATCCGTCTACGCAGCAGTTCGAGAGCACGGTTACGCTGGCTCCGGGACAGAACATCTTCGAGCTGACAGGAACGAACAACTACGGTTCCGACCAGGAGCAGACGATCATTATTTACAACCGCGAGCAGCAGAATCCTCCGGTAGTAACCTTTATCAATCCTGCTTCAAGCCCTACAACTGTTCAGAACCCGGTTTTCAACCTTTCTGCAACAGTACTTAACGTAACGCAGGCGAGCCAGGTAACTGTTCAGCTGAACGGCCAGTCATTCACTAATTTTGCTTTCAATGCATCCAATAACGTTGTTACGGGAACACTGAACCTGCAGGTAGGAACAAACATCGTAACGGTTATCGGTACCAACCAGTACGGAACCGACAGCGAATCCACAACGATCATTTACAGCCCTCAGCAAACAGAGCAGCGACCGGTTGTTTACTTCGTTGATCCGAATGTAAACCCTTATACTACAAGCAACGGAACGTTTACCATCAACGCCGATGTGTTGAATGTTGCCGGAGCTCAGAACATTACTTTCAAACAAAATGGTTCTGTGAACCAGAACTTCACTTACAACGTGAGCGCTCACCGTTTGCAGAGTACAGTTGTTCTCAACCCGGGACAAAACGTTTTCGAGGTAATAGGAACCAACAGTGCGGGAACTGCACAGGCAACCACGATCATTATCTACGAGCGCCAGGCGCCTAAGCCTCCTGTTGTTACGATCACCAATCCGTCCAACAATCCGCATGAAACGGCAAACCCTTACTATGCGCTCGGAGCAACTGTTCTGAACGTTACACAGGCAAGCCAGATCACCGTTAAGCTTAACGGTCAGACTATCTCCGGATTTACTTACTCGGCTTCAACGAATTCGGTTATGGCTAATCTGAACCTGATCCAGGGAACGAATGTCGTGATCGTAACAGGAACAAATGCCGACGGAACAGATTCCAAGCAAACAACGATTATTTACCGTCCGCAGGCAGTTGTTCAGCCACCGGTAGTTACGTTTACTTCTCCGTCAGTCGATCCTTTCACAACCGACCAGAATGCTTATAACGTAGTTGCTACGGTTTCCAACGTTACCGTTCAAACAGGAGTAAATGTGAATGTGAACGGAACGAATGTTACCAACTTTACCTTCAATACTTCAAGTGGCTCAACAGGAGTTTCCCTGAGCCTGATCGAAGGAGCGAATGTCATTACGATCACAGGAACAAATACTGCGGGAACGGATTCCGAATCGCAAACGATTATTTACCGCAAACCGGCTCCGGTACAACCGCCGGTTGTGAGCTTCCTCGATCCGGCTGTGAATCCTCAGACGGTATTCAGCCAGACGTATAACCTGCGCGCAAGAGTTCGTTATGTTGCCGGAGCGCAGCAGATCGTTCTCCGCATCAACGGTCAGGTATCGGCGAATTTCGTTTACAGTCCTTCTTCCGAGATCATGGAGTTTACTTCAGGATTGGTTACCGGAGCAAATATTTTCGAGATAACGGCTACTAATACTGCCGGACAGGATGTGAAATCGACTACGATCATTTACCGTGAGCCGAATCCAGCAGTTCCGCCGGTAGTGACGATCACCAACCCGATGATGAACCCGTACAGCGTAACAAGCATTACTGTTCCGATCACGGCTACGGTCCTCAACGTCGAAGGTCCGCAGAATATCCAGGTGGTTGTAAATGGTGCTCCGGTTACAGCGTTCACTTACAATACAGCAACAAAACAGCTCACATTCACTATGAATGTTGGTCCGGGATCCAACACACTCGTTGTAACGGCTACCAATACGGCTGGCCAGGCGAGCGACAGTAAAGTGATCGTTTACCGAAGAGAGCAGCTTCCGGTTCCTCCTTTCGTAACGTTCGTCAATCCGGCTGCACCGGGAACAGTTGTCAGCGTTGCAGGTCTTGCTGTGAAAGCTACCGTTCAGAATGTAAATGAGGCCAGCCAGATCGTCGTTTCGCAAAACGGTCAGATCGTTAGTCCTTCACTCTGGAACTTCAACGCGGGAACCAAAGAGGTAACGATGAACGCTATCCTGAACACCGGTAACAATGTGTTCATCATTACAGGAACAAATGCTGCGGGAAATCATACTGCAAGTACGACCATTACTTACACTGCTCCGGTAGTTGTTTGTGATAAGCCGGTTGCTGCGATCACTTCTCCTTCAAGCGCAGGTTTGGAAGTGAGTGAAGCCGCTTACGGTGTTTCAGTCAATGTTCAGAACATTACTTCAGCGAACCAGGTGAAACTGTTCCTGAACGGAGTGCTTCAGAGCGCAGGAACTTACAATGCCGGAGTTTATTCCAAAGGAGTAACACTGGTTGAAGGTCAGAATGCGATCGAAGTGCTGGCTACCAATAACTGTGGCGAAGCAAAAGCAATCACAACGATCGTTTACAAACCAGCTGCTGCACCTTGCAATCCGCCGGCAGTTCAGCGTATCAATCCCGAAGTGGGAGAGATCGTTGTCGAAACAACGACTATCAGCATTACGGCCAGCGTGCTCAATGTAACAAGCCTGACAGAAATCAGCTTAACAAGAAACGGTGAGCCTGTTTTGTTCAACTATGACAATGCTTCTCATTTCCTCACGGCTACTGTTCCACTTACGGAAGGCTCCAACCAGCTTATTCTGAAAGCGAACACGGCTTGCGGAAGATCAAGCGTTACCTGGATGGTGACACGAAGAGCCTGCAACCCGCCGGTGATCACGCTTACAAGCAGCACTGTTGCAAACGGAGGTGCTACAGAAGGCGCCTCAGTAGCACTGGTAGCAGGAATTTCGGGAGTAACTTCCAACGAAAGCCTGATGGTAACACACAATGGACAGTCTGTAGGGTTTGTCTTCAATGCGCAGACAGGCGTGCTTTCAATCGAGCGTTCATTAACGATAGGAGAGAACACGATCCTGATTACTGCTAAGAATAGCTGCGGACAGGGAACCTTTAAGTTTGCTGTCAGAAGAGTAGAGCCTCCGAAAGTCGATCCGCCGGCAATCCAGATCACCACTCCTTCCGCATCTCCTTATACAACGGAGCAGGCAGGAATGACCGTTCAGGTTCAGACGCAGTTCGTACCGGCAGCCAACCAGGTTTCCGTGACACTGAACGGAGTACCTACCAATTTCAATTTCAACAGCTCTACAGGAGCGCTCAGCTTCAATGCCGACTTCCAGGAAGGATCGAATGTGATCGTTGCCACCGCCGTTAACCAGTACGGAACCGATACAGATACCAAAACGGTTGTTTACCGGAAACCGGTAGTGATAGAAGCGCCCGAGATCCAGTTGCTGAATCCGAAGATCTGTCCGGCAATTCTTCCGGTAGGAAACCATTCGATCGTAGGAACCATCACGAATATTTCGAATGCGAACCAGGTTACGATCACTTACAACGGTGCCAATGTGGAATTCAATTCGAACATTGTCGGTAACGTGCTGAACTTCAGCTTCACGATCGCTGTTACGGCTTCGACAGTTAATCTTCCTCTGGTTATCACTGCAGGAAATGCAACAGCACGGAAACTGCTAAGCTGCGATGTAAGCGTTGACGCTTCCGGTGTGATTGTTCCGATCGAAGGAGGAGGAAGCGAGCCTATCGTTCCGGGCACACGTCCGAGAGGAATTCAGGGTACTGTTGGTACACCGGCAACAGGCACAACGCCTACAGCTCCGGTTCGAACAACAACTCCTGTACGAACAGTTCCTGCGCCTGTGGGACGTCCGTAAGACGAATAAAGATTAAAAACAGGATCCCTTTCCGCTTCGGTGGAGAGGGATTTTTTTATTCCGGGAACTTGCTTTTAATTGGCTGAACGATTGTCTACCTTTGCACCACATTTAGGAAGTTGTTATGACAAGAGAATCCGTTCTGGAAGTCCTTGGTTCGATACTCGAGCCGGATTTGAAAAAAGACATCGTTTCATTGAATTTCGTGGAAGAATTGAAAGTCGAAGACTCATCTGTTGAGCTGACGGTTTACGCTTCCAACCCAGCGCTGCATGCACGCAAACGCATGCAGGATGCAGTTGAGTTCAATCTGAAGCGCGTGTTCGGAAAAGACTTAGAGATTCGCTGCACCGTTAAGGGAGTGCCGTCTGAAACACGGAACGAGCACCGGAAATTCCTTCCCGAAGTAAAGAACATCATCGCCATTGCTTCCGGTAAAGGAGGTGTTGGAAAATCGACCGTTACTGCCAATCTTGCCGGAGGTCTTGCCAAAGCAGGCTACCGTGTCGGGATAGTTGATGCCGATATTTACGGACCGAGTATGCCAACCATGTTCGATGTGGTTGGAGAGCGCCCGACAATGATAGATGTGGAAGGCAAACCGCTGATCAACCCGGTTATGAGCTATGGCATCAAGATCCTTTCGATCGGCTTTTTCGCCAATCAGGACGAAGCGATCGTATGGCGCGGACCAATGGCTGCGAAAGCCATGACACAGCTGTTTACCGATGCTTACTGGGGAGAGCTGGATTACCTGCTGATCGATCTTCCGCCGGGAACGGGTGATATTCACCTGTCGCTTGTGCAGACGGTTCCGCTCGACGGCGTTGTCATCGTTAGCACACCGCAGGAAGTAGCCCTTGCAGATGCCCGTAAGGGAGTGAACATGTTCAAGCTCGATACAATCAATGTTCCGATTGTCGGACTGGTGGAAAATATGGCCTGGTTTACGCCGGCCGAGCTTCCGGATAACAGGTATTACATTTTTGGCCGCGATGGCGTTAAGAACCTTGCTGCCGGAATGAATGAAACCTTCCTCGGGCACATACCACTTGTACAAAGCGTGCGTGAATCCGGTGACGCCGGAAGACCTGCTGTTTTTCAGGAAAATACGCCGACTTCTCTCGCTTTTGATGAATTAGTTGGTATCTTTGTGGACGAAGTCAAAGCGGTTAAAGCCCGCAAGGCTGTTAAAGCATAAATTATGGTGCTCGATAAAGTTGAATTAACTCAAAAAATCAATCTTTCGCTTGAAGAGCTTCGCCCGCATTTACACGCAGACGGAGGAGACATGGAACTGGTTGAGATTACAGACGAAGGAGTGGTTCGCGTGCGTCTTCTCGGAGCCTGCAGCGATTGTTCCATGAGTGTTATGACGATCAAGGCCGGTTTGGAAGAAGCTGTGAAGAGAGTAGCTCCGCAGATCGTTTCCGTTGAAGCCGTTCACGATTGATCAGAAGACAAGCAGACATAGTTACTAATAGGTGTAGTTCAAAAACCAGCACGCGATATGTTTTGTGTGATCGGTAAGTGATCTTATTCAGTCACATAGATAAAGATGTCTTTGAGCCTTTTGTAGTTAGAAAAACTTCAGATCGTAAAAGGAAAGGCCTCCATCGTCTTCGTTCCGTTCATCACGAAAACCGTATAATTTCCCTTTTCCCATCCTTCCACGGTTAGCGTGAACTGGTAGTTCCATTTTCCCTGTTTGGAGAATTCCAGCTCTTCCGAAGTGTCCATGACTTTTCCGTAAGCATTTTTCACAACTTCGTGGATCTTTATTTTTCCGTCACTAACAAACTGGATCTTTCCGTTGACAGAAACAGGCTTGCTTTCAATTACTCTTTCTTCCGTTACTGCGATTTTCTGTTCGGTTTCGTACCAGGGATCGGGCTGTTTGGTAAGCGTGCTTAGAAAAGTGCGCAGCTCTTTCGCTTTTACGTCTTCATTATCGACATAACTGATCGACTGGCCATCTGAGACCACCCAAACTGCTTGCTGAATCGTGTTTTCGTCGTATCCTTTTTTATTCAGGAACTGGGTTAGTGCCTGCAGGTTCGCATTGGAAGTCTTTGAAAGCTTCATCCCGTTATCGGCCTGTGGTGAATGATCACTGGCTTCCATGCAGAATCCGTCCAGTATAGAAGTGCTGGTAGCTTTTCCGTTAATAGCGAGAACTTTGTCGCTGGCAATGATGAGGTCCTGGTCGCCTTCTTCGGCCGGTTTGAAAACAGTGCCATTCGGAATGCTGATATTCAGATTCGATGCAGAAAGATTGGTAATGGTCAGCGACACCGATTCACCGGAATAAGCACCTGTCGAAGCAATTTTACAGCTCACCATTTTCTTTGCAAGAGCTTCTTCCAATGTGAGGTCGACAGGTGCCGAAGTATAAAGCTGGAAGGCATACAATCCCCCGCAAAGCAGGAGAAGCAATCCCGCCTTGAATGTTTTTTCATTCCGTTTCATAGCTGTTGATTTTCAGGATAATGAAAGGAACTGATTTGGTTACACCTGTAGCTTTCTAAGTCCTGCTGTACTAACATCCTGCCGCCCTAAAATCCTGGAATCAGAAAAGGCGCCCCGTTACCTGGAACGCCTTTCGGGTAATCGGACCCGGTAATTTTATTCAAGTACGTTCACATGGCCCTCGATACTTTCACGTGCGTCATTTCTACGTGTTTTAAATTCGATCTTCCAAGTGTAAGCGCCTTCTGGAACGAGCTGTCCGTGATAGGTTCCGTCCCATCCCTGTTTTGCATCTTTGGATTCGAAGACGATTTCTCCCCACCTGTTGAAGATTATCATATTGAAATCGTAAGGGTCGAAACCGGAAGTGAATACAGGAAGAAAAAACTGGTTGAACTCGTCGCCGTCAGGGGTGAAGGTATTGGGAACGAAATACAAGAGATCTTCTTCCACAGTTATCGTTCCGGTGGCAATATCCTGGCAACCGTCTGCGTTCATCACGATCAGTGTTATAGTGTAAGAGCCGGTTTCCCCCGAAGGAAAACTGTGGATTGGGGAAAAGATGCCTGAGCCTGGAGATCCGTCGCCAAAATTCCAGTTGTAAGTGGTTCCACCCGTGGAGCCGTTATAGAGAACAGAAACCGGATCGTTCACGAAAAGAATAGCCGGAGCCGGTGTGAAGGAGGCATCGGGCTGAGCGTTTACGCAAACGATGGAAGTAAAAGTACCCGTTCCCGCACATCCGGAAGCCGATTGTGCGGTCAGGGTTAGATCGTAACATCCCGGATTGGTGAACGTGACGGTCTGGTCGTTACAGTTCGTGAAGGTTTGCCCGTTGGAAAACTGCCAGAGGCAATTCGTTGAATTGGGTGTCGTATTGTCGAAGGTAACGGTAAGTGGAGCACAGCCTGAAGTATAATCGGGAACGACCGATACAACAAGTCCTTGATTGACAGTCACAACTACCTGGTCGCTGGATGTACAGCCGTTGGCATCTGTTCCTGTAACGGTATAGGTGAACGTTGCGGCAGGTGTGAAGGGCTGGTTATTTGTTATGCCGTTGTCCCAGCTGTAAGCAACTCCTGTTGTTCCGCTTCCCGCAAGTGTAACGGGTTGTCCTGCACAGATCGTTTGGTCGGTTCCGGCATTTACAACGGGTCCGTTCAGATCGGAAATCGCAGCGGTTGATGTAACGTCGCATCCGCCGGCGTCCTGGACAACAATGGTATAGCTTCCGGAAGCCAGTCCGGAGAAGGTATTGGAGCTTTGGAATGTAACTCCGTTATCGGTGCTGTACTGCAATGTGCCCGAGCCTCCTGTAGCTGTTATAACGATGGAGCCATCGCTGTTGCCGCAGGTAGCACTGGTGACTGCTGCATTGGTAATGACCGGGGCTGTTCCGCTAACGAGTGTTACAGTGGTCGTGGCCTGGCATCCGCCTGCATCTTCTACTACGATTGTATAGCTTCCTGCAGCCAATGCCGTGAAGGAGCTTCCCGCCTGGAAGGTTGTTCCGTTGTCTGAGCTGTAAGTCAGGGTTCCTGTTCCGCCTGAAGCATTCACTTGTATGCTTCCATCGGTAGCGCCACATCCCGGATTCACAGGAGTTGTACCCGCGATCGATGGTCCGTTGGCATTCACCAGCGTTACGGTGGTGGTTGCCTGGCATCCGCTGGCGTCTTCTACTACAATGGTGTAAGATCCTGCAGCCAAAGCGGTGAATGAGCTTCCCGCCTGGAAAGTCGTACCGTTGTCTGAGCTGTAATTCATTGTTCCCGTTCCGCCTGAAGCAGCCACTTGTATGCTTCCGTCAGAAGCGCCGCATCCTGGATTCACAGGAGTTGTGCCTGTGATCGATGGACCGTTCGCATTGGTAACAGTTGCTGTTCCCGTTGCCTGACAGCCACTGGCATCTTCGACTACAATGGTGTAAGTTCCTGCTGCCAATCCTGTAAGTGTGCCGGAAGCCTGGAAAGTTGTTCCGTTGTCTGAGCTGTAAGTAAGTGTTCCTGTTCCCCCGGTTGCCGTAACCACAATCTGTCCGTCGCTGGCACCGCACCCGGCATTTGTAACAACAGATGAGGTAATGGAAGGACCGCTGGCATTGGTCAGAGTGATCGTTTGTGTTTCCAGGCAATTGTTATCATCGATCGCCTGTATGGTATAAGTTCCGGCCGGAAGTCCGGTAAATATGCTGGATGTCTGGAAAGTGACCCCATTATCGATGCTGAATTCCAATCCGGCGATCTGGCCTGAGACAGTTGCTGTTATCGTTCCGTCACTGGCGCCGCATCCAGGGTTCACTGGAGCAAGGTTGTCGATAGTCAGGGCACAGCAGCTTCCGGTCGTAATGGTAACGTTGTCGGTTACAGTCGTACATCCGTCCGTATCTGATGCAGTCAATGTATAAGTCGTTGTTGCCGTAGGACAGATCGTTGGCGAAAGTGTTGTGCTGTTCGTCATATCGGTTACGGGTGACCACGAATAAGTAGCCGGAGCCGTGATCTGGGGGTCGTCGAATGAAATGCTCCACCCGTTCAGGAACCCTATACCAAGTCCGAATCCTCCGGGAGCATTCACTTCCATGGTCCAGACTCCGTTCGACTGACAGCCGTTCAATACGGAAAAAGGTTGTTGTGGCGACCAGTTTCCGGGAACAGGAAAGCTTGGCAAGCTGATAGACTGACCGCCGGCAGGTACGAAGCATACATCGGTGTAACTTGTTCCGATCGCGGTTCCCGAAGGAACCAGCAGGATCTCGCAGCCGCCGGGTGAAGTGACAGTTATATTAAAATTGCTCACATTCAGGTTGCAGGTCGATCCGAAGCCGACAGTTGCGCCATTGCAGGGGCATCCGCTGAAACTGGTACAGAACTGTGTTCCTGAAAAATTAAAGCTGTTCAAACAGATCGAAGTAATGGAGCCTGTAGTAACCGTAGTGGCATTCAATCCCTGTACATTGATGTTCATCTCTGCACTTCCGCTGAAAACGGGAGAGATCTCATTATTCTCGAAAGTCGGTGTGCTTGCCGGACTAACCAGCTCATAAGCTTCGGCAGCCAGCGTTACGCATGCTCCGGGGCAAAGAGTCGTATCGTTTCCGGCATCTACGATCAGTACCGGATCTACAACAGTAATTGTGATCGCGGAAGTACACGTAGCGGTTCCGTTAGTGATCTGTGCGGTATAAGTTGTGGTATTCTGCGGACACACAGGAGTGGGATTATTGCCGCCGCCGGAGCCTAATCCGTAAGAATAGCTGTCGTGGAGCCAAGTAATCGTAAAATTCGGGTCATTCAGCGTGATGATCACGTTGTCGATTCCCCAGTGATCGAATTCCGCCCCCGACACATCATCCTGGTGCCAGCGGATCATAGTGCTTGCCGTCAATGCCCCGGGAGGAAGAACAACGCAGTACTGATCCCAGTTAGTGAGGCTGGGGTCGTTACCACCATTGGGATCGTAGTATTCTATGTTTGTCCAGGTAGCACCGTTATTAGTCGAATACTGGATGTAAACGCCTTCGTCCGGTTCGTCCGGTCCTTCGCAGGGCGTAGCGTCTCCCTGTATGGAGTAACGCATATCGAAACAGATCGTTCCGCCGAGCGTGAGATTAAAAGGAACAGTAGTCATATTCCGCGGATTGACGGCGTCGTCGCCCATCCACATGAAGTTGGTGTTGTCGGGTGAAGGTTCGCCGCAGGTGTTGTTGGTAATCGTAACGTTCTGGGTGAACTGCCATCCTGTAGGAGATCCCGAGTTGAAGTTCTCCTGGAAAGCAACGTTCCCGGATCCGTTTCCAAAGGCGGAAAGCGTTACGCAATCACCGCAGGTAACTGTTTCTTCGGATGAAAGCGTCGTTAATGTGCACTGGGAAAAGCCAATGACGGTGACGGTGGTGAATAGTGCAGAGAGGAGCTGTTTTCTCATTTTTCCTTGATTTCAGTTGATTGAATGCCTGACAGGGAAAAATGCGTCAGCACGTTTTTATTTTTGCCATCCGGCTGGTTGACGAAGATCCGCAGTCCTTTGTCGGATTGAGGAAGCTCGCTCCCTTCGATCGATTCATGAGGCCCCAGAATAAATTCGGAAGCTTTATCGGAAGGAAATGCCATTAAATTGTATTCCAGGTTTTTGTGAAAAGAAACCGAGCGTTGCTGGGCGGTGGTATTCGTGACCCGAAAAAGGTAATAATTGTTGAAGATCCCGTTTGCGCTGTCGTTTCTTTGAGCCGGGGAAACTTCGATCACCAGGTTGTCGTCCTGGTAATAGACAGCCCATGTTTTCTGAACTGATTGGCAGTAGGCTGCATTTGCCGAAAACAGCAAAGCAAAGAGCAGCACAAGCCTGTAGTAGCGTGTTCTCATAGTTGTAGTAGCGTTAAGACTGCAATTATTCAGCGGTAAAAGCCAAATAATCATTCAAAACTAATAAATATTCGTCACGAAGGACAAACGGCTCAGTTTGGAAGTAGTTGCTTCGGAGCGTGAAAAAAGAAGGATTGTTCCCGTAAATTCAACAAGGTAGCCAGTATTCAGAGCTTTTGCTTCGGGATTTTTCAAAACGTATTAGTTTGTGATTTTATCGAATGCACCCTGCAAACAAGTGATACAGCTTTTTCTGAATGAATGGTATAAAAAATACAATTCCTGTGTTACGGGTAACGGAATTGTTCAGAAAGCTTCTGCGTTTATCAAAGCGATCTACGGGCGTTTTACGAAGGCATAAACGGCTGTTTGATACGGATACAACCTGAAAGAGGAAAATGAATGAGCAGAAACGTTAATTTTTTTTGAGATTTAGTTCCTTTATTAACAGGGCTTAAGACTTAAAAGTACGTTGAATGCGATGAAAAATTCGTTCGCAAAAGCAACTATTTTTTTTAATACGCCGTCTCTTCTGTATAAATCTTACCGGATTAATAATTCTACTACTACTGCTAAGAACGGGGAGCTCCCGATCTGAGCTTTTGGAATCTATAATTCGTAAACGTTGCGGCCATTCTATCACTGAACGCACGGGAAGTATCACTTTCCGTATCGGGCAGGGTACGTTTGCTGCGGCAGAATCACGTGAGGAAGAAGGTGTCTGAACCATACTTTCAACAACAGGTGACCCGGCTTTTGGACATAAACCAGTCAGTTAGATTAATGAAACCCCGCTCTGTAGCTTACCCTATGGAGCGGGTTTTTTGTTTTAAGGAACACTTGTTCTGGCCTTGAATCTACAGGCTTTCCCGGAAATTCCCCCACAAAAAAAGGACACCCCGCAGGATGCCCTTCACTTTATAAAAAAGAAGTATTAGTTCTTTGCAGCTGCAAAACGCGTTGCTACAGCCGGCCAGTTCACCACATTGAAAAATGCGTTGATGTAATCCGGTCTGCGGTTCTGGTAGTGCAGGTAATAAGCGTGCTCCCAGACGTCCAATCCGAGGATAGCTGTTCCTTTGCAGCCTTCGCCCATGATCGGGTTATCCTGGTTCGCTGTTGAGCAAACGACCAGTTTTCCGTCTTCCACACACAACCATGCCCAGCCTGAACCGAAGCGTGTAGTTGCTGCTTTTGCGAATTCTTCCTTGAATGCTTCGAATGTTCCGAAAGCGTCGTTGATAGCCTGTGCAAGCTCTCCGGTTGGAGTTCCTCCTGCATTCGGTGCGATAACTTCCCAGAAGAACGAGTGATTCCAGTGGCCACCTCCGTTGTTGCGAACAGCCGGTTTATCTTTTCCTGTTTTCAGGATCTCTTCCAGTGTTTTTCCTTCCAGCTCCGTTCCCGCAATTGCGTTGTTGAGGTTCGTTACGTAAGCCTGGTGGTGCTTCGTATGGTGTATTTCCATTGTGCGCGCGTCGATGTGCGGCTCAAGTGCGTCGTAAGCGTATGCTAATTTTGGTAATTCGAATGACATAATTTTTCGTTTTTATGTTGAAGCTCAAATATAGTGACTTCTGCTTTTGAAAAGGTGAAAAATTAGGGAAGATTGTTGGAGACCAACTCGTGTCGTCAGCGTTGCCGACTACAGACTACAGACTACAGACTACAGACTACAGACTACAGACTACAGACTAATTCAGTCCGTACTTCTTCTTATACTTCAGGTACAGCTCTGTCTGGAAAGTCGCAGGTGAAGAAAAATTCCCGTCTACCAGGATCAGCGTCACATTATTCGTTCGCATATCCAGCGCGCTTCCCGAAGAAACGAATAAGGTCGCATTCTTGCCTTCCTGTACCGATCCGTAATTTTTATCTATACCGACGATTTCGCAAGCGCTCAGGCTCACACTGCGGATAGCTTCTTCTTCTGTTAATCCGTAAGACATAGCTGTTCCCGCAAGGAAAGGAATATTCCTGGAATTCATAGCTTCCATATCGCCTTCGTTCTGCAGGCAGAATTTTACTCCACCGGCTTGCAGCAGGGAAGGCAGGCGGTAAACAAGATCAACGGGATCACCTTCGAATACGGGAAGCGAATGCAGTCTTGGAAGCATAACCGGGATCTTTGCTTCTTTCAGTCGTTCGGTGATCATATAGCTGTCGTAGCCGCCAATGATAACCGGGAATTTCAGCTCGTATGCCTTTGCAAAATCGATCGCGTCCAGCAGCTCCTGTAATTCATTTGCGTGAATGTAAACGCGCTTCGTGCCTTCGAAACAAGCCAGCATGGCTTCGTAGCGCAGGTCTTTTTTCTCTTTGCTACCTTTGGAATAGGCGACTGCAGCATCGAAGAAAGCAGTGATCTCGCGTTTCTCTGCGGCATAGTTCTCACTGCGCTTTTTTACGGGAGCATCGGACCACCAGCCTCCGCCTTCCAGACTGGAAGGCCAGTTCAGGTGAATGCCGTCGTCCTGGCTCATAACACCGTCTTCCCAGTTCCAGCAGTCTGCGCGCATCACCGAAGAGCTACCTGTAATTATACCGCCCCGCGGAGTCGTTTGTACCATCAGAACACCGTTGGCGCGAACAGTTTCTAGCACGGCCGATTCGCAGTTGTAAGCGATCAGTGCGCGTACGTGCGGATTGAAAACGCCCACTTCGCTGAAATCGTTGGTAGCGCGGATCGCATCGATCTCTGTAATGCCAAGTGTGGAGTTCGGGGCCATGAATCCGGGATACAAATGCTGACCATTGAGATCGATGATAGTGTCCCATTCCGAACGCTCGTAAGTATATGCCAGCGAGTTGCGGACAAGAATGATCTCTTCGCCTTCAATGCCTACCAATCCTTTTTCAAAGACCTGGCCAGTGCCAACGTGGACGGTCGCGCCTTCCAGCAGGATCTTTCTTTTTTTCTGAGCCTGCGCCGAAACACCGAACGACCCGCAAACGATTAAAATGAGTACTAAAATCAATTTCATTCCTGTAGCTTTTATAGTTCTGCAATGATTAAAGCTCATCTGCAGAAATTCAACATTAAAATCCAACAACTTGTCCCGATTGCTATCAGGACCCAAAATCCCCACACTCTCCGCGTCCTTAAAAACACAAAGCATAAGTAAGCGCATCAAAATCTCTCAGTGCCCTCTGCGGTAGAATTATTCAAAATCCAGAATCAATCATCTAAAATCTAATGAGCATTCTCCTCCTCAGAGATCTCTTCCCCGCGCGTATCGCAATGGAAGCTTCCGCGCTTTTTACGAACGAATGGCTTCACCGGCTCGCCTTTTTTTCCGGCATCCATCATTTTGGCAATAATGCGAACCCGTTCTGCTTCGGTTGATTTCTGTGCGGCGTTGTCTTTCTCGCTGTCGAAGAGAATTTCCCCGTCTACGATCGTGTAAAGTACTTTCGCTTCTATGCTCAGCGGATTAGCTGTCCAGAGAACAACATCCGCATCTTTTCCTACTTTCAAACTTCCAATGTGGTCGTCGATGTGCAGCAGCTTTGCCGGGTTCAGTGTGACCATCTTCCAGGCTTCAGCCTCGGGAATGCCTCCGTATTTCACCACTTTCGCAGCTTCCTGGTTCAGTCGTCTTCCCATTTCAGCGTCGTCAGAGTTGATGGAAACCACCAGCCCCATGTTGTACATCAGCGAAGCGTTGTAAGGAACGGCGTCTTTTACTTCATATTTATAAGCCCACCAGTCTGCGAACGTCGAAGCTCCGGCCCCGTGCTCCTTCAGCTTATCGGCAAGCTTATAGCCTTCAAGAATGTGGGTGAACGTATTGATGGTGAATCCGAAGGAATCTGCTACGTGCATCAGCATATTGACCTCCGACTGAATGTAGCTGTGACAGGTAATGCGTCTTTCTCCGCTCACAATCTCGTACAGGGCGTCTAATTCCAGGTCCCGCGCCGGCGGAATGCTTCCTGTTTTTTCGCGTTGCTTGTGATTCATTTCCCCGAACTCTTTCATCGCGTTGTGGTAAGCGATCGCGCGGGAAAATCCATCAATATAAACCTGCTCAACTCCCATGCGTGTCTGGGGAAAGCGAACACTGTTGAAATCGCCCCAGTTGGTTTGTTTTACATTTTCTCCGAGGGCAAACTTTACGAATTTCGGAGCGTTTGGAATGAAGAAATCTCCGGGAAGATGTCCCCATTTCAGCTTCACCAGCGCCGATTGTCCGCCCACAGGATCTGCTGATCCGTGGAGCAACTGAGCAGCCGTTACGCCACCGCTGAGCTGGCGATAGATGTTGATGTCTCCCGGATCGATCACATCGCCCATGCGTACTTCCGCCGCAATAGCCTGTCCGCTTTCGTTCACTCCTTTGCTTAAAGCAATGTGCGAATGTTCGTCGATGATCCCGGAAGTAAGGTGCTTTCCTTTGGCGTCTATGACCTTCGCGCCGTTCGGGATCACAAAGCTTCCGGCTCCCGTGTAAATGGCTTTGATCTTGCCGTTCTCGATAATAACGGTTCCGTCCTGGACAATTCCCTCGGCTTCATTGGTCCACAGAACGGCATTCTGAACAACGATGGTTTGTTTCCGGGGAATGGAATCAAAACCGAAAGACATGTTCGGGTACAGAGGTTTCCCAAGCGATAGCGTATCCAGCGCCCAGGCAAAAACGGGCAGCTCTTTTTCTTCGGTCGTTTTGTTGCGGAAAGCGCTCCATTTGATCCATCGGCCGTCGGGACCAGTTCCGTCACCTTCGAAGATCCAGAGGCGTGTATTCACAACACCTTTCAGGCTGAATTGCTGAGTGGTCTTTTTGTCTTTCAGCAGGAAAAAAAGCACGATGTCGTTTTCGCTGTAGATAAGGTTCACATCTGCGTTCAGCGTGTCGGCTTTCGGAGCGCCTGTAACAGAATCGTTGATGGTGCGGGCAAACCGTACTTTGGCTTCCGGCTTTTGCGGAGTTCCTTTGATGTCGAGGAAATACTTGGTGCCGTCGATGTTGAGGCTGTACATTCCGCGAAGATCCCCGATGGGCGTTTCCATCTTCACGATGCGCTCGCCTTTTGTCCAGGTTTCGGTGAGTTTCGCTTCATAGAGAAAAGGATTGGCGTCGAATATGCTGAAACTGGCCCATTTTCCCGCTTCGAGTGTTCCCAGTTCTTTGTCGACGCCGAGGATAGCAGCCGGAGTAACGGTCAGCGAACGGATCGCATCTTCTATTGTCCAGCCGCGTGCCAGTGCTTTGTGCATGTTCTTCCAGAAATCCGCAGCGGTTTTATTCCCGGCGGAAGTCAGCGCGAATTTCACTTTCTGCTGCATCAGGAAGTTCGGATTGGAAGGAGCAAGCTCCCAGTGTTTCAGGTCTGAAAGCGGGATCTGCCGTGCAACATACGGATCTTTCAGATCGTAAGCTTCGGGAAAATTGATCGGGATCAGGAAATTGTGCGGAAGGGTATCCCAGATCTTTCCAAGCTCGTATTCATGACCTGTTCCGACGATGGTGAATTTCCGGTTAAATTCCCTGGCAATCGTATTTACCCGCAGCAATTCGTATTTGTCGTTGGTAAAGAAAACCGAAGGAAGATCTTTCTGCTTTGTCAGCGCATCCAGCGAAAAGTTGGGCTTTGTGCCGTAAGCCGAATGCCATTCCGCATCGTAGAACGACTGGCGAAGCAGGGCAATGCTTCCAACCTGTGAGCTGGGATAAGTTTGCTGTGAAACGCCTTTACGGAACGAATAATAAGCAGCGATCTGTACTTTCAGCAGCTGATCCGCCGGATCGTTTTTACCAAGAGCAACAAGTGTTCCGGTCCCCTGCGCAATTCCGTCGTCCTGGTGAACAACGGCCGCACCGAAGCCCATTTTATGCAATTCGTCTAAAGCTGCCCCATCGATTTTATAAAGCTCCGCCGGATCGATCTCCGGGTGAATGGCTTCGTTCCAGTAATAAGGTCCTTTTTTGCTGGTTTCCAGCTGCGGCGCCGGTGACCATCCTTTTCCCTGTACCGCCGGCAAACCCGCCGAAGAAAAAAGCTCGATGAATCCCGGAACGATCACTTTTCCGGAGCAGTCGATCTCGGTATAGCCCGCCGGGATTTTAATAAGCGTTCCCGCATTCACGATTTTTCCGTCGAGAAGAAGCAAAGTTCCTTTTTCAATCGTTTTGACAGGCGAAATAATAATCGTTGCGTTTTTGAGCGCGAAAGCGGTTCCTTTTGAATCCGCAACGCCATTATCAGGCTTCGGAAGTTGTGCGAATAGTGAAAGAGGAAAAAGGAAAAGAAGGAAAATGCGATGCAATTGCATGTCAGAATATCGTTTTGAGGGGCGTAAAATAATGATTCTCTATGAAAACCTTCCGGGATTACGACAAACAGCCTGATTTTTTCGGTAATTTTGGTCCAAACTCAGATGATATGAATGGATTGATAGCTGCACACTCGGGATTACGATGGATTGTCTTACTTATATTACTGGTTGCCATCTTTCGGGCGATCATTCGCAGAAACACGAAAGAATACGATAAATCCGATCAGAGAGTGAACCTGTTCGCCCTGATCTTTACCCATATCCAGGTAACGATCGGTATCATCCTGCTGTTTGTAACTTCAAAAGTAAGCTTCGAGCCAGGCTGGATGAAGGTTGATTACCTGCGTTTCTACGTAATGGAGCACATTCCATTAATGCTGATAGCTGCAATTCTGCTAACAATCGGAAGAAAAAAAGCGGAAAAGAAAGCAGTATCTACTAAAAAACACACAACGATCATTGTATTCTATACGATCACTTTGCTACTCATCCTGGCCGCTATTCCGTGGCCGTTCAGAATTGCCGGAGCAGGATGGATGTAAAAAGTGCCGTGTTTATAGTCGCAGGATTGCTGCTGTTCTCCTGTGGCCCCGAAGCACCGGCAGTTGTGAAAGCCGAACCGGAAAACAAAGAGCCGTTAACACTGGATGAGGCGAAGAATATTTTCATTCTTCACTGCGAATCCTGTCACGGTATAGACGGAAAGAAACAAGCTTCCGATGCTGCGGACCTGTCCGTGAGCAAATTGTCCGATCAGCAGATCAGGCAAATGATTTTAACTGGAAATGACAAAGGAATGATGCCTTATGAAGAGATCATTACTTCGGAGCGGGACCGCAAAGGGCTCGTTGAATTTGTCAGATCGCTTCGTGTAGAAAAAGAATGAGTGAAGGACATGTAATGGTGGATGCCACTGAGGAACGCTGTGTCCTTGTTGGTGTGATCACCCAGAATATATCGGAAGAAACAGCGCAGGAATACCTGGACGAGCTGGATTTTCTTGCGCGAACCGCCGGTGCGATCACCGAGCGCACGTTCGTACAAAAGCTCCCGATGGCGAATCCCAAAACATTCGTCGGAACGGGTAAGCTGGAAGAGATCCGCGTTTACATCAAAGAGCATGAGATCGATATGGTCATCTTCGATGACGAGCTTTCTCCGTCGCAATTGCGGAACATCGAGCGCGAGCTGGAATGCAAAGTCCTCGACAGGAACATCCTGATCCTAGATATTTTCGCCAGCCGGGCAAGAACTTCCCACGCAAAAACGCAGGTAGAGCTCGCACAGATGCAATACATGCTTCCGCGACTGAAACGAATGTGGACGCACCTCGAACGCCAGAAAGGTGGGATCGGGCTCCGCGGACCGGGAGAATCACAGATCGAAAGTGACCGCCGGATCATCCAGGAACGCATCTCTTTGCTGAAAGCCAAGCTGAAAGACATCGACAAGCAAATGGCTATTCAGCGTGGAAACCGCGGGCAGCTTGTTCGTGTGGCGCTTGTGGGTTATACCAACGTCGGAAAGAGCACACTGATGAACCTGCTGAGCAAGTCGGAAGTGTTTGCCGAAGATAAATTGTTTGCAACCCTCGATACAACCGTGCGCAAAGTCGTGATCGAAAACCTGCCTTTCCTGTTAACGGATACGGTAGGATTCATCCGCAAATTGCCGCACCAGCTGGTGGAATCGTTCAAATCGACGCTCGACGAAGTTAGAGAAGCAGATCTGCTCATTCATGTGGTGGATATTTCGCACCCGAACTTTGAAGATCAGCTCAATGTGGTGAAGGAAACACTGCTCGAGCTCGACAATAAGGACAAGCCAACGATTCTGGTCTTTAATAAGATCGATGCTTACAACCACGTACCGAAGCACGAAGACGATCCGAGCCCTATGCTTCCGGAAAACACTTCGCTGGAAGAGCTGAAGAAAACGTGGATGTCGAAGCTGGATGCCGAAAAATGTATTTTCATCTCCGCGGAGGACAAGCTGAACATCGAAGAGCTGAAAGAAGCCATGTATTCGGAGATCAAGCGCATTTTCGCCATCCGTTATCCTTACAATAGCTTCCTCTACTGATTTACTGATTCGCAGGAGCGCAAAAGAACGTCTGTAATGCCCGATTTGCCGATCAACCGGTGAAAACCGTTTTTTCCGGATTTACTATCTTCGCGCCATGCACAGTTTGTTAACGTTTTTATTCTCAGCCTTCCTGCTGGCGGCACTCGCTCAGACCGAACAGATCGACAGTATCCGGAAACGTCTGAGATTTGAAAAAAAACAGGACACGCTGCGGGCTTTCGACATGAATGAGCTGGCTTTCCAGATCGTTGATTATTCCGTCGATTCCGCACAGTTGTATTCCCGGAAAGCGCTCGCGTTATCTAGGAAGATCGGTTACACCAACGGGATCATCGATGCGCGGAATGTGCAGGGAATCGTTTACCGTTTAACCAACCAGCCGGAAAAAGCGATCAGGATCTACGAAGAGAATATTGTTCTGAGGCGAAAACAGGGAAGGTTGGACCGGCTCACAGGAGCTTATTCCAACCTCGGTTCCGTTTACTATGAAACCGGAGACAATGCCCGGGCGCTCGAATTCTACCTGGAAGCTTACGATAATGCCGTGAAATACAAACAGACCGACAACCAGATGATCATGCTGAATAATCTTGGCGTGGCTTATAAGATGTCGGGTCTTTATGAAAAGGCGATCGAGACGTTCCGCAAAGGATTGGTGCTCAACAAACAGCTCAACGACGATTTCCAGGAAGCACAGCTTTATTTGAATATTGCTACGGTTTACGATCAGCGCAATCTAGTGAAGGAGTCGTACCGGTATTACCTGCATTCTTACGCTATTTTCAAAAAGTCGAACAACCTGCGTCAACTCAGCATGGTCGTCTATAATCTCACGATCAGCAGCCGCGAAGCCGGAGATTACAAAGCTGCGGCGGCTTACCTGCAGGAAATGGAGCAGATAGCTTCCGTTTTAAAAGAAGACGATTACAGCAGTCTGCTCGCGCAAAGTAAAGCGAACTATTACGGGCTGATCGGAAAACACCGCGAGGCGATGGCAGAGGCCGATAAAGCCATACAGCTGGCCGACAGCTCTTACGATCTTTTCCAGTACGGCATGCTCCTGATGACCAAATCCAATTGCCATCTGAACCTGAAGCAGTATGCCGAAGCATTGCATTACAGCGATCTGGGTCAGGCCATTATGGAACGTGTAGGCGATCAGACACAGCTTGCGAATTGTTACACTTCGCACTACGAGATCTACAAGGCGATGGGAGATTTCAAAACGGCTTTATCTTATTTCGAAAAAGCGCGAATGCTCCAGGAATCGATCATTTCCGACGAATTCGACACCAAGATCGCCACGCTGAACTCACTCAATGAGCTCGATAAGAAGGACAAGCAGATCGAGCTTTCGAAGAAACAGAAACAACAGGTCGAAACAGAAAACCGCAGGCAAGCCATTCAGCTGATCGCGAGCCTGGTGATCGGAGCCCTGGTTTTGATTTTACTGCTCTTCAGCGCGCGGGCTTACCGCCTGAAGAAAAATGCGAACGACCTGCTCAATACGCAAAAACAGGAAATAGAATTTCAGAAACACCTTGTTGACGAAAAACAGAAAGAGATCCTCGATTCGATCCATTATGCGAAGCGGATTCAATCGACCTTGCTGGCGAACCGTGCTTTCATCGATGAGCAGCTGCCGGAGAATTTTGTGCTCTTCAAGCCGAAGGACATCGTTAGCGGTGATTTTTACTGGGCAACCGAAAAAAACGATAAGTTCTACCTGGCCGTTTGCGATAGTACCGGGCACGGAGTTCCGGGAGCTTTCATGAGCCTGCTCAATATTTCCTTTCTCAAAGAGGCCGTTGTCGACAAAAACATAGCCGGACCTCACGAGATCCTGAACCATGTGCGCACGAAGCTAATCGAGAACATTTCGCAGGAAGGCGCTCGTGACGGAATGGACGGAATTGTGCTCTGTTTTGACAGAACAACAGGAAAGCTCACTTACGCAGCGTCGCAGAATCGTCCTGTTCTTGTAAGAAATGGCGAGCTGACGGAATATCCCGCCGATAAAATGCCGGTTGGTAAAAGTGATAACCTTCAGTCTTTCTCTTTGTTTTCGATAGAAACCGAGCCGGGAGATATGATTTTCCTTTATACGGATGGCTACGCGGATCAGTTCGGCGGACCAAAAGGCAAGAAATTTAAATACAGGCAGCTGGAAGAGCTCATTGTCCGCAATGCCGGCCTTTCAATGGAAGAGCAGCAGGAAAAGCTGGAAACGGCTTTCGAATCCTGGAGAGGAGATCTCGAGCAGGTAGATGATGTTGCCGTTGTCGGAATACGAATTACCTGATGTTTATTTTGTCATACTAGCGAACTAAAAACAGTCTGCACATCAAAAAGACTCCGTGATCTTTGTTGTTGAGCACATTCGCTTACCTTTTCGTTTTACATTCGCCATTTTCAATTTCCTTTACTACATTTAGCCCACCATAAACTATTCACTATGAAGATAAAAGGCTGGAAACAAACCTGTATCAAAGACACCGAAGCGGCTCCGAAAGAGCGCAAGCACATTATTTTACTCGACGGAACCTGGAATGACGAAACAGGAGTAAAGCTCGACGGATTCGTTACCAATATTGTCAATCTTCACCGCATTCTGCCCAATGATGAGGAAAAGCAGGTTGTTCGCTACCACCGCGGAGTTGGCAACGGCGACGATAACGGGCGTTTTCATACCTTCTGGGGAGGAGTAACGGGTCGTGGCGTGAGAAAGATCGTCGACCGGGCTTATGCGCGTTTCATCCAGGACTGGCAAAGCGGAGACACGATCTATATTTTCGGGTTCAGCCGTGGAGCTGCTGCGGCACGAATGCTCGCTGCGAAAATTCACAACGAAGGAATTCCGGGACGAATTACTGTAACAGTTGAGCCAATGGCCAATAAGGAAACGCTGGTAATCGAACAGGTGCTCACGGATGTGGAATTAGTTGCCAATCCGGCGGGAAACCACAAAGTGGATATAGAGTTCCTCGGCATTTGGGATACGGTAAGTGCTTTCGGATTGAAAACGGTCTTCGGGCGCTATTTTTTCGGCGAATACAAAGACCTGTTCACCAACAATCACATTGCCAATAATATCAAACGGGCTGTTCACCTGGTAGCAATCGACGAAACTAGAAATCCATTCGTACCATCACTGATGAACCGGAAAGAAGGTGTTGTACACGAGGTCTGGTTTCCGGGCGTTCATTCGGATATTGGCGGAAGCTACATGGAAGACAACATTGCCCGGGTGACGCTCAGTTACATGATCCGCATGCTCACCGAATGGAATACTTCCCGCGGACTTCCGGATTTTATCATAGACCACGAAAAATACAATGCTCATACGACGGCAGAAACGGATAAGCTCTATTTCCACTTTCACGGCGACGCCAGGGGCTGCGATCTGAGGAATGTTTTCGTCCAGGTCGATGGCCAGCGGTCGGACAGCATTCCTCCGAAAATCCATGATCTGTATAATGTGGCCTGCAATTCCAAGCTGATTTATTCAGTGATCGAGCAGGGACATGGTGACAAGAAGGAAAAGAAGTTTATCAATTTTCAGTACATGCCCTTTAATGTTAAAGTGCTGCAAGGCAGGTTTGAAGTGGTGAAGTAATCTGATATAACAGTTTTAAAAAAGGCTGCCGGATCAATACCGGCAGCCTTTTATGCTTTTGCTCCGAATGAACCTTGTGTGCTCTTTGTGCTGTTGTGGTAAGAGAAACACAGTGTCCGACAACCGGCGGATGGTGAAAAGTTATCCCATAGCGGCTACCAGGGCGATAATAACGATCAGGAGCCCGGTTATGCTCAGAGACACGATGGCACATACTCTTCCGGCATTAATGCGCGAAAGAGAAGAAGCCGTATAGTCGTCCGGGTATTCATTGTAAAGCGCGCGTGCTTTTCCCGCATTTGTCAGCGCAATGATAGCGAGTATCGGGCCGATAAAACCGGCGCTGAACGGAATGGCAATAATTCCCATTGCCAGCGTTCCGCCTGCATTCGGCAGGTCCCGCTCAATGATGTTGGTTGTTCTGATCTTCTGATCTAAAGGAAGCTCGTTTTCCATAGTAAAGGAATGATTTTAAAAGTTATTTCGCTTCGAATCGGCGGATAATGTTGTCTTCGTCCTCTATCCACAGCTCTTTGTTGGTGAGGCGACGGATCTCATAGCTGGTCGAAATAGCTGTTGAACCGTAAGTATAAGTGATCTTCAGATCTTCCTTGTCGTCTGAAAAATCCCATGTGCCACTGTAGGTAATGTTATCAACTGTCGCTTTGTAGTCTCCGTCTTTTTCAAAACTAACGTAATCTCCGTTGTTAACAGTCACTACATTTCCGTTCTCATCTTCGTACTCTTTCACGGTCCAGTCGCCTGTGAGACGCGCCTTTTTGGTCATCAAAGTGAATTTGGGCCCGTCTTCGTATTTATTACACGAGGAGATAACAGCCGGACTTACCAGCAGCATGGCAATTGCGATGATTCTTAGTTTTTTCATAGGTATAAAAGATTGCTTTGTCGACGACAATATAGTGATTTCTAATCATATGCGCTTTATTTGTCATAGATGGTACAATCCGTGCACACCGATTATCAATTACGAACTACCTGATGGCGGTATAAACAGACATATCGGAGAAGCGTCCGTTGCGTAAGATACGATCGTGAAAATGCGCTTCCTTTTTAAATCCGAGCAGTTCAAGCAGGTAGATCGCCCCGCGGTTGTCAGGAGAAACTTTCGCTTCGATGGAATGCAATCCCAGCTCGTGAAATCCAAAGTGTACGATAGCCGACACAGCTTCAAAAGCGATGTGCTTTCCCCAGTAGCTCACATGCATCTCTCCTCCCAGCTCTGCACGAAGGTTATCAGGATCGATGGAAGTCAGCCCGCATGTTCCGATTATTTCTGATTTTCCTCTGAGTAAACCGGCCCAGCCAATAGCCTGCTTGTTTTTCCAGGCATTCCGGGTGCGCTCAACCAGTTCAACAGCTTCTTCTGCTTTTTCCATTTCGGGACGGGGTATAAACTGGTTGACACGCCCGTTAGAACGCATTTCGAAGATCTGTCGGGCATCTTCCAGGTCAATTGCGCGAAGTGTCAGTCGTTTGGTAATCAGGACTGGGAAGTCATTGAATACGGATTCATTTAGTTTCATGGTTTAATAATTATTGATCCGGCAGAATAGAGGTGCTGAAGGCTATTCCAGTTAAAAGATCAAATTTATTATTTGAATTGCAAAGAGTTTGACGCAATTTCCGCAAGTGATCGTGGAAAGGTGATTTTGAAATAATGCGATTCACAATTCCCTGTTCATCAGGAAATCGGCCAGATTTCTCAGCGGTTGTTTCAGCTGGTCGTTAACCGGCATCGCTTCCAATGATCGGAGTGCTTTGGAGTAATGGAAATCCTGAATCTCGCGCGTCGCCTCAACGGCTTTCAATTCGGTAAACAACGATTTTGCGAAGTTTATTTTAGAGGAAGAGCTTTCCATTTCAAGCAGCTCTTTTACGCGTAGATCATTCGCTGAGGTTGCCAGTTCCTGTGCTTTGAGCAACAAGAGTGTTTTTTTATTCGAAAGAATGTCACCGCCTACCTGCTTTCCGAATTTATCCGGATCCGCATAAAGATCCAAAATGTCGTCCTGGATCTGGAAAGCAATGCCCAGCTCGACACCGAAATCGTAGAGCAGCGTTCTCGTCTGATCGTCGGCTCTTCCGAGAATGGCCCCGAACTCAAATGCGCAGCCAACAAGCACAGATGTTTTAAGCCGGATCATCTCAATGTAGGCTGCTTCGGAAACGGAATCGGCTGTTTCGAAATCCATGTCCAGCTGCTGTCCCTGGCAAACTTCTACCGCTGTTTCATTGAATCGGTTGAGAAGCGGCGATAAACGATCGTCCTTATAGTGTGCAAGCTGTTTGTAAGCTTCGGTGAACAGCACATCTCCGGAAAGTATGGCAATGTTGCTGTTCCATTTTTCGTGAACGGTTGACTTTCCCCGGCGAACCGGAGCGGCATCCATAATATCGTCGTGGATGAGCGAAAAATTGTGAAAGAATTCTACGGCGAGGGCGGCATGGATGCTTTCTTCTTTGGAAACGCCGAATAATTGTCCACCGATGATCGTCAGGATCGGGCGCATCCGTTTGCCTCCCAGCGTCATGAAATAACGCAGCGGATCGTAAAGATTGCCCGGTGAATCCGGGAATTCAAATCCGGAGATCTGTTCTTCGATGTAGGAACCGAGTACCTGTAATTCGTTCATTATTTGTTGAGAAGTTGAAGCAGGTAATCTCCGTAGCCGCTTTTCACGAGAGGAGTGGCCAGTATCATGAGCTGATCTGCATCGATGAATCCCTGTTGATAAGCGATCTCTTCTATACAGCCAATCTTTAGTCCCTGGCGTTCTTCGATGACCTGTACGAATTGTCCGGCCTGCATCAGTGAAGCAAATGTTCCGGTGTCGAGCCAGGCTGTTCCGCGACTTAAAACCGCGACTTTCAATCTGCCCTGGCGTAAATATTCGGCGTTTACATCAGTTATCTCGTATTCGCCACGCGCTGAAGGCTCGAGGTTTTTCGCAATCTCAACCACCTGGTTGTCGTAAAAATACAATCCGGGAACGGCGTAATTCGATTTGGGTTTCAATGGTTTTTCTTCGATGGAAACAGCATTCATTCCGCTATCGAATTCGACAACACCATAACGTTCGGGATCACTAACATGATAAGCATAAACAACACCTCCGTCCGGATTGGCATTTTCTTTCAGCAGGTCATCCATTCCGACGCCATAGAAAATGTTGTCGCCAAGAATGAGCGCCACACTGTCCTTACCGATGAATTTCTCACCGATTACAAATGCCTGTGCCAGGCCGTTGGGAATTTCCTGTACGGCATATTCGAAGGAGCAGCCGAGTTGTTTTCCGTCGCCCAGCAGTTTCTGGAATTGCGGAAGATCGTGCGGAGTTGAAATGATCAGGATCTCGCGGATACCGGCAGTCATGAGCATCGACAACGGATAATAAATCATCGGTTTGTCGTAGATCGGCATCATCTGCTTGCTTACCGCCAATGTTAGCGGATGCAAACGTGTGCCTGAGCCTCCGGCGAGAATAATTCCTTTCATTTACGCGTCTTTCTTCGGGTCTTCTGGAAGCTCGTCACCATCTTCGTCTAACGGCTCTACTGTTCTGGAAATATTTTCAGCATCCCATGCATCGGAGCGAACGGACAGCTGATCCAGGTCCATGTCTTCTTCCTCGTCATAGATCTCGAACAACGGCTCTTCGAATGATTTCGTTGTAAGGCGGCGTTCGAGCGTAAGCAGCAATGCCGGGAGAATGATCATGTTCGTAAACAAGGCGATGAGGTAAGTAATGGCCGAAAGATAGCCCAAAGCCTGTGTTCCGCCGAACTCGGAGAATACGAATACGATGAATCCGAAGAACAGGATCACAGATGTGTAAATGATGCTCAGTCCGCTTTCACGGATGGAAATAGCTACGCATTCTTTCAGGTCCCATTTTTTCAGCTTCAGCTCCTGCCTGTACCTCGCCAGGAAGTGGATCGTATTATCGACCGTAATTCCAAGTGCGATGGAGAAGATCAGAAGGGTGGATGGCTTGAGTGGAATGTTAAACCAGCCCATAATACCGGCTGTCATAACGAGCGGGATCAGGTTCGGGATCATCGAAACAACCACCATGCGGAAGGAATAGAACAGGATACACATCAGCAGGGCGATGGAAATGATCGCAAAGAAAATACTGGAGAACAAGCTGTTCAGCAGATATTTCGTTCCTTCGGAAGCAACAACGGAAGTTCCTGTAAGCTTGATGTCGTAATATTCGTTGTTGATGGCCTTGCGTAGAAGCGTATCGAAGTCTTTTTTGCCGATATAAGCTTTGATCAGGTCCGGGTTGGAATCGAACTCGAGCTGTTTTTCCGCATCTCCCTTGGAAAGTTCTGCGGAAAGACCGTTAGCAACGCCGGAATAATTAGTGATCAGCGAGTCGTAATAGGCTTTCTTGCCGGATGTCGCCAGTTTGTAAAAACGCTCGATGTCCGGTTTTTCCGGGTTCATGATGTGGTCGATCTTGTACTTGACAATGCGTACTTTATCGCCTACCTCATAAGAGCCGATGTCGCGCATCTGTGTACGAACACGAAGTACGTAATCGTTGGTATCTACGAGCTCTTTCAGCGACAGGGAAGAATTGCTGCCCGAGCTGATGTTGTTCATGTATTTTTTGAGTCGCAGAAGATCTCCTCTTGCGATGATCTTGTACTGCTCGGGATTATTCCCGTAATAAGCCATGTTGATGACCTTGATAAGATCGACGATGGAAATACTTTTCGAGAACATCGTGTCGCGGGCGAACATGTTCTGTACTTCTTCCACTTTTGCAAGCGTTCCTTTCGATTTACTGAACAAGCGTCCCTTTTCTTTATAGCCGATCATGACTTCAAACGGAACTGCTCCACCAAAATTCTTCTCCATGAACTGGATATCTTTCAGGATAGGATCGCCTTTGGGAAGATCGCCGGTAATGTTTCCCGTCACTTTCATGCGGTAAACGCCCACGGTGCTCACAACGGTAATGATGATGGAAACCCAGTAAATCCATTTACGCTTGAAGCTGGTCAGGTAAACGAGTTTTTCGAGCAGGTTGATGGCAGCTTTGCGGTCAAGGTGCTTCAGGTGACGCTCCGGTGGATTCTTCGAGAAAGAAGCGAAGATAGGTATGAGGCACAATGAAACAATAAAACAAAGCATGATGTTGATCGAAGAGATCACACCGAACTCGTAGAATTTCTCGGAATTGGTAAAGAGGAAAGTGATGAATCCGAGAGCGGTTGTAACGTTCGTAAGGAACATAGCCGTACCCGTTTTCTTGATCACTCGGTGAAGCGCTTTTGCTTTGTTCTTGTGATGACGGTATTCCTGATGGTACTTGTTGTAGAGGTAAATACAGTTCGGTATCCCGATCACGATCATCAGTGCCGGGATAAGCGCCATGATAATCGAAAGGTTGTAGCCCAGCATTCCGATCGTACCAAGCGACCACACAACGGTGATCATTACGACGAGCATACAAAGTGCCGTAACACGGAATGAACGGAAGAAGAAGTACATGAGGATCGAGGAAACCAGCACGGAAAGACCGATGAAAATGTACATCTCATTCAGTACGCGCTTTCCGATCAGTACGCGCATGTGCGGCAATCCTGCAAAATGCACTTTCCCGAATTCGGGCTCATAGCTGGTGGCCAGCTTCTCGATGTCAAAAACGATCTTTTGCTTAATGCGGTCTACCAGGTAGCTTTCCTCCAGTTTGACCATCATGAGGCTCACGTTGGTCTTCGGATTGTAGAGAACGTCTTTGTAGATAGGATACAGGCGATTCTCTTTCTTAATGATCTCTATGCTTTTCTCTTTAAATGTTGTGTCATAAAATATCGGGCGGAACTCGAATGTGCTTTTCTCCTGGTTGTTGCGGATGTTGAACAGGCGCGCTTCCGAGCTAACGGCGATAACACCAGGCATCTGCAGGATGGAATCGCCCAGTTCTTTCCATTTCCGGAATGTATTCGGTGTATAAAGCTTGTCGTCCTGGATGGCAATAACGAGAGAAGAACCGTCTTCCCCGAACATCTTCTTGAAGTTGATATAATCGATCTGCGCCTCCGTATCTTTTGGAAGCATATTGCCGTACTTGTTGTCGATCTTCAGTCCTGTCATAGTGTAATAACCGAAGAGAACAGTCAGCAGTGCGTGGATTGCCAGGATGATAAAACGGTTGCGAAGGATGATGTTTGCTATTCGATTCCACATATGCATTCAAGTATAAGCGACAAATTTAACACAATAGGCTGGGTAGGCAAGGATTTCTACTTCAAATAGGTATCGAGCCAGTCGAAATAAGTACGGTACCACAAAACACCGTTCTGAGGCTTCGTAACCCAGTGACCTTCATCCGGAAAGTAGAGAAATTTACTTGGAATTCCTTTCAGCTGAAGCACCTGGAAAGCCTGCATTCCTTCTGATTCGGGAACGCGGAAGTCTTTTCCTCCGTGGATCACGAGCATAGGAGTATTCCATTTGTCGACAAGATTATGCGGGCTGTTCTTAGCATAGAGCTCTTTGTTTTCGGGAAGCCAGTAAGGTCCGCCGATGTCGAAATTCGCAAAGAACAGCTCTTCGGTCGTTCCGTACCAGCTTTCGAGGTTGAACAATCCACAGTGCGAAACAAACGTTTTAAAGCGGTTGTTGTGAATTCCTGCCAGGTAGTAAACGGAATAACCGCCGTAGGAAGCGCCCACAGCACCCAGCTTGTCCTTGTCGATATTCGGGTGAAGCGAAAGGGAATCGACCGTTACCAGGTAATCTTTCATTGCCTGTCCGCCCCAGTCTTTGGAAATAGCGTCGTTCCATTCCTGCCCGAATCCGGGAAGTCCGCGCCTGTTCGGAGCCATGATCACATACCCGTGAGAAGCCATCAGCAGGAAATTCCAGCGGTAAGAGAAATACTGGCTCACCGGGCTTTGAGGTCCGCCCTGGCAGTAAAGCAGAGCCGGATATTTCTTGGTTTTATCGTAGTCCGGTGGCATGATGACCCAGACAAGCATTTTCTTTCCGTCCGTGGTAGTGATCCATTTTTCCTGGACTTCCGGTAAAGCGATCTTATCCATCAGCTCTTTGTTGATGGCTGTCAGCTGTTTCTGAGCACCGGTTTTGAGGCTGATCTCCCAGAGATCGGTCGGAGCGATCATCGACTGCCGCTCTGCAATTACTTTGTCTTTCAACACCTGAATGGAAACGAGATCACAGCGTTCCTGGGTTACCTGGCGCACTTTTCCGGTCGTTACGTCGGCTTCGAACAATTGTTTGGTTCCATGATAAGCCGCTGTAAAATAGATAGACTGGCCTTTGGAATGCCAAACGAATGATTCAGCGCTCACGTCGATCCCGGCTGTTACGTCTTTTTCAATTCCGGAAGCAAGATCGCGGACCATAATGCGGTTCTTGTCGGCTTCGAATCCGTCGCGGGCCATGCTCAGGTAAGCGAGCTTCTTATTGTCGGCACTGATGCGCGGATTGGTATCGTAGCCTTTGTTTCCTTCGGTGAGGCAAACGGTTAGTCCGAGCTCTGCTTTGAAAGCGTAGATCTCGCTGTTGGTGCTTTGCGCGAAGTCTTTCCCGGATTTTTTCTTGGTCGAATAGTAAAGCGTTTTTCCGTCATGACTGAACGCCACATCGTCGATTCCTCCGAAAGGCGGCGTAACGGATGCGAAAGCTTCACCGTTCATAATATCTGCTCCGCCCGAGTACGAGCCTGAATTGTCTTTGGTATAGAGGAAAAGGTGAAGCCCCGTTTCTGCCTGCCAGGCATTCCAGTGGCGGTAAAGCAGGTTGTCTTCGATGCGTGCGTTTGTTTTCGTAAGGTCCGGGTAAAGATCTTTCACCGTGTTGCGGATCTTAACCGGCTGAAGTGTGACGATGTAATTCAGATCGTCGGAAAACGTAAATCCTTCCACTTCTGATTCGAAGGTCGTGATCACTTTCGGAAGCTTGTCTGATTGCGGTTTTTGTTTCACCAGCTCGGTTCCCTTCTCTGACGGACGAAGCCACATCAGGCTGCCCGATTTATCCCAGACAACATTCCAGAAAGCGCCTGCGGGAATAAAAAGCTGTGTTTTCCCGGTCGATAGCTCGATGATATATCCGGTTGAAGTGCCTTTGTTCTCGGCAACGTCGTAGCTGGTTGACTGGTAAAAAGCCCATTTCTCATCCGGCGAAATAACCGTTCCGGACAAGCGGTTCAGCTTCCAGAGATGTTCGATGGTAAACGTTTCTTTTTGAGAAAAGCTGTTTCCGGCTAACAGGATGGTCAGGAATGCTGTGAAAAGATTTTTCATTTCATTTTGTTTGAAGGAAACCAAAAATAGCTGAAAAATCCCAGTTCCGGACAGAAACCAGCCGGTAAAAAGTCACTTGTTGGGAATTCTGCGGGCTTGCAGATTTCGCTTTCCGCTGTTTCTTTTAAACGCGCTGTAAGCCATAATAAATGAAAGCACCACCAGCATTGAAAGCCCGGTATAGAGGATCGAGCGGCCTGGTCCGAAGTCGGAGGAGATGCAGAAGACTAATGAATTGATCCCGGTCAGACCGGTTAGAAGTGTGCGTTGAAAGCGTCGTATTCGTCCCATAGTTCAAAAGAAGTCAGTCGTCCGAATGTACAAATTAATTTTTCTTTGAAAAAATTATTTAATGAACAATTCGACTAATTCTGAACGTTTTAACAGTTTAACAGTTAGTTGAAAGCTGCGTGAGAAAGTGGAAACGGCGCGAAGAACGGCAGACAAGATACGGGGAGGATGATACAGGACCTGGGAAATGCTATACACGGTCTGGGAAATTCTATATACGGTCTGGGAAATTCTATATATGGTCTGAGGAATTCTATACACGGTCTGGGAAATTCTATATACGGCCTGGGAAATTTTGGTAAGCAGAAGAAAGTGATAAGGTCGGGGGTCACTCTTTTCAATTCCGCTCTTTTCAATTTACATGTTCAATCACAAAGGTCTGAAATCCCGGGTTTACGTCGGGGTGGTTTTGAACGAAAATCAACCTCGCCTGTACTTCCGCCTGTCAAACCCTCCGTCATGAAAAAGAAAGTAGTACAATACCAGATCGAAGAGCCCTGCCACGAGAGCTGGGAAGCAATGACACCCGACTCAAAAGGCCGTTTTTGTAACAGCTGCGCGAAACCGGTTGTCGATTTTACTTCAATGAGCGACCGCCAGGTGCTGCAGTTCATGTCAGCAGCTACCGGTTCTGTTTGCGGACGCATGACTTCCCGCCAGCTTGACCGCGATTTCACGCAGTATGAAATGCAACAGGGCCGATCGTTCAATCTTCGTGCGCTGGTTCTCGGTACGGCAATTTCTACTTTTTCAGCCTTGAATGCCTATTCACAGGGAGAAGTGAAAGGAAAAGTGGCTGCCAGGATCGAAGAGCCCGTCAAAATGGGGGAGATGGCGGCAACTCCGGTGACGGTGATCACCGATTCGGTCTTCTCCGGAAGGATCTTCGATTACATGGAAGATACGACAGTTGCCGGCGCTGAAGTAACTATTTTCGACGAAGCCGGAAACCAGCTTTCCACGACTTTGAGCAACGAAGCAGGTAAATTTGAATTGCCGCTGGATGTAACGCAGAATCCTTATCGCGTTGTTTTCAGAAAAGAAGGCCTCGAAGAAGTTGTCTATTTCTTTTCCGATTTTCCTTCTACACGCGATGTGGCGATTTCAATGTACAGTGAAACAAGAATTATAATGGGGCTCGTAGCTCCGTCAGACAGACGTTAAAAGTCAGGTTTAGAGTGGTTTTAGTTGTTAGTTGGAAAAGGGATCCCGAAATTTTTGGGGTCTCTTTTTTCTTTGCACCACAAAAGGCATAAAAGAGATATTGATGATGAGATAGGCCACAATCATATCCTTACTGGTTAGATGCTTCCAAATCCTTTGTGTTCTGTTGTGTCTTTTAGCCTGTCCTATCGCCGGCGGATAGTTAAAATCCCTGCATCTACACTAAAATCTTTGTGTCTCTCCTAAAGACTCTCCGATTTGGACACCGCAAAAACCACAACATCCTTCCCATTCCATGAGCTGTGCTTCCATAGCTTCATACCGTTTCTCCCGGCTACGGCTTGCGAAAGCTCGTTTTCCGTATGAATGATGCTTACGACCTGGTCTGTGATCCCGTTTTCAAAAGCAAACTTTCTGAAATAGATCGCGGCCTCGGATGCATAGCCTTTTCCCCAGTAATCCGGGAACAGGTGATAGCCGATCTCCAGTACTTTTTCACCGTCGATCTCCTGGGTGATCAAACCACACTGACCGATAAATGTACCGTCTCCCAGGTGAAGGGACATCAGGCCAAAGCGACCGTCAGCGTAACGAAGCAATTGAGATTCGATCCAGTGTTTAGCACTTTCGTCCGGGTTCAGTCCTCTTTCCGGAAAGTAGCGAATGGCTGTTTTATCCCGGAGAAATCCGATCCATGGAGCGATGTGCTTAACTGTCAGCGGGCGCATGATCATGCATTCCGTTCTGTGCTCGGAAATGTAGTTGTGCGGTACTTTCATGAATGATCAGGGCGGAATAGCTTCCACCCATGTATGAAGTTGTAAAATGCTATTCTACTGTAACCGACTTCGCCAGGTTTCTTGGCTGGTCAACGTTGCAGCCGCGCATAACTGCTACATGGTAGCTCAGCAGCTGAAGTGGGATCGTTGCAAGCAGTGGAACAAGATGCTCGTCCGTATCCGGGATCTCGATCACGTGGTCTGCCATTGCTTTCACGTCAACATCGCCTTCTGTAACGATCGCAATGATCTGTCCTTTTCTGGCTTTCACTTCCTGGATGTTGCTCACGACTTTTTCGTAAGAAGTTCCTTTGGTAGCGATCACAAAAACCGGCATTTCTTCATCAATCAATGCGATCGGTCCGTGCTTCATTTCGGCAGCAGGATAACCTTCGGCATGGATGTAGGAAATTTCTTTCAGCTTCAGCGCGCCTTCCAGTGCAACAGGGAAAGAGCTTCCGCGTCCGAGGTAAAGTGCGTTTGTTGCATCTTTATAAATAGCTGCGATCTTTTCGATATCGGCATTGCGCTCCAGTACGCGCTTTACTTTCTCGGGAATTGCTTCCAGCTCCGAAAGCATTGTGCGGTATTTCGTTTCGCTGATCGTTCCTTTTTTGTGAGCAAGTCTCAGCGCCATAAGTGTAAGCACTGTTACCTGGGCTGTGAATGCTTTGGTCGAAGCAACACCGATCTCCGGTCCTGCGTGTGTATACGAGCCTGCGTCTGTAACACGGGAGATCGATGATCCCACTACGTTGCAAACGCCAAGAATCGTTGCGCCTTTTGATTTTGCCAGCTCGAGAGCCGCCAGTGTATCTGCTGTTTCTCCGGATTGCGAAATGGCGATCACGATGTCGTTCTCACCGATGATCGGGTTTCTGTAGCGGAATTCGCTTGCATATTCCACTTCTACATTGATGCGGGCAAGGTCTTCGAACAGGTATTCACCTACAAGGCTTGCATGCCAGGATGTTCCGCAGGCTACCATGATAAGGCGCTGTGCCTGGATCATTTTCTGTTCGTAATCTTTGATGCCGCCAAGTGAAACCCAGCCTTCCGTAGCGTTCAGGCGTCCACGGAAACAATCCTTGATCGAACGTGGCTGCTCGTGGATCTCTTTCAGCATGAAGTGTTCGTAGCCGCCTTTTTCAAGCGCTTCGAGCTGTAATTCCAACGCCTGAACGTAAGGCGTTTTCTCCTGGTTCCCGATATTGACGATCTTCAGGCCGTCATTCAGGTCCACGATAGCAATTTCTTCGTCTTCCAGGTAAACAACCTGGTTGGTGTATTCGATGATCGGTGTGGCATCCGAAGCAAGGAAGAAATCATTGTCTTTTCCTATTCCGACTACCAGCGGACTACTTTTTCGAGCTGCTATGAGCTGGTTCGGGTTTTTATCCGAAAGCACAACGATTGCATAAGCGCCGATAACGTTCAGCAAAGCCAGTCGAACGGCTTCCGAAAGATCTACGTTTTCCTGTTTCTGGATATCATCTATCAGGTGAACAAGTACCTCGGTGTCGGTCTGGCTTTTAAATTCGTATCCGCGGGATTTGAGCTCTTCGCGAAGTGCGTTGTAATTTTCTATAATTCCATTGTGGATCAGCGCAATATGACCGGAAGTGGTCATGTGAGGATGCGCATTGATATCGTTCGGTGGTCCGTGAGTTGCCCAGCGCGTATGGCCGATGCCTGCGTAACCGGTAACATCTTTTCCTTCGGCGAATTCTTCCAGGTTGGATACTTTCCCCTGGCGCTTGTACATGCGAATGTTATCACCGTTCAGCAATGCAATTCCGGCGCTGTCGTATCCGCGGTATTCGAGCCGCTTCAATCCTTTTATAATAATGGGATAAGCTTCCTTTTTTCCAATGTAAGCAACAATTCCACACATAGGTTTCTAGTATTCTGTGTATTTGACAATCAATTTAGGCTTATCCTTATTCGGCGTATTCGGCCCGTTAAAAATAATGCGCTCGGCGGTTCCACCCATGAATGCAGGATAGAAATACAACCCGGTATTTACAGCATCACCGAGTATGATCGACTGAAGATAAGATCTCACGTTCACAATGTAGCTTTTGGAAGCATCATCGTAATCCACACTTCCGAATCCGGTAATTAATCCTGTTGTCGGGTCTTTGTACCCGATGAGTATAGTTGCGCTCGGATAAAAGGGAGTTGACGACTGGTAAGAGACAGGGAGCACCAGCAAGGCATCGTGAACAACTGCTTTTGCAGGAAGATCGCTGATACTTGGAAATAGCACACCTCCACGTGTTTTTGTCGACTGCGCATAGAACTGCTCCTGTGAGTTGTTCGAAGGATTATTGATCACATCCATGACAGCTGCCGTGTTGGTAATATTGACCGAATTGAAAACCGCGCAATTGCTGTTGATCAGGAAGTCGAACTCGCGCCTGTTGGGATCGCTGGCTGCATGGTAATAGATGGTCATTTTCGTATTCACGTCAGAAATCCTGAAGTAAAATATGCCCCCGGTTCCAGGTGCGGGATTCGGATCGGTTACTTTCACATGAAAGCCTTTCAGATAGCTCGTAAAGGTGCTGATATCCGTGAAAGCGGTATTGCCGGCCTGTGCATCCGTAATGATCTGTCTTGCGAAGTTGGTGTCCAGGCGAAGGCGAAGCTGTGGCTGTAGCGTATCTGTTCCTACAAACACTTTACCTGAAGGATTCGGAGTGATGGTCGAAGAGGTATGCGGATCCATTAGGTTTCCACCGGAATGAAACTTCGAAGAAGTCCGGTAGTAGCTTGAATCCAGGGACATCATTTCCCCGATCTCGTAAACTTCGAAATTCTGTGGAGTAAGCTTTCCATAGTAACCTCCGTATTCGAGCGCAAGCACCATAGAATCGATCGTAATGGCATCATTTGAGCTAAAGGCAATAGAGCCTCCCAGGCGGACCTGTGTGTAGAAAGACGATTCGAACGTTCCTGTTTTCGGATCATTCACTGCTCCCAGCATGGCAAATCTCGGGTGGTCCGTACGTGAATCGTTGTCCGAAACCGAGAAAGTCTGCAGCTGGAAAGTATCTACTCCGCCGGATGCAAGCAGGTCAGTTACGCTTAAAGCACCGGCCCCCAGCTTGCTTGTTTCTTTTTTACACCCCGTCGTAACGGAAAGTGCTAATAAAAAAGCAGCGGAAAGAAAAAATACTCCCCGCCGGCTTTTAAATATGTTCAGTTGATTCATAAATTCAAATCAATACTCCTTCTTCAATGACTTTATCAAAAAATTCGGAAAGCCCTTTTGTAAGGTGTTCTTCAGGTAAATAATTGAGTTTCAAACAAGAAGCCTTTTCGAAAACATCCTTCAACTCGGAAGGAATGGTTTCGCTGCTTTGTACGACTCCATCAGAGAACGTAACAGCAGCATTAGTTATTGCCCCCATCGTCGGATTTTGTACGAGAGCAGTTACCTGATCGTCAAAACCGTCAAACTTCAACTTTTCAGCAAAACGCTCGTCCCATGGCGATTTAAAGCCTTCCTGGTCCTCGTAAATGCTATAGATAACTTTCGTATCTGCGAAATGCGGATCTTTATTGTAGATTTTCTTGATGTACAAAGGCATCAGGGAAGTCATCCAGCCGTGGCAATGGATCACATCCGGTTTCCACCCGAGCTTTTTAACCGTTTCAAGAACACCGCGACAGAAGAACATGCTGCGCTCGTCATTGTCTTTGTAGTCTTCACCGGATTCATCACTGACATTGTTCTTACGCTTGAAATACTCATCGTTATCGATGAAGTAAACCTGGATACGGGCAGTAGGAATAGAAGCTACCTTGATGATCAGCGGATGGTCGTGATCGTCAATGATAATGTTCATTCCTGATAAACGGATCACCTCATGCAATTGATGACGGCGCTCGTTTATACTGCCGAACCGCGGCGTAAATACACGGATCTCTTTCCCATTCTCCTGGGTACCCTGAGGCAGTTTGCGTGCATTGTGTGAAACTTCGGATTTCGGAAGAAACGGATATATTTCTTGGGAAACGAACAGAATTCTCTTTTTTTCCATGGAATTCGACGTGTGGAATTTGATATAAAACGTACAAAAGTACGAAAAAAAGGCGAAACTTCAATTAATTCGTATAGATTTGCCGCCTTACTTTTCGTAAAATCAGTCGCCGGTGAGGATAGTTCAATCGATAGCACAACTTCAGACAGCGTTGCAGGAAGCACGCCAAGCCGGAGAAACAGTAGGTTTTGTTCCAACTATGGGAGCTTTGCATGAAGGCCACATGGCGCTGATCACCAGGGCGAAAAAAATGACGGATCTGGTGGTTTCCAGTGTTTTCGTCAATCCTACACAGTTCAATAACAAGTCCGATCTCGCTGTTTATCCGCGAACTCCTGAGAAAGATGCCGCACTGCTTGAGGCTCACGGATGTGATATTGCCTTCTTTCCGTCTGTGGAAGAAATGTATCCAGAGAATTACGAAGCGCCGAAGATCCCGCTGGGTAACCTGGCCACGGTCATGGAGGGTGAGTTCCGCCCAGGACATTTCGACGGAGTGGTGCAGATCGTGAGCCGTTTCTTCGACATCGTGAAACCGGATTTTGCGTTCTTCGGAATGAAAGATTTTCAGCAGGTTGCCGTGATCGGTGAAATGGTCCGCTACCTGGAATTGCCCGTAACGATCGTTCCCTGTCTGACATTGCGCGAATCTACCGGGTTGGCCATGAGCAGCCGGAACATGCGGCTTTCGGAAGAGCAGAAGGAAGAGGCCCTGCATATCTACCGCACGCTGGAACGAGCGAAAACCGAAGCTGCTTCGAAGACTCCGCGCCAGGTCATGGATTCTGCAAAAGCTTACTTCGGAGAATCGAATATGAAACTGGAATATTTCTCCATCGTTCATCCCCGGACACTCGAAGAGCTGGATTCGGAATGGGTAGCCGGAGCAACGGCCTGCATTGCTGCTTTCTGCGGTGAAGTGCGGCTGATCGATAATATGATCCTGCTTGATTGATGCGAAATAATCGGTAATGTGCCCGGGCATTCTCTTTCAATTTTACCATTCTCAATTCTCAGATTGTTTACTACCTTTGACCCTCGATTTTTTATAACATGTTAATACAAGCAGTCAAGTCGAAAATTCATCGCGTTCGCGTCACACAAGCCGAGTTGAACTATGTTGGAAGCATTACCATTGACGAAACATTGATGGATGCCGCCAACCTGGTTGAGGGTGAAAAAGTGCAGATCGTGAACATCAATAACGGTGAACGGCTCGAAACTTACGTCATCAAAGGCGACCGCAATACAGGAACGATCTGTCTGAACGGTCCCGCTGCACGTCGCGTTGCCCTTGGAGATATCATCATCATTATCGGCTACGGCTACATGTCTATGGACGAAGCAAGAGTGTTTAAACCTTCGCTCGTTTTTCCTGACGAACTGACCAATCTCCTGGTGTAATGGTGAAAAAGTGGCTGGGAATTTTCCTGAAGACGGTTCTTCCTCTGCTGCTTGGAGCTTACCTTGTTTGGTATTTATTCGATAGCATGTCGCCTGTTACAAAGGGGCATTTCTACCGCGAATTAAAAGAAGCGAATTATTTCTGGATCATTCTGTCGCTCGTGATCAGCTTTATTGGCCTGCTTTCACGTGCTTACCGCTGGAAATATGTGCTGGAGCCACTGGGCTACAAAACGAAGTTCTGGAATCGCTACCACGCAATGATGATAGGCTATATCATGAACCTGACGATTCCGCGCGCCGGAGAAGCTACTCGTGCTGCCATGCTTTACCGCTCGGATGGCGTTCCCTTTTCGAAGTCGGTAGGAACGATTATCGGGGAAAGAGCGGTTGATCTTGTGATGCTGCTGTCAATCGCGACTTTTACAGCTTACATCGGCTACGACGATTTCTGGGAGATCAAAGGACAAATCCAGGCTAATTTCTCCGGTCAGCCGGGCGAAGAGCCTGCACTCTGGAAATCTGTTCTGTTTTATGGATTCCTGGCATTGGTTGCTGCCGGTTTGCTGGCAGTATTCTTCCTCGAAAAGCTGCGTACGAAAGTCTTTAAGTTTGCGAAAGAAGTATTTGCCGGAGTATTCTCCATTTTCAGATCGAAGAACCCGCTGAGCTATGTGCTGCATACCTTCGTTATCTGGGGAAGCTATGTCTGCTACTTCGGAATTGCCTTCTGGTCGCTGGATGAGACCTCGCAGATCGCTTTTGCGGGCATCATGATCGGCTTTGTTGCCGGTTCGCTCGGAATTACGTTTACGAACGGTGGAATCGGGGCTTTCCCGCTGGTTGTCGGGCTCGTTGTTGCCTTCTATCTCGGTGAGCAGCTGGGGGATGAAACCGCAAAAGGTGTCGGTTATGCTATCGGAATGATCATCTGGTCTTCGCAGACACTGATGATGATCGTTTTAGGATTACTTTCATTAGTTTTATTACCGAAGAATTATACGCGGAATGAAGGACAATCTGAATAAAGTACTCGCAAAGATCAAGCCTTTGCAGGATGCTAAATCACAGGTAGCGCACTGGAAAGAAGAGCAGGAAACAGTCGTTTTTACAAATGGCTGCTTCGATATTCTTCACAAAGGACACGTCACCTACCTGGCCGAAGCTGCCAATCTTGGCTCAAAGCTCGTTGTGGCCCTCAATACAGACGCTTCGGTTAAAAGACAAGGGAAGGGTGACGACCGCCCCGTAAATCCAGAAACTGCCCGCGGACTGATCATGGCCAGCCTGGAATTTGTCGACCTGGTGATCTATTTCGATAACGATACGCCGCTGGACATCATCACTGAAATCCTGCCTTCGGTTCTTGTAAAAGGCGGAGATTATGATATGAATGAATCGGACGCTTCCAGCAAACAATACATCGTTGGACGCAAAGAAGTGCTAGCCGCCGGAGGAGAAGTGAAAACCATCGATCTCGTTCCTGGATTTTCTACAACGTCTATTATTGAAAAATTAAAACATTGATGGAATGCGGGTAGGCGCAGGATGCATCCTGCACTTACCGTGATATATTTCCGTTACACCCCAAGAACTGCCTTCAGATCGCCATAAGCGGTTCTGCTGATCGCCAGTCTGGCGCCCGATTTTAAAATCGCCACATAGCTGTTCTTTTCAAACGACTCGATCTTCGTGAGCTCGTTGATGTTCAGGATAAACGAACGGTGAATGCGTATAAATTGCGCCGACGATAGTGATTGCTCGAAATGTGACATGGTTTTCTTCTTCAGGAAGGTGCCCGATTTCGTATGGATCTTGACGTAATCGTCGTAAGCCTCCAGGTAATGAATATCGCTTGTCGGAATGATGCGGATCTCGGTTCCGTCTTTGATCACGATGCGGAACTGCTCGTCCGGCTGCGGGTAATTGATCGCTGCTACCGGGACGGACTTTTCTTCTGCGCTGGCCTGCCATTTGGCAACGGCTGTTTGCAAGCGTTCCTGAGAAAAGGGTTTCAGCAGGTAATCGAGCGCGTGCACTTCGAAGGCTTTCAATGCAAATTCATCGAAGGCCGTTGTAAAGATCACTGCGGGCGTATGCGTCAGGATTTCCAGCATTTCAAAACCATTGATCTTCGGCATCTGGATGTCCAGGAAAATGAGATCGGGCTTCAGCTCGCCGATCAGCTTGGCGCCTTCGAATCCGTCGCCACATTCGGCAACTACTTCCAGTTCGGGGATGGATTTGATGTATTCTTTGATAATGGCCCTTGCCAAAGGCTCGTCGTCTATAATGATCACTCTTTTCATAGCTGTGGAATGAGTAAAGTTGTTGTAAATAGCTCGGGATTCTTGGTGGTCGAAAGCAGGTCATTCTGACCGAAAAACAAGGACAAACGCTTGCGGATACTGGCAAGTCCGAACCCGTTCCCTGCGCTGGCTGCTACGAATTGTTCGTCATACGGGCTGGAAACAGCCACTTTCAGCAGTTTCTGATCGCAGGAAATATTGATGGAGATCAGGATCGTGTTGACCTGTCCGTAAAGGCCGTATTTGATGGCGTTTTCTATGATCGGCTGAAGAATAAGGGCCGGTAGCTTTGCGTTTTCACAGTCATCCGACTGGTTGATCTCTGTCGTTAAGCGGTGTCCGAAACGTACGCGCTCGATTTCCAGGTACAGTTTCAGCTGCTGCAATTCTTCTTCCAGCGGAACGAGCTGCTGCACGTCTTTTCTAAGCGTTCCCCGAAGAAAATTGCTCAGTAGCTGGATCATACGGTGAGCTTCTGTTGGCTCAAGAATCGTTAAGGCTCCGATCGAATTGAGGCTGTTGAACAGGAAATGCGGCTGAAGCTGCTGGTGAATATTGTCCAGCTCGGCTTTCGTCAGCGCGCGTTCCTGTTCGAGCATCTGCTCGCGGATCCTCTTCTGTGTCTGTTCATTTTTCTGGATCCACCAGTAGAAGCTGATGAGCATCAGGGAGAAAAAAGCCATAATGGCACGAACAGCTTCATAAGGTGAAATATATTCTTTCCATTCCTCAAAAGGGAAAAGAAGCTTGTAAGCACCGTTGAATAAAAGCTGGAAGAGTGCTGTAAACACAAAGACGATGGCGAAGTTCACGAAATTCAGAGGCCTTGCCGCGTGGTAATTGTGCTGGATCAGGTAAAGGATCTGGGCCAGGGCAATCATGGAAAAAGTGCTTATCAGGGCATCCTTGGCTGCAATTTCCAGCGGAAAAAGATTCACCAGGAGTAAACCGAACTGAACTCCGCCAATTGTGAGCAGGCAGCCGGAGAAAAGGATTCGTGTGCGTAAACGGGACGGGGGATTTTCCATTGAGCGCGCTTATTTGGAGTTAAAGCTGTTGATGTCTATTCCACCGAACAGGCAGGTTCCTTTGAGAATAACGATCTTTTCAGGTTCGCCGGGTATCGGCTGACTGGATTGTCGCTTGTCTTCGATCCCGCCGAAAATGGCCACCACTTCCGATTTGATCTGCCAGTTATTTGGAACGACCAGTGTTGTTCCTCCAAAAAAGTTGGTAACGTCCATCACCACTTTATCCGTAAAATCCGCCTGGGAAAGATTGATCTCGTTCCCCCCGAAAATGGTTACGATATCGGCACCGCGGAATTTTTTACTGACCACATTTTTTTGTACGCCGCCAAATATGGAAACGGCGTCGATAAAATCATCCTGCGAGATGTCATCGAGATTAGCGGCAAAGCCTTCTCCATCATGCCATTGTTTCCAATGCTCGCGGTTAAAGCGGTGGTGATGGTGTCCGTGCTTTCTGAAGCGGCCGGACCTGCTTCGTTGTGATTTAAACAGCATCCCGATTCCTACCAGGATAACGAGGATAGGCCAGATGATTTTCATGTTGATCGCTTCCGGATACCATTCGTGGAACAGGAAAAGCGTACCGACTATCATCATGAGGTAACCGGCAAGACTTCTCAGTTTGTGGCGGATAACCACGATGAAACCGATCGCTATCAGGATCATTTCCCAGTTAAAGACCCATGTAGGGATGTTAACGCCCAGTCCTGAAAGCAGGAAAAGCGTACCGAAAGTAATTACCAGAAGTCCTGCCGCGATCTTTCCGCGCCTGTTGCTGCGCTCCCAGCTCAGGAATTTATGTTCGACTTCTGCGTCGTTGAAGATGTCATTGTTCATGATCGTAAATTTATAAACCAAAAGTAGAACAGCAACACCGACTATACAATGAGAATTAGGTGAATGGTGGAGGAGTGTAGGCGAGTTGTGGTTTAACCGCAGAAGATTCGGGGATTTATCCGGTTTGTTTAGGAAATCAGGAGGTTAGGACTATAGGATATTCGGACAATTAAGACGGTAGTATAGTAGGAAAGCAGGAAAGCAGGATGACAGGAAAGTAAGTCAACAGGCGGTTGCTTGATGGTGACTCTATGGGGATGGGTGTAAATTACAATGAGCCGTGGAAACTACCAACCACGGCTCATCTACCTAAGCGGACGACAGGTTCTTTAAACTACTTAATTAAATGTTATGTTACCTGAAGCAGCGTTCCCTCTCACCAGAACGCCTCCTTTTTCCAGGACAATGGCACCGTTTTCTTTCTCCAGTTTCAAGTCGCCCTTATTTATCTTTACTTTCCCGAATGCCGAAGACAGATCGAAGCTGATCGCCTCGTAATTGTTATCGAGCTGGATCAGGCTGTTTCCGAATGCAACATCGATATCGAGGCGGTTCGTAAGCTGCATTTTCTTCCCGGATACGTTCCCTGAGTTGGCTGTGATGGTTGCGCTTCCGTTGCTTCCGTTGATGGTAACGTCGCCGAAGTGGGACGTCAGTTCGATATCCCCGCGGATGCCGGTTAAGCTGGAATTTCCCGAGTTGACTTCTGCTGTAAGGTTTCCTGCCATTGACCGGATGTCGAGATCGCCGAAGGAGCTTTCCAGGGAAATACTTCCGGTTATACCATCTACATGGAAGTTACCGGAAGTTACCGTTGCTTTTACGGGTGCGGTGATCCGGTTCAGGTAAACATCCCCGAAGGTGCTGTTAATCTGACATTTTTCCCCGGAAAGGCTATCGATCGTTATGTTGCCTGACTGTGCATACAGGTCCATTGTTCCTGTTGCATTGTGGAAGGTAATGTCGCCGAACTGGGAATTGATCAGGCAGTTTCCCCTTGACATGTTGCAGACAAAATTCCCTGAAGCTACGTCTGCTGTAAAATTGCCTGTTATCTGTGAAAAGATAACGTCACCGAAAGAAGAGCTTGCCGCAACATTTCCTGAAATGTTGTTCAGATCGACCGTCCCGTTGGCTGCTTTGGCAATGATGGATGTTTCACAGTTCGTGATCCGGATGTCGCCTGCCGTAGTTGCTGCTTCCACGTTCCCGCCACGAAGATCATAGGCATGAATGTCGCCGTCGGAAGCGCTGATGTCGAGCGTGGTCCCGTCCGGAACTTCGAAGTTCAGCTCCGCATATTCAAAATCGTTTTTGACCACCAGTCTCTTTACCAGTTGCTCTATGCTGACGGTCAGAGCGCTTCCTTTCTGTTCGCAGCTGAGCTTGAATTCTTCCGTTTTAGCCTTGTTCGACGAACCGAGCGTTCCCCTTACGGTTAACTGGTCGTTATGAGATGGCATGATGGTAATATTGCCCATAGCGCAGGAAACCTTCAGTGATTTCACTCCTGAGAATGAGGTGTCGATGCCTCCCGTATTGGTTATAAACTGCGGGGAAACGCTCACGTTGCACTGGTTGACATCGATGTTGAGTGAATTCCGGTTGCTCACAGTTGCTTCGCGGGAAATCGTAACGGAAGTAGTAGTTGTTATGCGTCCCATTGCTGCTTCCAGGGATGCTGGCAGTACTGCTTCTACAGGCCCCGCGGCAGCTGCTGCTGGTTCCGGTGCTTTCGGGAAAACAGGTAGAATGTTCTCCGTGAACGGACTTCCAGAAGTCAGCTGTTCCGGTGTTTGCTTTGTTACTCCTCCAGGTGTAATCGCCGGAATCGGGGCCGATAGTAAAGTGTCTTCCCGGTTTTCAGCCGGGATTGCTGCCGGTGCTTCTTCTTTTTCGGGTGCTGCTGTTACGGCAGCCAGTGTTTTCTGAGGCTGCGGATCTTTTCCAGAGTTCTTATAGACAACGGTTGCTGTTGCAACTGCTGCCGCGCAGCTCAGGCTGGTGAAGATCCATTTCATGCCGTATTTCATTCCGACTTTGGCTGCGATCTTTGCTCCTGATT
>Ga0247810_10000360_pt1 | contig 57082 bp, 48 predicted proteins | sample UWRJL119311C1_FD_179918 | JGI IMG/M metagenome (GOLD analysis project Ga0247810, IMG submission 179918) | Plant litter microbial communities from Arlington Agricultural Research Station in Wisconsin, United States - UWRJ-L119-311C-1 | ecosystem: Environmental > Terrestrial > Plant litter >...
TTGTCAAATTCAATACTAGCGCCTTCATCTCCTTGCAAACGGTGTACAAAAAGGTGCTGGTCTTTTGCAACTTTGAATTGCTGTCCTGCTATATTTACTATTGCGTACATTGTTAAATAATTATTTTAAATTGTTTTATTTTTTTATCGAGGTGCAAATATAGAATAAATACTTTTCAAACACAAATGGATAGCGAAATATTTTTTAGTTGATGTTTTCCCTTGTGAATTAAGGTTTAAAGAAAAAACCTCAAACGTTCATGAGTATATGCTTATATAATATACGTAGCATTACTGGCACAATGCAATAGTTTACTCACAGCAACCAAGCGCATAAATATAACATCCCTAAGTAGTTTTCAATAACAATTAGGTTACACGTTTGCTTTATTACGAATTATTCGTAGTTATTACGAATAATAAATACATTTATAAAAATATCGCATTGACCAATCTATTTTTCAGCGCTTTATGAAAATATTACCAATTATAGTTTTATCCTTTTTAATGTTCATAAATGTATGTGCTCAAAAAGGCGATAGTGTTTTGGCGAGGGTACGCTATACCTACACTAACCAAATCGATACACTGGCCAACAGGAAACCACGCATAGAAAACATGCTATTGTTTATTGGAAAAAGCACATCCCTATACACCAGCTACGATAAAATAAGACATGAAATTTCAGAAGAGCAAAAATTCTGGGCAATGATTGCAAATGGTGGAGGCAGAGGCAAAAGCGTATTTATTATCGATGACAGTAACAGCAAATGGATGACCACTACCTCCTATTTGTTCTTTGTTAAAGAGAACAAGCTTTTCACCAAAGAGATGTTCTTTTTTAAGAGCTATCTTGTAGAAGAAGATGCCCAAAAAATTGATTGGAAGCTAAGTAAAGACACGCTTAGTTTTTCTGGACTAAATTGTAAGAAAGCAGAAGCAACTTTTGAGGGTAAAAACTGGACAGTATGGTATGCTCCAAACATACCTTTTCCAGGTGGGCCATGGAAATTAAATGGTTTACCAGGTTTAATCATAGAAGCATATGACACGAACAAACTGGTCTATTTTCAATTTGCAGGAATTGAAAATGCCAAATTAGGTGATCATGTACGTGACCGTGATATCACAAAAGGTCCTGGAGCTCGTCCAAATTCTTACAATTCAATTGACCAAGTGATAGGACGTGATGTTGGCAATGCTTATTTCGAGAACATCATTCGCTTACCGATAGGTGCTGTTAAGGTTAGCCAAAAACAATTGGAGAAATTCAAGGAAGCCTATAAAAAAGATCCCAAAGGTTTTAATCTTGCACAATAGATCAATCACAATGCATTTAAGAAGACTTATATGCAAGTTAGCAATCCTATGTAGTATCTTAAGTATTTAAAAAGATCGCAATGGTCTGTTAACATTACAGGCAGATACTAATCTTCAGAAAAGTTAAAAATTGTTAAAACACATTTACTATTACGAATATATCGTAGATTTACGAAATCTTAATTACACCCTTAAATATCATGAGAAATATCATACTCACCATCATCTCCTTAGTCACAGTTTCAAATTTGTTTGCACAAAGTCCGGACAAGACATTGGCTAGGGTGAAATATTCATTTATCCATATTCAGGATACTACTCAAAAAGACCGTCCATATACTGAAAATATGGTATTGGTAACTGGAAAAAATGCTTCTCTATACATTAGTTATGATAGAGTCAATCATAACATTGAGGGAAGAAAGCAAATTGAGCAAGCGAAAAATCAAGGTGGCGAACTAAAAATGGTTATTTCAGGTTCTCGCCCTAATTCTATGGTTGAATATTTCTATTTTGCTAAAGAAAAAAAGCTATTTACCACTGAAACTCTCATTAATAAATATTTAGTAGAGGAGGATTTTCCGAAGATCAGCTGGAAGATCAGCAAAGACACGATAAGTTTTTCGGGCATTTCCTGTAAAAAAGCAACAGCAAACTTTAAGGGCAGAAATTGGATTGTCTGGTTTGCACCAGATCTACCTTTTCAAAGTGGACCATGGAAATTAAATGGATTACCAGGGCTAATCATTGATGCTTTTGATGAAACGGGAACTGTTAAATTTCAATTTGCAGGAATGGAAGATGCAAAATCTCTTACAGACAATTTAGCGATCTATTTGGGTGATGAAATCAAAATCCCTGCAAACACCATCAAAGCAACGAGAAAAGATCTGGACAAACTGAAAGAGGCCAAGGAAAAGGACCCACAAGGTTTTATGAAAACACAAATGTCAGGTAGTGGTGCTACCGTTGCTGTAACAGGTGTAAGAATTGCCGGGGCTCCAGTATCAGCTAAAGCTCCATTAATCCTTAATAACCCATTAGAATTGCCAGAAAAGAAATAGTTAATCATCAATTAAAACATATTAAGAACAAATAAACAACACACATTATGAAAACTTTTTTAATCTTTTTATTTGCATCTGTATTAACTACGATTGCATTTGCACAAAATCCAGATAAAGCTTTGGCAAGGGTGAGGTATTCTTTCGTACACATCAGAGACACTACAGCAAAAGATAAACCACATACCGAAAATATGCTATTGGTAATTGGCAAAAACGCATCTGTATATACCAGTTACGACAAACTTAACCGCGATCTAGAAACGCAAAAACAAATTCAAGAGCAGCTTAAAAACCAGGCAGGAAGTGGACAAATGAGCATTAAAATTGAAAAAAAATCATCAACAATATTATCTGAAACTGACTATTTCTATTTTGCCAATGAACATAAGTTAATCACTAAAGAGCGTCTTGTTAACAACTATTTAATTGAGGAAGATGCTCCAAAAATCAACTGGAAAATTACCAAGGATACGGCAAGTTTTACTGGAATAAAGTGTAAAAAAGCGATTGCTTATTTCAAGGGCAGAAATTGGATTGCCTGGTATGCAACGGAACTTCCTTTCCAAAGTGGTCCATGGAAATTAAATGGTTTACCTGGATTAATTATTGAAGCATACGATGACAAAAAGGAAGTGCAGTTCTTATTTGCGGGTATGGAAAACGTAAAAGAACAAGAGGCAATAACTGCAGATAAGAAAGGTCCAGAAATTGTAGTTCCAGGAGCAACAGGCACTGTAAAACTGATTGGAATGGATATCGGTTCTCCTTATTTGGGTACAGAAATTAAATTACCTGGAGAAGCTATTAAAACTACCAAAAAGGAGCTTGACAAACTTAAAGAAGCGAGGGACAAAGACCCTCAGGGATTCATGAATGCACAAATGGCTGCAAATGGCGTACAGTTTGGTGGTGCCAGACAAAGTGGAACAATAAGAACTGCTTCAGGCGGCCAAACTAGGAACATTATAAACAATCCGATCGAGTTACCAGAAAAACCTTAACCTATGTTACTAATTGTATACTTAGTCTTGTTCGTGTTCATCGTCAAGTATTTATAAGCTTAATTCGATTTACAAATCTTATTTAAATGCAAATTGCTCATTTTCAATCGACATGGTATGGAAATGAGTTTACAGGATCGGCAATGATCACAACAACTGTTGAATCTTATTAGCATAGAATTACCCTAAAAAAGATGAAAAGGAAATACATCATGTTGATGATATTGGTGATTGCCCATATCACAGCATTTGCACAAAAACAAATTAAAGGAAAAGTTAAAGATGCCAAAGGCAATGCAGTTTCTGCTGCTAGCGTCAACCTTAAAGATAAGGAGGGCAATATCTTAAGCTTCACCAGAACTGATGATAAAGGTGCTTTTACACTCTCATTCACAGAAGACAATAAGGACCTAAGTATTGAGGCGACCATGATTGGTTATACAAAACAAGCCATAACGATTACAGAATTGAACAAAACCTATGATTTTACCTTGGTAGATAGCGAAATCAATCTACAGACTGTAGTGGTAAAAAATAGGCCATCCCTATCTGTAAAGGGAGATACCTTAAACTACAAAACGGCTGACTTTGCGGACAAGCAAGACAGGAGTATTGGAGATGTGCTAAAAAAAATGCCTGGAATAGAGGTTTCTGAAGATGGAAAAGTGAGTCATAACGGAAAAAACATTTCAGCGCTTTATATTGACGGCGACAATGTTCTAGACGATAAATATAGCATTGGGACCAAGAGTATTCCACATGGCGCTGTTGATAAGGTGCAGGTGATAGAGAATGACCAGCCTATAAAAATGCTCCGGAAAAATAACATGAGCGATGATGTTGCCTTAAACTTGGTCATCAAAGATGAAGCAAAACTTAAAATTATGGGGGATGTTAAAGCTGGCCTTGGCACGCCAGATAGATTTGATGGTAATGCAAATGCAATGCTCTTCAAAAAGAAGTTAAAATTCATCAACAATATTAAAGGCAACAACATAGGTATAGACCCGGGACTAGAGGTAACTTCATTTAACATGGCCGACTACCAAAAAAGGCTCGATAATGATAAGCCAAGTAGTTTTTTATCAGCAGGTGCTGCAGGAGTACCTACCCTACCTCAAAGCAGATCTTTATTTAACAAAGCAGGTCTTATCAATCTTAATAATTTATATAAATTTAGTGAAGATCTTCAAATAAAGGCTAATGTTTCTTATTTATATGACAAGAGAATCCAGCAATACAGCAAGTTTTCTGAAACCTATCTTCCTGGGCAAACCATAACTTATACTGAGCTACAGGACAATGTTATCAATCCGCAGAAACTTCAAACAAAATTCAATTTAAATGGGAATGCAGAAAGTCATTACCTCAACGATAATTTGGTGGTAGATTATACTCCTTATCAAACAAATTCAAATGTGGTGATCAATGGAACTGGTGCAGGACAATTTTTAAGGCAGCGAGCATTAGATATTTCCAACGAGTTCAGCTACCGAAAAAAATTAAAATCAGAAAACACGTTAAATTTTTATTCTTATTTAAACCGCAGCTCGCAACCTGAAACGTTAAACATCAGGCCTGGACTAAATGAAGCGATTTTAAATAACGGGACGCCTTATGCTGGATTAGACCAGTATGTAAAATTACCAACTTGGTACACCAACAACTATCTGTCTTTTGCGCTTGTACATGGAAAGTTTGTACAAACCTATAAAATGGGCTTCAATTTACAACACCAAGAACTGAACTCTCAATTATATAGGGTACAAAATGACCAAACTACAGAATTGGTATCTGCTGATATGACCAACGATCTTGAATGGAATAAAAACAAGGCCTATGTGGAAGGTGCCTACGAATACAATAATGATAAAATGAAAATTGGTCTATATCTCCCGTTAAGTTATAACCGTATCAGTTACCAAGATCTTGATAAGGGACTAGATAAAAACCTGAATCGGGTCTTTCTAAACCCTTCATTGAACATTAAGTATCAAACAAGTCCGGAAAACTATGTAACGGCTAATTACAGTTATAAAAATGAGCTTGGCGGCATTGATGACGTTTATCGTGGTACGATCCTAAAAAACTATCGGTCTTTATTTGCTAATGATGCGCCTATTTCTGAGCGTAAAGTTCATTTTGCTGCAGCTGGTTTCAATTTCCGTAAGGCGATGCAGATGTTCTTTTTTAATTTAGGTGCAAGTTATTCGAACACCACGTTGAATACGATCTCATCTTTTACGCTAAGCAATAACATTCAGCAACGTGTAGTTTTACCTTTAGAAAATCAGTTTACCACATTTGCCATTAATGCAAATGCAAGCAAATATCTATTTGCCTTAAGGAGTACAATTAGCGGTGGCGTTAGTTACAATTGGACTACATTTGATCAGCTCCAGAATAACAATTTATTACCTTTTCAATCAGAAACTATGCTTTATAAAGCTGGTGCTGACGTAAAAATAACCAATTTCGTTAACTGGTCGTACAATGCAACTTACGCTGTGAACTCAAACAGGGCCAAAATTGCAAACAGCACCACTACAAAGTTCCAACAGTTACGTCAAATGTCAGGATTGACGGCCACAACGTTCAAACGTGTATTTTTAACATTGTCTGCTGAACATATTTATACCCATCAGGCGGATCAGCCCAATTTGAACTATCTATTTGCAGATCTGAACCTACGTTACAAAATTAACAAGCTCAAAACAGACCTTGAATTTGGGGTTACCAACTTGGCTAATGTTAAAAAATTCGAGGCTCTTAATGTTTCGGTAAACTCTTTAACATCGGGGACTTACTTTATCCCAGGTCGAGTGGCTATGCTGAAAGCAACATTCAACTTTTAATTAAACAACACCTTAATGAAACGGATCATTACCTTACTCATCGCACTGTTGACCAATTCAATAATAACAAATGCACAGTTTTCTTATCAGGATGCCTTAAAGAAGGTAAATGACATGGTCGGTTTAGCGGCTCCAGATTTTGAAGCTACGACTATTGAGGGTAAGAAAGTAAGTTCTAAGGGTTTAAAAGGAAAAATAATAGTGGTTAATTTCTGGTTTGTGGGTTGTGTACCTTGTGAGGAAGAAATGCCTTTGTTAAATAAGCTTACGGAAACTTATAAACAGCGAGACGACATTGTATTCTTATCATTTGCCAAAACGGATGAACAGCTTATCAAAAAGTTTCTTGTAAATACTCCATTCAACTATCAGACAGTTGCGGCTGCGAAATCAATTGCGGCAAAGTTCAATGTTTCAGCTTATCCAACGCAATTCATTATTGATAAAGAGGGCAATGTACAATTTACGAGTATTGGCGGAATGGATGATATTGACAAAGTTTTAGAAAATAAGATTAACAAGCTATTAGTAATGGCTGATGGTCAATAGATGTATGATGGAAGATGTATGATGGAAGGGTTGGAAGGTTGAAAGGTTGGAAGGTTTAAATATGACAGTGCAAATTACTTGATCAAAAAAATAAACACTTAGTACGGAGCCCCAAGACTGGTTAGAGTTGAGGGGCTTTTTTATGAATTTGATTGCACAGATTATTGGTGATTGCACAGATGATGATGCAAGGATGGAGCATATTATACATTTCGCTGGCCAATTAGCCTATTGGTGTTTATTTAAGGGGTTCGTTTATTTCGAACTCACGTTAAAATATTACATTAGTGGTAAATTAATGAATATGATCAGCAATGTTAAAATTTTAAAAACGGAAATCCTTTCGGATAATTGGTACATCCTTAAGAAAATCACATACGAATATCTTAAAGAAGATGGCACCAGAAAAGAACAAACAAGGGAGTCTTACGATCGCGGGAATGGTGCGACTATCTTGCTTTATAACAAAGCAGACCATAAAGTTATTTTAACCAAACAATTTCGCTTACCTACCTTTGTAAATGGTAACGAATCTGGAATGATGATTGAAGCCTGTGCAGGATTATTAGACGAGGACAATCCAGAAGATTGTATCAGACGTGAAACAGAAGAAGAAACAGGCTATAAAGTTACCGATGTACGAAAGATTTTCGAGGCCTATATGTCGCCAGGTTCTGTTACTGAAATTCTACATTTTTTTGTGGCAGCATATGCTAAATCTATGAAAGTAAATGATGGTGGAGGCGTAGCAGGCGAGGAAGAAAATATTGAAGTTTTAGAGATCGATATTGATGAAGCATTACAAATGATCGATAATGGAGAGATTAGGGATGCAAAAACGATTATACTTTTACAGTATGTGAGACTGAAGGGGATTTTATGATGAGTTGGGTCAATGGCTGATGGTCAATGGATTAAGTGCAGCAGCGATAGACATAATGCATGGTTGGGTTAATGGCCGATAGTCAATAGTCAATGGCCTAAGTGCAACAGCGATAGCTATAATGCATGGTTGGGTCAATGGCTATACAAAGGCCTCCCAAAGGACAATGTCATTAAATGAGCTTTCCTCAGTTTCGTGAATAACTGATGTTCATTGGTTCAGTAGTTCATAGATTGGCTCATTTGTTCAATTGTTCATTGGGCATGATGCTTAGCGAAAAGCAAATGATGTTCATTGGTTCAGTAGTTCATTTGTTCATTGGGCATGATGCTTAGGGACAAGCAAACGATGTTCATTGGTTCAGTAGTTCAATTGTTCATTGGGCATGATGCTTAGCGACAAGCAAATGATGTTCATTGGTTCAATTGTTCATTTGTTCATTGGGTATTTGCTTCGGTAATTCTGGGTATTGGCATTTGGAACTGCTATTCGTCGGTTTAACTTGTCCTTTATGGGTTTTATTTTATGTTTTAAAGGTGATGTTTGATTTCTGTTTTTAATGGCATTTTTTGGATATGGTTATATTGAGTCTATTTGGGATGTTTATGGTCTTTTTAGCACCAATATTAGGGGTTTCGAGGGTTTCCTGTTTTGTTTTTGGTGTATTGAGGTATTCTGTAAGGGCTACAAGATAGGCGCTTTGTCCGGGTTTGGCTTTGGCGAGGTATTGAGCTTTTAATATTGGGTTTTGTATGCGTTGTTTGGCTATGCGAGCGGCTTCTTTGAACCTTTGGTGGGTTGCGGCTTCCGCTGGTGTGATTGGTTTTGTGCGTGGTTTAGGGCGCATGGCAATTACGGTGGTCCCGTTTTTCATTTGTCGAAAGATGAGTGTTTTTCCGATTATACCGCTGACGCCCTGCATGACGGTATTGTTGATTAGCTTTGCCATTTTGAATAGTTTAAGAGGTTAATAAGTTTAAGCGGGACTTAATCGTATTGTCCTGTGTTTCACTAAGTTTGGTATATTATTTTGCAAAAGCAAATTTTGACTTGATTTGGAAGGATTTGAACGGGGGTGGTTCAATAGTTCATTTGTTTCATTAGTTCATTGTAGCTATAGTATAGGTCCAGTGTAGACCCAGTATAGACCCAGTCTTTATTTGTTCAATGGTTCAATTGTCAATAGCTGATTGTCAATGGTCAATGGGTTGGATGCATAGGCAAGATGCTGAACATCTCTCAACGGGCATATCATTATTTAAGCTTTGCTGAGTTTCGCAAAAGCAAACGGAATGAGTGGAGTGGGATTCTATTTGATAGATTCTTCACTACGTTCAGAATGACAAAGTGCTCGGACAAGGCGTATAATTAAGCGAAACTTTCCTTAAATAAGGAGGACATTGCCTTTTGGAAATGGCCAATAGTCATGATGTACCGCACACTGCATCATTTGTGGCGATATGCTATTATTGGATATAATTATCTATCTAGTGAGTATTACTCTTTCTTTTTACCTACCACAATTATTTCATCACTTTTTCTTTTTTGAATGGTGAGTGTTTTGATATTATTTGGATCTATTTTACTGAAATCTTCTGGTGTAATTTTTTCACCATTCATGTAAAAAGAAGTAAGGCTATCAGCTTTTAATGAGGGTCCATTTAAAATTAGCTGTTCTCTTGTTTGATCAACAGGACCATGTTTTGCAACTAGGCCATACCCCCTTACTGTAACGGCCTGGTTAGCCTTTTGTTCAGTTCCTATTTTATCATCTTTATCTTTTACGAGGGATACACCTTGCACTTTCCCTGAAATTTTTAGTCCCTGAACAAACCTAACTGATGTTGTTATCGAGTCTGTTTTACCTCTAGGAGCTACCTTTTCATCCATAAATTTCACTGCGATCTCCAACAGTTCCGCTTTAGATGGTACAGTATCTCTAGTGCTGATAAATATACTTTTCAGAAAATGAAAAACCTTACCTGTACTATCTGGTTTTGCTGCTGTTGCAACGGCTATTACTTTTTTCTTTTTACTTACTTTTATATTTGCAGTTATAACCAAAGGTTCAGCTTTGGAAATTACATGGTTATTGATCAATACTTGACGGAGTGGCATTAAATGCTTGTTGAGATCTTTTTTAGAAACCGTAAATGCCAAAGTTGTGGTCAATAGAATGGGTGTTACCAATAAGTAACGACTTAAGGTTAAGCGGGACGAACGTTTTACGTTCATCATTTTAATTCGTTTTTTCAGATCTGAGAGATTGAAATTATTCACAATTGCTACGGCTGGGGTTAAATTCCCTACATCAAGCAGACTGTATTGATAGGCTTTTCTATCGATCCCTTTGTTTAATATTTTTTGGTCGGTAATAAATTCTAAATTCTCTTTTACTGCTTTTTTCATTAGCCAAACACCTGGGTTAAACCAATAAAAAACAACACTAAGTTCGGCGAGGATAATATCTAGCGAATGCCATTCTTTAACATGGATCTGTTCATGTTCTAAAATAGTTTGGAGTTCGTTTTCCTGATGTAGGGATGGATTGATGTAAACTGTTTGCCAAAAGGAAAATGGGCTTACGGCTTCGTTCAAGATCCTTACCGGAAAGTTTGCTACTGCTCCAGGCTTAGATTTTTTGTGCATAAGGTACAATGACACGAATTGCACAATTAGCCTTACAGCCATTATTGCCGCACCAACATAAAACAGTATGCTTAACGATTGCCAATGCAAACTAATAAAATCTGATGGGACTAGGGCATTAACTTTCTGGTTCAGCTGAGGTACAAATGCTACAACTTTTTGGTTAAGTTGCTGTTGATTATGGAAAAAATCAGTAAGGTTAATGAATGGATAAATTGTAGAGAACAGTATACCGAAGACCAAAAACACACGGTTAATGGTATAAAAAGTTAATCGGCGCAGTACAAGATAATAGGCTGCTGCGAAGAGAACAAGCACTACATTTATCTTCAACAGTATTGTAAATAGTTCGGGCATATTACATTACTTATCAGGGTTTTCAATCAGGTTGATGATCTCTTTTAGTTCTTCGGTACTTATTTTCTTATCCTTGGCGAAAAAGGCTACGAGCTCTTTATAAGAACTTTGGAAATAATTATTCACGAAACCATTCATGAAACGTTTCTTATACTCGACTTCTTTAACCTTTGCACTGTAGCGATTTGCATTTGCATAACGTTCGCTCTTCAGGAAGCCCTTGCGCTCTAAATTTTTAATGGTGGATGCCAGTGTGGTATAAGGAGGTTTTGGTTCTGGCATAACATCCATGAAATCTTTAATAAAACCTGCTCCAACCTGCCAAACGGCAAGCATTGCTTCTTCTTCCTGTAGTGTTAATTTTTCCATTACTTACGAATATATCGTAAATTTACGAAATAATATTTGTTATACAGAAATTTTACAATGTTAAAGATTGTTAAGGTGTTGCAGTTCTTGCTTCTGCATCTTCAATAGTTTGAACGATTAACTGTTGTAATTTCTCAGCAGCGGTTGCGATATTGATATTTTCATCATAATCTGTCATGAATATGATCTTTTTTGTCTTCTGCTCATAGTTAAAAACCATTTCATAGCGTAAAACTTTATCGCTTTTCAAATTGGCATTTGGATTTGCAATTACATCTGGCAAGGTCCAAAGGTCGATTTCATTAGCCCGGCTATGCAGAAAAATGATATTATTTGCATTTAGCTTCACTTTTGTTCGCACTAGGGAATCCTTATTATCCAAATACTGGTAATCTCCGGTAACTGAATTATAGCTATTGACCAATGTATCCCCTACTCCCCATTTGTAACTTAAAGAAACAAAAGTTGAAGGCTCAAATGGTCCTCTTTTAAGGTTGATCAAATAATAACCTCCAACTCCTATAATTAGGATCACAGCAATTGTGGCGATCAGAGATGTGTTTTTTTTGAGGTTAAAGGCCATCTTAATTTGATTAATCGATCGTTAGTTTTAAAGTTTATCCGCCTTTTCTTCGGTTGCTATGATGGTTTGTTCTATTACTTTCTGCATTTGAGCCGCAGCATCTTTCATTCTTTGGTTACCTTGAAAATCAGAAAGGTAAGTAACCTCTTTTGATTTCTTTTCGTAATTAAACTTCATGAAATAACGAGGTGCTTTTGAATTTTTAAGTTCATTTTCGTTATTGGCCATGACATCGGGCAAATTATAAAATCCTTGAATGTGTGCGGTACTGTCCAAAAACTTCTCATCTTTTGCGCTTAATTTCAAATGTTTGGTAATCAGCGAATCCTTATCATCATAGTATTTATAAACTCCGGTAGCAGAATTATAAGAATTTTCTAGATGATCACCTGCGCCCCATTTATATTCTATTGACTTAAATTCTTTTAACTTATATGGTGCATTCCGAATAATAGGTGCATAATACACAATGCTATAAATTAAGAAAGGAATAATAATTGATAAAGCTAAAAATATCTTTTTGCCTCTACTTGTCATAATATTAAGTTTAATTAGTCTATCGGCCCCGTCAATTCACCTTCCCACTTACTCACTACTGCGGTGGCAATGCTATTACCAATTACATTGGTTGCAGATCTTCCCATATCCAATAATGGGTCTATACCGATTAATAAGGCCAATCCGGCCTCTGGAATATTAAAAGTGGCAATAGTTCCCGCTATTACAACTAGTGATGCTCTTGGCACACCTGCTATGCCTTTACTGGTCAACATCAGAATTAACAACATGGTAATCTGTTGTTCGAATGAGAGGTGAATACCATAACACTGTGCAATGAACAGGGAAGCGAATGTCATGTACAACATTGAACCATCGAGATTGAAAGAATAGCCCAGGGGTAAAACGAAGCTTACGATTTTGTCCTTACATCCAAAACGTTCTAATTGCAATAAGGTTTTTGGGTAGGCTGCTTCGCTACTGGCTGTACTAAAGGCTAACATAATTGGTTCTTTCATTCTATTCATCAGATTAAATATCCTCTTTTTTAAGATGGAATAACCAATCAACACCAACAACATCCAAAGGATTAACATACCTGAATAGAACTCGCCAATAAATAGTGCATAGGTAGACAATACGCTAATCCCTTGTTTTGCTACAATAGCTGCCATGGCTCCAAACACGGCAAATGGCGCAAAATTCATTACATATCCTGTAACCTTTAAAATTATATGTGCAACGGAGTCGAAAAATTCGATTACAATTTTACCTTTTTCACCAATTGCGGCAGTGGCTACTCCAAAGAACAAAGAGAAAATAACGATTTGTAAAATCTCATTGGTAGCCATTGACTCGGCAAAACTTTTGGGTACAATATGGGCTATAAAGTCTTTAACAGACAAGGCAGTTGCTTTAATTCCGGTATCTGTGTGGCTACTTGGCAATGGCAAATTCATTGCTTCTCCTGGTTTCCAGATATTTACCAATAGCATACCGAGTAATAGAGACATTAATGATGCGCTGATAAACCAAAGCATTGTTTTTCCGCCTATGCGGCCAACGGCTTTGATATCGCCAACCTTAGCAACCCCAACAACAAGGGTTGTAAAAACCAATGGTGCTACAATCATCTTAATTAGCCTTAAGAAGATATCACTTAACAGCGTTAATGGTTCTAAGCCTTTTTCTCTCTGGGTTTCATTGGTTTTACGGATTTTTACCTGTTCGGCTTTTGCAGTTTTTAGTACAGCATACTGACTTACCAAAGTATCCGGCAATGCACTCATTTGTGCTTCAATCTTTTTTACTTGGGCATCGGCATTAACGATTGAATCATTATTTTTATTTAAATTATTTACGTTCAAGTAATAACCCACAGCTACACCCAGAATGAGTGCGATAAAAATAAAAAGTGTAAGTCTGTTTTTATTCGACATTGGTTCGGTTTAGGTTTTTAATACGCCGTAAAACTACAATAATAAAATTATTCTCTAAACTTTGTTGATAAAGCATTAGTTATTTTACATATTTGACCCGTAACAAAAATAGGCGCTGATCATCTAAATCAAAATTAACAACAGTAAATAAGTGAATCAAAAAGACGTTTTATTTAAGGAAATTTTCGATAAAAATTCAAAGAAGATTTTTCACTTATGCTATGGTTATACAGGCGACAAAGATTCGGCCAACGACTTGCTCCAAGAAACCTTTTTAAAAGTCTGGCAAAACTTAGATAAGTTTAGAAATAAGTCATTAATTTCTACGTGGATTTATCGCATTGCCGTAAATACCTGTTTAACCTACTTACGGTCTGAGAAACGTCAAGCTAAGGATGAGCTAACTGAGAACATTATAGAGAATAGAATTGAAGAGTTTTCTGAAAAAAATGAACAGGTTGCCTTACTTTATAAATCCATTTCAAAGCTTGAAGAAAACGACCGTTTAATTATCACTATGGTATTAGATGAGCTACCATATAATGAAATTGCAGAGATTTCTGGAATTAGTGAAGGAAATTTAAGGGTTAAAATTCATCGCATTAAACAAAAATTGACCGAATTATACAATCAGCATGCAAGAATTTGATCATATAGAAGCACTTTGGGCAAAGCATACGGTTGATGTTTCCATCTCTGCCGATGAAATGTTAAAGCAGGCCAAAAAAGAAGTGAGTGGCATCCGTACCAAATCGCTATTGAACATTGGCGGCATGATTCTTTCATTCATAGCTGTAGTTGGTTTGTGGGCTGCTCTGTGGCTGTTTTTTGATTTTCAATCGTGGACAACACATATAGGAATTGGCATTATCGTTATTGCTGTTGCTGTTTATACTGTTATTTTATACAACAATTACAGAATCATATCCAAAAGTGATTTCACTGTAAATCCAAATGAATTTATCAGCAGTTTAAAAAAGTATCAGCTCGATCGTTTTGCGCTTTACAATAAATTATATTGGTTTTACACCATTGCGCTTTCTTTGGGCATGGTCTTCTTTTTTGTTGAAGTTTTGGGCCATATGGAAGTCTGGGTACAATTGATCTTTATCATTATTAGTTTTGGATGGATGATTTTCTGCTCGACGTTAGTACGCAAAGCTGTGATTAAACGTGATAAAGAAAGAATTGCATTGCTGATTGAGAAGTTTGAGCGCATTAGCGGACAGTTTCACGAGCATTGACAAATAATTGGCACGGCTTTAGTTCTGTATTTTTCAATGAAGAAGGATATTGCCAATTATTTGAAGGTCACCGCTCTTTTTACCCTATTAATTTTTAGTGGCTTTAAAACTCAACAACCTATTTCACCTGAGCAAATAGATTGGGATACTCATTTTTTAGCACAACCAGATAAACATTCTGCCTTTGCAGCCTTAACGGTTACCAATTGGCATTACAACTACAGTGCAAGTGTTAAGAACAACCATTTACATATCGATTTTAAATTTTCAGCTGGAGTGGTACCAGCACAGTCATGGGTAAAACCCGAAAGAATTAGCAATAGAAAAATAAGCAGACAATTGCTGAACCATGAACAGGGCCATGTTTACATCAATTTCCTACTTTTAAAAAATGGGGAAACTGAAATCAGAAATCAGCGTTATACGCCTAGCAACTATAAAAGATTAATCCAATCTACGGCAAATAAAGTAAGTAAGTATTATAACGACCTGCAAGATCGATATGATGATGAAACTAAGCATGGATCAGATTTAACCTCGCAAAGTAGATGGGATGATTTTCTGAGGAATGAGCTTAATAAGATTGATCGGTGAGAAGCTTAAAGAACAAAGAGCAAAGATTAAAGAGCAAAGATTAAAGATTAAAGACCAGAGTGTATATGAATGGTGGAAGGTTGAAGGTTGGAAGGTTCTTGGAGCATAGCAGGGCTTACATGCAGTATCTATAGCACACGGTCATATGCATGCCAAGGTGTTTGCTTTCGAGTAATTTAGCTGCCGAGGGGAATGGTGCCCATAGCTATCGGTGTCAATACTTCCATGCCAGCTTACACTAACGCTAGGTCTTTAAGCTACATCCATTGCCGAGGGGAACGGACTTCCGGACTTTCCGACTCCCTTCCTATTCCTTCACTTCAGAAGTTGAAAAACTATTTCCTCTAAGATTATATTTAATTGTTTTAATCAAGGTGGTTGTTTTACCGCTATCTGTACTTACGATTGGGATGGACCTGAATAAATCACCGTTTTTAACAAAAAACTTGTCGTTGCCTTCGTAGCCTTTTTTAAGGTTGCTATTTAATCCTGGGAAACTAATTTTATCAAAGCTATTGCCTGCAAACTCATAAACATTAAGATCACTTACGTTTTTCCTTACTACATATTGAATATAAAGTTCAGGATTACCGTCGTTGTCCAAATCCATGTTCCAAGCGTCTGTAATTATCCCTTTTCGTTCCAGTGAAACTGATCTATAATTATTTTTAACAGAATCAGACATGAGCAATAAATACCCGCCTAAACTATCAACTCCTTTGCCCCAGCTCACTACCTCAAAATGGTATCCTGGTTTAATCTCGATACTTTTATAAAATGGAAAAGGATTTACCGATTTTGCGGCTACTGGATTTGCTTTTGGCAAGGAAGTAGCCTGTTCATCATTGGTACAGGAAATGATACAAATTGCGCCGCTTAAGGTGAAAAATGTATTTTTAATGATATTTATTAATTTCATTGTTGTGCTGATTTTAAAATTCCAATTTATAGGTTTTCACACTTCTTTGCAAGAAAAGGCACTATTTTGTTTTCACATTGGGAGATCCATTGTTAAGGATCGTTTCGGTGACTACACTTCTTTTTCCACTGGGCATAATCACTATTGTTTTTAAAGTTTTTTGCTGTCCCTGTGGTACTATTACTTTAAAAGTTCCTGAATATAACTTTGCATTTTCTGATGGACGGTAGCCATCTAAGGTATAATAAATTTTAGATCCTGCAATTGGCGACTGAAGCGTAATGGTGATATTCTCTCCATTTAGCACTTTTTCTGTTTGTCCAATCGGTGTAGGCACCCAAAAATTTGTAGTGGTCTGATCCAATTTCGACAAATGTAAAGGCACTCTTTCTTCGGTAAAGTTTTTGACATCCTTTCTTTCTACCTGAGACCAGGCAATTTCGGCTAGGGACAATAATTTAGGTAAAATCATGTATTCTACTTTAGCTGGACTTTCCATATATTCTGTCCACACGTTAGCTTGCACGCCGATAATGTATTTCTTTTGATCAGCGGTAAGCACTGCTGGAATAGGATCATAATTATAAATCTTTGTATATGGGGCTAAACCGCCAATTGTTAAGGGTTCATCGCTTGAAGTAGATGGTTTATGATCGAAATATAAACCTGCAGAACCAGGGGTCATAATTACATTGTGATTTTGTTTTGCGGCTTCTATCCCTCCGTCTTCTCCTCTCCAGGACATTACGGTAGCATTTGGTGCTAAGCCACCTTCTAAGATCTCATCCCAGCCGATAATTGATCTTCCTTTTGAATTGGCATATTTTTCAATTCTCTGAATGAAATAACTCTGTAGTCCATGTTCATCAACCAGGTTATTGTCTTTGATCAATTTCTGGCAGAATGGAGATTGTTTCCAATATTCTTTAGGGCATTCATCTCCACCGATGTGGATCAATTTTGATGGGAATAAGGCTATTACTTCATCCAGTACATTTTCTAAAAACTTGAAGGTATATTCTGAGGGTACAAAAACATCATTAAATACACCCCAGGTTTGTTGTACCTGTTTTCCTTTTTTGCTTCCGCTCCAAGGTGCATTTTCTTTAAGCTCTGTATCTCTATCTGGAAAACAACTTAATTCTGGATAGGCAGCAATAGCAGCTGAAGCATGACCTGGCATTTCTATCTCTGGTATTACATTGATGTATTTTGCTGCTGCATAAGCAACTATCTCTTTCACTTCGTCTTGTGTGTAATAACCTTTATGAATTTCATTATCAGTACCTCCAGTACCAGGATAATTACCTACAATTGTACCATTTCTACTGGCACCAATACTAGTTAGTTTAGGATACTTTTTGATTTCAATTCTCCATCCCTGATCATCGGTTAGATGCCAGTGAAAATTATTCAGTTTATATTGGGCCATTAGGTCGATATATTTTTTCACAAAGGAAATCGGGAAAAAGTGACGTGAAACATCAAGGTGTAATCCGCGATAATTAAAACGGGGATAATCATTAATAGCTACTGTTGGCAGTACAATGTTATCCTTAGTTTTATTTGGCATCATTTGCATTAAAGATTGCACAGCATAGAACAGGCCTTTTTCTGAGCCAAGCAATTTGATCTGTTCAGCTGTAATTTCGATTGTATATCCTTCTGCTGGTAATTGCTCTGCCCCCACTGAAGTTAGCACAAGCTTTTTCTGACCTGCGGCAACTGTTTTCACTTCCCTAAGTGCAAAACCACCCTTGGTTACAATAAATGCATTCAACAAATCTGCTGTTCTTGAATTAGCTGGTTCATTGCTTATAATGACTACCGTTTTATCCAATTGGAATGTGCCGTTTGTTTTTTTAATTGAGACCGGAGCAGGAATAATTCCGAGGTTTGCATCAGTTTGTGCGAAGCTGTACAGCGATAGGAACGCAGCAAATAAAGACAGTGAAATTCTTTTCATATTTGATTTGAGATTGGTAGGCACAAGATATAAATTTTTAAAAGATTTTTATGAGAGATGGGAGATTGGAGATGTGAGATGAGAGATGTGAGATGGGAGATTGGAGATGTGAGATGGGAGATGGGAGATGTTTGCAAGGTTATAAGCCATAGATGCACAGATGATTTTCGATAACTTATAGCCGCAGATTAAGAAAGATTTACTAGCAATTGAATTAATATATAGGGTAGCGAGCTATTAGCTTTTAATTTTCGGTGTTCTAATCTGTAAATCTGTGGCTAACTAATTGAGCTTAAGTTAATAGGCATGTAAATAAAAAAGCGTTCCAAATCTGAAACGCTTTTCTTAATTATTTTACGGGTATTAAGCTAAAATAGTGACTGGATCTCCTTTTGCGGCTAAGTATCGTTCTGCATCAAGTGCTGCCATACAACCAGAACCTGCAGCAGTTACTGCTTGGCGATAATAATGATCTTGAACGTCACCACAGGCAAAAACACCTTCAATATTCGTTTTCGAGGTACCAGGGATAGTTTGAAGATATCCAGTATCATCCATATCCAGCCAGCCTTTAAAGATATCTGTATTTGGCTTGTGACCGATAGCTACGAAAAAACCTTCTACATCAAGCACTTTTGATTCATTTGTTTTGTGGTTAAATACACAAACACCAGTAACATTTTTTCCGTTACCCATAATTTCGGTAGTTTGGGTATTATAGATTACTTCGATATTAGGGGTGTTCAATACGCGGTGTACCATTGCTTTTGATGCACGGAATTCATCCCTACGCACTAACATGTATACCTTTCTACATAATTTAGCTAAGTAAGTAGCTTCTTCTGCAGCAGTATCTCCAGCACCTACGATAGCGACATCCTGGCCTTTAAAAAAGAATCCATCACATACGGCACAGGCAGAAACACCAAAACCATTGTATTGTTGTTCGCTTGGTAAGCCTAACCATTTGGCAGTTGCACCTGTAGCGATGATTACGGTATCAGCAGTAATGGTTTTGATTTCGTCTACTACTACTTTATGTGGCAATGATGAAAAATCAACTGAACTTACGTAACCAAAACGGATTTGCGTACCAAAACGTTCAGCTTGTTTCCTGAAATCTTCCATCATTTCTGGGCCCATTATTCCGGCAGGATAACCTGGGAAGTTATCTACATCTGTAGTTTGTGTCAATTGACCGCCCATTTCCATTCCGGTATACATTACAGGTTGAAGATCAGCACGAGCAGCATAAATTGCGGCTGTATATCCTGCTGGGCCAGATCCGATGATCAGACACTTTACGTGTTCTATTTCTTGTTCTTGCGACATCTTTTTGATATTATGCTACAAATTTAAGGCTTTAATTGCACAGCACAAAACTTCAATAGCAATGAGAAAGTAAATATAATGGATAAATTGTTAGTGGATTAAGAGTCGGAAAGTCCGAAAGTCCGTTCCCTTCATATTTGTATAAACAAGGATACAAAAACCTTTATGCCTTCGTGACTTTTTGGTAGATTCCTTCCAGAATAATCGGGAAATGCTCTTCGTCGGAATGAAATTAACATAGAATTTGTGGGGGAAAAACTAAAGTTCAGAAAAAATCATCCCCTATTTGCCTTGAGCACTCTCAAAAAGTTACCACCTAAAATTTTATTAACATCTGTTTGGCTATACCCTCTTTTTAGGAGTGCGGCAGTTATTTTCGGATAGTCGGCAACACTATTTATGCCTCGTGGAAATGCTTCAGCACCATCAAAATCAGCACCAAAACCGACATGATCAATTCCAATCATTTTTACAATGTAATCTACATGATCGATGAGCTTTTCAATTGAGGGCTTTGTTGCTTCAGCATCTGTTGGATGTAGTGCTATTAGAGTATCAATTGCATCACTTCTTCCATACTTTGAACTGAGTGTTTTGAGTTCGTTCTCATATTTGGCAAAAAATAGCTTTTGCTTCGTACTGTAGGATGAATCTAAAAATCCAGCATAAAAATTAAGAGAAATTACGCCTCCATTTTTACCAACTGCTTTAATCTGCTCATCATTTAGGTTTCTGGGAACAGGACTTATTGCATAAACACAGCTATGCGATACCAAGATTGGTTTTTTGGATTCCTTAATCGCATCAAAAAAGGTACTGAGGCCAACATGTGAAAGATCAACCATTACCCCAAGCTCATTCATTCGTCTTATTAATTGTTTACCAAATTCATTTAACCCTGCGTTTTCCTTTTTCACCTTTCCGTTGGTTTCTTCTGCTGCCGAACTTGCCCAATCGGTACTGTTATTCCAGGTTAAGGTTAAGTATATCATGCCCCTTGCTGCCAATTGATCTAGTTTTTCTATGCTATTTTCAATCATGTGCCCACCTTCTACACCAATCATAGCGGCTAATTTCTTCTCTTTTACAGCTTTTTCCAGCTCCGCAGCATTTCTGACCAAAGCAATTTGATTTGGATATCTTTTGATTAGGCTATATAAAGAATCTATTTCTTGATTAGCAACGGCATATCCTCCCTTTTCATCGCACCAGATGGAGAAAACCTGCACATCCAAGCCACCTTTTCTTGCCCTTACCAGATCAAAATTTCCTGTAGTTTGTAACTTGCCAATGTCAATTCCTGATTTGATCTGATTGAAAAGGATATCACCATGTGTATCCACTACAATTGCTTGTTGGTGAATAGTTTTAGGCGACTGGGCATAGCAGAGGTTAACTACGCTAAAAACCAGAAAAAAAAGAAAATATTTCATTGATTGTGGATTGATGACAGTTAACAGATTTAATTATCCAGGCGTATTGTTTTTACCTGTCCTTTAGCATATACTATTTCTTTTTTACCATCATCAAAGATCCAGCTTCCATCCATTTTACCGGCTATATAATTACCTTTGATTTTGATGTTTCCGTGTTCATCATAAGAGGTTGACAATCCATCTAAAGTGCCATTAACATAGTTCTTTATATCTCTTATCTTCCCATTAGGATAAAAAGCTTTCCAATCGCCATGAAGTTTTCCTTTTGTAAAATTCCCTTCACAATTTATTTTACCATCAGGATAAAAGGTAAACCATTTTCCCTCTTCGTAACCGTTCACAAATTCACCTCTAACATGTACAAATTTATTAGCTGTTGTTGGTTGATAAGCTGTATTAAACTTTTCATTATAGGCTGCGATAGTTATATATTCAATATGTGTTCTTGTAGGCTCTGGAACGCTAATACCCTTAACGGATGCTCGTTGATATTGCTCTGATTTGTAATCAAAGAAAACTAAGGACTTATTTAACTTCTTTTTTACTTTCTTTGGCTTTTCGACGATTACACTGGATTTTAGCACACCTTTTTCATAAATTACTTTTTGAGCACCAGATTCAAAAAACCATTCACCATCTCTTTCTCCATCAACGTAATTACCATTGATCTCTATATTCCCATATTTATCGTATGTAACAAATTTTCCATGTAGTTTCCCATTTACAAAATCTTGTGTATTAAGTATGGTGCCATCGGGATAAAACAATAGCCATTTGCCATTTTCAAGGCCATTGACAAAAGTTCCCTCCTGACAAAGAAATCTTGTTTTTCCCTTTAGTTTAAAATTGGTTACATGTTCTTGATTAAACAGTTCAAGATCCATGTAAAAAAAGAATTTGCCATGAGGTATTGTCAGTTTTCCATCTTTATATGAACCTGTTTGTATCAAATTATCATAGAGGTCATATCGTTTAAAAACCCATAGATCTTCTGTACTCAGCTTGCCGTAAATACCATAAGAAGTAGCTCTATTTCTATCAGCAGTGATTGTTTCACCATAAAAATAAATTGGTGTAACCTCTTGTGCATTCAAATTTACAGCACCAGTAAGTATAAATAAAAGAATGATAAGGCGTTTCATATTGTTAATATGTATTTGTGTGTAATTGCAAAATACAAAAAATTAGTTTCAGGTTTGAATAATGCCAACATTAAATGCTTTTTTAATTGGCGATTGATTTGCCGCTTCAATACCCATAGAAATCACTTTTCTAGTTTGTAGTGGGTCAATAATCCCATCAACCCATAACCTCGATGCTGCATAGTAGGGCGTGGTCTGACTATCATATCTATCCGTAATTTCCTTAAGCAGCTGTGCTTCTTTTTCTGGGGTAATGGTTTCGCCTTTGGCCTTTAGGGATGCTTCTTGGATCTGCAGCAACACTTTTCCAGCTTGTGCACCACCCATTACTGCGATTTTTGCACTTGGCCATGCGTAAATTAGTCTCGGGTCATATGCTTTGCCACACATCGCATAATTACCTGCTCCGTAAGAATTCCCTATTACAATAGTGAATTTCGGCACTACAGAATTTGCTACTGCATTTACCATTTTTGCTCCGTCCTTAATAATTCCGCCCTGTTCTGATCTGCTTCCAACCATAAAACCGGTAACGTCTTGTAGAAATACCAAAGGAATTTTCTTTTGGTTACAATTCATGATGAATCTGCTCGCTTTGTCTGCGCTGTCGGAATAAATTACACCACCAAATTGCATTTCGCCTTTTTTAGATTTCACCACTTTTCGTTGGTTTGCCACGATACCAACAGCCCATCCATCAATTCTTGCCAGTCCACAAATGATACTTTGTCCATAAAGCTGTTTGTATTCTTCAAATTCAGATCCATCAACCAGACGATGGATAATTGCGTTCATATCATAAGGTTTTTCCCTGTTATTGGGCAAAATCCCATAAATCTCCTGTTCATCTAATTTGGGTGGCAGAGATTTAATTCGATCAAAACCTGCGCTTTGTGTTGCCCCAATCATACTCATGATTTTGCGGATACTGTCTAAACACGCTTTATCATTGGGATGTTTATAATCTGTAACTCCAGAGATCTCGCAATGTGTTGTAGCACCGCCAAGTGTTTCATTATCTATTTCTTCGCCAATTGCGGATTTAACTAAGTACGATCCGGCTAAAAACACAGAACCAGTACCTTCAACAATCATTGCCTCATCGCTCATAATAGGTAAATAGGCACCTCCAGCTACGCAAGAGCCCATAATGGCGGAAATTTGTACAATACCGTCCGCACTCATCATGGCATTGTTCCTGAACATCCTCCCAAAATGTTCTTTATCTGGGAAAATTTCATCCTGCATAGGTAGATACACTCCGGCACTATCAACCAAATAAATTACCGGAAGTCGATTTTCCATTGCAATTTCCTGTGCCCTCAGGTTCTTTTTTGCCGTCATTGGAAACCATGCACCTGCTTTTACCGTAGCATCATTTGCCACAATTACGCATTGCCTTCCTGATACGTATCCGATTACGGTCACTACGCCAGCACTTGGACATCCTCCCTGCTCAGCATACATTCCATCTGCAGCAAAAGCAGCTATTTCTAATGTTTCAGAACCTTCATCAATTAAATATTTGATTCTTTCTCTTGCCAGAAGCTTTCCTTTTTCTTTTTGTTTTGCTGCATTTTTCTCACCTCCACCTTCATATATTTTTTTCAGCCTGATCTTCAAATCGTAAACCAGTTGCTTATTTACATCTTCATTTTTGTTGAATTCTATATCCATGTTAGCAAGTTAGATGATAAATTAATAAAACTAAAATCAATTATGGTATTTGGTCTGATTAATAACCCTATGCTAAAATAACTTTTTGAGCGTTAAATGCATATGCGTTTCCTATTCTTAATCCTTAGCCTTTTTTGTTTTCAATCTGCAAAGGGTCAAACTTTTGAATATCCAAAGTTGATTACTCAAGGGACTACGATTGCTAAGCTCATTCCAAATAATTGGATGGCAATTGATACCATTTATGGGGACCTGAACCATGACAAGTTGGAAGACCTTGTCCTGGTACTCGAATTTAAGGATGACATTCATGAAGTTCGCGCTTATGGCGACTCTGACACCGAAATTATCAAGGAATTTCAGAAACCAAGGATTTTGGCTATTTACTTCAAAAATGCGCAACATCAATATGTTTTTGCATTGCAGAACAACAATTTCATTTTAAGGGCAAAGGAAGGTGGTGTTTACGGAGACCCATATCAGGGCATTTCCATTGCAAACAATACTTTAAACCTGAATTTTGTAGGCGGGAGCAATTGGCGATGGAAACTTGATTATCATTTTCGGTATGAGCGTCATGATTGGATCCTAGTTGGTGCAAAAAATCGTTATTATCATAATACTTCTGGAGAATTAGATGAAAAAGACTATAATTTCATCACGAAAAGAGTCTCAGAAACCAGCGGTAATTTCAAGGAGGATAATGCTAATCAAACCGTTGTAAAAGAATTAAACTTTACCCAGTTCAAAACGTTTAGCACATTTAAAAAGCCATGGACTTGGGAGATTATGAAGGATAGTTTTTTGTAAGTGAGTCCGAAAGTCGGGAAAGAGTCCGGAAAGTCCGAAAGTCCGGGAGTCCGTTCCCCTCGATTGGTTTACTTGGATTCATAAGTCAATAGCTAATGGGCTGGAAGCATGGAGTCACTTTCCATCAATGGGTTGCAAACACCAACAACAAATAACAAGGACTAAGTTTAGATATTATTTTAAGCATCCAAACTTTATTCTTTAAGCTTTAATCTCAACTATGAGGGGAACGGACTTTTGCAAAAGGGATGCCTTTAGCACTGACTTCCGGACTTTCGGTGTCTTGCTTTAAGCTTTAGTCTTTCAGCTTTAAGCTAAAAAAGCTAAATTAACGGCATGAATTTAAGTATTAACACTCCTGCGTTGTTATTTCCTGCAATTAGCTTGATTATGCTTGCTTATACCAATCGTTTTTTAGCACTGGCAAGTCTAGTTAGAAACCTTCATGCAAAATATACCGATGAACATAAGGATATTTTGATCCATAGTCAGATTAAAAACTTGCGTTACCGGTTACGATTGATCAAAAACATGCAGACCTTTGGGATTTGCAGTTTTATCTCCTGTATTGTATGTATGGGTTTTATCTACATTGGGAAGGAATTGATTGCAGAAATTTCCTTTGCGATCAGCCTTGCATTTTTTGTAGCTTCTTTATTTATGTCGTTGATCGAAATACAGCTCAGCACAAAAGCTTTAGAGTTTGAGCTGAGCGATATGGAAGACATGAATGATCCGTCTATTGTAGCTTATCTAAAGAAAAAATTCGATAAGGATAAGAAATAATGGATGTTGTGTTTTAGCTTACATTTTTAGCTTAGATTTCTATCTCTAAACCAAACTTCATCAGGTAAGGTGTTGAAATTAGACATTTTATCAATTAGTATGGAAGCACTGGTTTCATTAAAAACGAGGTCTTTGTTTTTTTGCTTTAGGAAACGGTGTTGAACCATCATCTCCATCTGCTGAAACAATGGGTCATAAAAGCCATTCACGTTTAGTACACCAATAGGTTTGGCATGTAAGCCCAATTGGAGCCAGGTTAACACTTCAAAAAACTCTTCCAGCGTACCAAATCCACCAGGAAGGATAACGAAGCCATCAGAAAGATCGGCCATTTTCTGTTTGCGCTGATGCATGTTTTCAGTAATCACCATTTCTGTTAAACCAGCATGTCCAACTTCTTTATCCATTAAAAACTGCGGAATAACTCCTATTGCTTTTCCGTTACGTTTTAAGATCTCATCTGCAATAACACCCATTACACCAACGCTTCCACCCCCATAAACCAATGTAATATTTTGGGCCACCATGGTTTCAGCTAATTCTTCTATTGCTTTTCTTAAAATCGGATCACCATTAAAATTGGAACCGCAATACACACAGAGTGATTTCATTTTTGAACTATTTTGTAGGCAAAAGTAGTGAAAAAGTTCATTGGTTCAATCGTTCATTGGTTCATTGGGTATGATGTTTAACAAAACATATAACAATGAGCAAACTTGGAAAATATCATTGGTTCAATAGGCATAATGCTTAGCATCCAAACAAATGAACTATTGAACCAACTAATTACCAACTAAAAGTTATACCGTAACGTAGCGCCATAAGTTCTTGGATCACCGAGTACTCCGGCGTATAGACCAGAGTTACCTGCTGCGGCTTGCAATTGTTCGTAATAATTTTTATTGGCGATATTCCTGCTCCAAACAAATGCTGAGAATTTTTCTGACTTAAATCCTAATCTGGCATTTAACAAAGCATAACCATCAATATTTAACACGCTTGAAGGCGTTGGGTTTGAAGAGTAGGTTGAGCGGTAAGAAGCATCGGCAGCAATAAAATATCTTCCAGTCCTAGTTGCTAAATTACCTGGAATACTAAATTCTGTACCACCAGAAACATTCCATTTAGAGATACCTGGTAATCTGCCACCAGAAGCATCTTTAAATGCAATTTGGGTAGTAGCACCATTAACAATTTCGGTATGTCCAGTTTCTTCTAACGGTCTGGGTGCATTTGTGAATTTCACATATTTACCATCTAGATAGGCAACAGCAGCATTTAAGGTTAAAAATCTTTCTAATTGGTAGCTTCCATCAACTTCCAAGCCTTTTACTTTTACCTTTTCTGCATTGGCTAGATAACCTCTTCCTGAACCATATTCTTGAGATTGCACATTGGTTTGGTAATCTTTTATATCTGTATTAAACGCGCTCACGTTTACCAGCAAACCTTTAACTGGTTTTGTTTTAAGTCCCAATTCATAATGTTGAACATACTCTGGCTTAACAACGGCTAGTGTCAAATCAGGTTTTCCGGCGGTATTATTTGGCAGTCCACCTACGTTAACACCCACAGGTTTGTAAGCTGTAGAAAAAGTTCCGTATGCGTTTATGCTTGTAGTTGGGCGGTATGATAAGGTAATGTTACCTGACAAATTATTATTACTTGTATTGGTAGTGAACTGTTGATTGCTATAAACAGCATTTTTTAGTTTTAACAAAGTAGCATCTGTTGTTTGCAATCCTCCATAAGTTACCCTATCGTAATCAACGTCTTTTTTATCGTAGGTAAATCTTAGTCCTGGTAAAACATGTAGGTGTGTTAAAAACTCCCAATCAACTTGGGCAAATACTGCAGCGCTTAATGATTTGATAGTTGAGTTGGTTTTAATACCGTAGCCAGTTAGTAAATCGCGGTTGGTATTGTATAATGCCTGTTCACCGGTTGCACTGGTCTGTACAAATCTCCATTGATCTTTACCTACCTCTTCTGTTTGATCTAATCCTTTTAAATTCTGGCCCAATACAAATACACCAACTACCCCGCTCAATTTGTCGCTGATGTTACCGGCGTATCTAACTTCTTGTGAATATTGATCATGGCGTGAGTTACCTTGAGATTTGGTAAGCGCTGAGAATTCAGAAAAGTCTCTGTCATTTGTAGGATCCCAGTTCCAGAATCTCCATGCGGTAGTAGAGGTAAGTGTTCCGTTGCCTATTTTATAATCGACATTTAAAGAGATCCCTCCTATTGACTGATTGTGCCTCCAAGGCGTATTGGTACTTATTTCTCTAGAGAAAGGATCTATTTTGGGTTGTTGATATCCTAAATCGGCAACAATTTGGGCATACTGGCGGAAGGCACTTCTTTCTGTTTTGGTAATGCCCGCAATTACCAGTGGATATCCTGCTGGATGTTGGATGCTCACATCACCACTTAACAATACCTGTAATTTATCAGACGGAGTATAATACAATTGGCCTTTAAAACCAAGGTTGTTTTGACCACTATACCTGCGTTCCTCTCTGGTATTCCAGATTGTACCATCCCGTTGGGTACCTGAGATAGAGAGTTTTGCTGCAAGATTTTTTGCTACGCCACCAGAAACCGATGTTTTAGCCTGGATAAAGTTATAGTTTCCAAAGCCCAATTCAACTTTTGCGCTAGGTGTTTGGCTTGGTTTTGTAGTGGTGATGTTAAATGCACCAGCTGTAGTGTTTTTACCAAATAATGTACCCTGTGGGCCACGGATGATCTCTATTTGTTCAATGTCCAGAAAATCTGTAGAAGTAGCTGCAGGACGAGCATGATATACCCCATCTACATAAAACCCTACACCTGGATCGATACCATCGTTTGTTAGGCCAAATGTAGAACCTAAGCCTCTGATGTTCAATGTTGTATTTCTTGCATTTGAAGCATATAACTGTACGGATGGAACAAGTTCTTTTAAGCGGTTTACATTAAAGGCACCAGCATTTTCTGCTGCCTGACCACCAATAACGGTAATTGGGATAGGTACATCTTGGAGAACCTCTGTGCGTCTTCTTGAAGTTACGACAATCTGATCCAGCAATGCACTTTCAACTAGGACTAACTCTAATGGGGCATCCTGAATTTTTAAAACCTGAAAGTCTTGGGGTTTATAGCCTACTGAACTCACCTGAAGATAAAATGGAGGTTCTTGTTTTGCGTTGATGCTGAATTTACCATCGTCATCAGCACTAACAGCTATATTGGTACCTCTGACCTTGATTGTTGCGCGAGGTAAAGGGGCACCATTGGCACCTTTAATGATACCGGTTATTGTACTTTGGGCAAAGGTAAACTGTGCGGAGAGCAAAAAGAAAAAGAAAATAAGGAGGTAAGGGTAATTGTGTTTCATCGTTATAGTTGCGTTAAAATTGTTTTAAAATATTAATAGTCTACTAATTCTATAGAATATATCGACAAATGTATTTTAAAATATTTAACTACCAAATTTTATTTGGAATAATTTATTAAATAATGTGAGTTAGATATAAGATGGGCATTATTGTGGTGATGGTTTAGATGTTTAAAGTATGATCATAGCCTCGGCAATTACTTTTTTCATTGTTTGTTACGGGCATATGTCATAAATTTTGGGGCCAGCATAGGTATTATTGGTTCAATTACAGTAAAATAATTAAAGGTGATTCTTAATTCGAATTCACGTTAAAATAATCAGCAATTTGGTATGGTGTAGCTAGGAGGTAGCTTCGAGCAAGCTTCGAGGTAGCTATAAGGTAGGTATTAGCTGGGTGTTAGGTAGTGAGAGATGTATGATGGAAAGGTTGGAAGGTTTGGCAAAGCTTCCATTTAAAGGGTTGTAAATGAAAAATGTAAAATGTCAATAAATAAACATCTTTACACATAATAATAGATCAGACTTTCACCTTAATGTTATTATGCTTAACTTTGCCTCGCAAATAATAACTCCTAATTTATTTGCTATGCAACTCGATCCCCAAAAATTTATTGCTACTGGTTTAACATACGATGATGTATTGTTGGTTCCTGCTTATTCTGAAATTTTGCCACGTGATGTGAATACATCCACATATTTAACAAAAAAAATCAAGTTGAATGTGCCTTTGATTTCGGCGGCAATGGATACGGTAACTGAAGCAGCACTTGCTATTGCGATTGCACAAAATGGCGGAATCGGGATGTTGCACAAGAATATGACGATTGAAAGACAGGCCGAGGAAGTACGTAAGGTAAAACGTTCGGAAAGTGGAATGATCCAGGATCCAGTTACCTTATTAGAAAATTCAATTGTAGCTGATGCTTTCAAGATTATGAAAGAGCACAGGATTGGTGGTATTCCTGTAGTTGATACCAATAATAAATTGGTGGGGATCATTACCAATCGCGATTTGCGTTTTCAGAAGAACATGAATAGACCTATTGCAGAGGTTATGACCAAAGAAAACCTGATTGTTGCTCCAGAAGGTACAAATTTAATTCAGGCTGAAGAAATCTTACAAAATTATAAAATCGAGAAATTACCAGTTGTAGATGGGGAAGGTTTTTTACGTGGATTGATTACTTTTAAAGACATCCAGAAGGTTAAGAACTATCCGGCAGCATGTAAAGATGAGAAAGGCAGGTTACGTGTTGGTGCTGCTGTTGGGGTTACTGCAGATACCCTTCAACGTGTTGATGCTTTGGTTAAAGCTGAAGTTGACGTGATTACCATTGATACTGCTCATGGTCACTCTAAAGGTGTTGTAGATAAGTTGAAAGAGGTAAAGGCAAAATATCCAGAATTGCAGGTTATTGTTGGCAATATAGCAACTGGAGCTGCAGCTAAATTTTTGGCTGATGCTGGTGCAGATGCCGTTAAAGTAGGGATTGGACCAGGTTCTATTTGTACTACAAGGATTATTGCAGGTGTGGGTGTACCTCAATTGTATGCTGTATTTGAGTGTGCCAAAGCCTTAAAAGGAACAGGTATTCCGGTGATTGCAGACGGAGGCATTAAACATACGGGTGATATTTCAAAGGCTATTGCGGCAGGTGCTAGTACGGTTATGGCAGGATCTTTATTTGCTGGAGTAGAAGAATCGCCAGGTGAAACTATCATTTACGAGGGAAGAAAATTCAAATCTTATCGCGGTATGGGTTCTATCGAAGCGATGGAGCAAGGTTCTAAAGATCGTTATTTCCAAGATGTAGAAGATGACATCAAAAAATTAGTACCTGAGGGTATTGTTGGTCGCGTGCCATTTAAAGGTACTTTGGCTGAAGTAATGTATCAATATATTGGCGGCCTAAGAGCAAGTATGGGTTATTGTGGTGCAGCGAGCATTGAACAATTGCAGGAAGCACAATTTGTACAGATTACAGCTGCAGGGATGAGAGAAAGTCACCCTCACGACATTACGATCACTAAAGAGGCACCAAATTATTCTCGCTAGTCGGGAAGACCGAAGACCGGAAGTCGGGAAGACCAGAAGATATAAGTTTATATAGCGGGGTGTTTTAATCAATATCCCGCTTTTTATTTGCTCCATTGTGAGCTTATCTATTGAGCTTAACTATTGAGTTTAAAACCTGATCAGATCATAATTGGCATTGATGCTTGGTCTCCACCTTGTGCTTTCAGGATAATAGGTATAGTTTCCCTGGATGCTTAAACGTCCTATATCGATCCTAACTGCTGGGCCGAAACCATAAGAACCAGTTTCTGGATTGACATTTACTGCAGCTTGGCCCCTAAGCCCAAATGAGGGCTCTTTTTGCTGGATAGTGAGCTGTTTCAATCCATTTACCGTTGTCCTGCTATCATTGCTATAAATATCTATATAGCTTTTCTTTGATGCTAAAAGCTATGCTCTTTCCAATACTGGGTAATGGTGAGATCAGCATTGTAGCTAAAGTCAAATTTGCCTTTCTTTGTGGTATCTTGCCCAATGGCAGGTGTGTATTTCAGGTTTACAAATCTATCTTTATACACATAAGATTTTTCGCCGTTCTTGGCTATGATTTCTTTTGCCTTTAAATTTTCGGCCATTAAGGTGGAGTTGATCTGGAGCAGGTTTTCTATCTGCCTTTTTTGGATCCCAAGCGCCAATGAAGTTGTATCCATAATGCCTTCGCTAATGGCTACTTTATTGACATCATTATAAGGCACTATATTTCTTGTGGCGGCTGTAGTGACGTACTTAAGGCCATTTTTATCTACATCCCTTGCAATGACCATGGCTTCGGCCTGAATTTGCTTGGTTAACTATTTGCTAATCACCGTTCGGTTCTCAAATTTATGTTTATAATAGATTGCAATTGACCCCAAGGCAACCATTAAAAAAATACATCCAGTTATGATTACAAATTTCAGTTTTTTCATTGCTTCTTAATTATCTTTTTTGCCTCATCGCCAAAATTAACCTTGGCCGCGCTATCTGTTGCCTTTTTAATTTCATTTATAATCCCATTCTTCACCAATAATGCCATGGTGAGATCGTCGAGCTTTTGCTGTTTATTGGCGTTTTCAAGTCTAAGGTGTTCAACTTCTTCCTGGCAATTCTGATTTACCTGATCGGCTGCGCCAGTGAATTGATACACAAAATACCACATCACCGAAATGGCCACCAACATGTAATAGGTTGCTGGAGCACGAACGACCTGTTTAAATGACACTTTTGGAATATTTTCCATCTCCATGTATACTATTTATATTAACTATAGTTTGATTAATCTGCTTGCTTTTAAGCGATGACTATTGTCCACTGGTTTTTAGGGGGTCAACATCAAAACAACGAAAATACTAATCGTTTTCGCCAATATAATAGGTCACATGTCCGCCTCCATTTCGTTCTTTTATAGTGTATCTCCTACGCAAGCATTCTTGACTGCGATCTTTACTCCCCATGTTTTCTGCTATTTAATGACGATGAAGTAATAGATGTAGCTAGCCATATTAAATAAGTTCAGTTTGGCCTTCTTTCAAACTCCAGCTTTTGAAGTAGATCAATATCTTTTCGACTTTAGTTTTGAAAGTTTTACCCTTAAAGTAGGTCTTCGCTATCCCTGCATAATAATTGCAGACTGGAGCATCTTTCCAAATCATGGCTTTACACATTTCTTTGCGGATACCGTTTGGCAGACGTTCTAAAGAACTGTCCGTCATTGTTGCTGGAGCGTACGCATAATACACTGTCGCAGCAAAAAGGATACTTTCATCGGTACGGTCGAGCTCTGGATAAAGTTCTCTCATTTTAACATGGATTTGCGGTACAAGCGACACATTTTTTAACATGGGCTCCGACCTGTTGCAAAATTCATTGAACGCAGAAGGATTTTCCTTAGCGAACATCTTGGCTATCGTTGATAACCTTGCTATCGTATTTGTTTTCATAATAAATTGGAATAAAAATGGTTCATAGTTGTAGTTGATGGTTCCTTGCATTCTTTTGAAAGATTTAATTATAGATTTCAGCACCTCCATTAATAGGCAATCGGAACACAGTTTATTCTTCTATATAATATGTTTGATCTCTGTCATAATTAGGGTTTTTGTTCCTATCTTTATATTATCTTTGTAACATTGTCTCATACAAATATAAAGAATTTTATATTCTTTATATTATTTATATAATATTTTTTATACATAAACCATATATGACTGATTTACAGTTAATAAAAATTTCAGTCCAGCGATTAAAAGCCATGGGCTTAGGATCACAAAAGGAAATTGGAAAAAAACTAGGTTATACCAATGAATCTGCGTTTTCTCAGGTTTTAAATGGAAGGGTAAATATCCCGTCCGATTTATTTGACCGACTTTCAGCTTTAGATGACGATATAAAGAAGTTTATAAATGAGAATAGAATAATAGACGATAAGCATTCTCCACGCATTGAAGCAAAGCCACTTAGACTTGCCGATCCATATGGACACGAAGCGACCGGAGATAAAATTTACGAACTAAATGACGGAAGCTTAGTTATGGAAGTACCTATAGTATCGCAAAGAGCATCTGCTGGCTATCTACGCGGTTTTGCCGATCCAGAATTCTATGATGACCTGCCTACAATACCAGTAATGATAGACAAAAAAGCCTTCAGTACCTACATGGGATTCGAAGTAGTTGGAGATAGCATGGTATGCCTCGATAGCTATGAGTTAGCAGAAAAAAGTATCTTTCCAGGACGAATTGCCGTTGGAAGATTACTTGACCGATCAAAGTGGTTGTACAAGCTCCATATCCATAATTATGAAGCTTGGATCATTGTCCACAAAACAGAAGGCATTCTTATCAAGGCAATTACCGATCATGACGTTGAAGCTGGAAAAATCACAATCCATTCGTTAAACCCCAAATATAAAGATGAGATTTTCGATTTAGATGATATTGAACAAATATTCAGTGTAGTTAAGGTAGAGCAAAAAACAAGATAAACGGAAAACAAAATGTATAAATTGTTATCACAGGCCTGCATAATTTAATTGCCAAAACCTTACAAAGTAAACAATAAACCAGGCTATGAGAACAAGAAAGGAAACACCAACTGGCCCTAGACACGATGTAGGGATGGCAAAAGGTTCATTATACATCTTCCATCCTCCACACCGGGATGACTGGAGCTTGACTGGAGGATGGCTGGAGCTACACCTTACTTATAAGCCACCAAAATCCTTACGTTTACAGACACTATAAATCCAAATTTAAAGTTGATAACAGACCACACAGCATCAAAGTATCCCAGTTTTTTGCTGATCCATCCTCAATCAATGATTGTTTATGATTTCCAATCTAACTATTTACGCATTTGATCAATTTCTTATACCAGAAAATCATCGATAATTGTAAATTAGTAACATGAGAAAAGCTGTTTTTTGTGCCCTAATGTTGTTGGTAAGCATAAATGTCTTAGGTCAAAACTTTAAATATGCCCACGTTAGCGACACGCATGTTGGCACCGCAACAGGCGAAGAAGATCTGCGTAGAACAGTAGCTGATATCAATCAACAAAGGGATTTAGATTTTGTCATCATCACAGGCGACATTACAGAAATGGGCACCAATGATGAACTTAAACTTGCCAAGGCCATTCTTTCAGACCTGAACAAACCTTTTTATATCATTCCCGGCAACCACGACACCGGATGGTCGGAATCTGGGGGTGTTAGTTTTATCAAAGTGTTTGGGTCTGACAAATTCACATTTGATCACAAAGGATATCGTTTTATCGGCTGCGCTTCAGGACCTTATGTACGCATGTCTGACGGGCATATTCCAAGGGATGCCACTATTTGGTTAGCAGACCTCATCAAAAAAACGCCTAAGAATATGCCTGTTATTTTTGTAAACCACTACCCTATTGATAATAGCCTAGACAACTGGTATGAAGCAGTTGATCAATTGAAAAAATGCAATATCCAATATGCCATTTGCGGACATGGACACAACAATCAAGCACTTAATTTTGAAGGCATCCCAGGTACAATGGGCAGATCAAACCTGAGGGCAAAAGATAGCATCGGTGGTTACAATATCGTAAGCATGAACAAGGATACCGTTTATTTTGCAACGAAAAAACCAATGCAGGAACTTCTTCCTCCCTGGAGAAAAATTGGTTTAAAAAGATATGTAAATGATGCTTCAAAAAAATATGATCGCCCTAACTTCGAAATCAACACCAAATACAAAAATGTAAAAGAACTGTGGACTTATCATTCTAGTGCAAATGTTGTAAACACACCGGCCTATAGCGAAAGCCTAGTTATTTTTGGAAACAGTTTGGGAACAGTAGAGGCATTAGATCGAAATACTGGAAAAAAGAGATGGGCATTTCATACCATGGGGGCAATTTATTCATCACTTATAATCTCGGAAAATTTGGTAGTTCTAGGTTCGGGCGATGGCAACATTTATGCCTTAAATATTACTGATGGAAAATTAGCATGGAAGGCTGAAACACCAAATTCGGTTTTAGGAAGCCCTATTATAAACGATAAAATAGTTTTTATAGGTGGTAGCGATCATACTTTTAGGGCCTTAGACCTAATCACAGGAAAAACCATTTGGCAATTTACAGCTGTAGAGGGAACAATAGTTGGAAAGCCCCTAATATACCAAGGAAAAGTTATTTTTGGCTCTTGGGGACGTCATTTATATGCGCTCGACATTAAAACCGGCCAGCTGATATGGAGCTGGAACAATGGCAGCAATAACCGTATGTTTTCTCCAGCAATGTGTACACCTGTAGCTACAAATGGGATTGTTTATATTGCCGCTCCAGATAGATACCTAACGGCAATGAATGCAAGTACAGGATTAACTTTATGGAGAAATAAGGAAGCTAGTGTTCGAGAATCCATTGGCTTATCAGCAGACAGCACCACTATCTATGGAAAAACCATGCAGGATGAAATTGTAGGTTTCAAAACACAGGCTACCGACCCTGGTATAGCTTGGAGACTAAATGCTGGTTATGGTTATGAACACACACCTTCCATGTTGATTGAAAAAGAAGGCAAAGTGTTTTACGGTACAAAAAATGGGGTTGTGTATGCCTTTAGCGCGACAACACATCAAAATCTATGGGCTCACAAAATAGATAATTCAATGATTAATACAGTTAACCCAATTGATGCCAAAAACATAATAGTGAGCACAATGGATGGCAAAGTAAGCTACCTAAAATACATAGAGTAGCTTAGAGTTTAGTTAAGCTCCTAAAAACAGTATTAAATAAATTAAGCTCACAATATTTCACAATGCCCCGTAAAACATACAGGAACATTTTTATCTTGGCTAAAAAAACAAACTAGTCATGAAATTTAAAGCTCTCCTTCTCGTTTTAGGGATTTCTATGTCCTATTTAATTAGCTATGCCCAGAAAAAAGAATTCAAATTTGGAAAGATAAGCCCTGAAGAATTCCAGATTAATCAACAGGCGAAGACTCTTCCGCAGCTGCGATTAAAATATTTGATGTGGGAAACTGTTATTTTCAGATCGGGCCAAATGGTTTTGTTTACATATTCGAACGTCACTTCCGGTATAAGATCTTAAATAAAAATGGCTATGATTATGCTAATTATAAAATAGGACTATATAAAAGTAGTTCAGGTGGTGGAAAAGAAGAACTATATGGTATGGATGCTGCCACTTATAACATGGTTGATGGCAAAATGGTGACCAGTAAAATGGGAAAGGACGCAAAGTTTTCGGAGGAATTCAACAAACAATATACCTACAAAAAGTTTGCGCTACCAAATGTAAAAGAAGGCTCGATCATAGAATTTAAGTATACGATAAAATCAGATTTCATCTTTAACCTACGCGGGTGGAATTTTCAAAGTGATGTACCTACACTTTACACAGAATACAATGTAACCATCCCGGAATATTTCAGTTATAAACGCAATTTTAATGGTGTTATATCAGTGAACCAAACGAAACATGAGGAAAGAAATGTAAGTTTCGGAAGCACTACTGCCATAGGTACTTACGATCAGTATTCATTATCAAACGTGCCTGCATTAAAAGACGAGGCATACATTACGACACTAGACGATTATAGACCATCGCTTGATTTTGAGTTAATGGGAACTCAATTTCCAAACCAGATCTATACAGATTACACTGGCACTTGGCCTAAAATCGTAACTACTTTATCAACAGATGAGAATTTTGGGTCTTTCGTCAATAGAAATGGATACGCCAAGTCGGTACTTCCAAATATTCTAAAAGGAGAAAAGGATTCGTTGACAATTGTTAAGCTTATTTTCAATTATGTGAAAGACAATGTCAAATGGAACCAGGATTACAATATGTATGCAGCGGGAACCAATCCGAAAACGGTATTTGAGAAAAAAGCTGGAACGTCAGCAGATATTAACCTAAGCCTAATCAGCTTATTACTTGAAGCTAAAATTAATGCAAAACCGGTATTAATCAGCACAAGAGAAAATGGTGCACATCCAGGTTATCCAGTAATTACAAAATTTAACAATGTAATTGCAGTTGTAAATATTGACAATAAAGATATTTTACTAGATGCTACAGAAAAAGATATGCAGATGGGAATGGTTAGTTATCAAAACTTAAACCATCAAGGTTTGCAAGTTGATTTGAAAAAACTAAATTCTAAATGGATTTTTACTGAGCCGATTTTCACCAATGAAAAAACATACAACTATAATCTTGTACTTGATAAGGAAAATAAACTAAAAGGAACGGTTAATCAATATTCTAGAGGATATGCAGCGCTAACATTAAGAAACAGGTATAGAGCTAAAAATAATGAAGTTGAATTTTTAAAAGACTTTAAAAAGAATAAGAGTGGATTAGAAATCGCAAATTATAAGATCACAAACCTTGATCAGATTGATGAACTATTAACAGAATCAATGGAGGTTGTGATAGAGGATAATGTAGAGGAAGCGGGAAACCTTATCTATTTTACACCATTATTATTTGAGCGCACCAAAGAAAACTTATTCAAACACGACGAAAGGGTTTTTCCAGTAGATTTCGCACATCCAATTAAGGAGAACTACCGCATTACTGTATCTTTTCCAGAGGATTATGAAATTGATAAATTACCACAAGGTGCCATTTATAAGATACCTGGAGATAAAGGGTCTTTCACTATTACTTTTCTTGGCCAAGGAAAAACGTTAATGGTAAAAAGTGTAATAGATATTACCAAATCTCTATATTCTCCAAATGATTATTTTGACCTCAAAGAACTATTTAAAGCAATTGTACAAAAGCAGGCCGAACAAATTGTATTTAAAAAGAAAGCCTAGCCTATATCAAATAAACTAGATGAAGAAACTTATTTTATTAACGAGCTTAGTTGGCTTTACTCTTTTTGCAGCTGCTCAAAAAGATTATGATGCCAGTAAAATAACAGCAGATCTACAAAAAGACGCAGTTGCAGTAATTAGAACTGAAGACCAGTTTTTCGACTTTAAAACGCTCGGTTCTGGACAGGTCAATTATAAAATCGCGATTACTGTACTTAATAAAGCTGGAGATAAATTTGCTGAAATGGCAGAGGTATATGATAAATTTTCCAGCATGTCTAATATCAAGGCTGCCATATACGATGCTACCGGGAAGAAGATCAAAGATTATAAATCCTCAGATATTAAAGATCAAAGCCTCATTTCTGATTATTCTATTTTTGAAGACAATAGAATTAAACTTTTGAAATTTTATAGCATTACCTATCCTTATACAATAGAATACAGTTATACCCAAGATTTCAAGGGGATTTTATCTTTTCCATCATGGCGTTCTATCAAAGGGTACGGAATTTCAACTGAAAAATCGGTCTATACGATTCAAAAGTCGCCGAATCTGAACATCAAGTATCTAGCAAGTAAAAATCTCAAAACGGACTCTACAAAAATAGGTGACAAAGTGCAATACAAGTGGTCGTGCGCAAATGCATCTGCAATTTTGGATGAGCCTCTAAGTGCAGGTATAGACGATTTGATTGATTGGGTAAAAGTTTCACCAAACCAATTTGAATATGATAATTCTACCGGGAATTTCGACAATTGGAAGAACTTTGGCGCATGGATCAATAAACTTAATGAACTGGGTGGAAATTTGCCTCCAAACACAAAGCTTAAAGTACAGTCATTAACAAAAGATGCTAAAACACCTAGAGAAAAAATGGGCATTTTATATGATTACCTACAACAGAACACCCGATATGTAAGTGTACAACTCGGTATTGGGGGGTTCAAACCTATTTATGCAGACAAAGTTGCTCAGGTAAATTATGGTGATTGTAAGGCTTTATCAAATTACATGAAAGCCTTACTAAATGAGGCTGGAATAAAATCCAATCTTATCGTTATTGGTAATGGAATGCCTAGTTTAAATCCGAACTATTCAAGTATGGGACAGGCAAACCATATGATTTTATGTGTTCCATTAGCTAATGACACCACATTTTTAGAGTGTACAAGTCAATACCATCCCATGGGCTTTATAGGATACGACAATGCAGACAGGAACGTGCTGATGATTACAGACGAGGGAGGGAAAATTATACGAACGCCAGTTTATACCGCAAAGGACAATTACCAGATCAGGAAAACAAAAGTTAATTTTCAAGATGATGGTGCTGCAGAAGTTGGAATGAAATGTACATATGCCAATGCCCAGTTTGAAGATAATATGGGAATGTTATTAGCCGAACCAGTAGAACAAAAAAGAAGGATTAATGAAGATATGAGCATTCCGGGTGGTGAATTGATTTCTTTTAAATATGAACAAAAAAACAAGTCACAACCCATATTAACGGAGGAAATTAACATCAAGAGCAATCAATTGCTTACTAAAGGTGGCGATAAAGCTTTTTTAACAATTAATATTGTAAATAGAAGAGAAAGTGTTCCAGCTAAAATTGAAGGCCGTAAAACTCCTTTTGCAGTATCTTTCAGTTATCAAGATGAAGATGAAATTAGCTATACACTACCAAAAGGATATAATGTAGAATTTTTACCGAAAGACATCACTATTTCTTCAGAATTTGGAAGTTACACTGCAAAGTTTGTGACAAAAGACAATACCATTGTTTACACACGTACGCAAATGATGACTGCTAAAAAATTTCCTCCTGAAAAATATAACGAATACGTAGATTTTTATAAAAAAATATACCAAGCCGACAAACAGAAAGCGGTTCTTGCCAAAACTCCATAATTGTTGTTATTGTTTAATATGCTTATAATAAGCATATTAAACATACCTAAACCTCTGATTTTTCTTCTACCTCACAATGCTGTCTTAACTGCTTGGGTCCCTGAGGCCAGATAAACGCAGTGGTTTGTTTTTTCCATCCCATGCTCTTATAAAAATTATCTGCGCCTGGTGCAGCACTTAAATTCACAAAATGATAGTCGACTAAGTTATTGTTTAGCGTAGTAACCAAATATTTTCCCAATCCTTGACCTTGGTAATCAGGATCTACAACGATATCAGCCAACATTGCATAATATCTTCCATCGCCTACTACCCTTCCAAAGGCAATAACTTGTTCATCTTTGAATATAAAAATTGTGCTTGTGCTATTTCTAAAAGCGGCTTCTATTTCTTCAGCCTTTCTATGCTTCCAATTTATTTTATAGAAAAGACTAATAATGTGATCCCAATCTATTAAAGAAAGGTCTGGATCAATTTGATATTTAAAGGCTGGATTTTCTTTATAGTTGTTCATTCAAGTATTTTTTTTATCAAACCAGATTGATAAGAAATAGTGTTGTTTTTTTTAAAATAATTTTTAAAGCTTGTTTCTTTTATTAAATGCTTCAAATTGATGGTTCATGTTTTAGATTATTCCAAAAAGCGATCCTCCAGATCGACTTAGAGCATCAATTTTTGCTTCCACTGCAACATCTTTAATTAATTCGGGTGCATGATGGGGCTTTTTTCGCGCATCGATAATCAGGGAACCTTCACAGCCCCAATGTTTATTAATTATGAAGTCTTTAATGCCATCAATATCAGCGGCAGGATTGCTTCTTGTAAAAGTTACCCATACTAAATTATTAATATTCGCAGCAGTAAATTCAGCATCATCACAATACACAATCAATGGCAATTCATTAAGTTCTAGCGTTTGAAGCTGGGCTTTTAGCATTGATATTTCTTTTTTGGCAAAGCTAGGGTCATAAGGTTTACCCGAGATTACCAGAACACCAGGAATAGCAATTTTAGCACTAAAGCCTTCAGGCAAAGTTAAATCTTTGGGCAGCTGTGCTGACAACTCCCTCCTTTTATCTCCGGCAGCAGCAAAGACAACCTTCGATCCGGCATTTAAACCTTCTCCAGAGTAATCTAAGGTATCGATCGTAGTATTAGTATAAAAATGCAGGTCTTTACTGAAATCTATACGCGATAAGATGTGCTGAAAAAATTCGCTCACATTTGCTGTACTTAAACTTTCATCATCTTCCCTAGCAGCAATAAATAAGAATTTCGCCAAACTAAGTTGATTTTTTCCCAGAATATGGTTGGCAATAGTTAAGATTTCCTGTGGTTTTCTTTCTTTCAGATAGGGGGTATAGCGTTCACTTCCAATCGCAAATAACAATGGGTGAACACCAGCAGCATCAACAGCATTTACTTCCTTTAAACCAGCTATTTCTTGCGGAATAGCAGCTCCAGTAATTTCATGGATCAATGCACCAAAACTCGTATCCTCTTGTGGCGGCCTACCTACAACTGTAAATGACCAAATTGCATCCTTTTTATGGTACACATTATGCACCTTCATCAATGGAAAAGGATGTGTCAAACTATAATAGCCCAAGTGATCACCGAATGGTCCTTCTGGCTTATTTTCTTGTGGATAGACTGTTCCAGTAATCACAAAATCAGCATCCGCAGAAATACAGAAACCCTGATCATCATAAAAATACCTGAAACGACGATTTCCTAAGGCACCGGCAAAAGTTAACTCTGATAATCCTTCTGGCAAAGGCATCACCGCAGCTAACGGATGTGAAGGTGGCCCACCAACAAAAATACTCACTTTTAAAGGTTGGCCTTTTGCATTGGCTTTAGTTTGATGCACACCAATCCCTCTGTGGATCTGATAATGCAATCCAATTTCTTTATCCTGTACGTACTCATTACCAGCTAATTGAATACGATACATACCCAAATTACCATTCATCACCCCTGGTTTATCAATATCTTCGGTAAATACCTGTGGCATGGTCACAAATGGTCCTCCGTCCATTGGCCAGTTCACAATTTGGGGCAAACTACTGATCGTCGTTTTTTCAAACGTACTTTTAAATAAGGATTGTTTTAATGGTAAAGCCGACAAAGCCGTTAATGCAGAACCTGCGTATTTAAATGGATTTTTTAATGCTTTGATTGGGTCAGATCGAAGGGCGACCAATTGTTCTACATCAGCTAAACTGTCTCTGAACATAAATTTCGACCGCTCTAAAGTCCCGAAAAGATTAGATACCGCTTTAAACTTGCTTCCCTTTACATTTTCGAACAATAATGCGGGCCCTTGTTTTTCATATACCCTTAAGTGAATGGCTGCCATTTCTAGGTAAGGATCTACCTCTTCTTTGATCCGAATCAGATGTCCATGTTTCTCAAGATCAGCAATGCAGTCAGCTAAATTTTTGTATCCCATTGTAAGGTTTAAGGTTGGAAAGTTGGAAGGTTCATCTGTTTATTGGTTCATGCAAAAATAAGAAGTTGCGATGAGAATATAGCTAGCTATTTTTTTGATTAAATCAAATTAACGTAAGGTTTAAAGAAGATGATTTATCTGCCTATTGGGTCTAGAATAAGCTTCTCATACTGAAATTTCATCAATCACACCAAAGTCTTGTAAACATGACTATGAATACATCAACCCCAAAATAAACCAATGAGCAAATGAAATATAGAAACAATTTGACTTAGTGAACTAAAACTTCCTCAGCTTCTGCAACTTCCACTTCGCCATCGGCTAACAATGCCAAAAGTTTAACATTTTTTAGTTCGTTAACCATCACGGGATCATATTTAGCTTTTACTTTTACATAGTTTTTTGTAAAACCATGCATAAAGCCATTTTTCTGATCATCTTCAAATAGAACTTGTGCTGTAGCACCTATTTGCGATTCGTAAAAAGCTCTTCTTTTTTTATCCGAAAGGATGTGCAACATTTTATTGCGATCAAAACGTGTGCTTCCTGCAACTTTGCCCTTCATGACAGCAGCTTCTGTTTGCTCACGTTCGGAATAGGTAAACACATGTAGGTAAGAAATATCTAATGTATTTAAAAACTGATAGGTATCGAGAAAATCTTCGTGTGTTTCACCGGGGAAACCAACGATTACATCAACGCCAATACAGCAATTTGGCATTACGGCCTTTATTTTTGCCACACGCTCAGTATAAAGTTCACGTTGGTAGCGTCTTTTCATCAAACCCAAAATTTTATTGGAACCAGATTGTAAAGGAATATGGAAATGTGGTACAAAACGTTTAGAAGTCGCCACAAATTCTATAATTTCATTACTTAATAAATTGGGTTCAATTGAAGAAATACGGATTCTTTCAATGCCTTCAACTTCGTCTAATGCTTTAACAAGGTCAAAGAATTTATCTTCTCGATTACCGTTTCTAATCCCAAAATCACCAAGATTTACACCAGTAAGTACAATTTCCTTTACGCCACTAGCGGCAATCTGATTTGCCCTATTAACTACATTTTCGATGGTATCACTTCTACTTCCACCACGTGCCAAAGGAATTGTACAATAGGTACATGGATAATCACAGCCATCCTGAACCTTTAAAAAGGTACGTGTTCTATCACCAATGGAATAGGCTGCAATAAAATTATGGTTTACTTTCTCAATGTTCTGTTGGTGTACTATCGCCTTGGGATTTTTAGTTAGATCGGAAATGAACTCCACAATCCTGAATTTTTCGGCAGCACCCAAAACCATGTCAACTCCTTCAATCTCGGCAATCTCTGTTGGTTTTAATTGGGCATAACATCCAACAATAGTGATATATGCATTAGGAGAATACTTTAAAGCTTCTTTAACTACTTTCCTACATTTCTTGTCTGCATGATCGGTTACCGAACAGGTATTAATCACATATACGTCTGCAGCAGCTGTAAATTCTACTACAGCATATCCCGCATCTGTAAATAAACGACCAATTGTTGAAGTTTCTGAGAAGTTCAGCTTACAACCAAGTGTATAAAATGCAACTTTTTTCATTGAGTTTACAAAGATAACAATTTGATATGAGTATTGAGATACTAGATATGAGACAGTGGGTTAACCTTTACAACAAATTAACAATAGTGTTTATTTTTCGTTCCAACGGTAACTTTCTTTTTCCAGACCAGCCAAATCAATGATCCGATCTACTACGGTCTGTGCCACTTCTTCAATTGTTTTAGGAAGGCTATAAAATGATGGGTTTGCGGGACAAATGATGCCACCTGCCTCCGTAACAGCTTTAAGGTTGTTGATATGTATTAAACTGAACGGTGTATCCCTTACCACGGCAATTAACTTCCTACGTTCTTTTAATATCACATCAGCAGCACGCGAGATCAGATCATTCGAAATCCCATGTGCAATCCGTCCTAAAGTCCCCATTGAGCACGGAGCAATAATCATGGTATCAAACTTTGCAGAACCAGATGCAAATGGCGCATTGAAATCCATTTTATGATAAAAAGTAAATGGATAATTGTCATAGCTTTCATCGCCGAGCTCAAAACGCCATACTTCTTTGGCATTATCAGACATAACTACACCAACCTTCTCAATCTGATCGGTAAGCTTAACCAAGTTATCTAACAAGAGTTTAGCATAGATAGAACCACTAGCACCAGTAATTGCAACGATAATTTTTTTCTTCTTAATCATATTCATACAAAGATACGATTGAAAATGGAATATGGAGGAGGGAGATTTGAGATGGGAGATGTATCAGATTAGATTGTGTTGATTTCTAAAAGAGTTGTAAGAAATAGGTAAGGTGTAGGTAAATGGTAGGTATATGGAAGGTATATGGAAGATCATGGATGATGGATAATGGAAGATGGATGATGGAGTGGTTTAATTCCTCTTACAGGAAAACTGCTTGGTCCCAAACGAACAAATAAACCAAAGAGCAAAGCTAACATACAAAAAAGGGCCTGGAACAAGTTCCAGACCCTACATCTACCTATGAAAAACATACCCCCGAAAGGGTAAGCTCAAATGTAATTAAATTTGTAAAAAAAAGAAAGTTTAAACCCTCTTTTTTTAATTATAGTTTAATTATTACACGAGATAATTTAAACAGTAGTTAAAAAGCACTCCAACTGAATTAAAAGAGATATTTTGTGCTTAAAAAATTTGAACTATGGCTATCTATTATTTCGTTTAACAAGTGTTTATTATTGTCGTTAAGTTTGGTTGCCACTAACGATCTAATCGAGAATGAACGCAAAGCATCAACCACTGATAATGTTCCTTCAGCGCTGTCCTTTCTACCTGTAAACGGAAAGACATCTGGTCCACGTTGGCATTGGCAATTTACATTTACCCTACTTACCTGATTTACCAGAGGATCTATCAATGCTGCTATTTCCTGATCATCATTACTAAAGATACTTACTTGCTGACCATGAGTTGATTCAATGAGATAGGTAATTGTTTCTTCCAGGTCATCAAATGGCACAACTGGTACAACGGGTCCAAATTGTTCTTCGGTATATAACTTCATTGTAGCATTAACCGGATAAACTATTGCAGGATATACAAATGATTCGTTGGTGGCACCTCCGTTTTCATTGATAATTTTAGCTCCCTGTGCAATTGCATTGTCGAGACACTCTTTTAAATAAGCAGGTTTATGTGGTTCGGGAAGAGGTGTCAAAGAAACGCCTTCTACCCAAGGCATACCAAATTTAAGTTTTCCAACTGCTTCAGAAAGTTGCGCCAAAAACTCATCCGCCAAACTGCGATGAACAAAAATAATCTTTAGTGCAGTACATCTTTGTCCATTAAAGGAAAGTGAGCCCAATACTGTCTCCTGAACTGCCAATTTCAAATCTGCCTTTGCAGTGATAATTGCTGCGTTCTTAGCGTCCAATCCTAAAATAGCACGTAAACGATTTACTTTAGGGTGCATTTTTTTCAACTCATTAGCTACTTTACTAGAGCCAATCAGCGTCAATACATTTATCTTTCCAGACTCCATTAAACCGGGGATAATTTTATTTCCCCTACCGTATATTGTATTTACCACACCTTTAGGGAAGCAGTTTTTAAAAGCTGCTAACAATGGATAAAACAATAATGTACCATGTTTAGGTGGTTTAAAGAGAATGGTGTTCCCCATAATTAAAGCGGGGATTAGCGTAGTGAAAGTTTCATTTAACGGATAATTAAATGGTCCCATGCAAAGCACTACTCCTAGTGGCGATCTACGGATTTGGGCTACAATACCTTGCTCCATTGTGAAACCAGAAGACTGGCGGTCGATGTCTTTTAGGGCGTCAATGGTTGCTTGTATATACTCAATGGTACGGTCGAACTCTTTGGTTGAATCACCAATTGTTTTTCCAATTTCCCACATAATGAGTTTAACAACTTCCTGTTTTTTCTCGATAATTTCACGTGTAAACTTCTCTACACATTCTATTCGCTGTGCAACGCTCATGGTAGGCCATTCGCCCCTACCATTGTTATAGGCCTTCACAGCAGCATCAAGTGCCGCATCGGCCTCTTTTTTGTCACCTAGCGGATAGGTTCCTATAATTTTACGTTTTAGTCCTTCTGCTGTTTGGATGCAGATTGGCGAAAGCACGGTATGGACATCCCCATTCCATGGTAACATTTCTCCATTGGATAAGTACTCGCGTTGGTGTACTTCTTCTGCGAGCGCAAAGGCCGCAGGAATTTCATCTTCCCTTGGAAAGAGATCAGTTAAATCTAAAGACATTATTGTTTATATAGCGTTATTTAGTATTCTTTGATGATTTCGTAACGTGGTACCAATGCTTTCATCACAACCCACCCAATCAAATAAGCTACCGCGCAAATAGAAAAAATAATAAAATAGCCAGCTTCCTTGCCCTGAAATCCCATAAATTTCATTTGTGTATCACCAGCGAATGTAAACAGCACGCCCGATCCTTTATTGATGATAAAAGATCCAACGCCACCTGCCATTCCTCCAATACCTGTAACTGTAGCAATTGCAGCTTTAGGGAACATATCACCTACTGTTGAGAAGATATTGGCAGACCAAGCTTGGTGTGCTGCTCCGGCAATACCTATGATAATTACTGGTAACCAATAACTATAGCTTCCCAATGGCTGAGCAAGTAATGCGAGTAATGGAAAGAATGCGAAGATAAGCATCGCTTTCATACGTCCATTATAAGGATTCATCTTCTTTTTGGATACAAAATAAGACGGCAACCAACCTCCAATAATTGATAATAGTGTAATTACATATAAGATAAATAAGGGAAATGCACTTGTAGTACTATCCATTTTGTAGATATCTTTTAAATAGGCCGGTGACCAGAACAAATAGAACCACCATACGCCGTCGGTCATGAACTTACCAAAAGCAAATGCCCAAGTCTGTTTATACTTTAGGCAGTCTTTAAACGATAATTTTTTAACTGGAGATGCCGCTGTTACGGTCTCTGAAACTTGATCATACAAAACAATATCTTGTTGGATATAAGCGAGTTCGGCTGCATTAACACGTTTATGTGTTTCTGGTTTACCGTAAATAAAAATCCAAAAGCCCATCCAGATAAAACCAAACGCTCCAATAATAATAAATGACATCTCCCAACCGTATGCTTTTGCAATATATGGAATGGAAACCGGTGCCAATAGTGCACCCACAGTAGCGCCAGCATTAAAGATACTTGTTGCTAAAGCGCGATCTTTTTTAGGAAAGTATTCGGCAGTTGCCTTGATTGCTGCAGGAAAATTACCTGCTTCACCTAATGCCAATACAAAACGTGCAAAAATAAATAAGGTTACACTTGTAGAAAGTACTAAAGCCGTATTGCCCACGGTTGCGATCGATTCTTTTGCACCAGCAAAACCAACAAGCCAATTACCTGTAAGGATACCTGAAGTCGCAATTCCACAAAAAGCATGAATACACGCACCAAGAGACCAAATACCTATCGCCCAAAGAAACCCTTTTTTCGTATCCATCCAGTCTACAAAACGACCTGCAACTAGCATAGAACCTGCATAGAAGAGGGAGAACAGTGCTGTAATCGTTCCATAATCACTATCGGTCCAGTGGAACTCGGGAACAAAATAATCTTTCCATGTTAGAGAAAGTACCTGACGATCCAAATAATTGATAGTCGTAGCAAAAAACAGCAGCCCACAAATGGTCCACCTGTAATTTCCGATTTTAGTTTGGTTCATAGTTGTTGGTTTATATTGGTTGTTTCTTAGTGTGTGTTTAATTTATGGTTTTACCTTGTTAATAATGTCAAAAGATTTGCTGGTAAGTTCGAACAGCTGGTTATAGTCTTTATTCACTAAAATCTCTTTACTGATCATTTTACTTCCCATCCCAACAGCACAAACGCCTGCTTTAAACCAGCCATCGATATTTTTTTCTTCAATTTCTACGCCACCAGTCGGTACAAAAAGCTGACCCTGAAAAAGTTCTTTGATAGCGCTTAAATAACCAGGGCCTAGAATATTTGCAGGGAAAAGTTTAATAATTCCTGCTTCATTCTGATGGGCCAAGTTGATCTCAGTTGGCGTCATACAACCAGGGATCCAAAGTTTTCCAGCATCATGAGTTATCTTTCCAACTTCTAAATCTACTACTGGGCAAACGATAAAATCAGCATCTGCAGCTAAAAATGCAGCTAATTCTTTTGTATTTTTTATCGTACCAATCCCAAGGAAAAGGTCTTGCATTTCTGTTTTTAACGCTTCCTTAATGAATTTGAAGTTTGCTAATGCGGCAGCTCCCCTATTGGTATATTCAAAGATCCTAACGCCAGCTTTATAGAGGGTACGAATTACATCTAGGCTTACTTCAGGATCTTCATAGTAAAAAAGTGGCAACATCCCTTGTGTAGTAATTGCCTTAATTGCTGCTTCTTTAGATTTTATCATTACTTGCTTCAGTTTTTTTAATGTCTGCAACTGTAGCTGTTGTACAGTCACTTGGTATAAATAATTTATTAAAAGCGGCAGCGGTAGCAAATTCTAATGTTTGCTGAGGCTCATGTGATTGATAAAAGCCAAAGATCAAACCTGCCATAAAACAATCGCCGCTTCCTACTTTATCCAATATATTTTCTGAAACATATTCTTTTGAAACATGGAGTTCACTATTGGTATAAAGCGCTGTATAATATTTTATCCCCTTAAGATAATCGAAACGAAAAGTATTCGCAACGATTTTACATTTTGGATATTGATCGATAATTACCTCAGACGTTTTCTTCGCTTGCTCAAGATAAGTATTTTTATCATCAAGCTCTTCTATCATTTTTGGTACAGGAATGCTTAACATTTTCTCTGCTGCCCAAATATTTCCCATTACCAGATCGGCATAAGCAACCAAAGCTGGAATAACTTCTGAGGGCTGTTTTCCATATTGCCAAAGTTTAGCTCTATAATTCAGGTCGATCGAGATTGTAATTCCTTTTGCACTTGCAGCTTTAACCGCCTCCAAACATACATCTGCAGCGGCTTGATTTAAGGCTGGACAAATTGCGCTAAAGTGGAACCAGCTTATTCCATCCAAAACTTGATCCCAATCAATACTACCAGTTTGTAACATAGCAAAGGCAGAATTTGCCCGATCATATATTACACCAGCATTTTTAAGATCCTTTCCTTTCGGCAAATAATATAGCCCTATTCTATCGCCACCACGGTAAACTTTAGTGGTATCTATATTGTTATGATCCATGTATCCCATGATTTCATCACCCAAGAAATTTTCTGGTAATGCGGTAAAATAGGCTGATGGAATTTGCCATAATGCCAATGCGGTAGCCACATTCAACTCGGCTCCTCCAATGTAAAAAGGCAGTTTATTTTCTTTCAGCCATTCGCCATCCCCATCAGGACAGATGCGAAGTAAAAGTTCTCCAAAGCTTAAAACTTTTCCCATAACTAGAAGTTGAAATAAGTCTTAGCATTGTTATAACAGATATCCTGGATTATTTTGCCCGTCCATTCCAGATCATTCGGCAATTCGCCATTTTCGATATCGGTACCGAATAAATCACATAAAATTCTTCTGAAATATTCATGGCGAGGATAGGAAAGAAAGCTTCTAGAATCAGTCAGCATTCCAACAAAACGGCTCAATAGGCCCATATTTGAAAGTGCATTTAACTGTTTGATCATGCCATCTTTCTGATCTAAAAACCACCAACCTGATCCCCACTGCACTTTGCCTGCAACTGTACCATCTTGATAATTGCCAATCATGGTTGCCATGAGCTCATTATCTGCAGGATTTAGATTATATAATATTGTTTTAGCGAGTGTATTTTTAAGATCCAATTTATTTAAAAACTTAGCTAACTGTTTGCCTTGTGGAAAGTCTCCTATTGAATCAAATCCTGTATCAGGGCCTAAGGAAGTTAATAAGCGGTCATTATTATTTCTAATGGCCCCTAAATGGTACTGTTGTACCCAACCTTTTTCATGATCCCAAAGTGCAAAGGCAAATAATAGGGCCGATTTGAACTTTAGATTTTCTTCTAGAGAAATCTTTTCTCCATTTCTGATCTTTAGGAAAATTGCTTTTATCTCTTCATCAGTGTAGTCTTCTGCATAAATTTGTTCCAAACCATGATCTGAAACAGAGGCACCATTTTCTGCAAAATAATCATGACGGGCTTTTAAAGCAGCCAAATAGGTATCATAATCAGCGATTGTGTTTCCGGTTAAATCTGCCAATTTATCGATGTAAACGTTTAAACCTGCAACATCATCGGCATTCATTGCCTTATCAGGTCTAAATGCTGGCAGAACGTTTAATTCGATACCACTATTTTTTATTTGCTGATGATATGCTAAGCTATCTAAAGGATCATCAGTAGTACATAACGTTTTAACGTTCATTTTACGCAACAAACCTTGTACACTGTATTCTTTTGTCTGCAATTTAGCATTACATTCATCATAAATTTTCTTTGCATTAGCAGAAGAAAGCGTTTCATGAATATCGAAATAACGTTGTAATTCAAGATGTGTCCAGTGATATAATGGATTTCTTAAGGTATAAGGAACGGTTTCTGCCCATTTTTCGAATTTTTCAAAATCTGAAGCACCACCAGTAATATAGTATTCATCAACACCATTTGCGCGCATAGCTCTCCATTTATAATGATCACCATACAGCCAAACCTGTGTTATATTCTCAAAGTTTTTATCTGCTGCTATTTGATCTGGCATCAGATGGTTATGGTAGTCAATTACCGGCATCTGTTTTGCAAATTCATGATACAGCGTTTGTGCCGTCTTTGTTTGCAATAAAAAGTTCTCGTCTAAAAAGTCTTTCACGTTGGTCTAATCTATTGTAAATAGGAGCTTTGCTCCTTGCTATCATTTCATATTATGGAGTAATTCTGAGCATATCTCAAATCTCCAATCTGCCCTCTCAAATCTCTCCTACACTCCACTAAATATAGAGAAACCACCATCTACGCAGATCATGGCTCCTGTTACAAATTGTGAAGCATCACTCAACAACCATACTAAAGCGCCTTTTAACTCATCAGGATCACCAAAACGTTTAAATGGAGTTTGTTTAATTACCGATTGGCCACGAGGAGTGAAACCTCCATCAGGGGTAGTTAAAAGATTACGGTTTTGTTCGGTTAAGAAAAAGCCAGGTGCTAATGCGTTCATTCGGATTTTATCTCCGTAACGATTAGCCAATTCTACGGCAAACCATTGCGTATAACAATCTACTGCGGCCTTACCCATGTTATATCCCAATACTTTGGTTACTGCCTTTTTAGAATTCATAGAAGAAATATTTACGATACTTCCTCTACCTGTTTCGGCAATAGCTTCACCAAAGATTTGGGTTGGGATCAGTGTTCCCCATAAATTTAGATCAAGCACTTTTTTCATGCCATCCATTTTCATTTTGAAAACACTTTCTTCTGGTTGTAAAACACCATCAGGCATATTACCACCTGCAGCATTTACCAAACCATCTATTTTACCAAAAGCAGCAATGATTTTTGTCCTTGCGGCAATCAATTGCTCCTCATCCATTGCATCGGCAATTAAAGCGATTGCTTTGCCACCATTTTTGTTAATTGCATCAGCTCTTTCATTAGCGATGTCTGCATTTCTTCCCAGAATACCAACAGCTCCACCAGCTTCAACAATTGCATTTACAAATGAATTGCCTAAAATTCCGGTACCACCGGTTACTACGATTACTTTATCTTTTAAAGAAAATGATTGTTCCATTATTATTTAAGTTCTTTTACTCCAAATGTGTCCATATCAGCATAATCCAAGTTTTCACCGGCCATGCCCCAAATAAAACTATAATTTTTTGTTCCGCTACCTGCGTGAATGCTCCAAGTTGGAGATAAAACCGCTTCGTGGTTAGCTACGATGATATGACGTGTTTCTTGTGGTTCGCCCATGTAGTGGAATACGCGTTGTTCGTCATCTACATCAAAATAGAAATAAACTTCCATTCTGCGGTCATGTGTATGTGGTGGAATGGTATTCCAAACACTTCCAACAGATAGAATGGTTAAGCCCATTACCAACTGACAACTTTGGATGCCATCTTTATGGATGTAACGGATAATTTTACGTTCATTGGCAGTTTCTACACTTCCCAATTGTGCTGAAAAGGCATCTGCATTTTGCAAATAAGTAGTTGGGTAGGTAGCATGAGCTGGCGCTGATAAGATATAGAATACTGCAGGTTCATCGGCATTTTTGCTACTAAACTTGATGTCTTTTACACCTTTGCCCATGTACAAGCAATCCAGTTTTGCCAGATCGTATGTTGTTCCATCAGCTTCAATTGTTCCGGTTCCTCCTACATTGATTACGCCCATTTCTCTTCTTTCTAAGAAATAATCGGCACGAAGAATATCATAATTGCCAACAGGTACTACTGCTGTTGTAGGCGTAATTAAACCGGTAACCATTCTGTCGTAATGTGAATAGACGAAGTTGGCTTTATCTTTTTCTTTTAAGCCATCAAGTAAAAAACGGTCTCTGATTTTGTCCGTTTGGTAAGTTTTAAAATCTTCTGAGTGTACTGCTTGTATAATTTTCATTTCTATAATCTTTTATTGAGCATTCAATTTCTCAAAGCTAATATTTTTTTAGGAAGCTGAAAGCTTAAAGCTAAAAGACCAAAGCTTAAAGCAAGACAACCTACTATCTTTCAAGAGCTGAAAGCTTAAAGCTATGCTAATCCATCTTCTAGGTGCTTTAAGCCTTAAGCTTTAGTCTTTGAGCTTACAAAGAAACCCCTCTTTTCCAAGGAATAAAATCATCCTGGTTAAGGAGTACAGATTTTGGTATCACTTCTCCACTTGCTGCTTTGATACAATATTCCAAGATATCTTCACCCATTTCTTCTATTGTCTTTTCACCTTCAATGACTGCACCTGTATTGATATCAATAATATCGCCCATACGTTTGGTTAATGCATTGTTGGTGGCTACTTTAATCACAGGACAAACTGGGTTACCTGTTGGTGTACCTAATCCGGTTGTAAACAAGATCAATGTAGCACCACTAGCTGCCTTTCCTGTTGTTGCTTCTACATCATTCCCAGGCGTACAAACAAGGTTTAATCCGCTTTTTGTAGCAGGTTCTGTATAATCTAATACATCTTCAACGGGTGATGTACCACCTTTTTTGGCAGCTCCATTACTTTTGATCGCATCCGTAATCAAACCATCTTTGATGTTACCAGGAGATGGATTCATATGGAAACCAGATCCAGCATTTTCTGCAGCCTGGCTATATGCGCCCATTAAACTGATAAATTTCTTCGCAGCTGCCTCATCCTTGGTACGGTCAATTAAGTTCTGCTCAGCACCGCATAACTCAGGAAATTCGGCCAATAACACGGTAGCTCCTAGGCCCACCAATAAATCAGAGGTATAACCTACGGCAGGATTAGCAGAAATACCACTAAAACCATCACTACCACCACATTTAACCCCAATATTCAACTTACTTAGTGGAGCTGGAGATCTTTCAATTTTATTGGCTTCAACCAATCCCTCAAAAGTCTTTTTAATCGCAAGTGCAATCATATTTTCTTCGCTTTGCGATTGCTGTTGTTCGAAGATAAATAATGGTTTATCAAAATTTGGGTTTCTATCTTTCAGATCTCTTGTAAAATCTTGTACCTGCAAATTCTGACAGCCTAAGCTCAGCACGGTAATACCTGCAACATTTGGATGATCAGCATAAGCAGCTAATAATTTACTCAATACTGCAGCATCCTGTCTAATTCCTCCACATCCACCTTGATGGTTTAAAAATTTAATGCCATCAATATTTTTAAATGGACGTTCATTCCTAATTCCCGAAAAAGATCCCGGAGCATCTAATGTAGAGATATCAACCCCATTTTTAAATGCTTCTACCAATTCATGTGTATAGGCTTTATATTTTGCAGTTACGGCATAGCCCAATTCGTTGTGCAATGCCTCACGGATGACATCGAGGTTACGATTTTCACAGAATACAGTTGGAATAAACAACCAATAATTAGCAGTTCCTACTTTTCCATCAGCTCTGTGATAGCCGTTAAAGGTACGCCCTGCAAATTTAGATACATCTGGTGCTTCCCAGCTATAATGATATGGTCTATATTCATATGGAGCTGCTGCATGTTTTAGGTTATCAGTTGTCATTAAAGATCCCGCCTTTAACGGATACTGTACTTTCCCTACCAGCGTTCCATACATTAAAACCTCATCTCCCGTGTTCATATCGGTCGTATAAAATTTATGCTTGGCATTGATATCTTCAGCCAATACATAAGATCTGCCCTGATAAGTAACGGTCTCACCCGCGTTCAAATCTGTAAGTGCAACCAACACATTATCTTGTGGATGTACTTTTAAAACCTGTTGTTTCATCTCTTTATTTCATTTTTCTCCAACATTGTGTAGAAGCTTGCCATGGTTAACATCATGGACGGTTTATATTTTTTATAAGTAGACCTAAATTATATGGATCTAACTGCTGTTAATTCGGCCAAGGCAGAACTGATCCCATCTTTTTCAATGGCATTGTACTTTTCTTTTACTGCTTGTGTAAATCCTTTAAGTAAATTTAAGTCTGTTTTCCAGAAATCTACGTCATCAAGTACAGTTTTTACATAACTTTCACCTTCCAGGGATTTATCATAGAAATAACTTGCACTATCATCTGTAATAAGGTAGTCAAGATCCTGGTAAGTACCATAGTATTTGCCTTCTTCTTGGCGGTTTACTTTCATAAACGCAAGGTAGGCAGCAAAGCCAAAAGCAATATGCTCTGGAATGGTATTGAATAGTTTATAGTGGTTTAAAAGCAATGGCAGAATACGAATCTTCATTTTCATGGTATATTGAAACGTAATGTTAAGCCATAAATGCGCTATTGAAGGATTTGCAAAGCGGTCTTTTACTGTGTTCGCAAATGCTGTTGTTTTTGCATTATCAACTTCATAAGGAATTGCAGGTCCGATTTCACTTGCCATCAAAGCATCTATATAAACTTTGATCTGCTCATTTTTCATAGCACTTTTAACGGTATCTATACCAGATAAAAAGGCAATCCCTGAAGTCAATGTATGCGTTCCGTTTAAAAGCCTAACTTTTAACTCCCTATAAATCTCAATGTCTTCGGCGATAACTACACCTTGATCTACTTTGGCAAATGATAATACTTCAGCTACTTTCTCATCACCTTCAATAGCCCACAAACGATAAGGCTCGCTCATTGATAACAGATGGTCGGTATAGCCAAGTTCACTTTCAATTTCAGCAAGTACAGTTGCCTCTGGTTTTCCAGGTACAATCCTATCTACCAATGAATTACAAAATCTATTATTAGCTTGCAACCATTCCATAAATTCTTCCCCAAGTTGGTTGAAGTTAGCCAGCTCTATTACTATAGCCTCCAGTTTTTTACCATTATCAGGAATGAGTTCTGTTGCCACAATAACTAAGCCTCTATTTTTATCACCGTTAAAGGCTTTATATCTGTGGTATAGAACGGCTAATACTTTAGCTGGAAAGGAAACAGGTGGATTTTGATTGATACTTTCATTTACCAATTGTATACCTACCTCGGTAGTATTGGAAACCATGATTTCAAGGTGCTCAGATTCTGCAATGGTCAAAATCTCTCCCCAATTATCATTGGCTGCGATTACCCTACTGATTGCAGATGAAATGATGTTTTCTGAAACAGGAGCCCCATTTTCAATTCCACGAATACAAAGGGTATATAGTGAGTTCTGCTGGTCAAATTCCGTGGTGTTACCACTGGTAGATTTTACGATGGCCACTCGTCCATTAAAAACGCCTTGGCGATTTGCTTTATCTATAAAATAATCAGGAAGGCCGCGAAGTAAAACACCGGTTCCAAATTGTAATACCTTTTCGGGAAGTTCAAAGTTATCTGCATTAGGCACAATTACATTCCCTTTAGAAATAAGGCTTAGATTTTCTTGAGATAAGATCATTTTCTAATTATATACTGCTTTTCAATCATTTTTACTGAGTAAAGGTTATTGTCTCTCAGCTTTGGTTAGAGCAATTATACCCTTTTTCGGCTACTAAAAGCAGTAAATAGGGCGCAAATATTTGCGCAATCGTTCCCAAGAATTGGCGTTGATAAGTGAACTAAATTATTAGAAAGGTTGGGAGGTTGGAGGGTTAAATGAAATTAATCCAGATCGTTTCCATATCGATTATCTCGTTGCTCATCCGCGTTGCAAACCTACCGTGTACCCACAAGTCAATAATAGTTTCTCAAGTTTGTTTTTGCGAGGAAGACCTGTCCCGATTATTTCCTATCAGGTGGACAGATTTCGCTCAGGTTCGTTTCCGC
>Ga0247810_10000361_pt1 | contig 56892 bp, 53 predicted proteins | sample UWRJL119311C1_FD_179918 | JGI IMG/M metagenome (GOLD analysis project Ga0247810, IMG submission 179918) | Plant litter microbial communities from Arlington Agricultural Research Station in Wisconsin, United States - UWRJ-L119-311C-1 | ecosystem: Environmental > Terrestrial > Plant litter >...
CTGCTAATAAGATATTAGAAAGTGGAACAACGCTAGACGAACTATTTGAAATATTGGTGCACGAATCTTGGGGACAGGATGATAGTTATGGATATGTAAATAATGAAAGAAATGATAGGTTGGTTTCGATTGAAGTAACAAAAGAACGCAATAAGACCACAATAGGTCATGTGTATGAGCATTCGGAACCAAAAATTAACCTCGATAACGACCTTAATAGAAATATCTTTAAAAATCATGATCTGTTGGCCTTTCTTAAAGAAAGTTTGCAAGAAAACTAATGGTTTTACTTTTCTGCAATATTTCAAGTGGACAGTGTTCCATCTTTCTCCATTATATAGTAGCCCAATAACTTCAATTTTATATCTTATCAATGCCGTTTCATTTATTTGATTGATATCAGAACCAATCATTAAGGAGTTTATCACCACTATGCTGGGATTGATCTGAAAAATCACACAGTTTATTTATGACGATTGCAACCTGAAGCTTACAGAGATTTTAGTCCATTTTAAACCATATCAATTTATCTGTAAATGATTAATATGTTATAGAAATCGTTGGATGACCTCAACAGCTGTTATTGAGCCTTTATAGAATCAAGGCAGAATCTGTGGTAAAAACCTTTAAGCCCTAGCTTAGTGAATTAGTAGTTAAAAAAAGAAATTTTAAGGAATCAATTCTATGGGATTGTTTTCAGAAAGCTTTAGGTTACGCTTAAGGGCTTCTATTCTTTTATAGCGGTCTTCATCGAGTTCAATCCCGGTATATAAGGACATTCCATAACGTCCGCTTTCATAGATCGTCTTGCATTCATTTTTGCTTACTAGTTTGACATTGTCATGTACTATATCTGGATAGCTAACTTTTTCTGTTTTGAATTTGTAGAGCTCATACTTATAAGAGGCTGTTGCATCTTCAATCTGGACAATTAATCCGGGCAGACCCTGAAATTTATACGGTCCGACAGGGTAGGGATGATCAAGGGAAAACCAAGCGGTCCATTTTCTTCCAAACGCGGTAACTTCGGCCTTTTTACAATTGAAGTTCTTGATCTTTTTAAGCTCATCAATTATCTTCCACTGAAGGTTAAGCTTTTCTTTGTAACTGGGATCAGTTGCAGGCATAACGGCTGCAAAAGTAGTAAGGGTAGCCTCTTGCTGATCTAGGTTAATTTGGACCAGCTCTTCGTTATTACTCGGATACTCCATGTTAACAGCAACTTTCTCTAGCTGTTTCATGCTCTGGTAATCGGGCGTTCTTTTAATGCTGTCGAGCAAAAATCTGGTTACAGATCTAAATGCCGACTGGTGGTCATTAAACAGTAGGATGAAGTTTTCGGCCAAGTAATTTTTTTGAAGGCTATCTGGTTTATAGGATTTTTTATATTGTGCAGAGAAGTTATAAGTGAGCATTTCTTTTTGCTGTGATTTTGCAAAGTGGGAGATACAGAAAAACAGGAGAATGATTAAAAGGAATGGTTTTATTTTCATATTAAGCTAATGTATCAGTTTTAGTTTTCAATGGGAGTTAAAATATGTTAAATAGATTTCAGTAATGAGGCCGCATGAGACCCACATAAGATAGTTCATGGTTGATAGTTCATAGTTCATAGTTTGGATGGTTAAAAGACGTTCATGGGCTTGTCAAACTCCTTCATTCTTAATTTGTTCATTAGCTCAATGGTTAATTTGTTTGCTTGTCGCTAAGCATCATGCCCAATGAACAATTGAACAAATGAGCCAATCGATGAAGCAATGAACTATTCCCAAAGGGATGGCTTTGCCCAATGTCGTTAAGTTAAGCTTTTTTAAGTTTCGTGAAAAGCAAAACGTAATGAGTGGAGGAGGGTTCTACTTGATAGATCCTTCCTTCGTCTGGACAAGTCTACGTCTGGATGATAAATACAAGTCTTCTTCCCCAAGCTGGATCTTTATACTGACAAAATTATATTCCGTCAGGCAATATCCAAATACCTCTCTACAAACTTACGATGGCAAGCCTTCGTCTGGAGGACAAAATTGAGTTCTGGACAAAGTGTTCAGACAAGGCGTATAGTCGGGCGAAACTTTCTTAAATAATGATTTCGCCCTTTGGCACAACCAGAACTAACTATTCACCAATTTTCTCCTTCATAGTTCAAATTGAGAGATATTCTCTATTTTTGCAGGTATGAATTTTATAGTCGCTGGCGCAATTGAGGCCGTTAAAGAATTATATCAGCAAGAAATAGCCGAAAGTGTAATCAACATACAGGAAACCCGTAAAGAATTTGAGGGGCAATTAACCATTGTTGTATTCCCGATTGTTCGTTTTTCCAAGCAATCTCCGGAGGAAACCGCCAATGCCATCGGCGAATATTTGGTTAAACATGTGGAGCAGATCAGTGCTTTTAATGTGGTTAAAGGGTTTTTAAATCTAAGCATAGCTGATCGTTATTGGATAGCGCTTTTCAATAATGAGCTGTTAAGTGATGACTTTGGAAAAGTAAAGCCAAACGGTAAAAAGGTAATGGTTGAATATTCTTCTCCAAATACCAATAAGCCATTACACCTTGGCCATGTTAGGAACAACCTTTTGGGCTATGCAGTTGCTGAATTGCTTAAAGCAGATGGTTATGAAGTGTTTAAGGTAAACTTGGTTAACGATAGGGGAATACACATCTGTAAATCGATGTTGGCCTGGGAGAAATGGGGCAATGGAGAAACACCTGAAAGTTCGGCCATGAAGGGCGATCACCTGGTTGGTAAGTATTATGTGATCTTTGATAAGGAATATAAAAAGCAGATCGAAGCTTTAATTGCTGAAGGTAAAACTGAAGATGAAGCCAAAAAGAACGCTCCTTTGATTAAGGAAGCACAGCAGATGTTATTGGCATGGGAAGCTGGCGATGACGCCGTAATTTCTCTCTGGAAAAAGATGAACGGTTGGGTGTATGATGGTTTTGCCATTAGCTATAAAAACCTGGGTGTTGATTTTGATAAATATTATTATGAAAGCAATACCTACCTACTAGGAAAAGATACCGTTGACGAAGGTTTGGAGAAAGGCGTTTTCTTTAAAAAAGAGGATGGTTCGGTATGGATCGATTTAACCGATGAAGGATTAGATCAGAAACTGGTTTTACGTGCTGATGGTACTTCGGTTTATATTACACAGGATCTGGGTACGGCACAAATGAAATATGATGATTTTAAGATGGACCAATCTATTTATGTGGTTGGTAACGAACAAGATTATCATTTTAAAGTGCTCTTTTTAATTTTAGAGAAACTGGGTAAAAGTTGGGCAAAAGGTTTGTACCATCTTTCTTATGGGATGGTAGATTTGCCTAGTGGGAAAATGAAAAGTAGGGAAGGAACGGTAGTTGATGCTGATGATCTGGTAGCTGAGATGATTTCAACTGCCAAACAAAAAACAGAGGCGCTGGGCAAGATCAACGACTTTACAGATGAAGAAAAAGATGAACTATATTACAATATTGGTTTAGGCGCGCTAAAATATTTCTTATTGAAGGTAGAGCCTAAGAAACGTTTGTTATTTGATCCGTCTGAGTCGATAGATTTTCAGGGAAATACAGGTCCGTTTATTCAATATACCCATGCAAGGATCAAATCTTTACTTGCAAAGGCTGATTTCAAATCGGATGTTAAACATTCGGAAATTGAAGCTTTAGAACCAACAGAGTTGGATATGATTATGTTGTTGAGCAAATATCCTGTAGAAGTTGCTGCGGCTGCGAAGGCTTACAGTCCGGCGTTTTTGGCCAATTATCTGTATGAAGTAGCGAAGTTGTTCAATAAGTTTTACCACGAAGTACCTCCAATTATAAAAGAGGAAAACGAAACCTTAAAACAGCACCGTTTAAATATCAGTAAGGTAACTGCAGATGTATTGAAGGCGGGAATGAAGATATTGGGGATTAATGTGCCGGAAAGGATGTAGGAGGTTAGTTACGAGTTATGGGTTATCAGTTATGGGGCTGGGCGCATAGCAAATAGCCATACTAGCCACAGATGCACAGATTGATGATGTTTATAATATTGTAAGGCATACAGATCTGTGCATCTGTGGCTAAAAGCCAGATGGTTATCATAGATAGATTTCTCCTAACGTCGAAATGATAAAAAAGTAGATCAGCCCAAAAATTTGCCGTAAAAAACTAAACTTATGTTGAAAAAGTTATTTCTTGTCTTCTCGTTAATCATCACTGCTCAATTTGCGAATGCCTGCAGTTGTATGCCACATAGGCCTTTAAGCATTAAAGATTTCAATGAAACCTCAACAATTTTTATTGGTAAGGTTAAGAATGTAACAGCTGTGAAACAACCAGATGGTTACGATCAGAATGAAATCACATTTGAACTGCAGACCATTTTTAAGGGATTACCTGCACAGAAAGAAGTTAAGATTTATACAAATTCAAGCAGTGCCGCTTGCGGTTTATACGTACAGAAGGGGCAGAACTGGCTTTTATATGCTCATGTTTTTAAAGGCGTGTTATCCACCAATATGTGTAGCAGGAGCAGTAATCTGGCATTTACCAAAACAGGTGAGCTGGAACTATTGAAGTCTTTTATTAATCGGCCAAAGCAAAAGATCTGGATGGTGAATGGGATTAAAAGGGGTGAAGGGTTGCTATTGAATAATCTGCCAACAGGCAAATGGCGCTACTATAATGCCGATGGCTCATTGGACGAAGAAGGTAACTATACTAAAGGCGAACTGGATGGGAGGTGGACTAAATATGTTGATGTCTCGATTTTGGATAATCGTTTGAAGAACAATAATCGTATGTTGAAGGGTACAAAGCTTAAGAAAGAAGACTTTCAAAATAGGATTGAAAGTGTTTCCAATTATAAGATGGGGAAAAACCATGGTGCGTTTATCGATTATGATGTATTGAGTTCAAAGATGACACGTTTTATTACTTATGTTGATGATCAGCAGGAAGGATTGTGCATCAACTATTACCCTTCTGGTCTCATTGAGACTCAAGAGAATTTCAAGAATGGTGAATTAGATGGTGTTTCCAGGGCTTATTATCCCAATGGTCAATTAATGTATGAGGGCAATTATTTGAATGGTGTTAGTGGACCTTTCAAAGCTTATGATGAACAGGGTAAATTTATTGGAACTTCGGTTAGGCCTCCCTATTATGATACAGAAAACAAAAAACTGGAACTTTTCAAGGATTAACAACGGATGGTTCAAGAACTAATTTTACTGTGTTTAGCTGCATTTGCTGCGGGTTTTATTGATGCCATTGTGGGTGGTGGCGGTTTGCTACAAACACCTGCAACATTTCTGATCTTGCCACATTATCCGGCTGCAACTTTATTCGGCACCGTTAAAATTCCGTCCTTACTGGGAACCAGTGTTGCTGCCTATAAGTATTCGAAGGAGGTAAAGTTTAATACAAAAGTATTGATCTCATGTGTTATCACTGCATTTTTAGCTTCTTTATCGGGAGCCTATGCGGTAAGCATGCTGAGGAATGATCTGATTAAGCCCATTATATTGGTGGTATTGATCGCAGTTGCTATTTACACTTACTTTAATAAAAATTTCGGTATTCAGCAGCACCGAACACATAGCATTAAAAAGCAGGTTTGGCTAGCGGGGCTCTTCGGACTGATTATTGGTTTTTATGATGGATTGATCGGTCCGGGAACAGGTTCTTTTTTGATCCTGGTATTTATTGCAGTGTTGGGCTTTGATTTTGTAGGTGCTAGTGCCCATGCTAAAATTGTAAACATGGCAACAAACTTGGCAGCGCTGCTCTATTTCACCTCAACTGGGCACGTTCTGTTCCAATATGCCATACCAATGGCGATATTTAACGTGATTGGCTCTTTTTTTGGTGCCAAACTGGCCTTACTTAAAGGTAATAAGTTTGTGCGGATCTTTTTCCTGATTGTAATTTTTGGAACTATTTTGAGGTTTGCTTGGGAGGTGGTTTTATGAGCTTAAAGCTTAAAGACTAAAGCTTAAAGCTGCTGGTCTGGATGCTTAGGCAATGCTTGTTAGGGATTTTGGCTATTTTTGGCTAGTGGGCCATGGCTGATAGCTGATTGCTTGGATGCATAGGCAATGCAGGTTAAACACCCAGGCTATTGTCTATTGACCATTGACTATCAGCCATTACTTATCAACCGCCTCACTTCTTATCAAGAATTCCGCTCTTGGTATCAACAGCTTTCTTTTTCCTGAAGCCAGGAAACTGCATAGGGCTTTTCTCTGGTCTTTCATCGCCCAATAGCACTCCCCATTGTTTAAACTGTTCGGTACGATCGAAAATGATTTTCAACACTGCAATAATAGGAAGGGAGAGGAACATACCCGAGACCCCTGCAATGGTGCCGCCGAGCAACACCCCGAGAATGGAGAAGAGTGCATTGATCTTAACTTTTGAGCCTACAATACGTGGCATTAGGATATTATTATCCAAAAACTGAACGCCTGCAATTACGGCAAGAACGGTAATTACCGGCCAAAGTTCGGTTGATGAGGTTAAGGTAATTAGTACGCCTATAATGTTACCAATTAATGCACCTACGTAAGGGATAAGATTAAGCAAGGCGAAAATAGCACCAATTAAAAGGGCATGTTTAATGCCAATAAGCCATAAGATACCACCAAGTAAGATTGTCATATAAGAGATCTGGATCAATAGGCCGACCAGATAACTTTTAATGATAGATTCTGTTTGGTAAACCACCTCCTTTACTTTTGGATGGTCGTCTGTTTTGAACCACATGAAGGTAAAGCGCAATAGGATATCTTTATAAAATAAAATCAGATAAATGTAGATGGGCAAAAGGCCCACAAATACAAAAACACCGCTTAAAGTTACTGCAGCTCCACTTGCTGCCCGGCCTCCCATGGCAAGGAGATCGTCGCTTTTATCGTTGATAAACTGGGTCTGTTTGTTGGTGTCGACCCCTGTAAAGCTGCTGATCCACTCTTTTAGCGATTGCAGGTGTTTACCTACGTTTTGTTTGATCTGTGGAAAATCATCAACCAAGATACCGATCTGTGCAGAAAAGAACCAGATGATCCCAGCTATAAAAATGAGTACAAATAAAATAGGCAAAATAATGGCAATGGATTCCCAAACCTTATGTTTTCTTAAAAAGCGATAAATAGGTAATAACATAATGCTGATGAAAAATGCCATGACAACCGGCATGATGATATCTCTGCCAATTACAAAGATGGCTACAACAAGGCAAATGCCCAATAATTCGATAGATCGCTTAACGGTGAGTGGAAGTTCCTTCATGCTTTTTGTTTGGGAGATAACACTAAGTTAGGGAAATTGTTTGGGAATGGTGGGTTGGAAGGTTGGAGGATGGAGGGTTGAAGAGTTGGAAGGTTGAAGGGTTGGAAGGTTGAAGGGTTGGAAGGTTGGAAGGTTGGAGGATGGAGGGTTGAAGAGTTGGAAGGTTGAAGGGTTGGAAGGTTGAAGGGTTGGAAGGTTGGAAGGTTTGGAAGGTTGGGAGGTTGGAGGGTTGAAGAGTTATAAGGTTATGAATGATATGAGATTGCTAATTGTGACATATGACATTTTGGTGTCATATAAGTGGGGAGTTTCAAACTAAAAGTTTTTAATTGAAACATAAGCCATGGATTTGGGTTATGGGTGCTCACCATGCCAAATGTGATTATACTTTAATTTGAACAATAGGAAGTATAAGCTCGGAGCTTAAATAATGAAAAAAATACTATCGGTATCACTCTTGATACTAACTGCTACATCCTGCAAAGTCAACAATTATCAGGAATGGAAAAAACCGACTAAACATCATGTAGATGGTGTAATAGATACTACTTGGACTGGGAAGGTTGGACCTTTTAAACTGCACTGGATAAAAGTGAACGATTCAAATATCTATGTACAAGATACGACCTTGGAAAAGGGAATGCGTTATGAAAGTTATTTGAAGAGGATAGTTAGGTAAGGGGGAGGTCGGAAGGTTGGAGGGTTTGAAGGTTGGAGGGTTGGAAGGCTGAAATGTTGGAGGGTTATGGCTTATGAGTTGGGTTACGCAATCTGGCTATTGACTATTGACCAATTAACTGTCGGCAATAAATTATGGATTGCATTTGCATGGGACGCATTCCAGATAAAATTCACTGATCGTGCAGCATTTCCTTTTTTACCTTGTCTTGTAGTGATAAACATTATGATTATTATGAAAAACACCAAGTTAAAGAAGTTATTATTTCTTTCCCTGTTTTTATTAAGTGATTCCCTGGCTTTCGGACAGCATAAAACCGACATATTACCACTATCGTCGTTTTTCCCAAAGCAGGTAAAAGTATTATTCGTTGGATCCTTTCATTTTCACTATCCGGGATTAGATACGCATGTTAGTGCCGATAGTAACAAAGTGGATGTGCTTTCCGAATCCAGAAAAAAAGAGGTTACCGAACTGGTCAACTATATCAAGAGATTCAGACCCACAAAAATCGCCATTGAGGCTTCTCCGAAATGGGGGTCGACAGAAAAGCTAAGGGCTTACAAAAAGGGTGCATACAGAATGGAACGAGATGAAAGATATCAGCTCGGGCTGCGGATTGCAAATGAACTCAACTTAGATACGATCTATGCAATTGACGATGATCCATTGGTATCAGACCCAGGGAAGTTAGACCCGGTTTACATTAAAAACCTATTCAAGGATTACGACTATAAAAGTGACGACCCTTATAGTAAGATATACGAAAAATGGTACGCCTACGACGACAAATTGCGGTTAAGACTAAATTTGCTCGATTATTTTAAACATACCAATTCGAGAACCTACCACCAGGCCGGACACGGAGCCTATCTAGTAGGAGATTTCAAGTTAGACCATAAAAGAGGTGCCGATGCGCTTGCAATGAACTGGTACAGTAGAAATTTGCGGATATTCAGAAACCTCCAAGAAATAACCGAAAGTCCTAAAGATAGGATTTTGGTCATATTTGGAAATGGACATGGCTCCATTCTCAGGCAACTACTGGAAAGCTCACCAGAATATGATTGGATAGAGTTTGACAAACTAAAATAAGTTGGACAAACTACTTACAAAAACAGTCAAAAAGGATGAAAAATCGAAATTCTGCTTCAGTGGATGGGAGTTATGCTAAAAGTACAAAACACTACTACCTTTATTTCGTTTATATGAAATAGCCATCTATAAACAAACAAAAGCAATATGCCCGTCCACCGCAAAAAAACATCAAGCTTAATCATATTGACAATTATTGCTGCATTGCTGATATCAGCTTGCGGTAACCATTCCAATAATAATGAGGTACAAACACCTGCAAAGGACACTTCGGCTCCCTGCCTTCCTTGTATCAAAGACGTTTTAGGCATTCCCAATTTATACCACACCGTAAGTCTGGATGGTACCAAACTAGATATTGACCTGCCTTATAATTATGAGCTGGAAAGCAAAGGCGGTATCTACGAATTTAGGTGGCAGTTATGCGACCTAAATATCGACAGTAATGATCCAGGTTATTACTATGCGGGGTTCAAAGACATGTTACCGTATAAGCATTTCCAGGGCTTTGATGGGCGATTGCATATTGTAAAATCAAAAGACCCGAATGCTGTTACTACAGAGAAGTTCAAGTCAATGCATAAGGATGGCGACGTCAAAATACTCTATTCAGACAGTAGCAGCGTTATCTACATTCAGAATGATATGTATTATACGCTATACTTTCAATATCTGGAAGCGCAACATGCCTTCGCCATCTACCTGAACGAAGAAAAGACCGTTACCTATGAAGCATCACCAAGACAACTGACGGATCTTGCAGCCGTAAAACTACGGATGGCTAAAAACTTATTTGTGCCCCACAAAAATCCGGAAGTATTTGATTGGGCGGCGTATAAAAAAACACTTTCGCTACTGGAATTTGGTCTTTTTGATAGTATCAGTGACCAACTATACCGGAATATTAATTTTCCGGACAAAGAAGAAATGTTCTCTACAACCCTTGAAGGGAACTACCAATTGGTTAGTATGATCAAGAGCCCTGCAACACTAAGCTCTTTACGCAGCGGCTTAGCTAAAATCCCCCAAAACAGTTTTGTAACGACAAAGGCTACTTTTGATCAGGAGGCTGTTTCATCTATAGCCTTTCTACGTGGGGATGACGATAAGATCCGGGTGGCCTATAAAGACAGCCAGGCTTATATATTGGAATTCAAAGGTTACAATGGTTATATAAGTTACTTTGTCTGTTGTTTCACGTCTATACAGGAAAAACCGGTGCTGTTACTCACAGGAAACTATGCCAATACCCAGGAATTACCCAATCTTGCAGCAGCTCGCTTATACCTAAATTTCTTTAAGGAAGGTATCCGTAAGTAAGCGCTTATAAGTTTGGAAAGAGCGTAGGAAAACGGCATCCGCATTTGAAATGCGGATGCCCAGCTAGGAATCGAACTAGCAATCAAATTGCTCATTATCCCAAGTTATTATTCCATTTATAACAGGCTAATAGCTGCTACCCATTAATGGTATTAATGCGATATAATTTCGTTAATTTTGCAGTTCATTTTTTCCTTGTTTAATGTATACTACTGATACCATTATCGCTTTATCGACCCCGCCAGGAAGTGGCGCAATTGGTGTAATCCGCTTATCGGGACCCAATGCTATTACCTTAACCAATGAAGTTTTTGCCGGAAAAGACCTAACTAAACAAGCTACGCATACGCTCCATTTCGGGCTGATTAAAGACGGTAATATCATTATAGACGAAGTTGTAGCAGGTTTATATGTTGCACCAAAATCATATACCAAAGAAAATGTCGTGGAAATTAGTTGCCACGGATCCAATTATATCATTCAGCAGATCATTAACCTGCTCATCAAAAAAGGAGCCAGAGCTGCTAAACCAGGTGAATTTACCTTGCGTGCCTTCTTAAATGGGGCATTTGATTTGAGTCAGGCAGAAGCAGTTGCCGATTTAATCGCATCAGATAGCAAAGCATCACACGATATGGCGATCCAGCAAATGCGTGGCGGTTTTAGCAACGAGTTAAAAGATTTAAGGGAACAGCTGATCCACTTTGCTTCCATGATTGAACTAGAGCTCGATTTTGCTGAAGAGGATGTAGAGTTTGCCAATCGTGAACAACTGAGGAATCTAATCTCCCGTCTACTATCTCATATCTCCATACTCATCTCTTCTTTCGAACTCGGGAACGTGCTTAAAAACGGTGTTCCAATTGTAATCGCAGGCAAGCCAAACGTAGGGAAATCTACCTTGCTCAATGCCCTGCTCAACGAAGAAAGAGCCATCGTATCTGATATCGCCGGTACCACACGAGACACCATTGAAGATGAACTCAACATCAACGGCATCATTTTCCGTTTCATCGATACCGCTGGTATTCGCGAAACCGCTGACATCATTGAAGCCAAAGGGGTAGAGCGTACGCTAGAGCGCATGAAACAGGCTAAGCTAATTGTTTATATGATCGACGCACTGCAGACGCCACAAGAGCTCGCAGAACAGATCAAGGATCTAAAAACATTAGAAATCCCTTTCCTAGCGCTTGTCAACAAAGCAGACCTCTTTACGCCAGAACGGAAAGCCGAATTTGCAGCACATGAAGTATTGTTCCTCTCAGCCAAAGATGGCATAGGTGTAGAAGAACTAAAAACTAAGCTGCTTGAAAAAGTAAACCTGCATTCGATTAATACCGCCGAAACGCTGGTAACCAATATTCGCCATGTAGAAGCGCTTAAAAATACTGAAAATGCGTTGGCCAATGTGCTTGGTAATATTGATAATCCAGTGACCTCTGATTTTTTGGCAATAGATATTAAACAAGCGCTTTATTATTTGGGAGAGATTACCGGGACGGTTACGACGGATGATTTGTTGGAGAATATATTTAGCAAGTTTTGTATAGGGAAGTAGGTATGCAGAATAACCCATTTTAGCGGTTTGGCCCATTTGGTGGAAAAGCTCCCAGTTGCCTTCTGATACAACTTTGATCTGTCCATCATAGATCTTTAGGGCGGTCTGGTCATCGATCGCGTAGGATGGAATGGCAAGTGTGGTTGCCAGTTTTTTAATATTTTCTAGCGAGTTGTTTGGGAACCATTGGTGGTCCAGGTGGGGATGGATTGCAACATCCACGAAGTTCAATGATTTAATGATGTCCGCTGGCAGGGTATGGTTACCATAGGTTGTTCCGTAGCTCCCCATGATCATACTTCCTGCGCTCAGTCCCACATAAACGATTTTTTCTAGTAGCGATGGCAAGAGTTCAGCGAGCCCTGATTTTTCCATCCAGTAGCAGAGGTACTGGCAATCGCCTCCACCAACCAGTAGTACATCTGTGTTTTCTATACTGGAAAGCCATAGGTCTTTTTTAATGCTGGGCAGCGCTGTGAGCTCAAGAAGCCCTAATGACTTCCACCCTAGCTGACAGAACGGGTCACCCAGTTTGCCATTGATCACATCAGCCGAGAGGTTAGCGCCGTTTTTTATGGAATAGATGGCGGTTGGAACATAAAGGACGCTGGCCTGTTCGATGGGCTTGTCCAAGAGTTCGATCAGCGCTTTATGGATGCTTTGGTTACTGATCCCGGCGGAAGTAAGCAGTAATTTCATATTTGCCTTTTAGAACAGTTTTTCCTGCGGTGGAATTACCTTGGCAAGTCTGAGATAGACGGTGGTCTGTCCCCTGTGGTGTGCCTGATGCTCAAGGACCTTTCCAAGTGCGGTTTGTCTGTTCATCTCGAACTGATCGAAGAGCTTTATTCTTTCGTTGAGCTTGACCGGTGTCATTTTTGCGGCACCATTGATCATAAAGTCATAGCTGTCCATTACGATCCTGATTACGTTTGCCTTGGACTGATCCACAGATTTTTCCAGTTCTCCTGGCGCCGAAGGGGCTTTGCTGCCAATGGCAAGAGAGCCAAGGCCATAATTGGCATCAGCCAGGTGCAGCATCTGCTGAGCGAAAGATCGCATCTCTGGAGTTGGTTTCAGTCCGTAGCTGGCCTCTGGCATTGCTTCTAAATATTCTTTGGTATAGGCCTTTGATCTTTCCCATTCCTTTACGATATCGGCGGGGGAGATTTGGGCTGTTACGTTCAGCACTCCGGTGATCAGAAATAGGGCTATTGCAAGGGTTTTGATTTTCATGTTTTTTCGTTTTGGTTATTGCTCAAATCTAGCCAATGACTATGATACTTAAGAGGTTATAAAAGGACATTTTAAAGGGGTGTTTGAGACAATTTGAACGCATTGTGCATAGATGACTGTCCTCCCCATTTGTCATCAAAAACTAATAAGAAATAATTACGGAACAATCGTTCCGAATTTGATTATATATTTGCGGAACGATTATTCCAATAAGGGGATATTGAAAAATAGACATGAAAAAATTAGTTAATAAAATAGCAGTAGTTACAGGGGCATCGAAAGGTATTGGTGCTGGTATCGCTAAAAGTCTTGCAGCAGCTGGTGCAAGTGTAGTTGTAAATTATGCTTCGGCAAAAGCTGGTGCAGATCAGGTGGTAGAAGAGATTACTGCAGCGGGTGGAAAAGCAATTGCCATTCAGGGCAATGTAACCAATGCAGCAGATCTAGCCAGTTTATTTGAAGAAACCAATACTACTTTTGGTCCAGTTGATATCTTGGTAAACAATGCAGGGGTTTATCAATTTGGTGCAATTGAAGAAATTACCGCAGAAGACTTTCACCGCCAGTTTGACACCAATGTACTTGGTCTGTTGTTGAGTACACAAGGTGCATTGAAGCATTTTAATGCAGCAGGTGGTAGCATTATCAACATTGGGTCGGCAGTAACAGCAATTACGCCAGTGGCGAGTTCAATTTACACTGCAACCAAGGGCGCCGTTGACTCTATTACCCAGGTATTGGCCAAAGAGCTTGGTGGTAAAAATATCCGTGTAAACTCAATTAACCCAGGAATGGTAGAAACTGAAGGCACACATACTGCTGGTTTTATTGGCAGCGATTTCCAGAAAGAAGCCATTGCTTCTACACCGTTGGGCCGTGGCGGAAATCCAGATGACATTGCTGATATCGCAGTATTCCTTGCTTCAGAAGATTCTCGTTGGTTAACTGGCGAAATCTTAATTGCAAGTGGCGGAGTAAGGTAATGATCTTCGTTTTACGAGAATTAATTTAAAATGAATAGCTTTGCTTATTAAGCAAGGCTATTTCTGGTTATGGCAAGAACGAAAGATTTTGATGAGAATGAGGTGCTGACCAAAGCAATCCAACTTTTTTGGCACAAAGGCTACAATGCTACATCTATGCAGGATTTGGTGGATGCGCTGGGCATTAGTCGCTCAAGTTTGTACGATACCTATACCGATAAACATACCCTGTTTCTAAAAGCATTAGAAAGTTACCAGCGTGCTGGAAATGCAAAAATCAATGAAATTGTAGCACAATCAGTTTCTGCAAAGGATACTGTAGTTAAATTAATGGAGCTGGCCACCAATGAATTAGTTGGCGACAAGCAGCAAAAAGGCTGTTTTATGGTAAATGCCGAAGTTGAGGTTGCGCCGCACGACCATGAAGTCAGTAAACTGGTTTGCCAAAACGAACAACAAATGGAAGCCGCCTTTTTTCAGGTCATTACTAAAGGCCAGGAAAGTGGTGAAATTAAAAATAACCAAGATCCTTTGGTACTGGCCAAGTTTATTTTTAATGCGGTAAAAGGAATGCAGGTTACGGCAAAGTCAACTCCAGATGCCACTAGCTTTGGGAACATCATTAGGTTAACGGTAGCGGTACTAGATTAGTGTTGGCTAAAACTATACCTGCAGATAGCATTTTGGTTTCCATTTTTTGCAGAAGGACGCTTAAATACTTCCTAGTATTTTATTTTTTTTATTAGGCAATCCAGCTTTTTCAATAAATGCTTTGGCCTGTTCTACCTTTTTTATCACATAAGAATCATCGGAATAGCTTTTTATGCCGAAGTTAAAAGTAGCGCTTTGACCCGTTTTTGCGTTTACTATTTTTTTAATTGTTGCCATATAAATCGTTTACTCTTATTATCCAATGCTCCAATGTAGTTAACAGAAATAGGATGACCTAGTAAAATTTTGAACTAGTCGTGCTACGCTATGAAATTTGCATTGTACTTAAACTTCCTTACCTAATTGAATAATTGCCTAAAACCTGGCTTAGAAATCTTCACTGAGTTAACCAATAAAAGAAGGCAATAGAGACTTGCTATTTTGAGAAATATACAGTGCCCGTCCAATTTTAGGACGAGCGCTTTTTATGATATGTTATTGCATTACTAATAGCCCCTACAACCCGAAAGCGTAAGCTGCACGAAGTCCCAAAAATGAAATCGAACCATTTTTAGACCACGTTTCAAAACGAAGGCCAAAATCTAGGCTTGATTTATTGGCAATCGAAAAAGAGGCGCCAAGACCTGGGGCAAAAGCAAATAATCCGATACCACCTTCTCGTTGGATGGTTGCCCCAACTTCTCCGGCGGCGTAAAAATTACCACCAAAATAATATTTGCCACCTGCTTTCAGCGAGGTATAGCCCAGGCTTCCGCTAGCGTTTTTTTCTGTTGAGAACAACGAGAGATAACTAATTGCTCCAGTTAGGTTAAAGGATTTCGCAATGGGGTGTTCGTAATAGACTGATCCACCTGCGAACATCAGGCCGTTGGTGCCTTCATCAGTAGGTAGTGCAACTTCTGCGCCAATACTTAATTTTTGGACTGCGCCCTCAGTCTGTGCAGCCGCAGTAAATCCTAGTCCTGCAATAAATGCAGCGGATAATAATAATTTTTTCATCTGTTATGTTGTTTGATTTTATAGGCTAAAATACAATAACTACATCAATAGTTAGCCAATTTAAATCATTTTGTATTTTTATTTCGATGTTTTTAATTCATTAGTAATATGTTGATTATACTTTTATAATGCATGAATAAAAACCACTGGTATATATAGGGCCAATATTCAGACTACCAAAATACCATTACTGTTCATCAGACGCTTTAGAACCTTTCTCAAGAAGTTTTACCTCATAAAGATCTCGGCGTCTATCCTTCAGTATTTTTACGGTACCAAAATGGTGGAGTTCATCCAGAAGGTGTAAGTCTACATCTACTACTAACATCATTTCGGTATTTGGTGTAGTTTCAGCCTTTACCGCGTTTGTGGGGAAAGCAAAATCGGATGGAGTAAACACAGCGGACTGCGCAAACTGGATGTCCATGTTATTCACCTTAGGAAGGTTGCCTACGCATCCTGCAATAGCAACATAGCATTCGTTTTCAATTGCCCTTGCCTGAGCACATCTTCTAACCCTTGTATATCCGTTCTGGGTATCTGTTAGAAAGGGAACAAAAAGAATTTGCATCCCCTGATCGGCATAAATCCTGCTCAGTTCTGGGAATTCAACATCATAGCAGATCAGGATTCCTATCTTTCCGCAATCTGTATCAAAAACACCAATTTTATCACCTCCCACCATGCCATAGTATTTCTGCTCGTTAGGTGTGATGTGGATCTTTCTGTATTCCTCTGTGAGCCCGTTTCGGTGGCATAAATAGGTGGCATTATAAAGTTTATTATCTTCCAGGATTGGCATGCTTCCTGAAATTACGTTCACATTGTAAGAAACTGCATATTGTTGGATCCTGGCCACGATCTCTTCCGTTTTTTCTGCCAACTTTCGCATGGCTTCCATCTCTGGAAGATGATTGTAAGGCTGTAACAATGGTGTATTGAAAAATTCGGGAAACATGATGAAGTCGGATTTATAGCCACTAACCGCATCGACGAAAAATTCAACCTGTTCGTAAAAACTCTCCATATTTGGAAACAAGCGCATTTGCCACTGTACAAGCCCAATGCGAATGGTTTTTGCAGATCGTGCAGAATCGTTATTTTGGTAGTAGATGTTGTTCCACTCGATCAATGTTGCATATTCTTTTGATTCCGCGTCCCCTGGTAAATAGTTTTTTAATATTTTTCGAACGTGGAAGTCGTTAGATAGTTGAAAAGTAAGCGTTGGATCAAAGAGATCCTTAGCTTTTACCTTGTCAATATATTGACGCGGTGATAATGCCTTGTCGTGTTGATGGTATCCTGGAATTCTGCCTCCGGCAATAATGCTTTTCAGATTCAAGCGTTCACAAAGTTCTTTCCGTGCTTCATACATCCTTCGTCCCAAACGGAGGCCACGATATTCGGGATGCACAAAGACTTCAATCCCATATAGTACATCGCCACTGGAAACATGCGTAGAAAAGGTATATTTCCCAGTGATATCTTGGTAGGTATGGTCATCTCCAAAAATATCATAGTCTACAATAATTGATAAGGAACAGGCAACTACTTTGTCGTCAACTGCAATACAGAGCTGTCCCTCTGGAAAGATATTCAAAAGGTTCTGTATATTTGCCTTGCTCCAAATGCCGTTCCCGCTGGCATCATAGGCTTGCACCATTGATTCCCTTAAATCTTTGTAATCCGCTATCGTAAGCTTCCGTATCTCTATATTCATGATATCTGGTCTAACTAAATAAAATTTTCACCTTGCTAATGCAAAAAGGTAGCGCTCAATTATTGCAGCGTCTTATATAAAATGGTACAGGAAGATTACATCTCCTGTGTATGCTGGCTTCGCCTCGCCCTTAATGATCAGGGTTGCAGCGATAACCACTTTGGTAATACCCCTTAGGTTTACGATTGTATTGAGCTTGGCCATCAGTTGCACTTCGCTTCCGGTTTTAACCGCCTGGCCAAATCTGAAATTTTCTATTCCGTAATTGATTTCCATTTTGATATTCCTAACATCAGCTATCTGCTTCCAAAGGTAAGGTATCATTGATAAGGTCAGATATCCATGGGCGATGGTACCACCGAAAGGTCCTTCGCAGCTCGCCTTTTCTTGGTCTACATGAATCCACTGGTGATCCAATGTGGCATTGGCGAAACTGTCTATCTGTTGTTGATCAATCCGGTGCCAACGTGAAATTCCAATTTCTTTTCCAAGGTAAGACTTGTATTCTTCAAAGCTATTAATTATCAACATATATTTCTTTTTTAAAGGGGCAATAATAAACAATATTTACTTGAAATGCTCTGGTAGTTTGTAGCGTAACATTTTTTTTAAGTAAATGGTAATGTTACCTGATTTGGGAACTTTGTCCATCATATAAATGGGTTACTTTAGGAGACGCCCATGTCGGCAAATCTTAATCATTTATCAATAATAATATCTGATTTAGTTATCTGCTGATATTCCTACGGCATCTTTACTTATTGAGATAGAAATAGAACATCGCCTTTACGACCTGTCCCATTGAACGCTTTCCCGTTACCCAATCTGAAATATCCTCACGGTCGATACCAGTATCAAAGGCGATCTGTTTGATCCGGATTCCCTTTTGCTGCATTTGTTCGTCGATCCATTTAGTGTCCACCACAGTTTTTGGTGATGGCATCAAGGGTTGGGCAGTTACCAATATCTTATGGGAGGGAAGCAGTTTTTTGAACAGGTCTTCAGCACGTTTGACAAGTGTTGCGGCTGCTGCATATTTTCCGGATGCAGTTTCTGATTGGGTAGTTTCGATTTCAATAGTATGCTCACTGATCGAAATAATGCTGAAACTAGTGTTCGACTGCTCGTTGTGCCGCTTGGCGGCTTTCTGCAGCTTAACGATCTGTTCGGAACTTAGGTATTGCTGGAGCTTTTCTGCTCCGTGTATATGTGCTATCTGATTATTCATAGTTTTGATTATCGCTTTCTATCGTTAGAAATGCTAGGTAGAATAACAATAAGTACAGATATTGGTTTCAAAATCTTATTTGGAGAACTTATGGTTGCAATAGGACAGAGTATCATGCAACTCGGCAGGGATAGGTGAATTTTATGTTAACTCACTGTACAGCTTTACTTTGGATCGCATATTTATTATACCTGAGGCGATGAACAATTAACAGTTGCCTGAAATCGGTATGGTGTGCCGCCAATGCTTAGCATAGCGATGTTCCGAAATCTTTTGAAAACAAAATGCTATACTCTTTGTACTACATCCGACTTTGTCCAATAGATGGGTTCATGAACTTGTCAATACCTAAATATGAGAAATTATGCTTGCAATGGATTACCGCGGGCCCTATAGGGTCCGAACAGTACAGAAACCGATGCCTGAAATACTGCATCCAGAGGATGCGATTATAAGGGTGACCAGGACCTGCATTTGCGGCTCCGATCTTCACCTTTACCATGGGATGGTACCCGATACCAGGGTAGGCTCTACCTTTGGGCATGAGTTCGTGGGAATAGTAGAAGAAGTAGGACCGCTAGTGCAGAAACTGAAAGTCGGCGACCAGGTACTCGTTCCGTTTAATATTGCCTGTGGCAAATGTAACTTCTGCAAACAAGGGCTGTATGGAAACTGTCATGAATCAAATCCGATGGCGACAGCTGTTGGTGGAATATTCGGATACTCGCATACAGCAGGGGGCTTTGACGGTGGGCAAGCGGAATATGTTCGGGTTCCATACGCTGATTTTGGGCCTACGGTGATTCCGGCTGATATGGATCCAGATGATGCAGTACTGCTCACCGATGTAGTGCCAACGGGCTATCAGGCCGCTGAAATGGGAGGGATCAAAAAGGGAGATACTGTGGTAATCTTCGGCGCAGGTCCGATTGGGATCATGGCGGCAAGGTGTGCCTGGTTCTTTGGCCCTTCTAGGGTGATTATCATCGATCATATTGATTACCGACTGGAATTTGCGCAGAACTATGCGCATTGCGAAGCCTATAACTTTAAGGAAATGGAAGATCCAGTAGTGTTCTTGAAAAAGACCACGGATTGGTACGGTGCGGATGTGTGTATCGACTGCGTAGGCTGCGAGGCAGAGGGGAATACGCTTCAAACGTTCAGTGGCAGAGTGATGCTGATGCAAGCTGGTGCAGGAACAGCGCTACAATGGGCGATTAATTCAGTTAAAAAAGGGGGGATTGTTTCCATTGTAGGGGTATATGGACCGCCTTTCAACCTTATTCCTATCGGCAATGTGGTGAATAAGGGAATAACGATCCGTGCCAATCAGGCATCCGTAAAAAGGCTCTTGCCAAGACTAATAGAACACGTTCAGGCCGGAAGGCTTAACCCCAAAGGCCTGATTACCCATAGGGTTCCACTGGAAGAGGTGGCAGATGCTTACCGTCTTTTCTCTTCTAAACTCGACAACTGTATAAAAACCGTACTGGTACCATCTACCAAATCTTAAACCATGAAAAACTTTAGCATAGACTATACACAGATCCCAGGATGGGGCATGGATGCCGATCCTGAAAACGAGCCCACCTATCCGATGAAAAACTACACGGGCGATGATCATAATAGAATCAATTACGAAAGATCGCAGCCACAGCCAGTGGACGTTGAAATACTGATGTCGAACGAGCGTCCAATAATGCCTGTTGTATTCGGAAATTCGGTGCCACCAAGCAACCTTAGTGGCATGATCAGGCGCTATGCGTTCAAGCATAGCGAGGACCGTTACCGACACTGGATCCCACTGATCTTGGCCGACAGGGTAAACGTTGCGGAGGGAATTATAGAAGATCTTAGAAAAGGCCATATTCCTAATATGTTCTCAGAAGGTGGCTGGAAGATGGAACTTAAGCATAACGCTAAAGGGGTTGCGGTAAAAGTTGCCACCTATGCAGTAATTGGCTTTGTGCTGTTTGCAGCACTTAAGAAAAAGAAATAGAGCGACAACTACGCTAACCATATAGTTTAAGCGGGCACCTGTTAGATCAGGTGCCCGTACTGTTTACTGGCACAAAGCATTTGAATCCTTTAGACAGTATTCCTAATCCTGAAAATTTGACTGGCAACGCTGAAAATTTATCATTCTAGCTGAAATTTTTTCAGCTAGAATATGCCTAAAATGTACTGGCATGCACTTTGTTTAACTATTTCCGGGACGCTGGGTCTCAGAGTTAATTCATCATAGTTTCAATCATTAACAAAAATTAAGGAGGAAAAACAAATGACCCTTATTAAATTCAATTCAGACAAAAACAATTCGCAAAAAGGCCTTGTGCCATCATTCTCGAACGTGTTTGATTCAATCTTTACCGACAGCTTTTTTTCAGGACGTGACATGGAGCTGGTTCCTGCGGTGAACATTAGTGAGACTGCCGACAAATTTCACATCGAGCTTGCCGCCCCTGGACTTGAAAAGCAAGATTTCAAGGTTAATCTTGAACGCAAGATGCTAACCATTTCGGTACAGAAAGAGCATTCAAATGAAACGGAAGGGAAGAACTTCTCAAGAAAAGAGTTTAGTTACAACTCTTTCGTCCGTTCTTTCACTTTGCCCGAAAGTGCTGATGATTCAAATATCGAGGCCAGGTATGCTGATGGGGTACTTACTTTAGACATACCTAAAAAGGAAGAAGCTAAAATGGCCAGTCGCCAGATTGCTATCAGCTAAGCTTCAAAATAACACATAAAAAGGCTGCCAATTGCAAAATTGGCAGCCTTTTTTATTTTCCCCAAATGGTATATCAGGTTTAGTCCATTTTTTAATTTAAAACTTTATCTTCATTGCCTTGTTGGTCTATAACGGAACTTTCCGCACCTAGATCAACCATCATGGAAAACAGAAATCAGAAAGAAAAAGTGGAGAAAGAACAAGAACAGCCCAGTCCGTATCAAGAGCTTTACGGCAAGAAAGAAGGAGATGCAGTGACTGGAAGTGATGCAGAAGAAAAAGAGCTTGACAGTGCAGGCGCATTTGGGAGCGCAGCAAGCAACCCTGGACCCGAAAGCGGAAGTAAGAGCGAGCGTCCAGGGCGCATACAGTCAGAAGATGGCAGCGACCGGGATGGGGAACAGAGGGAAGATGACTGACGGTTTTAATCTTTGGATACTTGGTAAAAAACATCTGACAAGAACGTATCGTCTTTGATCCTTAAGCTCACTGTTTTAGGAACACATACTTTGTAGCAATTATTATCCTTTATTAAGGATTTTAGTCCGAACAGGACACTATGTTGATTTTTTCAATATGTAATGGATAATCTTATGCACTTTTTATTCGGGGCACCATTATTGAAAGCTTATGGGAAAAACTATGAAATCTATCAATAATGTCCAGCCTTTAACCGCAACAGAATTAACTGATGTTTTAAAAACTGAGTTTCCAGCATTTATTAACGAGCGTCTTGGGAGCAATCTTGCCGTGGAATTTGCTCATGTATCTGATTTTGTGAACATCAGTTTCCCAGAGGTTATAGATGGTAATGCCTTTACCATAACCGTTGGCGAAAGTGATCTTGCAATTACAGATCATACTACCGAGGGAACATATAATGCCGAACTGCTCGAAGAGCACCTGGTTGCCTTTTTGGAAATGAAAGCGGGATAGATGCCTATTTTCCCTAGTCAGAACTATACATTGACCATCTGGCTTCAGGCTAGGTGGTTTTCGTTTGATATGCTATTTAAAGTTCCTTCCTCCATGAAAGGCTTCTTTTGGTGCTGTAGTTCGTACTTGCGATCGTTTATTTTCAGATGGGTAGGGAGGCGATTTTTCATCACTTCTAGAAAGTGTAAGAATGGGCAGGTCATCGTCGGGTTTACTCGTAAGTCCTTTCAATAGTTTAGTGAAATCAAAGCATTTGCTGACGATTACGTTCACGACTTCGCCTTCCTTTTGTACCTTGCCCTCCACCATCAGCAATTTGGAATGAAGTATCTCCTTGCGGTAGGTTTCAAACAATTTTTCGAATACCACAAGGTTTGAAAGTCCTGTTTCATCTTCGATCGATATAAAACATACTCCACCCGCAGTTCCCGGACGCTGTCGCACGATGACCAAGCCCGCTACTTTTGCTAATCTACCATTTTCGGTATTGCGAATTTCTTGTGCTGATTTTACGTTGAACAGTTTTAGCTTTTCACGTATCAAGCTAACTGGATGCGCCTTTAAAGATAGAGATGTGGAAGCATAATCCTGAACAACATGCTCCCCCTTGCTCATTAGTGGCAACTGGATCTGTTGCTCTTTGTCTGACTCGGAAGGTTGGCCTTCAAAGAGGGCAACCGGTCTATCTTTAAGTGCAGAGACTTCCCATAAAGCTTGTCTGCGGTCAAAGCCTAACGATCTAAATGCATCTGCATCGGCGAGCCTTTCAAGCGCACTTAAAGATACCCCAGCATCCAGCAGTGAATGAAGATTATGGTAACCAGAGCTGCGGCTGAGTACCAATGCTTCGATATCATCTGCTCTTAACCCAACAATCTGCCGGAAACCTAAACGGAGTGCGCAGTATTTACCTGATTTATTTTGTAGGATATTGTCCCAAAGCGAAAAGTTAACATCGATTTCCAATACTTCTACGCCATGATTTTGTGCATCAATAACAAGTTGTGCCGGCTGGTAAAAACCCATAGGCATAGAATTGAGGATTGCACAGGCAAATACATCTGGATAATAACATTTTAGCCAGCAGGATACATAAACAAGTAAGGCAAAGCTTGCCGCATGGCTTTCGGGAAAGCCATAGCTTCCAAAGCCTTCTAGTTGTTTGAATACCCTGCGGGCAAATTCTTCGGTGTAGCCTTTCGCAGTCATCCCGTCAACCAGTTTCTTTTCGAACTTGGTAACCATGCCATGCATCTTAAAAGTAGCCATGCTTCGGCGAAGTTCATCCGCTTCAGCTGGAGTAAAACCAGCTGCAACAATAGCAATCTTCATGGCCTGTTCCTGGAACAGCGGTACGCCTAAGGTTTTGCCAAGAATATCTTTTAGTTCGTCTGATTGATAGTCTACTGGCTCTTCATTATTTCTTCGCCTCAAATAAGGATGTACCATGTCTCCCTGAATTGGGCCTGGGCGTACAATTGCTACTTCAATCACAAGATCATAAAAGCATTTAGGGCGTAAGCGGGGAAGCATCTGCTGTTGAGCCCTACTTTCGATCTGGAAAACACCAATGGTATCGGCATGGGAGATCATTTCATAAACCTTCGGGTCTTCATCCTTATTGATAGAAGCCAAGGTAAGATCAAGGTCGTAATGTTTTTTAGCCAGGTCAAATCCTTTTCTGATACAGGTGAGCATGCCAAGAGCAAGTACATCGATCTTCAGGAAACCCAGCGCATCGATATCATCCTTGTTCCATTCAATATTGGTACGATCTTCCATACGGGCATGGAAAATTGGGCAGAGATCAGTAAGCTTACCTCGGGTGATCACAAAACCTCCGGTATGTTGTCCGAGCTGACGGGGAAATCCAATCATTTGCCGGGTAAGGTCAAGCACTTTTATGAGAAGCGGATCGCGAGGATTTAAACCCTGCTCCGTAATTCGATTAGTTTCAAACCATTCGTCGGTAAATTCCCAAATCGAGGCAGATAGACGGGCTATGGTATCAATCGAAAGCCCCATTGCTTTACCTACATCTCGCAAAGCTCCCTTTTGATGAAGTTGAGTTACTGTAGCAACGATGGCAGCGCGGTCACGACCATATTTATTGTAGATATATTGGATAACCTCTTCACGTCTTTCATGCTCAAAATCAACATCAATATCTGGTGGCTCATTACGTGCAGAGGAAATAAATCGCTCGAACAAAAGGTCAAACTTCGTCGGATTTACCGAAGTAATTCCCAAACAATAACAGATGGTAGAATTGGCTGCCGAACCCCTTCCTTGGCAAAGGATCTTCTGTTCTCTTGCAAACCTGACAATATCATAAACAGTCAGGAAATAGCTGGCATAATCCATTTCCTTTATAAACTTTATCTCATGGTTGATATTGTTGATGACTTTCTCCGGAAGTGGTAGTCCAAACATTTCTTCAGCTCCTTTCCATGCAAGATACTCCAGTTCTTCCTGTGGCTCCCGATCTCCAGAAAGGATTTCTTCGGGGTAGACGTATGATAAGCTGTCCAAGGTAAATTGGCATTTTTCGGCAATTTCCAAAGTCCGCTTAATTGCATCTGGATAGGGCCGGAAAAGCCGATGCATTTCTTCGATCGATTTCAGATGCCTTTCAGCATTCATCATCAATAGAAACCCAGCATTGTGAATGGTACATTTTTCGCGAACGCAGGTAAGGATATCCTGGAGTTCTCTTCGCTTTGGATCATGGTAATACACATCGTTAGTAGCAACCATTGGTATGTCGAGTTTTTTGGAAAGTTCGTCCAAACGGAACAACCGTTTTTGATCCTGTCCTTGATAGTTTCGACTAGCAGCTAAATACAAAGATTCACCTAAGTTTTCTTTATATAAGCTTAAAGCTGAGTGGAAGCTGAGCTCAAAATCAAAACCTTTACTTAAATTTTCAGGAGGAATAGCTATGAAAAGGATATCTTTTTGGTTTTCAAAAATGTCGTTTTTATAGAGGAAACACTTTCCTTTTTCTGCACGTAAATTCCCTTCACTTAGCAGTGCCGATAGCCGACCGTAACCTTCACGGTTAGTGGGATAGGCCAGTAAGCTCGGGCCATCTAAAAGATCCAAACGGCATGCTGGAATAATAGAAATATGATGTGCACTGGCAGCAGAATGCGCACGAACGATACCTGCCATGGTATTCACATCGGTAATTGCAATCTTCGGATAGCCGAAAGCCGCTGCCTGTTCAATAAGCTCCTCTGGATGAGAAGCACCGCGCAGGAAGCTGAAGTTCGAGGTGACCTGTAATTCGCAATAGCTCATGATCTTTTTTGTTTTATCTGTTTATGCAAAAAATCCGTGAAGAAACCAGTCCGATTGCTCCTCATTGTAGTGTCCAGAACGGAAAACCCAGTATCTTCTTCCTTTGTCATCTTCCAAAAGATAATAATCCCTGTGCTCCCCAGGTTCCATCCACCATTCTCGCTCAATGCGTTCTGGGCCATCCGCTTTGCTCACGATGTGCAATTCATCTTTGTAACGGAAGTTCATTGGCGGGTAATCTGGTATGGGAGCAGTTACTTGGATAGAAGCTGGCCTGTGCAGCATTTCCATAGGTCTTGGATTGTTCTTTTGCCACTGTATCTCGCTTTTCTCTTCAAGAGAAACAGCAGGCCTCAAGGATCTTTCAGGCCAGTAGTGAGCTTCTGGGATATATCTTCTAATAGCCTGTGCGCCAACTTTTCCCGCAAGCCGATCTAGTAATTGTGCTAAGCCCTGATCGGCAAGGCCAGGTTTACCATTCCAAAGTTTTTCCTGATGTATAAACAAAGGTTCAGTTTTGGTAGCGGTCATTATGAAAAGTTCGATCCCTAGAGCCGGTTCAATCTGGGCAATTTTAAGCTCAAATAACTTTGCCAAATGTTTGATGTTATGGGTTGGCTGGTTAGTTCCTATTTTGATTTGAGTTACCTTCCCATCTAAACGATAGCCAATAAGCTCAGCTAACCTAATACCCATCCCTTCATTTGATAACCGCGCACACAAAGTCTCCAACAATTTTTCAATCGCAATCTCTATAGCTGGTTTTGTGCAGATTGGTTCCAGACAAAATAAGCGCTCTTCAAATGGAGGTTTCACCACAATGGGTGTGATAGATTCTTCTTCGGTGCCAATCGCTTGGTGTAACCGAAGCAAAAACTCGGTTCCAAACCTGCGGCGAAGTACAGAGGTCGGAAGTTGGATGAACTTACCTATCTTATCAAAGCCAAGTTTGTGGAGCCGTTGAATAATGTGCGGCTCTAATCTCAATGCCATTGGAGGAAGATTAAGCAAAGCATTATACTGATTTCCAGGTTGGATGATCATAAGTTTTACGCCCAACCTTGCAATGGCCCAGCTCGTTCCAATGGTGTCTGAGATTGCCCCACGGCAAGTATAGCCCGATTGATTTAGCTTAGATAATATCGATTCCAAATACTTTTCTTCTCCACCAAGCAAATGACTGCATCCACTGGTGTCTAAAATAATCCCATCAGGTAGATCAATGGAAACCGTAGGAGCATATCTGGTCGCCCATTTGGCAATTCTTGTCAATAGTTTTTTGTTAAAATCTATCTCGTCATCGAAAGCCTGAACGTTGGGAATGATTGCCTTGGCGTCGGCAAGTGCCATATTGGTAAATATACCATGCTTTTCCGCTTCTCCAGAACTTGCGGAAACTTGAATACGTCCCCGCTGTGCTATGGTGAATACATAGATCTTCCCTTTTAATTCTGGCTTTCTGATAGCCAAATAATCACAGCGTAAATTGGTGAAATATATGGAAAGGAATCTTGCCATTAGCCTACCTGTTTAGCATGTAACACTAGCTGTTCTTTCTCTGTATCCACCAGCACAAATCTATCCTCTGCCCATTCTATCAGAAATTTGCCCCCTTCTCCGTTTTTAACCTTCAGAAGGTCGACTTCCCATCTTGGATTGCCAACGCCAGGAATGCCTGCTATCAATGCTGTTGGCTGAGGCTTGATCTGCCACCTTGCAGTACAGGCAGTTGCGGAAAGCATTCGCTTGGGTTCTTTCCTCAAAAGAAATCCAGTTACCTGGCTCTTCTCAGTCGCCAGTTGCAAGCGCCTACTTTGTGCAAAATCAATGTCAGAGATTTCTGCAATTACGCAGGCAAGACCTTCACATTTTAATGCTTCTTCCATTACCCACAAAATTTCTTTGGAATAGTTTAGGTCAATAAAGATGATCTGCTGCGGATCAACACCATAGGCTTCAAGAGATGGTGGAAATAGCTTACGACTGCTGCTGATCCATAAACAGCTGTTTCCGTTTTTCATAAGCTTTGCAAGTAAACCAGCTATAAAACCTTCACTTGCTGCTGTATCTTCTGCCTGTTCTGAAATAAACTCATGGATGGTACCCGTAGGAAAAATGGAGTTTGGAAAACAGGCCTCGATCTTGTCTAAACCAAAACTATCGCCATTAGCAGTAAAGCCAGATTTAAATCCCTGTACCTCCAATATTTGCTTTCTTAAGCTGGCTAATATCTCCTGTTTTTCCGCTGTCATCGTTACTGATCTTAAACAATTATTTTGTGTAAGGTTTAGCAACAACAAAGTTATTACTAAAATTGTTAGTAATAACTAACAATTTTAGTAAAGTTATAAACAAGCGTACAACTTGTGCTATGATTTTGCAGCCACTGCAAATAGCGTATAAAACCCCTAGTCTAAGTATTGCAGAGCTTTAACTTTTATCTAATTTCACATTGGACCAATGGAATTTTTGGAGATGAAACTACAAATGTTAATTGGTTTAGTCAGTTTAACATCAAAACTATGAAACATGAATAATGGTTCATCAATAGGAAGGCTGACTTATTAGAACAACAATAAATACTTGACGAATTATAGCACAATTAGAGCTATTAAGATACTGAAGGATGACTGAAGGATGACTGGAGGATGGCTGGAGGATGGCTGGAGCTCCGATATCTAAAAGCTAACCCCGATATTACCCCATTAACCTTCAAGCTTCGGTAAATCTCTCCTTTTCGGCGGTGAATGCATAACCCAAACCACTAGCTCACCAAAAGTTATCCTTACTTTTGCAGCGTTGATGCCCATTGAGAATAAAATTGATTGACATTGACAAATAAGGGTAGCGTAAGTGCTATCACCTAATTTTATATAAATACGTTATGGCGAGACAGAGATTAAATAGCGGTAATGCAGCAGACATTGAATTGCCCAAGGCAAAACTGAACAAAGAAACCCTAACCCATGTGGCACGGTTGCTCAGCTACTTAAAGCCTTATCGCAGCAAGTTCATCGCGGCACTTTTCTTTCTTTTTCTATCTAGCTTGGTAGGGCTCGCCTTTCCTTCATTCGTAGGTGGCCTCATCGATACCGCACAAGGAAAACCCACTAATAGCAATTTGCCTAGCACTATCCCAGGCATATTGTTATTGGCCTTCGGAGTATTGGCATTTCAGGCTATAGTATCTTATTTTCGAATTTTATGGTTCGTAACTGTTGGCGAACGTTCACTGTCCGATATTAGACGTGATACCTATTTCAAACTGATTACTTTGCCAATGGATTTCTTTTCCAACAGAAGGGTAGGAGAGCTCAATAGCCGAATCTCAGCCGACCTCTCACAAGTACAGGATACACTCACCACCACCATCGCAGAAATGATCAGGCAAGCCGTACTACTGGTAGGTGGAATTGTTTTCATGGCTATCATTTCCAAGAAACTGGTATTCGCACTGCTTATTGTATTGCCAGTGCTTGTTGTGGCTGCGGTTATCTTTGGTAGGTTTATTAAAAAGATCTCAAGGCAAGCTCAAGATAAATTAGCCGAATCCAATACTATTGTTGATGAAACCTTGATGGGAATTGCCAATGTAAAAGCTTTCGTAAATGAACCTTTTGAATCAGCACGATATAGTAAGGTCATTGGTGAGGTAGCAGGAATTGCTATAAAGGGTGCAAAGTTTAGGGGCATGTTCTCCTCTTTTATTGTACTGTGTCTCTTTGGAGGTATTTTAGGAGTGATTGGCTATGGCTGCATCTTGGTCAGCCATGGCGAGATTACCTTTGGCAAGCTATTGCAGTTTTCGCTTTATGCCATGTTTTTGGCCAGTTCACTTGGCAGTTTCCCGGAGCTGTTTGCCAATTTGCAGAAAACAGTAGGCGCTAGTGAAAGGGTGCTGGAGATACTGGGCGAAAAGGGAGAAAACGTATCTACAACCGAAAAGGATGCTAGGGTTGAACAAAAGATAGTCGGAAGCCTTTCTTTCCAAAATGTAGGTTTCGCCTATCCATCGCGTCCAGAACTTCCCGTACTCAGCAATGTTTCCTTTGAAGCCAAAGCCGGTGAAAGAGTAGCCATTGTAGGACCAAGTGGCTCCGGAAAATCTACTACAGCAGCACTAATCCTACAGTTCTATCTTCCGCAAAGTGGTGAAATACTTTTTGATGGAAAACCCTCAAGCACATATTCACTTACCGATATCCGTAATCAGGTTGCCATCGTTCCACAAGATGTGATGCTGTTTGGAGGGACGATCTTAGAAAACATTGCATACGGGCGACTTACCGCTACAGAAGAAGAAATTATCCAAGCAGCACAGCGTGCAAACGCCCATCAGTTTATTACTTCCTTTCCTGAAGGATATGCAACAGTAGTAGGCGAACGTGGAGTAAAGCTATCAGGAGGCCAACGCCAGCGCATTGCCATTGCAAGAGCATTGTTAAAGAACCCATCAATACTGATCCTAGATGAAGCAACCTCTTCGCTAGATTCAGAATCGGAACGTTTGGTACAGGAAGCACTGGAAGAACTGATGAAAGGTCGCACCTCTATCATCATTGCACACCGCTTATCTACTATCCGTGAAGCCGATCGCATCATCGTGATGGAAAAGGGGCAACTCATAGAATCAGGAACCCACAATGAATTGATGGGGAATAAGCAGGGGTTGTACCATTACTTAAGCGGACTACAGTTTGAAGTGGGGTAAAAATAAGTAAGCATTACACTCGCAATCACCTTATAGGAGAGCTATAATACTCTCGTAATCAATTGTTATATTTGATAATTAACAACAACAAAGAATGATGAAAGCGTTGATTATTGGAGCTACCGGAGCCACTGGAAAAGACCTTGTTAATGTCCTTTTAGAAGATCCAAGCTATACAGAGGTGATAACATTTGTACGTCGCACCAGCGGAATATCCCATCCCAAGCTGTCTGAAATCCTGACCAATTTTGATAAGTTAGCAGAGGTCTCTGCACATATCGAAGGGGATGTACTATTTTCCTGTTTGGGAACTACATTGAAAGTCGCCGGATCCAAAGAAAACCAATACCATATCGATTATGAAATCCCTTTGAAGTTTTCAGCAATTGCACATGAAAAAGGGATCACAAAGATTGTCCTCCTATCCGCCCATGGTGCTTCCACCTCAAGTAAGGTATTCTACTCCAAAACCAAAGGAAAGCTGGAAGACGATACTGCTCAAATAGGGTTTGAGCAGTTTGTTATTTTCAGGCCAGGGCTGTTATTGCGCAAAAATACAGATAGATTTACAGAACGTATAGCTGCCAGTGTCTTAAAATTACTTAATAGCATAGGCCTGGTTAAAAAGTTCCAACCGTTAGACACAGCTTTGCTTGCACAGAAAATGGCCAAAGCACCTAAAGTCCTTCATACTGGAAAGCATATTGTAGAGCTTGATAAAATATTTGATTTTTAGTGGTTTATCTCATTAATTACTTGAGTTCGGGATAAGTTGGTAGGATTAATCTAGATCAAATAATTTTTTAAGTGTAGACATGAAATGATTATCTTCATAGCGTAAGTTTAAAGAGACTAAAACTTAAAGACCAAAGGCAAGAAGCTGAGTGTTAACTTCTTTCTCTAGAACTCATCAAATCCGCCTCAAATCCGTGTATGCTATATGCTGTGCTATACTTGGAGTAAACTACACTATAGCCAAAGGTGTTCTTAACTCGAACTCAAGTTAATTTGGGTATTTCTTTTGCTAAATGCACCAATGATTCGCTATTTTTCCATGATGATTAACCATTTCCACTTTGTGGGATCTCCTATACCAACGGCTGGTGTATAAAGCATAATGCCAATCAGTTTTCCGGATTTTTGATAGGCGGAAACAATGCTGAGCTTCTGAACTGCTTTCCATACTGGCCTAAGGTCATTTTGGATTTTTGTTTGATTTACCGTGATGCTTTGGAAGCGATCATTCCCAGGAAAAGGAGCGGCATTTGCCGATGCACTATATCGTTCAGCAGGTACAAAAGTAGCAGGGTGACTAATTTGCCCATTGCCCATCCAGATAATCGATCCTTTAAAAATAAGTTGGTTGCTAGGTTTATAGTAAAGGGCAATTTCTCCAAAATCTCCTGGCGACTTATAATCTATTTTCAAAGGAATAGAATCACGGCTGGCCATATTCCCTGTTACATTCTGCTCTGCACCGCCTTCAAATTTAAATGTCTGGTAATCGACCTTTAAAATAAGAATATTTCCCTTTTTTACTGTTTCGCCATCCTTACAACCATTAAACATGATTATACATATGACAAGGAAGTAAATATATTTCATTGTTAAAGTGTTTAGTTGATTGATCTTTATTTGTATACGTATGAATATCAATAAACGCTACTCACTCGCTTGCTTATTGATGGTTTTTATTAACTGCTTATTATTTCTTTCTAGCAATGCAACCATTCAAAAACTTTCACAGTCTTTGTTGTAAAAGATAAATACCATGAGACAATTTTGCATCACCTTTATTTTATTGTTCTTTAATACTGTAGTGTTTTCACAAAAAGCACTGAACATTTATGATATTTCACAACAGCAATTGCGCCTCATGCAGCAATATCAACAGGCTGATTCTTTAACCCGTAGTAACGTATTTATCAAATCACTATACAATCCTTATCAACAATTTTGGAACGGATATCTCGGCAAGGCTGATGATGTGGCCAACTGGCTCAATGGGGCAATGCCTAAATTGTCAGAATGGAAGGAGAAAAACATCAAAATCGATGGCAAAAAATTAGAAGTACAGCTACGTAACACAGCAAAAGAAATGACAAAACTTACAGGATATGCACCACAGGGGAATTGGTATATCGTATATGGACCAGCGTGGACAGATCTTGGTGGTTTAGGAGATTTTGCCATGCTTATTGATTTAGCACATGTAAGTAATAGCAGCAACGAAAAAATCGCCCGAATGTTCCCACACGAACTTACCCATCAAATCATGGCCAATGTAAACAAGCATAAGGATACCACAGCGTTGTCAAGTATCATTGGAGAGGGCTTTGCCGTGTGGATGAACCAAAAATATTGGAAGCAGAAATTTACCTTAGCACAACACCTTGGTTATTCTGAAGAAGAGCTAAAAAACTGTGAAAGCTATCTCGAAAAATTGAAAGGCTTTTTTGAAAAGAATAAATATTCATCAAATAAAGATATGATAGAGGTCTTTAGAAGTAGGGGCGCAAAACTTAATGAAAAACTTCCTGGAGCCATAGGTTATTATCTTGGCTATAAAATTATAGAAAGCTACGTTCAAAAGAATGGCACCAACTCTTGGAAAGATGTTTTTACCCAATCACCAAAAGCTATCTATGAAAAAAGTGGCTTTGCTAGTCAAATGTAATAAGCATCCAATCTTTAGTCCCCAATCTCATATCTCACATCTCACATCTCATATCTCCAATCTTATTCCTCTGCAGGCTCCCAAAGCTCAATAACATTCCCTTCAGGATCAAGTATATGCACAAACTTGCCATAATCGTAAGTGGCAATCTCATCAATAACTTTTACGCCATCTTTTTTGAATTCTTCCACCATCAGCTCAATATTTTCCACTCGGTAATTGATCATAAATGGCTTGGTTGATGGGTTGAAATATTTGGTGTCCTGTGGGAACGTACTCCAAGTTGTAGATCCTTTTTTTGATGGATCATCAGCATCTCGCCATTCAAAAGTTGTTCCGTATGCACTTGTAGGCAGCCCCAAGTTTTTGGCATACCATTCGTTCATCTTTTGTGGATCATCACATTTAAAAAATATGCCACCAAGGCCCGTTACTTTTTTCATATTTGTAAATTTGTTTTCAATGGTTATGAAGCTATCATGATTTTTTCACAAGTTTCTATTGTGCTTTGGTGTTCAAGAACTCGCAAGCTCGGTTTACTCATTAGTGTTTGTGATTGGCAAAATCATGATGGTTTCATATCAGTTAATTTTAGGGGCTCCCATATCTATTGGGGCCGGGTTAGTTTTACTTTTAAGTAGCAGCGAAACGATGAGTGAGATTATAATTCCGACAGGAGCAATCTCTTCAAAGGTCATCATCGCATTATATAGCGGATTTTTGTATTGCTGCAGGGAAGCACTCATTTCCGCCATCTGCTTTTGGATTTCGGTATTGCTGGTACCGCTTGCAACCAATTCTGCACGCATGGAGGCCATATATTGCGCTCCAAAATCTGGCAGAAAGAAGTAATAATTGATCAACCATGTTATAGTGTATACTGTTGAAGCTACCAAAGTAATCAGCAGTGAGATTTTAAGCGCCTTCCCAAAACTGATCACACCATTATTGTGAGTGTCACGGTAACTTTTAACGCCAACAAAAATTAAGGAAAAGGCCAATACCATAGCCGCATAGCCGAAGAAAAGCCTGGTTTCGAAGGATATACTATCAGGTAAAAATTGCTCTCCAAATATAGGCCAAAAGACACTAATCAACCCTGCAATTATGCCGCATACTAAAACTATCTTTTTCATTTTATATCATATAATTTATGCTGTCAAAACTATATGATTTGAAGATTTTACCGCTCATACTTTCGGGTGATTTTAAAGATATCTTTCTGAAATGTGCAATATCAAGTATTCGACTAATGAATTAAACTCAATCGTTTTGCTTTTTCAACCGCCAGCATTCGACGCTCTACTTCCAATTTTAGGAAAAGATTAGAGGCATGGGTTTTTATCGTATTTAAAGATACGAACAATTTTTCTGCTATTTGCTGATTACTCAATCCTTCGGCCATCAACTGTAAAACTTCCAGTTCGCGAGCGCTGATCTGCAGTTTGCTCAACTCAGCCTTATTTACGCTAAAAACAGTATCAATCGGAATAGCTTTTTCAATCACTATTGTATTTACTTTCGGTTTGATCAGCTTTAGGGCAAGCCAAATTCCTAAAGCTGTAAAAATGATAGCAATAGCTCCTGCATAAATCTCAAAAGCATGGTTTACGATCATGAAATGCCACTCCAACCTCTTCATTAAAAAAAGTAGCAAAGCAAGACAAACCCCATACGATATGTTTTGCTTGTTCTTAGTTAAGATCCCGAAGGCCATTTAAACATTTTTAATGATAATTAAATAAAGATCCACATGATATAACTACTGCCTTATTCAAAAATAATCATTTCGAGCATATCCTGCAAGGGATTAGCTTTTTCCATCATACATCTTCCATCATATCTATACACAACTCATAAGCTTTCTTAATCATAATATTCCATGCATTTATAACTGATGTTTATCTGAGAAACGATCATTATAGCTCCAGTGTAGCTCCAGTATAGACCCAGTATAGACCCAGTATAGACCCAGTGTAGACCCAGTGTAGACCCAGTGTAGTTCGTTGTATAGCAAAGATCAAAAAACATTGAACCTAATCAATATTAAAAATTTATTCATCTAAAATCTGTGCATCTGTGGAGAAGGGAGTCCGAAAGTCCGGAAGTCCGAGAGTCCGTTCCACTCATTTTTGTATAAACAGCCTAAAATAGCCTTTGTGTCTCCGCCTTCGGCACAACCTTCAACCCTTCCAAAACCTACTTCCTCGAAACAAGGCTTTTCTTGATCCTGCTTAATGTTTCTGGCGCAATGCCGAGATAGGAGGCAATCATGTGCTGTGGGATCCGCTCAACCAGCTGTGGGCTAGATTCTATTAATTGTAGATATTTTTCTTCTGCAGTATGCGTAATCGAGCTCATAATCCGACGCTCTTTGGTAACAAGGCTATTTTGGTAAAGGATCCGAAAATAACGATCCATAATAGGTACATCAAGCGTTAAAGCTTCATAATTTTCCTTAGAGATCAACAGAAGCTCCGAATCTTCAATGGCATCAATGTTGAAAACTGCAGGCTGACCTGATAAAAAACTGTTGAAATCTGATAACCACCATCCTTCCCATCCGAAAATGCTCATGTGTTCATCTCCCTTATCGTCTACATTGTAGGTACGGAGTAGTCCTTTAGCCACAAATGTCAAATATTTACAAACGTCGCCCTCTTGTAGCAAATACTGTCTCTTTCTCAGTTTTTTAACAATGAAAAAGGTTTCTATAGCTGTTTTGTCACTTGCTGTAAGTGGAACTTTTTGTTCGATATGGCTGAAAAGTACATTGATCATCACTATACTGCTAGATCTGGCAAAGATAGATTTTTCAATGGAACAATGTGCGATAGATACTCCCTCCTGCAAATGCTTGATATAGATCAAGTGTATTATTTGACGCAGGTCAACGTACAACCTTTTCAGATCAGCGATCTTTGTAAGAAGCTAGTTCATAATTAAACTCGCTTTGTAGCAATAAAAAATGGATTTAAATATAAACACAATATCATGAATAAAATAGCATTAGTAGTAGGTGCAAGCGGTATTGCAGGGAGCAATCTTGCCGCAATGTTGATTTCGCAGGGATGGGAAACTTATGGTTTAGCACGTAATCCTAAACAAGAAATCGAGGGACTAAAACCAGTAGCCGCAGATCTGCTGGACATTGAAAGCCTTAAGCTCGCACTATCGGGCATTATCCCAACCCATGTTTACATTACCACCTGGATGCGTAACGATACCGAAGCTGAAAATATCAGGGTTAATAGTTTAATGGTTCGTAATCTTCTTAATGTACTGTCTGAAAAAAGTGCTATAGCACATGTTGCGCTGGTTACCGGTCTTAAACATTACCTAGGTCCTTTTGAAGCCTATGCAAAGGATGGATTTTTACCTGAAACCCCTCTCAGGGAGGAGCATCCAAGATTAGCGCTTGAAAATTTCTACTATGCCCAAGAAGATGAAGTTTATGCTGCGGCTAACCGCGATGGCTTTACATGGAGTATCCATAGGCCCCATACTGTAATTGGAAAAGCAGTAGGCAATGCAATGAACCTGGGAACAACGTTAGCTGTTTATGCCACAATCTGTAAGGAAATGGGACGACCATTTGTATGGCCTGGTTCTGTTGCACAATGGAATGGACTGTCGGATGTTACCGATGCAAGGGTACTGGCATCACAATTAATTTGGGCCTCAACTACTGATGCTGCACATAACCAAGCATTTAATGTAGTAAATGGTGATGTATTTCGCTGGAGCAGATTATGGAAACGTTTGGCAGCCTATTTTGGAGTGGATGCAATAGGGTATGAAGGTTCCATTCGTTCACTAGAAAAAGAAATGGCAGGTGATGCGGAAAATTGGAAGCAGATTGCCCAAAAATATGAGCTGAAGGAAAACCAATTGGAACGTTTAGCAACACCATGGCATACAGATCTTGATTTGGGCAGGCCTATTGAGGTCATGACAGATATGTCTAAAAGCCGTAAACTGGGCTTTACTGTCTTTCAGGATACAGAAGATTCATTTTATGATCTGTTTGAACAATTGCGTGCTGCAAAGCTGATCCCTTAAGCTTGTTTAATTATTGTTAGACTTTGGTTGATCATAATTAGATAGCCACAGATTAACAGATTTTTGGGGCGTAAATAAGAAATCAGTTATTAACGTTTAGTCCTCTTTAATCTGTGGCGAAGAGAGTCTGGAAGTCCGAGAGTCCGGCCCCCTCATTTTTGTATCAACAGCCTAAAAGATCCTTTCCATTCAAATCTGTACATCTGTGGCTTAAATAGGTGCTTAAACAGGTACATTACTACTTTTATTAGGCTATTGTTTGGCAGTTTTCTGCAGTATTTCTTGCTCAATTTCAGCAAGCGTTTCGTCATAGCCTTTTCTATCAATAAAAACAGTAGGGTTATAAGGTGCTCCTGTTTTGTGCTTTTCATGCAGATTAAATTGACTGGCGTGCGAGGCTACCCAGATATCAAATTTTAGGTTTTTCATTGCCTTCAGCGTTTCTGCATAATCTTTAGCAATCTCAGGATATCCGCTAACTTCAGCAAATTGTTTACCGGTAACGATAGTAGGTATGTTGGCAATGAGTACTTTATAGGTACGTTTGTCATCTTTGGTTTCAAATAGGTAACTGCTAGAGCCTTTTGTATGACCAGGGTGTGCAAGTAAGGTGAGTTTGGTTGTTCCTAATGTAATGATATCTCCGTTCTTTAAGAGTTTATCTGGCGTAATGGGAACATAGGTAGCAACACCATTACCAAGGGCATAGTCAGAGCTTCCGCCATCCTTCATCACTTTTGCTTCCCTTTCATTAGCCCACATCTTTGCACCAGTAGTTTTTTTAATGTTGGCCATCGCACCTACGTGGTCATAATGAGCCTGTGTAGTGAGCAAGATCTTGGTATCGCTAAGTTTAAAACCCAAAGTTTTTATATTGGCACTAATGATTTGGGCAGAGCTTGCCAAACCAGTATTGATCAGAATATTTCCATTTTCCGTAACGATAAGGTAACAGGCAAGATCATAAGTGCCTACATAATAGAGATTCCCAACAATCCTGAATGGGGGATAGGGTTTATACCAATCTTTAGATAAGTCTTTTGGCTCCTGAACGGTTTGAGAAATTGAAGGTAAACTTGAGCAAGCAAGCAGAAAAAAGAGGATGTAGGTAAAGTAATACTTGGTGGTTTTCATTAGGCAAAGTTATCAAAAAAGTTTGCAGCATATCCTTGAAATTACCTAAAATTGAAGAGAGTCCGAAAGTCCGGAAGTCCGAGAGTCCGTTCCCCTCATATTTATATAAAAAGCCTAAGAGAGCCTTTACATTCAAAATCTGTCCATCTGTGGCTGAAAGTGTCGATAGCTACAAGTCCTTTTACTCTGTAGCTATAAATATGGACTGCTGAATATACATCTCGCTATTAATACCCCTGCAAGCTTTAGTCTTTCAGCTCAATCACTCAAATCTTTCTTTAATTTAATTAAACATTTTTTCTCCAACTATGTTCAAACATTGGAAAATAGATCCTATGGAGAGAATAATTACAAGAAGGAGCGAGGTGAAAACGGCAACAGATCTTGCATCGTACCGTTTGCAGCTTAAAGAGAAATTTACCCAGCAGGGAAAAGAAATTTCTACTGGTGCAAAGGTTGTACTCTATTCATTTCCATCAAAGCTCTTTAAACCAAAGGCTGTAGCGGGTATAAAAAATGGGAAGTTAAATTTCTCTAGTCATATTGCTGCAGAGCTCAGTTCAGGACTCATCAAAAAGGTATTGCCAAAGAAAATGGGCTTCCTGCAAAAAGCACTGTTTGCGCTAGTCACTAAAAAGGTGGTTAGCAGATTATTCCAACCTAAAGAGAACTTGCCAAATCAGCAGAGTAATTCAATCATTCCATTACCCATTGCCATGAATACATCCATCATCAATCAACCAACCGCAAATAAAAAAGAAGAAACACTTGTAGTAAAACCCAAAGAGAAGTTAAGTTTTAAGGGAATCTGGACAGTGATCAAAGCCACCTTTACAGGGTTTGGTGAACACAAGGTTACTAAAATTAGTGGTTCGCTTGCCTATTATACCGTATTCTCAATGGCACCTCTTTTGGTAATGGTAATTGCCTTATGTAGCATATTTCTGAAAAAGGATGCGGCAGAAGGTCAGATTCTTTTGCAGCTCAAAGGATTTCTTGGAACAGATACTGCAGCACAGCTACAGGAACTCATCAAAAAGGCAGCTATTGGAGATAAAGGTATAGTTGCATCTGTTATTGGTGGTGTAACCCTGTTAATTGGTGCCACAAGTATCTTTGCCGATATTCAGGATTCGATCAATACCATTTGGGGCATTAAACCCAAACCGAAACGTGGCTGGCTTAAGATGCTACAGAACCGGTTTCTTTCCTTTTCGGTCATTGTTAGCTTGGGCTTTCTTTTATTGGTATCCCTGGGAATTTCGGCATTACTTGATGGATTTAGTGATAGGCTACAGGCCAGATTCAAAGATGTGTCCGTTGTTTTCTTCTATATCCTTAATACACTTATCACATTTGGGGTAGTAAGTACAATTTTTGCCGTTATCTTCAAAGTACTTCCAGACGCTAAGATCAGATGGAGGGATGTCATGTCCGGAGCTATGGTAACAGCTGTCCTTTTTATGCTCGGCAAGTTTGGTATTTCATTTTATATAGGACAGAGTGATGTTGGCGGTACGTATGGTGCAGCAGGTTCATTGGTCATCCTACTATTATGGGCCTACTATTCTTCTATCATCTTATATTTTGGTGCAGAATTTACAAAAGCTTATGCTGTAAAATATGGTGCAGAAATTCACCCTAATGCATATGCGGTTACAACAAAAGAAGTTGAAGTAGAACAGGGAAACGCATCAGTGCAGGAAACAGAAAAATCCAAGTGATCTAAAAGAAAAGCTCATTTTCTCCAAGGTGCATGCGGATAAGCTTTAGGATTTCTTCACCGTAAGCTGTGGTTTTTCCCTCTCCGAAGTTTTTAATCATCGATAACTGTTTCAAAGACTTTGGAAGTTTTGCAGAAATGTCTGCCATAACCTGATCAGATAATACATGATAAGTTGCCAGTTTCTTTTGTTCAGCTGCTCTTGTTCTCCAGTTATTTAACACTTCATATAATACTGGATTTTCGATGACCAATTCTTTTGGGGTTTCTTTTTTATCCCAACCCGCTAAAGGTTTATACTGCATTGCCACATTTTTAGTCACGGCAATGATTTCGGCCGTGATATTTGCAGTTGGCAGTATATTAAACAGGTTAATCTTTACCTGTAGTTGTTCCAATAAATGATTAAGGGTAGGAAAGTACTCAGGATCAAATACCGACCCTTCCCGCAATAGGTGAATAGCTGTAATTTGCTCCTGAACTTGGGTCAAATGTGGTAAGAAATAAGCCGAAGCCTTGGTTAGTCGGTCTTTTATGGTAGCTAGGCTCAAAGTTGATAGTTGATTGTTTAGTTTCAACTCCTGTCTAATGAAACGCTCACCTATATTGCTGATTTTTTCTTCTAACAGTCGTTGTGAACTCTCTATCTTTTCTGTTATTGAAGGTATCAGCGGAAATTGACTTGATAGTACCTGTTTCAGATGATTACAGCCAGCTTTGATGCTTCCAAAGTCGAACACCTCTTCCAACACCGCTATAGGCATTGCCGAAATCGAATCTAACAAAGTTTGCTGGTTTGGCATCTCAAGCTGGGCCCTTTTCATGAAACTCGTTACCGTTGGGTCCGTAATGATGTTTTTTTGAGTTACACGCTCCTTCAAAATTAGTCCATCAAGGTTACGACAGCGACTTAAAGCCACATAAGTTTGACCGTGGGCAAAGGCTGCGCCAACATCTATAATCGCCTTGTCAAAAGTTAGCCCTTGGCTTTTATGTATGGTGATGGCCCAAGCTAGGCGGAGCGGAAACTGGCTAAATGAACCAGCACTGTTTTCTGATATCTTCCCGTCAGCCTCAGAAAGTGCATATTTTGTATTCTCCCAAGTTTCTCGGGTCGCTTCAAACTCAGTGTTGTCATCCATAAAGCTAACCTTAATGGTATCGCCATTAATACTTGTAATCTTTGCAGTTCTGCCATTATAAAACTGCTTTTTCCCAGAGGTATCGTTCCTGATAAACATGACCAATGCACCTTCTTTCAAGACCAGTTCTTCTTCCGTTGGAAATGCTTCTTTTGGAAAATCACCTGTCACTGTAGCTTTAAACTGATGTGTTGTACCGGGAAGTTCGTTAAGCCTTAGTTCATTAATTTCCTTTACAAGTGGGTTGTGAGTAGTAAGGGTAACATACTCTGCGAGATCTTCATTTTTTGGAACTGGCTTATGATGTTCATTTAGCTTATCGAGCATCACATCGCTGATTGCACCATTCCTAATGCTGTTTAGCAACTCAATAAATGTTGGATCTTTTTGACGGTGAACTTTGGTTAGCTCGAAAGTCAGCATAGGTTGCTTTTTAAAGGCAAGGCTGTCGAAAAAATAAGGGCCGCTATAAAATCTTTTCAACAGATGCCAATCGTTTTGGTAAACTGGCGATAATTGGTATAGATCTCCAATCATTAAAAGCTGTATGCCACCAAATGCGCTGTTGTTTCCTTTTACAAACCTCAACACTCGGTCTATATAATCCATGGTGTCTGCTCTTACCATACTGATCTCATCAATAATGAGCAGGTCAAGACACTTGATTATTTTTGCTTTCTCGGCACTAAAACTAGTTCCCACTAAATCTGAAAACGCTGATGTGTCGGTACTCGGCAATGTAGGGCCAAAGGGTACCTGAAAAAAAGAATGGATAGTAACCCCGCCAGCATTGATAGCTGCAACAGCAGTTGGAGCAACTACTGCTAGGTTTTTCTTTACACTAGCTCTAATATGTTGTAAAAAAGTGGTTTTGCCTGTTCCGGCTTTTCCTGTCATAAAAATCGGCCTATTTGTCTTTTCTATAAAGTCGATGATAAGTTCATGCAGGGGTTCAAGCTTCATTATATGATGTAGGTATTATTAATTTATTGGATTAGCACGCCCAAAATTGTTTCAGGTAAATATGCCAGAAAAACGCACTTATAAACATAAGTCTATATGCTTGTTTTTCGGATTGCTAAATTAAGTCGTCTCCAAGTTATTTTTGAATCAACTTATCCACAAAAGAGTATGAGTATGCTCTTCGGAAGAAATGGTGACATTTTAGAAATACGAGAATTTAATAGCTATTACATTATAAACAAAAAGCAGCTCATGGCTGCTTTTTGTTTACTCTTTTTCAAAGTCTTCTTCAGTATCGTCTGGCAATTCTTCATCTAAGTCATCTTCTTCTGGTGTGTCAAAAGCTTCTGCCAATTGAGTTCCCTCACCATCTGCAAACTGAACTTCTTCTTCGGTGTAACCGGCATCATCCAATTGTTCTTCTTTTTCTTCTTGCGGAGATCTGCCCACCTGAAACTGTTCAGGGTTTACGATCTCGTCTTTTTCAATTTCATTTTCGTTGTTTTCCATTTGTTTTTCTTTAAGTATAGATAGGTTATGGATAAACAAAAACTATACAAAGGGGTTTTAAAATTTTTAACACTATTTTTATTCCTTTCTAAAGTAAAAAGGTATCTACATCATCTGTGCGCTAAATCCTATTTTTTATGCTGCAGATACAAAGACCAAATCAAAAACTTTTTTGGGTAAAGGATGATAGGGTGGATGTTACACTAGAAAATATCACTAGTAAAGAAAGGATAATAATCGATTATATCAATACAAGGGGGAAAATAACAAGTGGTTATCTACAATGGTCCGACTTAAAACGTAATTAATCTATGATGTGAATTAAACATTGTTGGGCAAAAGACTGGATTACTTTTCGAGCGTTAGACTGGTATAAGAAATAATTGTGGGCTTTATAAAGCTCGATAAAGACTTAATAAAACATTAGAAAAATTTACTCTTAATTTATGATTAATCAATTTTAAATTAAAAATTCATGGTTAAATTATTTCATTTTGCTACTATTAATAATAGTATTTAGCCGAGACATAAATACTGCCGCATCTTTTTTTGTCCTTAATAAGCTAATTAATCCATCTTTTTTTATCGTCATAGATTTAATCTTCGGCTTATGGATTACTTTTGCACTAGTACTAAGATTTGGTCCAGTTGCCAAATCTCGTAATAAGTCAAGATTGTTTTTTACTTGTGTATGCATCATTCGAATATAGTTAATAATGTATTTAAAAATTACTTTTGGTAAAACATATAATAACGGTAAAGATTTTTGCTTGTTCGATCGTAATCAAATGTTTCAGGAATAGGAGTGTATACATACTCTTGACTCTCATCGGTTTCAAGGTTTCCGTTTCTTAATTGTTTAACATAAAAATCAGGCCAATGGTTTCTAAGTATGCTCCTAATTGGGCTATGTTACTTCGAAACATCATATGATAAATTCTTGCTCTGGCATCGTTTGATCCATCTAAACCAATAATATAATCTGGATTTAACTTTAGAAAAGCTAGTGGCAAAAGCATAATACAAGAAAATACCATATTGAGGTTTAAATGTTGAAGGGTTACATTGTCTAAAAAACTGCCTTTGCCATCACTGGGACCAAAACCTAGATTGTAAACGTTTGATAGTTTCGAAATTGGGTAAAGCTGCAACTGAACTAAAATGAGTATTTGGCTCCCATTTACTTGTGGTGAATTGAAAGTCATAGCCGTATAGTCTTCAGCCATGGTGATTGGTATATAGGTGTTGGCAAAGTCTATAGTGATCATATTTGTTAGTTTTAATACCGATAGTACATCAAAAGGTAAACATAAACTCCAGTGCCAACAAATAAAATCATTAAATAGTCGTCATACATTAAGCAATTTAACTCACATCTTAAATATTTGATATTTGAGAAAATTGAGGCCTAGATTTCGCTCAATTGAAAGTCCCTAACCTATGATTAGAACACCATCTGAAAAACATAATTCCATCAGCTATATACTACTTTATAACCTCTTCTTTCGGCACATCAAGCCAGTCTTTCACTTCTTTCAAGCTTGCTCCGTATGTTTTTTCTAGCTGCTTAATTTGATTGTCGTTTTCAGCCCATGCAATTTCAAGTTCGCTAACCAATAAGCCACAGCTCTTTTTGGAAAGCTGATCCCCTATATTGCTCCTAATTCTGCTAGCAAAAAAGAACTCTATGATTAAAAAGCTGATGAAAAATGTATAATGGTTAAAAATGAAATGACTTTCAGCGTTTTTTTGAATGCCGAATTTTTCTGCCAAAAGATCTACTAATATGGGGATGAAGACAATAGGAAGCAATGAAAGTATCCTGATTTTTTTAGCTATTTTTAGTTCTTCAGCATCAATATTTAAATCAAAATCTTCACGTGCCTTTTTTTGTGGAATTGTTTTATTAGCACTGCTTTGTTCAATTATTGCAAGCTTTTTACCATGATCAATATCTATTCTGCGCATCTTTTCTAGCAGTTCTTCCTCTAGTTGGTTAATTTTCTGCTGATCTACCAAGATAGACTCCTGTTCGTTAATCACCTTCTCCATTTCCTTCAAATCGTCTGGCAGACCAAGATAAAGCTGTTGCTCGATAGCAAGAGTGCGTTCATCAAGATTTCGTTGCAATTGCTTCAACGATTGGTGCTCTGTTTTACAAGCACCCTTAAGACCATCGTAGTTTCTTTCTGCTGCAATTAATGACGTACCATATTCCATAACGGCCAGGTCTTCAGCGTCAAGACTGTAGTTTTCATAAAGGCCACGCAGTTTTTTAAAACGGATAGATGGACTGCTTTTTTGCGCTAGCACTTCTTGGCGGTAGTCTAATAGCTGACCCTGGTACGATTGGGAAATTGGCATGTAAAACGAAGTCAATTAAAACCTAAAATTATGAAAATTATCATATTTCTAAGCTTATTTGCAAATTTCAGTAGAAAATTTTAATAATATAGACTGCCTTTTTGTTAGCCACAGCTGCACAGATTAGGGAGGTTAAATTGATAGCCACAGATTAACAGATTTTGCTGTTTGCAGGGTTGGTTAGGTTTTACCACATAGTCACATAGAAAACATAGGTCTAGGCCATAGATGCACAGATTAAGGAGGTTAAATTAATAGCCACAGATTAACAGATTTTGCTATTTGCAGGGTTGGTTAGGTTTTACCACATAGTCACATAGAAAACATAGGTCTAGGCCATAGATGCACAGATTAAGGAGGTTAAATTGATAGCCACAGATTAACAGATTTTGCTGTTTGCAGGGTTGGTTAGGTTTTACCACATAGTCACATAGAAAACCTAGGTCTAGGCCATAGATGCACAGATTAAGGAGGTTAAATTGATAGCCACAGATTAACAGATTTTGCTGTTTGCAGGGTAGGTTAGGTTTTACCACATAGTCACATAGAAAACATAGGTCTAGGCCACAGATGCACAGATTAAGGAGGTTAAATTGGTAGCCACAGATGCACAGATTTATTATTTAATGGTACTATAGAATGGCAAGTAAAAAACTGAATGTGTAAACCACTGTTCGTATCTATAATCTTCAGACCATTAGCTATTGACCATCAGCCATTAGCATTAAATCAGTACATCTGTGGTTAAAACTAAACTAGAAAATAACTATAAATAAAGACTATTAATTTTGTAGACAAAATATTATTTTGTTATATTTGTATCGTTAAGTGATAACGAAAATATCTATTGATAAATTTATATTGTTCGAATTTATATTTGGTTTGAAGAGGGGAGGGACATCTAAGAAACTTTCCCTTTTTTTGGTCGGTTGGCCGAGAGGATAGGCAGGGTTTCATAAACTCGACACAATGGTTCGAATCCATTACCAGACCACGATTTCATCTCTTCCTGTCTCGGAAGTTTTTGGTTAATCAATTTGTTTTGTTTGATGAAAGGTATTTTGGATGAAATACCCTTCATCTTTTAATGATAGCTCAGCATAAATAAATCAGTGTAGCTTTAATTAAAAATCAGCCATGAATACTGTTTATGCATCCAATCTAAGCTTAGTCTTTATGCTTTGGTATTTTAAAGCCCACTAGTCTTTAAGCTTAGGCTCTAACACTGGATAGTCACTCCACTGAGCTATACCTTCTGGTTCTGAACTGATTACTTCTTCACTTCTTAATTCACTGAGTTCTGCATTCAGCTTAGCCATTTCCTCAAGTTCAGCTTCCATGGTATCTGGGAGCTTGCTCAATCCCTCAGTCTCCTGTATGTGAGCAATCGGATCTGCAATAAATTCCCAGTCCTTGTTCATGCCGGGCATCTCTCCCTGATTCCATGGACCTCTAAAGCCATCCCCAGAAGAAAGATTAAAGTACTGTTGAGTAAACCTTGGATCTGCCTGTAATACAGCAGGTGGGAAATTTGGTTGGATGGTATCTAGTGCGGCTTCGAACATTTTATAATGCGCTACTTCTCTTGTCATTAAAAAAGAAAGTGTTTCTTTAACGTAAGGGTCATCTGTTAACTTAATCAAATGTTCGTAAACCAGCTTTGCGCGTGATTCGGATGCTAAGTTGCTGCGCAAATCCACAGTTAGGTCTCCATTAGAATGGATGTAAGACGCACACCAAGGAATACCTTGGCTATTGCTCAATCTTGGTCCTCCAGCACTTAGGATGTCAAATTGTGGGTTTGCTGCGAGCGCTTGGTGAATGATCGACTCTCTTTTTGCACTGCCCTCCATTACCTGCATAATTTCTTCTTGCTCTGCAGCGTCCTTAAGACTGCCATTTACACCTTTCAATAACATTTGGATGGTAGCACCCACAATTTCCAAGTGACTGAACTCTTCGGTTGCAATGTCCATAAGCATGTCATACTTGTCTGGATGTGGCATCTTAGCTCCAAAAGCTTGTGTAAAGTATTGCATGGCAGCCGCAAGCTCTCCATTCTCTCCACCGAACTGTTCGAGCAGGATGTTTGCAAAACGGGGATCAGGACGTGAAACCCTTGCATTAAATTGTAAATCTTTTACGTGATAGAACATAACATGTTTTTTAGGTAGATGTGAATAGGTAAATTAATATAGGTCATTAGAAAATGATCAGCTAAGTTTATATTACTGGTCATTGTCGCTCGTATAAGCAATTCAATCAAGGATTGTTTTTCAATTCCAGAAAATGGGTAAATTCTCCCAATATTCAAGTATTTATCACAACCAATGATTTTTCACGTGTTTATTAAATAACATTTAAAAACTAATTGTTCCTAACCACAAGTCATACCTATTTCACAAAAAAAGCCCATGGAACTTAATCCACAGGCTTTTGGAATTAGCTAAATGCTGACTACTCCGCTGCTGCTTGCTCGTTAATAAAACCTTCAGCAACCGTAGTTAATGCCACATCTGTTGCTTTTTCATTTTCAAGTGTTTGTGCCAAAAGGTCTGCAACATCATCACGTCCCATAGTCTTTGCAAATACCGTAAGTGTACCATAGGTCGCAATTTCATAGTGCTCTACCTTTTGAGCGGCAAGGATCAATCCTGCATCGCGAATCATCGTACCCGCATCAGTATCTTCAATAATACCAGTTGCTTCTTCTAATAATCCTGCCATTGCATCACATTTCTTAGCTGCTGCTTTTTCTTCCAATAATGCAAATACCTGCTCTAAAGTATCAATATGCATTTGGGTCTCTTGAGTATGTTTCTCAAAAGCTGCAGCAAGTTCAGGACTGGTAGCCGCTTTTTGCATCTTAGGCAATGCTTTTACCAAGTGTTTTTCTGCCCAGTAAATGTCTTTCAGTTCATCAACAAAGAATTCTTGAAATTCACTTTCTTCTGGTGAAGATGTTTTTGTTGCCGGTTTTTTTGTTGTCGTTTTTTTTGCTGCAGTGTTTGCCGCTGTTTTTGTAGTTGCCATAATTTTGTTTTTAAAGGTGTATTGATGTGTTGCTTTAACACTTTTGTTTAGCAATTGTTTTTGGTATTTTATTTAGTTGTTGAATGTTGTGTTTTAATTGTTTGCCAAGTTAATTTCAGCTGTTGGTCGCCACTTAGTTCAAATTCAACATGACCTTCGCTGGTACTGTTTCCTTTAATTTGTTTCTCTTCTGCTGTTAACCTGAAATCAGCTTGTAGACTTCCTTCAAGTGGTATAATGCGTAGCCTACAAACAATACGAGCATCGCCCTGTAAATGAAACGTGATGTCATTTTTACTGAGCCTAGTTTTAGCAATTGGATAATCTGCATAGATCATAAAATCTCGATCCTTAATTTTTAGGTAGTGACGGGGAACGATTCCAAAAGCATTTCCAGCACCATAAACTTCCTGACCAACTTCGCCTGATTTTTCCCAGCCATCGTGCATATCTTCCAATGCCACCCAAATCTTTTGGTCTACTTCTCCAACTTTGACCTCCTCTGAAAGCATTTCAGCAGGTAGCATAGGAGGGTAATAGTAACATGCACGATTGATCAGGTTACGGATATATTCACTACAAAGTAATTTGATGGCAGGTAAAACCTCAACTCCATCTGCATGCTGCAAATAATCATGCATTGCACAAAATACCTCCTGTTCCTCATAAACGGCGGTATACGGAGCATCACTTAGTGGAAACAATGCGAAAAATGAGGGGAAATGTTTTCCATAGCCATAGTTGCAGTCCCACAGCTGCATGTTTTGAAAAATATTGGCCATACACAGTTCACTTAAAGATAGATATAGCTTCTTTTTGGTAAGCTTATGTAGCCTCAGTAATGCACCAGCAGAAAATGCGGTATTATTAGCCTGATAAAACAACTTGAAACCATAACCCTTTAGTGTTTTTGCTGCTGTTTCTGCTTCCCTTAAATATTTTTCAGCCTTAGTAAGTTCGTATGCCTGTAGCATAATATGAGTATATAAACCCGCTACATCATGCTGTCCGCCTTCACCAGGTTTGGTCTCAGCTTTAACGACTTCTAACGTGTCCATTTTATAGAATACTGGCCATCGATACTTAAAGTGTTTGGCAACCTTGGTAGCATAGGGCAATGATTTTAGAAAGAGGTCAATGGCTATCCCATCACCTTTTAACGCAAGTCTCGATAAGTTTAAAAGGGGGTGATGGAGATACCAAGAATCCATTACCATTGGCTTTTTCTGCTCCTCTTCTCCTTTAAGTTTTTCTGCTGCTGCGGGAAGCCATCTCACCACCGTCTTTAGTTTTTCATCCCAGAATGCCGGAAGCCCCTCCCTTATTTTTTCCATTACCTCCATCGTTTCCCCACTCCATTCTACATAATCTAAAAGAGGAAGCAGTACCGCTAATTGTACCATGATCTCTGGCGGTGTTTCATAATCGCTGATATAAGCATTGAAATAATGTTTGCCTGCAACCTGCGACCAGCATCCCGGACTTTCCGTTAAATCATGTAGCCCCTTTTGTAGGATATTTGGCCAATGAATATATTGCGTATCTGGCCGTGGCAACAGCAGGTATACCTCCGCTAACATATTCAGGTATTGTCTGGTTAATGCATTTTCATCCTTCGCTATCTCTTGGTCAAATGCAACAATCGCATCCGTAAGTGTTACAGCCTTACCCTTCAATATAGGTTTGTCATTACTTACAGGTAATGCAAATCCAATTTCAGGCCATGTACCGCCAACAGTACCTCCAGCGGATGTTTCAGTTTGCTGATTGTAGACAACCAAATTGGTTAAATTCTGTAAATATAGTATTGATCCTAAGCTCGGTTTCTTCATGCTGAAATGTAAAAGCCCCGATCTGGTGCCAACTTGGCTTACATGAACTTCCCCTTGTGGTTGGTCTGATTTATTTCCTGGGAAAATGATATCCCTTGGCCAAAAAGGAAACAACAGGTTCTGTGAGGGAACAAGTTCGGTAGTATAACGCAAAACAGGATAATCACCAATTGTAAATCTAATGATGGTTTTAAACTTCCCGACCGCAGAAGAAAGAAAAATATTAATCCCATCCTTCGTAATTTGTTTGCGGGTAAGCCCTAACATTCCATCAGGAGAATAGACAGTTCGAAAAGCAACCTCACCGGATTTTGTACTACACCTTACCCACAGGGAATCCGCTGTGAGTTGAACCTTAAACTGAAAGCCGCCCAATTGATTTTCAAAGATTTTGGGCAATTCATTGTCAGACAGGGCTGTCTTAGCAGCTACTGCCCAAGGAGATATTCCATTCATGTTTCGAAAAATTATTGGTAATTGATGGATGGCATAACATCTTTTTTATGGCTTTGTTTTCATTGTTTGAAAATCATAACCCATTGACGTTATTACATTTCAAGCCCTACAACATTGGTCTGTTAACAATGTTTCAGCTATTTTTACTTCAGCATCAATATTTGTAAACAAATTGCAAATAGCGCTGTTTGTGCTGCATAAATACTTTATAGTTTGTTCATCTTTGAATGTTTTAACCATGGAAAATGATTTAATTCCCGAACAGATCTCGGGCAGTGAAATGAATACAGTAGCAGAAACAGCTTTTGAAACGCTAGAAGAAGCAATCGCCTTTTATAAATTGGCCAAAGATAGATTAATGTCAGTGAGCAATTGGGCGAAAATATGTGGTACCGAAGCTACAACCTTTGAACTCTTAAATTCACAGGGTACAGGCCCAGGCGAACTTAAGGAAGGAAACCTGATCAAGATCGATATCCCTGGCCCAGGTACTCATCTTGGCGGAGGTTACGATTGGGTTAAGATTGAGCAAGTAGAAGAAAATAAAATGAATCAGCAGTATTTCGGTTTTAAAGTAAGACCATGCCCAAATCCAGAAAGGGCCACAGAAGGTACTGCACACTTTTTTAAGGAAACTTCAAGTTCTACTTTTTTGGTCAGGCTTTCGGGTTATACCGTACAGGCAGAAATGCACGGAAGAAACGAAGAACCAAATACCGTTGAACCAAGCTTTTTTGACGGACTACGCAATATGGCTGTTGGCTACAGTGCTAAAATCGGACTTTCCTATCCGCAATGGAAATTACTTGTTGAAGGTATTGTAGACACGCAAAAGGGAGATAGGGAAGATCTGGCTTAAATATCGATGGAAATCCAATTCAATAACTATTATTCGGGTACCAGCGGACTCTTATTGCCGGTACCGAACAAACTTTTTTATCCTGAAGAATTTCGTGAAAAGAGTAGGCTATGTTATTATGCCTCCTTAATGGATACCATTGAAATTAATAGCTCTTTTTACAAAATTCCGCAAGCTTCAACAATGAAAAAGTGGGCTACAGATGTTCCGCCTGAATTCCGTTTTACCTTTAAGCTGTTTAAGGAAATTACCCACAACAAAGACCTGGCATTCGACCCAAAATTGGTAGCACACTTCTTTCACGTCATTAATCATGTAGAAGATAAAAAGGGATGCCTATTGGTACAATTTCCTCCCAGTGTTAGGATTGGTCATTTTGCACAATTACAATTTCTAATGTCTGTGCTTCGCGACAATGACCCAGAAATGGAATGGAAGATTGCCCTTGAATTCCGACATCCCTCCCTATATGTAGAAGAGGTTGATGAGCTTTTGGAACAATTTAACCTCGGTATGGTTATCCATGATAAGTCGCCAGCAAATAGCCCAATTAAAGATTCTGGACTTGATTTTGTTTACCTGCGCTTCCATGGTCCAGGTGGCAATTACCGCGGTAGCTATGCAGATGATGTGCTGTACGAATACGCAAGTTACGTATCAGAATGGCTCAATGAAGATAAAAAGGTATTTGTATATTTCAATAACACCATGGGTGAAGCACATGCCAACCTCAACACCTTAAGACAAATTGTAAGAGATACTTATTAGCTTAAATTACTCCATTGCTGAGCTATCGTGTGGACACATCTTATGGAATAATAACCGTCTCCTTACAAATTCACTGAACAGAATGCAAGCATGGTGCTTAGGATTTATCTAAAGCGGCTGAAGGAGCCGCGGACTTTGTTACTTTTACTCACTTGTTGTCTATGTTTTTAGCGGTGTTCATGCTTTCGCAAGCTCAGGGTTCCAGCAGCTGAAAAAAGTAACCAAAAAAAGCCGCGGCTTGCACCCTTTGTAGGGATAATTAGTCAATTGTTTTGGGCACGCTGGGCAAGCCATTGCGCTGCGCTCCATTTCTCCGCCCCGCTGTTTTATGCAAGAGGGAGTTCTGTTTAGGGAAACAATTAACTATTCTCCCGTCCAAATGCTGCTAGGCCGTGGGCAGGATGCATAACCCACCGTTCATGGAATAATGTTTAATACCTCATTTATAATTTAAATTGTTAGTCTTATCATAGAAAATCACTTAGGAAAACCTTAATAGCTAGTTTTGAGCCCAAAGATGTGTCCACACGATAGGTTGGTAAGGGGAACAAACTTTTCTGAGGGGAACGGACTCCAGGCCCCGATAGCGATCGGAGTTCTGGATCCCTAAACATTTTCCCTCTTTTGATGTTTACATCTTGCTAAAATAGATTGAATGAAAGATTTGAACAACAACATAGGAGAAGGAAAGTTAATTGATATTGATAGCGCTTACGAGCTTTGGGATTGGGCAGCTGAATTCAAAGTGAGTGCAGAAAAACTTAAACATGCGGTTGAGATTGTCGGAACATCGCCTGATGCGGTTAAGGTATTCCTAAAAAAATAAAATATTGGTTCAACTATGAAAAACTAAAAATGTAAATGATATGGGAGAAAATAAAGAGCGCTTTGGATCTGAAAATGATATTCCTGATCCAGAAGAAATTAGGCAGCAGTTCGAAATTGAAGATGATGCAGATACATTAGAACCTTTTGTAGATGAATCTGAGCATCGTGAAATAAATAGTGATGATCCTACTGATCTAGCACATTGGGCAAAAGAATTTCAGATTAGCGTATCCGATTTGAAAGCGGCTATTGTGCTCAACGGAAATTCACTGAAGGAAATTAAGAAATATTTAAGCGTATAACCATGGCAGAATTACCAGATTTAACCGTATTTGCGAAAACCCTAAATAAACGTTTCAAAGGAAAAAGTTTAGACCGACTAGAAATTAAGGTAGCTAAAAAGCTGAATGTCACTGGTAAAGAACTTAAAACTGCTTTAGAAGGAGAAAAACTTGTAGAGGTTACCAGAGAGGGAAAGACCTTACAATTGCATTTTTCTAAAAACCAAGTGTTAGGGATCCACCTGATGTTACGTGGTGAACTAGTACTCCTCGATGAAGAAAATCAAGAACCAAAATATGAAATAATCGGATTTCACTTTAAAGACGGAACTGGCTTTTCGGTTGTAGATCTGCAAAAGATGGCCACACCAACATTAAATCCACAAAAAACCGAAGTGCCTGATGCATTGAATATGGAGCTGGCATATTTCTCCAACTTACTGGCTAAAAAAAGAACACTCATTAAAACCTTATTGATGGATCAGCACCTGATCCGGGGCATCGGTAATTCTTATGCCGATGAAATCTTATGGCATGCCAAGATCTCCCCATTCTCGATTGCGAAGGCTATTCCTGAACAGGCAGTGAAAAAACTTTTTAAAAGCTTAGTAGTAGTGCTGGAAAAAGCAATAGCAGAAATTTCAAAAGAGAACGGAGATGAACTCACTGGAGAACTCCGAGATTTCATGAAGGTACATGGTGCCAAAATTAAAAAAAGCCCAACTGGAGCAACAATAAAAAGCGATAAAATAGGAGGTAGAACCAGTTATTATACTGATGAACAAGAGATTTATAGTTAATTTATGCTTCAAAGCTGTGAACTTTAGTCTTTAAACTCAAAACTACCCCATTGCTGAGGGGAACGGACTCTCGGACTTCCGGGCTCTTTCCTCAAAAAAAAGAAAACATTTAGGTACATTCTTCGTTTTAGCCGTAAAAAGGTAGTGACACTAACTTTTTTTACTACTGAATTTCAAGTAACAGTTATATTTGATACCTTACAGCAAATATATCCTCATAAATAGATTTATGGAGCAAAAAACTTGTACAAAAGAAGCCGCAGAAACAGCTAATTATGGTTTCGAATTAGAAATGTACAGGTTTTTAAACTCCTGGGTGCAGGATCATGCTGATCAAGCACTGCTTAGGTTTGATCAGCCTTTACAGCAGTACCTGACAAACGATGCTTTAAGAGATTTCTTTCTGAATACGCAACACCCAATCCAACAATTATTAAAGAATTACTTCATTGCTGGGCATTTGGGCCGATCTACTGGAAGTGTTTATTTTGATCCAATTAACGGAGATCCATTGTTGGCACATACCGAACAGCGAATCTATAATCTCGCACGTAGAATGGATAGCGTCCGTATGCATGTTCCATTCCGTTCGGTTCATCCCAACAAACAAACTGAAGCCGGTGATACTGCAGATGTGGCTAGCTATCCATTTGAATCAGAAGAGATTCGATATAATAGCGGTAATCATTTTGCCAGTAGGCCCGCAAATATCAATGTATTTGATGAAAACAGTAAGCGCTGTATCACAAAATCAGCCAACAACCTGCACGTACTCTTCAAGCGTGGATTTCTAGAAGAACGCCTTCAAGAAGTAAAAGAATTAATGGCAACATTGCATGATGCCAATGAAGTACAACTCCAATTTTTTGTAATCTACAGCAGGCATTCGCTAACAGAAGGACATTTTGGAACATCACTCGTTATTATGGATCCGGTAAATCCAGATTTCCCAAAACGAGTAATGGTTTGTGATACTTTGCTTAAGGAGCTCCCACAACATCCTCGTTGGTGGAACCATTTTATTACCGAATACTCCAACGTTTTTGGTGATGCTATAGTCGAAATTGTCGAAGACCTCTCGCACCCATTGCAGAAAGTGAACATCAAGGGTGATGATCCTTTTCGACATGATTGGGACTGTCCATACTATGCAGCTAGCATGGCTGATGCACTTGCTGATCTTATAAAAGATGATCCCAATCTATTGTTAAATGGAAGTACTCAGGACATCCATCATGCAATGAAAAGCTTCATGCCAGATTATTACCACCAAGATGCTGATATCAAAGACAGACTCGGCATCCAACAAGCCAATCGTTTAAAACGTTGGAACAGTGGTAGTGAGCTAATCAAAGACTTAGTGGCTGAAATTAGTCAACAGTCATCTTATGAACTTTAGCGCAAAGGTATCTTCTTGTTACTAATAAATATAACGAATAAACATTATGACACAACTCAACACTAAACCGGTATGGTTTATTACTGGCTGTTCAACTGGTTTCGGTAAAGAATTGGCCAAAATATTATTAAAAAGAGATTACAAAGTAGTGGTTACTGCAAGAAATCTAGCGCAGGTTGAAGGGCTAACTACGGGTTACGAGGATAAAGCGCTGGCAATTGCTTTAGATGTTACTAATAAAGACCAGATCAATGATGCGATAAAATCCGCCATAGCAAAATTTGGCAGGGTTGATGTTTTGGTCAACAATGCTGGTTATGGTTATTTCAGCAGTATTGAAGAGGGTGAGGAAGAGAAAATCAGGGCTCAATTCGAGACTAACTTTTTTGGCTTGGTTCACCTAATACAAGCTATTTTGCCAGTTATGCGTAGTCAGAAAAGTGGTCATATCGTTAACTTTTCTTCGATTGGAGGTCTTCGGGCATTTAGTGCAACGGGATATTATCATGCTACTAAATTTGCCGTAGAGGGTTTATCTGAGTCTCTTTCGCATGAAGTTGCACCACTGGGCATTAAAATACTAATTGTGGAACCTGGTCCTTTTAGAACTGATTGGGCGGGCAGAAGTACCAGTAGGACAGAAACTCAATTGGAAGATTATCAGCAGACAGTTGGTACAAGAATGGCTGCGAGCTTAAATGGTAGTGGCAAACAACAGGGAGATCCAGTAAGAGGTGCTGAAGCAATTATTACGGCAGTTGAATCAGAGGATCATCAGTTGAGGTTATTATTAGGTGAACCTGCACATCAATTGGCATTAGAGAAAATAGAGATGCTGACAAAGAATTTTGATACTTGGAAATCACTTACACTTGGTGCTGATTATCCGATAGATGAGCGATAAGGTTAGTTTAAATTGGGGATTGGTTGCTATAGGATAGCTATAGTAGAGATGGCATGGTGCTGTATCCATCCTTCGATCATCCTTCGTTCATCCTACGTTCATCCTTCGTTCATCCTACGTTGAAACGATAATCATAGTTTGCTGTTGGTGACAGATTAGAAGTTAAGTTTTATTAGCTGATAGCCACAGTTGATTTATTTGGCTAAAGTTAAATAGGAGGCCACAGCTATTACTTATCAACTGATAAATAATAGTTGTGGCCTTAATTGTGGATATGATCAATGCTAATATTGATCAGTTTGTGGGGTAGTAAATTTAGCTTCAAGGTCATTTTTGTAACCTTTCGCTTTTTCTATCCACTCTGGTGCTTTGTCTTGCAAATCATCTACTACAGATCTACCAGTAATTTCATCCTTTTTAGTTAGATATTTGACAGCTCCGTATATCGCGGCGCCAATCAACGCTGTTTTTATCAATCCCATATTTATAAGTATTTTTTATTGTGAACAGCTAAGTTGAGGAAGTGTTTTGATTATTTTTAGAGAGTGCGAAAGTCCGTTCCCCTCGGTTGTACTATAGCTTAAAGCTTAAAGACTAAAGCTTAAAGACTGGATGCAGATAGCGATGTGTCCTTAATCTGTGACTAGCATTTAATCTGTGCATCTGTGGAGAAGAGAGTCCGGAAGTCCGTTCCCCTC
>Ga0247810_10000362_pt1 | contig 56890 bp, 54 predicted proteins | sample UWRJL119311C1_FD_179918 | JGI IMG/M metagenome (GOLD analysis project Ga0247810, IMG submission 179918) | Plant litter microbial communities from Arlington Agricultural Research Station in Wisconsin, United States - UWRJ-L119-311C-1 | ecosystem: Environmental > Terrestrial > Plant litter >...
AGTTTCGTACACAGCAAGTAGATGGGCAATGGACAATCTGCAGCCATGCCTCGCATGACCCAGGTTTTCAGGCTGGCATGGAGTAACGATAATATTTTGAGCTTCCCTTAGAGCTACAAAATATGCAGTAAAAGAATGGCAGGGCCAGGTAGTATTACTTACATTTTGTTAGAGAGGTTGTTGATCGTTTGGCGATTTGGAGAGAGGTGTTGTCGAGATGCAGTTTCGGTTGATCTTTTGAGGAAAGAACGAAAATATGATGTGGGAGACTAGACGACGTGCTAGACCTAAAGGGGAAAGGCTCGATTAATTTGGAGCTTAAAAAAAATCATCAGCCGCGCTCCTCGTGAAATCTTTTGAATATATCGAGCAGCACCAAACTCTTCTGAGTTGGCTGTGAAGAGATTCTGTATAGATGCTCGTTTAATCGCACGCCTCGAAGCATTACCATTGTCGGTTTTCCGACCTTAGCAACACTACGCACCGTGGATTCTTGGCTTCCCGTGAGTACACACTTCCTCTTCAACTAACTACCCTTCGCAATGATGATACACCATTTTTGCTATTCTGGCACCTCTTGATTTAGGATCTCCCTCGGGAGAGACGATGATCTCACCGGACTTCTGAGCTACAAAACATGGCAATTTTATATACTCGACTCTTTTGATAAGAAGCTAATTTTGCAAAGTACAGGTATAAACGTCTTCACAGGTTGTGCTGCGTAGGCTTTTGGGGTCGTCACCAACGGTAATTTGAGTTTAGATTTCCCAGAGAGATAGCTAGATATGAATGAAAATAAATTTAAAGACTTTTCCAAAGCATGAATATTTTAATCTGCCGTGTTAACTTCTATCGTCTCTTGAGCCGGAGCAAAACCCATCACATCTGTACTCTAGCGTCTACTTCTGTATTATTAGGATCAGAGCTCTCTGATTTAGATAAATCTGAACTCCTATAGCCTCTTGGCTCTTCCTCTTTATCTTCAAGTGTAACTGTTGATACATTCGAATTTAATAGTCATCTGACCTAGTCACATGACCCAATATGGCCATTGAGTACAAACGCTCCCTTCGTACGTAGTCAATACAACAAGACGATCCCACCGAAATACAACGAGCGCTACGCTAATATGAGCGTGTGGTGCCCCGTATTCGAAGTGATCAAGCCAAATAGTCATACGTATGGCGAACCGACGCTAGGAAACTATATTTATTTCGTGGAATAACCCTAAAATAATCGGGGTATCTCAGATATGACGGTGAAAAATTGAGGGTATATAAGAAATACGCGTAGTTAAGTAGGGTATGTGAGATAATAACGGTTTTGTTATCAAAGAGATCTTTTGAAATTAAAAGCCTTTCTAATGATATTCCCCTGGCAGTCTCTTTCCCTTGTACTCAACGTTGAAGGACGCATTTCTCAATACCTTTTACAAGACTCTATTGGCTCTATTGGCTCTACTGTGCTCACAACTATTACTCTTCTGACAAACTCTTCGCCTTATATCGTCCTAGCGCCATCATTGGAAAGTAATGAGCGTATAATTCATAACCAATATAAAAGAATCCGGGAAATCCGGTGCCGGTGTATTGTGTCTCGGGCCACGACGCACCTTGTCCCTTTCTTGTTGTTTGTGACGAGAGCAAGCACTCAATGCCCTTTTTAATGGCAACATCTTTGACAGAGAGGTGTGACAACAGTCCCATGAGAGCCCAAGCTGTTTGAGAAGCCGTCGTAATACCAGAGCCGCAGTTTTCGGGGGATTTATAAGTGTCCAGACTTTCTCCCCACCCACCATCTGAATTCTGAACAGAGTTCAGCCATTGTATACCGGCAGATACCATTACTTGTACTTTTGGGCGAACACCAGAGAAGGTCTCGAGTCCACAAAGTACGTTGCTTGTACCGTAAATATAATTCGAACCCCATCGACCATACCAAGATCCATTAGATTCTTGCACAGTTTCAAGGTAAGAGATACCGCGCTCACACGCTAATTCCAGCCGCCTCAGGAGAGGTTGCGGTATCTTCCCTGCATGCGAGCTACATAACATCAACCCAAAAGCTTCCAGTATTCGAGCAGTGACATCAGCCGTGGAGGGATCACACAGACTGTTCATGTCACTGAAGGGGATCTTGTTCAAGAACAGTTTGTTATTCTCGATGTCAAACGCGGCCCATCCCCCATCACGGCTTTGCATCCCAAGGATCCACACAGCAGCTTGGATCACGTGGGAAGAGCTCACGGAGCAAGGGTCGTGTTTCACGAAAGCGAGGATGGCAGCTGCTGTATCGTCAACGTCCGGATACCAAGTATTAAAGTATTCGAAACTAAAGCCACCAGGAGCCTGTTGAGGGCAGTAAATGCGCCAGTCACCTTCTGGACCTGATATTTGGCGGGCTTTGATCCAGTCAATCGCTTTGTCTACCATCTTGGTGCTTGCAGCAGAGACGCCGGCATCGCATATTCCGACAGACATAAGAATCGTATCCCAGACCGGCGATACGCAGGATTGGATTCTCTTCCCATTTTCGTCATGCCATGCAAAGCGTTCTACAGCCTCGAGGCCGCGACGGACGCAAGAATCACTAAGTTTATACCCTTCTAAAGTCAGAGCAAGAACACCGATGTGCATAGGTGGAAAAATGCCGGCCCAATCCCCTGATTCTTCTTGATGTTCCAGAATCCATCCAACACATTTCTGTCTCGAGTAGGTCCGCATGGGGAACTTGCGCAAGCCTCCCAATTGATTTAGAATCTTGTCGACAGCTGCAAATGAGAATTCAACGATATCCTTCTTCCAGAGCTCCATGAGCGGGAGTGTATATGGAACCATCTTATTAGCTCCATTACACCACAGCTCATCCAGAAAATCGTTTGTTGAAGATCTCATGTTTGGCAATGCGTAAATAGGCCGATGATGACTCAATATCATCAGGGGGATAATGGTACTCCGCGCCCAAGACGATAGCGTGTAAATATTGATTGGAGACATAGCAGGCATAAGAATGAGCTCCGCTGGTAACTCTGGTACGGCCCCCCATGGAAATAGACCGAATGTTGCCAGGTAGAAACGAGTGAATACGCGAACTTGGGCTATACCACCAACTCCGATGATGAATTTTCGAGCTCGCTGCATGACCAAGTCATCGGCGGGGATTCCCAAGATTTTCAATGCCAGGTATGCTTCTACGCTTGTCGAGATGTCGCCAGGGTAGTCTGGGGCAATACCCCAAGAGCCGTCAAGATTCTGATCCGAGAGCAACCACTGGCGCAGTGCTTGCTTATCAATCTCCAAATCAAGGCCAAGGGCCTGTTGAAGAAAGACATATTCGGCTGTAATGGTAGCATTTGAGCGTAACTCTCCGCACCAATGACCATCGTCGTTTACGAGGCCTGAAGCATAGCATACAGCCGATTCGAGCGCAGTATCACATTTTGAGAATAATGTGTTGTGGTCCGTATCTAGTTTCGTATAGCTTGGCGAATTCATGGTGATGGACATTTTCAGCAGACAAAGTGGGTTGAAATCTCAAGGTTCTGCTCAAAGTACCGCTCCCGAAGTCATATATGTATTAGAACCAGGAAGGGAAAGGTCACCCCAAATACAGAATTGCACGAAAAGCTTTCGGATACTTACCTGTACACTCCCAACGCCAACAGAGGAACGAGCCGCTAGCTTGTAGCATGAATCACATTTACGGCCGAGGCGATAGAGACTGTTTGGGGGAAATGATAACAAAAAGGTGTAGGTGTGAAAAGAATTGGTACCCAAGGACGTTGAGAGGATAATGGTCGCATACACCAGTGATCATTTGTTTTGATTCGCCTTAGCACAGTACTATTGAAGGCCAAATTCCTTTTTAAACTGGTATGAGAACGGTCAAGATCTGCAAGCCTCAAGGCTCAAAATTATTTTATTGCAACATTCGGGCAAATCTTATAAACATATATATAATGTGTAAACTTTAATGCAGCTTTCGGCCAGATTCAATCAAGATCACCGTATCATGAAATTCAAGCGAGGATATAATTCTCGTATGAGCCTTAAACTTATGCACCCTGCTTTTTATACTTCTTTTGCGTGAACGCCCTCTTTTGTTCAACCATGGGCTCGGATTTGCGATGATCTTTTATCAGAGTAAAATCCCGTCCCACCGCCCACACTCCAACTTTTTGCATTGATCGTTGATTCATATATGCCTTGTTATTCTTGGTTAGATTTCCAATATTCTTCCCCAACACCGGGCTTGCCAGTCAACTCTAGTTATAAAATGACGTCGATCACCACTCTCATATCCGTCTTCTTTACCTCCATTTCCTTCCTAGTCCCTGCCTTATTGTTTCTCATCAATTTTCGCCTTCGTGCCAATCGTTTTCCCAAGTCTTTGAAATGGATTGGGCTGCGAGAAGAGATGTTCTCGAAAACACGAGCATGCTTTCGTCAACACAATAACGGTCTGCAAGACATCACGGATGGATATGCAAAGGTCTGTTTCATTTCCGACTTTGAATTCTTTAACTCACGCCGCCTTGCCAACAGTTCAGTCGTCAAGGCCAGTCTTTCGTGTTACCAGATACAAGCCTCCAACCACAGATCATGTTACCTCAGGAACATATTCGCTGGTTAATGGCGCAGCCGGAAACAGTGCTCTCTAGACGTGATGTACAGCAAGAGAAGTTTGCAGCCCGATACATAATACCGGAAATAGAAAAATCATTAGACGCCCTTATTGTTAATGTTGTACGCCGTGATGTTACTCGTTTTATTGGAAAATCACAAGCGGATGTCTTTGATGAACTAAGACAGAGTGTCGACGCCACATTAGGGATAGACGAGGTCGGCTGGCAACGAGTGTGTCTGTTTGAAGCTATGCAGGCCATCATCTCGAGATCTACCAACCGTATGGTGATTGGCTTGCCGTTATGCCGCGATCTCAATTATCTTCACTCCTCCAACATCTATTCAACATTGCTAGGTTCCACCATGGCAATAGCGGGTCAGGTGGTGCCCTGGTTTCTCAGAATTCCGGTTGCTTTCCTTTTCCGGCTGCCTACATATGTCTACAAGCAACGGTCTTTGAAGAAACTCATCCCACGAGTGAAACATCTTATGGAAGAGGTCAAACAGGAGCGAGAAACCCAATCTGTTAGAAGTGCCGGATCGAATAATTTTCTTGGCTGGCTCACGGAGGCTCTCCTGGATTCTGAACATGTCGGCAGGTGTAAGCCAGAGTGGGTTGCGAACTATGTTCTTGGCCTTGTAAGTTCGATGACCTATTCAAAAATTGCTTACTTCTAAGTTGGCATTCGACACCATCTGCTGGTCTTGACTAAATACCAGTCCCAAGGGTCAATAGACGCGGGCTAACTAGTTTATAGGGGACAGCCACCAGTCATGCAACCATTATCTCAGGCATGAATGTATTCCTCGATCTTCTAAGTTCGGACCCAAAACTCGGATATTACGAGCGTCTCCGGGCTGAAGCTGCTGCTACATTCAAGACCGAGAAGGACTGGGAGGAATCAGCTACAGTTGGAAGGCTGTCGTTCACTGATAGTGCTATACGAGAAAGCTTACGGAAAAATCCGATTCTTACCAAAGGGCTAATGCGCGAGGTTATGCCCGAAGGAGGCCTCACTCTACCGGATGGTCACCAAATATCTCAAGGGGCGTGGATCGGGGTTTCTGTATCGGGTATAAACACAGACGAAAGATTCTATCCCAAGCCTCAAGCATACGAGCCCTTCAGATTCGTTCGCGATACTGCTGATAAGGATGTATCTGAACAAGAGTCTATTAATGGTGTAGCGGAGAAGCAAAAGATTATCTCTCTCGCAACGACTACCGACACGTTTTTAACATGGGAACATGGCCGACATGCATGGTGCGTAGACAACATGACCACACTCCCATTTATGTGTATTAATAGATTACAGTCCTGGGCGGTGGTTCGCAGCTTCATTCCTGAAATTGATGGTCGCTTACATCACGCTGAATTATGACATTCGACCTATGGAGAAGCGGCCCCAGAATATCATTGTTGGGGACAGCATTGTTCCTTCTTACAGTGCTGCGATTGAGGTACGTAGGAGAAAGCATGTATAGTGAGGAGGGGCTGCAAATCAAACTTGCACAATAGTTAATTCAATGCGGCGCCCACCTTTTGGTCTTCAAGGAGAGGCGAGGTGTGGTGGGTAATCTATGTAATGCGTTTATTGCGTAGAATACACTTGCAACAGTGTAGGTTCAGAATATGGTACCAATGGCCAGGGATGGCAGTAGTTGGGGACAGATAGAACGTGGCTGGCACTCATATTAAGTACTCATTGCAATTAAGTTCTACCTATTTTGTCTGTTCGAGCGTTGCTTTGATCCGGCAATATCAAAAAGCCCAGCTAGGAAGGCTAACTCCTTCGGTGGCTGGCATTGTTGAACACTTGCGATATATCTGTTTTGTGATAGGTAGTTCAGGTTCCATTATATTAATTAACGAAAGAATCGGTATGAAAGCAGGTAAAGCCACGTTATTTGAGACATCGAGATTGTGTGAGCACGTTTCTGCGAGTGCAACAAAAGCGGGTGTAAGATGGAGGGAATTGTGAAATCTACTGATGAGAAATTCATTGCTACTCTAAAGAAGAATCTTTCTTAATCATAACCTACTAATCTAGCTAAGCTACAATCTATTGCTTGGATGAAGTTTGAACAAAGAGGGATCTCAGCCTTTGGACACAACGCAGAGCAGTTTGGGCAGCATGATTTAGGGGAATCATGCTAACGAGTGAGACTATCGATGTTCCGGTGAGTGGAACTAATAACATAGGGTTTCAGCCATATAAACCCACGAAAGTGGCTGATATTTGCCAAATATCGGCTGACTTCTCTTCGCTGACTATCCTTCGACTATTGCGAATAACTTTTACAGAACGTTTACGATAGTCAGCCCTGCTATAGGGAAACTCGATCCTTTATTGCCGCCGCCGCCCACCATGAATTCCAACATTGCTTCCTTCGACGAGATACCGCCAGTCTCCAGTGCTGCAAATATGGCGGCGTGCACGACGACGATACTCGGCAATACAAGACGATGGATAGCGACCCCTAGAACATAGGAGGCATAATAATGGTGGACACAACGATGGTGAGCACAACAGCGAACAGCGAACAGCGAACACCAAAGGCTGGCCTCTATTTCTATTTTGCCTATATATACAACTGTTACCAATGGTTGCCGAATTGCGTCGGCTCGGGCCGCATCATCTGATAAATTTGAAAGCCCAAGTAAGGAAATCCCAGCTTCAGCCAAACCTGACTCTTGCCGCCTGAGGCTTTAATTATACGGTATTATTTGATCAGGCTAATCTCGGCCAATACTTGCTTTCATTCGCACTAAACCCTGGAGCTAAAATATGCAGCATTTTGTGTCTTCAAATTTGGAAAACCATATTCTTTGCTTATAAGACCTTTCACTAAGTGCTCCGAAATACTAAGAAACTCCAATAGTTGCAATTAAGCACGGAGGAACGGCTGGAGCGTTAATCGGTGGCATCAACGAAATGATCGATAGTATGATCAACCGCGATCTTTTTCTTGTTGCTAAGGGATCTCCTTAGGAATAAATGGTTAAAGAAAGTGAGTATCAGTAACTAGGTAGTAGGCTTGCTAAGAAAAATTTATGATTCCAAAACTATAAATTCGTCTCGTAACACAGTGCACCTGGGGACGCGGAGATAGGCGTGGTGCTTTTATATCTTTACGTTTCATTGTGTTGATATTCTGCAACTTATGCCATTTTTGGTATCACGTGATCGCATACATTCAAAGCAGTTTTCACATGGGCCAAGTTCAGTAACGAATTGCTCATAAGGGACCTTTTTTTATTTTAAAAAAACCAGTGTGGCAAATATAAGTACAAATAGGTATTTCAATGTGAGTAGGTCAGATTTTAGGCTTGGAATATCTCTCGTTCATAATGTGAACTCCGATACCATTCTGGGCGAGCAATCTTAACTTCCTTTGTACTCTCTACCATGCAGCCACTTCGAAGTTTTCCTGTGATACATGTTAGCAGTTGTCAAGGGCATTGGAGTTGATAAAACCCTACCTCTGAAAAGTAAGTTGCTACCACGGTTCGATCTGCAAATTTTCTGCCAGCCAGTGCGCGAAGAGCCTTCAACGCGGATTCGGGTCGATCGAACTTCACAAAGATCTTACCAACACCATTGGATTGTCGGCTTCCACCCGTCGGCCTTGGAATTTTAATTTCCAAGATGCTACCGTATTTTCCGCACTCCTCTTTTACATCATCCACGATATCTATGATATAACATTAGAATGCACATACTAGCGAGCTGAATAGAGTCATACCTTCGTATTCTTCATTGTCAATCAACTCCTCTGGTGTTACCATGTTGAGGAGCTGTAGTACTCGGCCCCCCTCAAATTCTGTCGAGGTCGTCCCGGCAAGCATAGACATAGCGCCAACACTCATTTCTGCGCCCAATCCCGCAGCTTGAGTGTTACCAATGCTAGCTCTTTGGACCCTGAGGTGTTTGTCTCCAAGCTCCATGTCATTGAGGCCCTCAACTGCAATGTCAGTTGATGTTTCTGGATCCACGTATTCACAAAATGCGATTCCCTAATAATGGTCAGTAGGTGCTGGAAAATTTGACTAGACATGACTTACTCGGGACTCTTCGGTACCGTTGTCCTTGACTAATACGAAAGCCTTCAGCTCTCCGAATGACACCAAGAGCTCAGTAACTTGCTCATCCGTCAAATATAGAGGGATATTAGAGATACTGATTTTGTTAGGGGTATCAACCACAACGTTAGATATTACTCCAGGCTCGTAGGTCGTCTCTTCGGTAATTGCGGGTACAATGTAATCCTTGGGACGAGTTATAGCTAGGCCCGGGCTGCTACCGTTTGTTGAGCCGTTCCCTGTAACCATATGATCATTGTCTTCCATAGTGATACCATCGAAAGCCAATGCTACAGTCGCATCAGAAGGAGTTTTGAATTCAAGCAGCGCAAACGATTTGTCCTTGGAAATTTGGGCTGATATACAAGGATCTGATCCTTCAGTAACATTAAGGCCATTAAGTTGTAAATTGAAGAAGCCAACAACAGTTTCTTCGTTGACAGAGGGAGGGATGTTGTGGACGAGGAGTCGCTTTGCCTGTCGCGAGTTTGAGGGCTTCAAAGCCGCATTGGTTACTGATCCACTTGGTTGAGACATAAAAGCCTGCAGCTTTGTCGGGTCCATAGGCTGTGTTCTGGGAGCACCTGGGAGTGGGAACATGCCAGAAAGCTTTGCTTGCTCTGCAGTCACATTTTCGTATCCAGGTGGCTTTATATCCCATTGCGTTAACCGCCGTTTGCGCTCTAGAATCGAGACGATATCTGTCAAATCCGGAGTTGGCTCCTTCTTTTTTGGTGGAGGACTTGCACTCTTCTTGCGATCTCCTCCGCGTTGTGCTGCAAATCCGTCATCCTGGTCGGCTCTATCATTGCGTCGGCCTCCGTCTCTGCCCCCATCTCTACCCCCGTCTCTACCCCCTCTGCCACCTCGTCGGTCATCGAATAAGTCTCGGTCTCTTCGTGGAGGCCTATCGTCGTCCCTTCGCGCATCACGTCTAGAAGAGCCGCGATCTCGGTCCCATTCCCTATCTCCTCCCCCGCGCTCTCCTCCACCACGCTCTCCCCCTCCACGTCTATCCCGCCCAGAGTACCTATCTTCTCTCTCTCGCTCCCGATAATCGCGGCTTGTCGAATAAGAATCTACATCTCCTTCGCGACGAGAAGGCCGCGAACCTCGATGTCCTGGAGAACGTGAACGACGTCTGTCATTAGTCCGTTCTCGATCGCCTCGATCACCACGTCGATCATCGCGCGAGGACTGGAACAAATCAGATTTTATGTCTGCCTTGTTTTTGATTTTACTCACAGGATGATCTCTAGAGGAACCATGTCGGCCAGAATCTGTTGATGCATGATTGTCAGTAGTAGCTCCACTAGCTTTCGCATTCGTCGATGAAGGTGCCATGCCTCTTGATGAGTAGCTGTCGCCGTTCATTATCGCAATACAGGCTACAGCTTGATTTTATCTTTCCAGTTCGTGAATTGTGAAGCGTTGAATCGTCGAAAAAGTTGGCGATTTCGTTGCTTGTAACGAGCGAGGCTGGCTGGGAGACTTTTTTGGTCCACCACGCTAAGAGTTGCTTTGGTGGTCCGCGCCCGACAGTCACAGTCAGGGGTTGGAATTATGAGCTTCATCGCCAACCTCACTTCACAGTTGTACATCAATGGCGAATTTACGAATTTCAGACTGGCGCAAGCTTCCTGTAAGTCTAGCAGAGCTTTGCATAGATACCACTTTAAGATGTGGTCAATCGTTTCGGTGGAAGAAATTGAAAAACGAAGAGTGGTATGCCGAGCCTTGTTGACAAACTATATCTACCAGTAAACCTGTATCTAATGTGTCAAGCAGGACTTGTACACTTCACGGGCGCATTATCTCGATCACACAAGATCCTACCCACTTGAATTATCGAACTATTTGCCCTATCATTTCCCCACAAAGGACCGCGCCATTAGCAAAGTCATTTGCGGCTAAAGGTGATGAAGATGATACGGAGTCGCTACTGAGGCACTATTTGAATCTTGGTCCAGATCTCACTGCATTATATGAACACTGGGCTTCAGTGGACCCCAATTTCAAGAAAAGAGCACCGAAGTTTACCGGAGTACGGATTTTGAAACAAGATGCATGGGAAGCTCTAGTAGGATTTATATGTAGTAGCAACAATAATATAGTGAGAATATCACAAATGGTTTGTATCTCTGCCCGGGCTTGCTGAGACAATGCTGATCCTCGAAGGTGAATAATTTGTGTTTACACTATGGGCCACTGGTTGGACATATCGATGGCGAAGCTTTCCATGACTTCCCTACTGCTGAAGCTCTGACTGCGCCGGGTGTAGAATCACATTTAAGAGCAATTGGTTTTGGGTATCGCGCTGCGTACATAGCTAAGACGGCTAAGATTGTAGCTAATGAGCGGCCAGTCGACTGGCTTCAGTCATTAAGTAATTCGGAGATATTTGAGGAAGGCATGGATCAAAAAGAATTGCCAGTCGGTGGGAGAGAAGGTTATCGTAAGGCACATGAAGAGTTACTTCACCTTCAAGGAGTAGGGCCTAAAGTCGCTGATTGTGTCTGTCTTATGGGCCTTGGCTGGGGTGAAAGTGTTCCAGTTGATACTCATGTTTGGCAATTTGCCCAACGGGATTACAAGTTTGGTAAAGGGAAGCACAAGAGCCTCACTAAAGCAACTTACGATGCAGTCGGAGACCACTTCCGCAACCTATGGGGAAGAGAAGCTGGCTGGGCCCACTCAGTGCTTTTTGCTGCCGATTTGAAAACTTTCTCAGAGAGGCTTTTGATCAAGACCGAGGTGGAAATCCAAGATGTCAAGATTAAGAAAGAAGAGGAAATCACCACAATGGAGTCGAAATTCAAAGTCAAGAGAGAATTTACTCTGGAAGAGTTCAAGGAGGAACTGGACGAGAAAAGCCTCGACAAGCCTGATACTCCACGGAGTAAACGTGCGAAACGAAGAAAACAATAATGTACGATATTGATGCTAGTAAAGCAACGTCGCAGTAATTGTATTTGTATCGAAGCTCGTACTGCATTTTTCACATATACCATATCATTTCCTATGCAGTATTATGTCAATGTTGATTTTCGTGTAACTTTGATCGGGATTGCTTATACAAATAGAAGATAGATTTCTCACAAGGAGGCCATAAATGCGGTGTGAAGCTGATCAAGGTCTATTAGACACTGCCCAATATACAAAATAATGCTTATTAATTTCTTCTCTTTGCATTTCGTATAGGCCAGGCTGGCGTTTGTAAATCTTGGTGGCTTTTCAATCTATTGAGAGGCCTCAATCAAGTCATGTCACGGAATGGGGAACCACCTTCTCCATCTATGCAACTTGAAGCCTCGCGAATATCAGCTCTGCAACAGTATACACGTGGTTGGCTGAGCTTGAAAGGTGTGGACATCTTATGTATGCAAGCTGCAGCAACAAGGACAAGTTATATCTCCACTATTCGTGTGACTTTTCAAGCCATCTGCCAATTGAATTGTGGTGTTATATGGCAGAATGCGAATTGGAGGCGATTCATCATTTCTATAGGTCATGCTATTAGTACTGCGCTCAAACGCTTCATTAAAGAGCGGCAGATGATGTTCGCAATGGTACATATAGATGCGGCTGCAATGCATCGCCCTTCTATATATTGTTCTTTCCCTCATGACCAATTTCACAGCCTTGACCCAAGATCATCCTTGCGCATAGAAGTACAAGTATTTGTTCTTACGATAGTTGTTCAATATCACTAATGTTCGACGTGCAGGAGAAAGTTCTTTACAGGACAGCTTTACCCAAAATTTTATTGACTCGCCAGTTTGAAGAAGCAAAGCTTTGTAGCCATTTAATATAATTAAACTGGACTTCAAGTAACAAATATCCTCAATATGACGACCACGAGCCAGGAAGAGTTTGCATTCAATCATGACCTTGAACAAGATACGATCCCAGAACGTCTCCTTGACGATGGACTTATACAGTACTTTCGGTCGAGATATTCAGTGCGAGAGAAGCTAATGTCCACCTTTGATAGACATGAAGCTGAGAGAGTCAAATCAGAACTGGCCAGAATTGATCGACTGAGAGATCATTTTCGTTTTGGTGAGAGTCACAAGTCCGACATGGACGAGTTAAGGAGTTCCCTGGCGAAGTGGAAACAAGCAGCCAGAATTGAAACTACGGAAAGTATTCAAAAACTCAACTTTGAAATCAATCAACTTCATCGTGAAATCGAAATAAAGCAGAGAGTAAACGGGGATGGATGGGCTCTTGCTGAAGATATGAAGAAGCTAGCCTCCAAGTCCAAAAGGTATAAAAGTCTTGAGTCATTACTTGCCAAATTGATACCTACCCCAAACCAAGAGCCCGAGGAACCACTGCAACATCCCCACTTCGAGTCTACAATTCCCAGGACTAACAGCCAGCTTGACTCCGATTCTATGTTCACAGTTAGCGCAGTCACTCTCGAGAAAGGCTCGCTGCGTGGGTCCTACACCATGTTCTCAATAGAAAAATTTGCAATTGACAGTGTACTTCATGGTGGAAACAATGGTGACAGAGATCCTTTGCGGGAGCAGCGAAATCCAAATAGTCTGCGGTATTTCCACTTTCCAGCCAACAACATGATTTGGGTGAGCTAAGAGTTCAACATCATACAAGCGGTGTCTGGTTGACATTTCAATTTGAATCCCTTGCTTTTTAACATTCGATGGCTCTTGTTTAAATATACACCTGCTGACTATCAAATTGTGTAGATCGAAGTATGTGATATCTGTTCACCTGAGATTCCAATTGCTGACTCTGGAGTAGAAAGCAATCACACGGTATCATGGAGAGGAAATGGGAGAGTATAATTATCGGAAGTCTCCAAGATATTGCAGAAAATCCTCAAATTTCTTGAACAGACAGTGCGTAATCTTAGGGAATCATGTATTAAATTGCAACGGCCTGATACTTTTCTTGAATGATGGCTCTGAACATCGTAACGACTAACATCGATTTGTTTAGGTATTGGGATGCCCGCCAATACGGTAGTTCAGGTAATCATAGTCTCAAAAGTTTAATAGACTGCCCACTATTCCTGAGGCAGCTCCGGGAACCCAGAGAGTCGTTCTGCATTCTGCTAAGTCTAACAATGCACTTCCGGAAGTAGAACTGCTGATCGAATTTCTAACACCTTCCGGAAAAGAACATACGCTGACCTGATCATCAGTTGATCCAGTTCATGCTAGACATATGCGTCCACATTGCTCCTTAATATCACCTGGTACTAACTTGACCTCCTGTAACCATCTCACAGAATCTAACGTGTATAGATCCCGGTGCCTTGAGGGCGGGTTCTGCGGCCAATCTTGGCCAAAATCGGTTCATTATATTTGTGAGTTATCGGGCCATCTCATTGATAGTGATATTTTAACTAGTCAGATGCCTTACCTTCACTGGGAAATTGATAAGAGACGCCATCAAATGGCCACAATAACTCGTGAAATTACACACAAGCACATGAGAAATAATCCTGATAACAGGCAACGAATGGCGGATAACTTTAGAGCCACCGTGAACAAAGCTTCACAGTGCAAAGGCAAGGCCATTGGTCTCTTTGAAAAAGACACGAAAGAAAAGCCCAGCGGACTCAAACTAGCTTTAGGGGAGTATCTAACATGTGCCGCTAAGATATATGATGCGATGGATATCGAACATGATGTCTTGCTGCTGAATGACTACCTTCAACATACCCCCCCAATTCATGGGAGACGGACACTGGGTCAGTCGTATTACTGGAAGATTAATGATACCAGCCCGCGAGATCGAGATCAGGTTGTATATCGTGCTACAAAAATGGGAAAGGATACTAGGAAGACAACGAGGGTAATTATGGTAGATCAGCTGTGGCTATATATTCTCGATGATCGTAAGTACCTATTGCTGTAAAATATCATACACCACTAACAGGCTCAGACACTATTATTACTAGTAAGTAGACAATCAACCGTTGAAAAGAAGTCTCTATCCAGTCGTAATCAGCAGGCTGTAGTTCAAAAATCGGAGCCAATCTATGAGGCGAATAAACTATAAGTCTCTGATACAAGATTCCACATTTCATATTACGTACGGAGACGTAAACTAATTTAAGTACTCCAGGTTTTCCAAGACGCTGGGGGAGAAATAAACCTGGTAACAAGCACACAGCTCAACTGCCTCACAGAACTTGACATGAAAATCCTCAACCTTCAATAAATATCTACTGACTTCAGTGCTACGGCAGATCATAGCGATGTTCATGCCAGCATTCGGTCCAAGTTGAAACATCTTCATGAGGGCGATGTAACCTCAATATATGACCTTGCTCTGATTGTTATAAATCAATGCTCGACTGTATTCTTCGACCGAACGAAATTGGTAGACGAACGACCGGAAGTTTTCGATATTTTCGCAAATTCTATTGGAAACATTGTAAGTATTGTAAAGTATGGGTAATTATCGAAGCTTACAAAAAACAGTCTGGACACAAAATCGATGCCTTCGAACAATTCTGGTGGCATGTGAGGACTATGCACTTTGCAGATGCCCAGAAAACAGACATTAGAGCCAGAGCCAGGGACTCTTTTAATATCAATCTAGAAGTCGAACTTCTTCGCGAAGCTGATGACATTATTGAAGAACTCAAGATGATGCGGAGAATTTATGAACAACAACTCAGTGTTGGTAAAGACTTCTCGAAACATCTACAGGAAATTCACGACGAGCAGCACCCTCTCCCAACTACCGAATACTTGTTGGATGATTTGGTGACAAAATTAGCATCCCGGAGTATAAATCATGGGAGCCCAAATTTGCCAGACTTTGGCAATGGAACGGTTTCAGCAGTTCACGACCAACCGGATGGGAATAGTTCGGCTCAAAATGAACCATTTCAACGACCTCATCTAGCCATCCAAGAAAACAGCAACGAGTATCAAAATCATAGCCGACATGGCGTGGCAGAGGAAGAAAAAGATAACACCATCGCAATAGATGGGGTTGTTTCAAGAACTACAGTGAATCGAGCAAGGTCTCTCAACGAAAATATCGAGATGCGACTAGAGGATCTCCAGGATCTCCAGAATACGACCAAGGATATCTCTGATCAGTTGCATAACCTCCTAAGTCTCAAACAGCAACAAGCAAGTTGGGTTGCTGAAGCATCACTCATGCTATCGCACGAAAGTGTCTCTCAAGGTCGTTCAATTATGATCTTTACCGTGGTTACCATTATATTCTTACCATTGTCCTTCATGTCTAGTCTCTTTGGTATGAATGCATCGGAGCTATCCGGTCCTGGCCAAGCTCCTCTGTCACTCATCCACGAGTTCAAATATATGTTTCCAATATCACTCGGTATCATCATACCTACACTTTGCCTTGCGTTTTCAGCTCGAATCCGACAACCAATTGTGACACCAATTGTGACACTTCTCGATTGGCTTGGCAAACTATTGCATCTCACGTCAACCAACGTTACTGCCCTACTTCTTTATTATAGCAAGATTCACTTCTATTGGCATTATTGCATTGCACATTCTAATATTCTCCGGAGAATCTATAAATTTTGCAAGGACTTCAAGAAAAACTATGGCACTAAAGGCCTTTTGGAAGCAAGGAAGGCCAGGAATGCAAAAATAAAAAGATTAAGAGAACAGGAAGGGTTTGCAGGTGAGGCTAAATTGGAGATGTGGATGGATAATATAAGAAAAAAGAAAAAGAAAAGGAAGGACAGAATCAAAGAGATGGAGATGCAGAATAGAGAGATGGATAAGTGGAGCATATCACCAAGGAACACGAACGAAGAGGGTGTCTAATAGCCTGAATAGTCATATAACGACATTTGTTTCACCGTCTAGTTTTCACTATTCTCTTCCATAGGATATCGTGAAGTTGACCATGAGCGTGAGCCGACGTCTCGTCAATAAGTACAAGTTTGTTACCTTGCACCAAATTCTGCCAAGCCTACAAAAGTTTACGATCTTAAACCTCAACCACCAGAATTGACTATCTCTGGCTTGAATATCATATCACGAAGATTATACGATAGAAAATTTTACACCACTGTGTTTTATCAAGTTGAACATTACTCTTAATTGCCTATGCAAGAGTTTGAAAGATCACGATAAATATCTAACGGGGTATTACCCCTATCTTCTCGCTTAATCCTAGTAAGGTGCATTCAGAAGCAAAGAGAAAGTTAGTAACACGTGTCTCCTCTCAGTTGATAAAGGAAACAGAGAAAAAATCATATATCACTGGTCGCAGTCAGTATGATATAAGTCATGTTCGGTGTAGTAGCACTCTAGTTTGCAGTGAAACACTACGCCACCATATGACAATTACAGAAGAACAGCAAAGCTAGCAGCTGTCTCAAGGTCATGGTGATGACAGATTATTCCAACAGCTTAAGAGCCCCACTGATTCATCCAGATTTTCATCATTTCCTTGGAAATTGGATTTGATAACGACGACGTCTTACTGGCTGCCTTGAACTTTTCCGTATGGAACTCCAGTGTTGAGTTCGTAATAGCTTCGTCATACAAGCCAAGGAAATCAAGAATCTTGATATCCACAGATCCATCTTGTGATGAACCGAGCGCGTTGACTTTCTCCAACCACTCAGATAAAGACACAACTTGAGCGCCTGGAGCAAAGTGCTCCAGAATTGGCTCGACTATAGAGTCCCACGGAATAGGCTGGGGGTTTACAATATTATAAGTAGCTTCGACGAAAGGTTCAAGGGTGGTCTGATGATGTAAAATCTCGACAAAAGCACTCACGAATCGATCAATGGGTATCCAGTCTATTTGTCCAAGCTGAGGCAAAATGCCAATGGCTTTTGAGGTTTTGATAGCTGTAGGAAACCACTCATGTATCGGCCACGAACTTTTGCTGTCGGATGTTGAAGGTCCTGCAATCTGGCCTATCCTCAGAATTGTCACAGGAATGTTGTATAGCTTTGCAACCTGTGTTAAGATACGCTCCCCATCGAGCTTGGATTGGACATATCCCATTGCTAGCGAAGGATTGTCGAATTCGGGTTTTAAAGGTGCCTCTGGAACTGTAGTTCTGTTATTGTGAACTCGACCCCAGCGAGCGGCCGCTGCTGCTGAAGACATGAAAATAATTCTGGGACGATTTTGACTTTGGGAAACTGTTTGAACTAGATCGCTCAAGCTGCGCAAGTTGCTCTCAAAAGATTGGAGTGATTGGTTGAAATCAGTCTTCCATGCATTCAAAATTATCATATCACTATTTCGTGAAATCTGCTCTATGGTAAAAATTTTTAAACCAAGTGTGCTTTTTTCGTAGTCAACTTCATGGAACTCCATTTTGGGACTTTCCACAGAAGGTTTCGTCCGGCTGAGACAATAAACTTGTGAAATGCGTGAATCTTGAAGAAGCGCGTCTAGTAAGTGCGAACCAAGGTTACCCGTGGCACCAATCATAGTTAGCCTCAGGCTATTAGGGTCATCTATTCCTGTCCCATCAGAAGGTGTTGGCTGGATATTGGGCGTATACTTCTTGGTAAGAGATGATATTTCATCTGAGCAATCAGGCAAGGTAGGGATAGTGCCAGCGTTGAGAAATTCAGAAAGAACCGTTGCTAACTTTTTAATAGAGGGATTTTCGTAAATTGTGCGAGCACCAATCCACGAAACGTCCGATGAGCTGCGATAGCTTTTGAGCCCTGCTCTCAGAAGACTGGTAATTTCGACAGTACCTAAAGAATCCAAGCCGTAAGCATAGAAATCTTGTTCATCTGTAATATCAGAGCTAGCCACGCTTGAGGATTTGATTATAGACCGGACAAAGTCCTTGATTGCACTAAGCTCAAATGTGGCTCTAAGAGAGACAGATGCCATTGGCACGCTAGCCTGTTTGGCTTTGTACAGAGCTTCAATCTCATGTCGGTACGCTCTTTCAGCTACTTTTCGTATGATAGTTCCTTTGGCTGCACGTGGGAGGCTTTTATCACTCGTACAGAGTAGAATCTTGTCGCGAGTCACTCTTCCTTGGCCAGGAACTAGGCTATTCGCCTTCTGTACCAATGACCAAACTTCCTCAAGAATCGTTGCTTTAGCCTCTGGTTTCGGCTCGATTAATAAAGCAGCTTGAAAACGACCCTGCCCAATGACCAATGCTCCTTCCACAAGGGAATGACCGCATCATCGATTCAATAGGAACTGGATTGAACTTCTCTCCGTTTGATAGCACTATAATATCGTCAAGTCTACCATGGAATTTCCAGAGCCCAGCTATTGATGGGTGCGGCTTGAACAGATCTCGAGTGCGGTAACTACTTGAGCCTGGGAAGTGGAAATCCAAAGGTGATTTTCCTTTACCATCGGTAAGTACCACGAGCTCAAAGGCTTCATCCTCCGAGGCCGTCATCTCAATACTGGCAGCAGGATGAAACTTCAACAATGTTAGCGATCATCAAGCGAGAAATCCTCCAATATAACTCACTTCGAAACAGTCCCAATTTTCCTTCTTGGGAAGCAAAAGTTGTACTTGAATAATTTCAGTCGCGCCATAGAACTGACCTAAGCTAGTGATGCTAGATAACTTATCTCCCGATGATTTTGATAGGGGTCCACCAGCATAAAAAACCCATTCCAATCGTTTGAACAACTCAGTCGCCTGTGGCTGATGAACCATCTGCTCAATTACTGATGGGGGAACGATTATTCCTTTAAGATCTTGATATTTCATAATGTCTTTTACCATCTCCCTTGTAGGAGGTCTCCCTGGAGGTCCAAGAACTATAGAACAAGAGCCAAAGATGGGACCAACGATAGATGACACGAAGCCAGCGAGATGAGAAGGTGGAAATATGTGAAACACTTTTCCGTCCGAATCATAAACCGTGAAGTCTTGCCTTTTCCGACCAGGTACTTCGGGAAAATTATGGTCATTATCTAGATATGCGAAGTTCCCATGATACATTGTGATTGGTTTTGGGGCACCAGTTGAGCCTGAAGAGTGAAGCACCACAACAGGCTTTTGGGCAGCTGTCTCATAGTCCTCATCATAGTGGTAATATGGAGCAACTTGGATCAAATCATCGAGTGCGCTTATAGCGGTGCTAGTCAAATCTGGCTTCCCTGCTTGAAGGCCAGAAATGATAGGTGCCACCTCCATAGAATAAAATATCTTCGACGACTGAGTCTGGTCCATGAGTGAGAGGTTGACAGCAATTGGATTGCGCGGGGACGGTAAAAGACTCTAAGATGTGTTAGAATATGAGTCATGAAAACCTTCAACTTTATATCCGCATTTGATGGCACCCAGCACGACGATGACATATCGAAGGTCGGCAGGACCAAGATAAGTCAAAGTCTCAAATTTGTCACTGCGTCCATATAGTCCCTCCAGGAAATGGGCAAAGTCATTGACACCATTTGCAATTTCAAGAAATGAGACGTCACGGAATCCATCGTTTACATTGTAACTGATGGGAATCGAAGCGAACAATTTCGTGGGATTTCTTTGGGCAATCTTGTCTAGCTCTATAGGGAGCAGACGCTTGCCGTAGTTTGGAATTGAAGACATGGTGTCGTTTGTGGGAATCTTTGAATTGAGAATGGTCTTTGGGATTAACTGTTTGTGCTCCCACTAATATGAAAGAGATGAAGTGAGAAGAGTTGAGTGAAAAGTATGCTGCGCTTTTCCAGGAGGTCTTGCTTTTAAGAAATAATCCTTGGACATCTGGATAGTTGTGTTTGTTACATTACTTGGACTTGATTGGGTGGATAAAGTCCTGTTACCAACAATAAATCACATCAACTCGGCGAACAGCAGACAGACTACATTTATATCGTTGTGAGATATATCTAACCTAATGTTGAGGAATGCGCTTTACAGCGTGACCCTTGCATTCATATTATGGCTTATATTCCCATTTGAGAAAAGTCTCGGTCTCAGGTTAGATAGACACACAAGATAATATCCAAACTAATGAGGCTGAAGCCATCAAAGTTCTCCAGGCCGTACGAATCATCATGATCCACCTTGATCCACCTTGTTGGTTGCATATGCACTCCTTGCATTACAAGTCACTCTCTCGCTGGATACAATTACAATTGTTTTCCGAAGTGAAATCTATTGTTGGATTTTCAGCTTTTCCAACAATTGAACCGGAAACAGCGGTTTCGAATCAAGGGTTCCTATCACTTCATTGTTATGTTGAGGAACAGATAGGTTGGAGTAACCCCGGTAATTTACGTACGCAGCTTTTGCTAGGGGAAATCCTCCGAGGTTTAAGGATTGGCCGTAAACTTGATAGGCTGGAAATTATTGTAACCTCAGGCACCGACCACACTAACCCCCTAGTTTACTTAGATATCTTCTCTTTCACAAAGACTTGTTCTCTAAACCACACCACATGTACAAGATCCCTTTTCTCCGATTTTACGCACCGTCTTCTTCTTCATGATAGGAGAGTTTTGACAGAAATATAAAGACCCAAATTGATGGAGCATTTCTCTTGTTGCCGACCACTCATTCAAAATGGGTATGAAGCAGGGCATAAAGTCGTAATTTAGCAGCCAAAAAGATGCTTTTCAAGTATACTGAATGTCATACACAATGTGTGACTTAAAGAGATCTTCACGTTCTTATTCTCTATGTTTACAGCACGTTCAAATTCAACAAAGAAAGTATCGGACTTATGAGATTGAGCCTTGTAGATACTTGAAGATTTATTCTTAAGATAAAAAGATTCCAGGATCAGAGAATCCTTCTGTAACGACTAACCACTGTATCATTGACTTGCCATGTCAGTGAAGTGTCTCCCTACAGTTCTTTACAAAGTACAAAGGAACGATTTGCTGATAACTCCTAAGTGTTGTACTGTCTAGGTGGGTGCTCAAGAATATTATATGATGTGCTTTTGTAAATTCACTTCTCTCATGTACACATTCTGTTTCTGAGCATTTCATTGATAGCTAGTATTCTCTGTTTCGATATAAGGACACATCCTGCATTTCAAGAGACTCAAGGCTGCTAGATATAGTTGTTACAGCTGAAAATACTCAGAGCAAAACTACTCTTTCACAAGGAATTATGCATATTGGAGAAACATCAACAAACGTGCTGACTTCGCAGACTTCACAATCATTAACTACAAGCAGCTCGATTTGGAAATATTAGGATCCTATAACAGGAGAGAAGTGGTACACCTACGTTTGAATAATTAATAGGTACTGTATATTATATTGTGGTATAATAACAAACTTGTGGCTTTTCAAACCTTGCTCTAAGTCTTGAACACATCATAAGCGACCACAAGAACCATCGCTTCCCCCAGGGACCCACATTTAGGGCGCGTTCGTCTTCACTATTCATACTAGTTTAGGTCATGGATATCCGCGATACAATAATCCGAAAAGCTTGCACCTTACTCATCGCGAATCTGTAACAACAAAGAATAATTTCGGCAACAACAGCAACAACAACAACAACAACCGCCGCAACAATAGCAATGAAGTATCTAAAGAAAGTGTTTAAGGCGCTTTTCTCAAGAAAAAAGCAGGAAAGCCCAGAGGACAGTTGCAGCTTTCTGGACCAGGATCATGATCATGATCCTCAGAAGGCTTCGACTGTAAAGTATGAGGCAGTTAGCCTGGCTGAGGAGAAGGAAGAGAAGAGAGAAGAGAAAAAGGTTGTGTTGCTTATTCCTTGAGCTTCAGATCTGCACCAATTTGTATCCTGAAGATTCAACACAATGGAAACCACGGGACAATTTTTATTGCAATTGCCAAAGTTCACTTATCACTGCAGCAATACTAAACCGACATGTCATACTTTTCCTCAATATACCAAGCAATTATAACTTCCATATGCAGGTACTAATATGCTTATACAGGGAGAGAAGGAAAAGGCAAAGGCAGATGCGAGGGTAGAGGCGAAGGCTGAGGGTCTTAGTCCTCTGCGAGCTAATCCACGCAATCGTGTAAGTCTCTTACATCTGATAAACTTAGACTCAGTGGTCCATGAAGATTAGCCGCGAACTAAACATAGATTATTTGGCAGATAACCATGTACTTGAAAGAAACTACGGCTCATCATGTATGTTCAATTTCATCGACACCAAAGCAAGATACCTGAATGTAACAGAACTTCTGGCTTGATAGCAGATCTGACGACGGAATTTAGGACCCGTTTAGACAAGTATCCTTTCCGGTAAGTCTTACTTCCTTCAACCCCCAATGTTCAACGGATCGCGATCTGTGATGTATGCAGTATACAGAAAATGTTGCCACTGGCGTTAAAGCTGACCAGATATTACAGGCTCGCCAAAGACGTAGGGTTCGTGTTACCAGGCTAGATTCTTTTGTTTAAAAAAAGTTCTCTTCGAGTCATGACTTCTTCTGCCAAAATCTGCAAAGGCTAACATGTATAACAGAGACCTCAATCTAGCGCATACCCAAGAATCGTAAGTTGGGTTTTTCCTTGTTGGGTTGATCTTATTGCGGTCTTTCTATGTTGTCCCTGAAAGTGGATCTCGGCTAATATGTGGATCTTTTCAGCCTCCGCCGAACCCTCCTCCTCCACCTCCACTCCCAGCTCATCTCCTAGACCAAAACAACCAAGTCCGTACACCTACATATCCTTTTTTAGGTTGACGCCGCCCCTTAGTGAGGGCATTCAAGCTGCAACAATGGCACAGCTTCAGGTCAGACCCGCTGAGTTCAGTACTGTTAAAGCCAAGGCTGTTGAAGATGCTCGTCAGATGCAAGCCACGGTTTTGGAACTGTGTAAGAAGGCTGGAAAAGACCCCCCTAAATATGCGCTCCTTGAGCTTACGGGAAAGGGAAGTTTTGGACGAGTATACAAAGGGTAAGTTAATTATCTCTTGTCACATGATATATATCTTAACAACTGGATAGAAAAGACATGACATCTGCAGCCATTGTCGCTGTCAAGATTATAGATATTGATGAGTCTGATACCATCAACCCTCGTCTGGCGGACTCTTATAGCGAGTTTCTTAAGGAAGTCAATGCCTTGAATATTCTCAGTCAGAATAAGGCGAGAAATATCAACCATGTGATTGAGGCATTGCCGGTTGGACAGGCCATGTGGATGATTACCGAATATTGTGGTGGCGGAAGTGTCGCAACTCTTGTAAGTATAGGTGTGAATATCATGTCTGAAGTTATCTGATGCTTATCCAATGAACAGATGAAACCGACTGCTCCTGGAGGACTTCAAGAGAAGTGGATTGTTCCAATTCTTCGTGAAGTTGCGGAAGCAATCAAATGGGTCCACCAAGCGGGCATTATTCACCGAGACATTAAGTGTAAGTCGTCAGTGTATTTGTTTTGTGCCCAAGACTAATCGAACCTAGGTGCGAATGTGCTTATTACAGAAGAAGGTGGTGTTCAGCTATGTGACTTTGGTGTCGCCGGAATAGTCGAGACCAAGGTCGACAAGAGATCGACTGTCATCGGAACGCCACACTGGATGGCTCCTGAACTTTTCACCCAAAACCCAAGCTACGGGAAAGAAGTGGATATCTGGGCATTCGGATCTATGGTTTATGAAATAGCTACCGGTCTTCCCCCAAATGTGGCAAATGGGATGGTCCCCTATGAGCGATTAGGATCTCATCTGAGAAACAATGTTCCAAGACTTGAAGGCGGAGACTACTCTGATAATCTGAGAGATCTTGTTGCATGCTGTTTAGAGGAGCTCCCAAGTGCAAGACCAACGATCGAGGAAGTTCAGAAGCACCCATATATTCACAACACCAACTCTAGGTATCCTGCCTCATCTCTATCACATCTGGTCCGAGCCTTCAAGATGTGGGAGGACCGAGGAGGAAGCAGAAAATCTTTGTTCATGCTTGGGGGTGTGCAGGGTCGTTCCTCTGAAGGTTCATATGCTACACCTGATGACGAATGGAACTTCAGCACTACGGCAACTTTTGATCAAGAAGTATCCAGAGAGGTTACACCACAGGACGTTTATGAAGCGTATGGAACTTCGGTTGAGTTTGAGAGTATGTTCACAGATGAGACTTCGCGTCCTTCTAAGCCACAAGCCCAAAAGTCAAGACGACGCCCCCCACCCGAGGCACTTTCACGGATGCCCACACAACCACTGGAGAAAATCTTCGACCCTAACACCTTATCTAATTACGAAGAGAATAGTCGCAGTCATTACGGTAGACAGATGTCCCAAAGTTCAACCTCCGATCTTCCCCTACGGGACGACTCTGCTCAGAACTCGATCAGAGATACTATGATCGACCTAGGTGGTCATGACTCTGATACTGGTCTGTCGAACTTCCCCGATATGGATACTATTAAAGCTGGCAGACATATTCGTAACGAGAGCGATATCGAAAACGTTTCACCCGCGCCTGACTTCAGTCGCCCTGCCCATAGTGATCCTGCGGAGCCTAACGACAATCGCCGCACTCGTGATTGGAAATTCCCATCAATGGTCCCTCCAGCTTCTGCGGATCCTGAATTATCGCGTTTCCCCAGCACATTCGAATTGCAACGCCCCGCCGTCACTCCTGGATCTGGAGCTCGACCTACTCTTGTGCACCATCCAACCGAGCCACTTGGTGCCTTCGGTGGTCTCTCTGTTTCCGCGCAGCCACCCCCTGATCGCATGTCCTTGATTGATCTAGATATGGGAATGATTGACATGGATATGGGAGATCCAGATTTCACACCAGACCTTGTCCGCCCGTCCACTGCATCCTCCGAGGTCGGATCAGAGACGAGTGAATCGATGTCCGGCAATCCTTTCGAGCTGGAAAAGCACGCGTCCTTGTATCAACCACAGATGACCTTCAATCCGCGCGAGCCATCTATCTACGTTACTGCAGACTCTACAGGACAATTAGTTTCCCAGCCTAGCAATATGTTAAAGGATCTAGCTGAGATGTCTGATTTCTCCGCTTCTGACGTAGAGGGCCACTCTAATGGCGAGAATGGATACGGACAAGGTAGCTTTTCTGATTCTGATTTCAAGTCTATGCCACCTCCGCCACGTCCTACTAGTCGAAGCCGGGCCCAACCTCAATCGCAGAGCTCTGTTGACCTTCCTCCCTACACGTTCGATCGCTTCCCTCCGTTTCCGGAGCCGCCATCTGCTCAAGTCCTGACTGGACAAGTCAAGGGACAGGCAGTCAAAGACGAGCTTGAGAGAATGCTCAGCTCCACGATCGGGCAATTAGAGGCTTTCCGTGATACCTTCTCTTCAGCGCAACTCACAGTTGGGCACAGAGCCAACGGTCCTCCCCGCCGTGATCGAAACGGTGAGCAAAAATCGTCTGATTTGAAGTCCAGTGGTTCTAAATCATCTGGTTCTGGATAATATACACTGGCTCACAACATAACTACAGCTATATGCGATGTTGACTAAATCATTGGCTCTTTTACAAATTTCAGTACGCAATGGGGGGGCTCCTGGTGTTATTTCATCTTGTGTTAAGGTTTACCACGATAAATGAGGGATACCCATAAATATTAGGCGTTGCAGCATAGCGAAGGCGTTAAGGCAAGTGCTCACTTGTAGTTGTAAAGCCTCTTCATGATAATGAACAAATTTATTGCGGAAATCTTCATGGTTGAGCTTTTTGTGATATCCACCCCTGCTGAGTAATTTTACAACAAGGAATCAATGATGTATCGACTACAAGCCGTTCTCCCAAAAGTCCCACTTTGAGGATATTCTATTGCGGGTAATTACTATATTGCCCCTTCATAAAAAAGAAACACTGCTTTATTTGTCGAAGCTTTGATCATATTATTTGCCGGGAGCTCATACACACAGATTAGATCAATCGGCGCTTGAACAACTGTTTGACGCCCAGCAAATGTAAACCGAAAACTCAGAGGGGAATATACATGCGCAATATTTACTGAAGTCAGATCAGTTTACAAGTTTCTTTCTCTCGAGTCTAGATGTGCTCTTGAAATTACTTCTAGTGCCAGCTTAGCATAAGCAGTTCACTATCTCGGTCTTAAATTCCACCAGCTCAATTTTGAAAACTGGCTAGATCTCCCATTAGCATCGCCTGATACTTCTCTACCACTTCTCGAATCCTAACCAAGCACCCTGCAGCTAACATCCTTACTCGTTCCTCCTCCTCACTTCCACCTTTTACCCTCCCAAAGACTCCCTCAATCCACTCTTGTGTCTCCAACATTTGTCTCCCATGTGCATCCACTAGTCCTCTTTTGTCTTCGTTCGTCTCCAACAGTGTCAAAAATCCAAATAAGAGGGCTTCTACGACGGTGATATCGCCAATACTCTGTGTGCGTAGACTCAAAAGCAAGTCCCAAAACTCAGAAGTCATTTGCGGTAGAGAGATAGAGGAGGGACCAGAAGCGTGCAGGAGAAGTGAAAGTGTTTTGATGAATAGGGCGAGGAGGAACGGTTCGAAAGTTATATTTGCCCTCGTAGAACCGTAAGCCTTAAGGTGAATGAAGAATCGGCCTGTGAGAGGAAAGAAGAATCCATCGGCCACAACTTTGGCAAGGGCGTTAGTAGTGGGCTTTTTACGCTTTTGCTCTACGGCCATGCGAGATGAGAAAGTGCGGACTTTCAAGACCGAGGGCCCAGTAAGTTTGTCAGCCAAGGAGGCTGCCATTGGCGATATCATTGTGTTTATTAGTGTAGTGGAAAGATTATCTATGGCGGTTAGTTGGGGAGCGCTATGTGAGGCGTATAATTGGTGCATTTTTTCTGGGAGACTTTTGGATGGAAAAGAAGTATTGGATTTAGGAATTGGGTTTTCCGTAGCCAATCCTCCAAGTTCACGAGCTCCAAGGCCGAGAGTTATGAGGATCGATGCTCGTTGGGAAATAGAGTAATCGCCATCGAAGAAAGTTTTTGAAAACCATTGACCCATTTTCAGAGGTTGAGCTATGAGAATTGCAATCATGCCTTGTGACCTCAATTCCAGGAAATTCTCGAGTTCGTACATATCTTGCATGCCAACTAGGAGTGATGCCAACTCCTCAGCATGAGCGCTGACTTCTGTGCCAAAGTTTGCTTTTCTTCGAATGAGTGTTGCGGCGGTTTGTAGGCCAAGCTTGTGTTTGTCGTAATTTTCAGAGTCTCTGAGATACGTGATGAGATCTCGAATATAAACAGGGGCAGTAGGCTTATTGCGTGTTATGAGGGTAGGATCTTCATCTGAATCCTCATCATCAGAGTCAGGTTTTGCGTATGCTGTTAGGCCATCATCATCATCCGACTCTTGTTCACTACCGTCTTCAACTTCTTCAATCGAAACAATCGAGCTACTTTGCGTAACTGTTGGTTTGGCCTTAGGTGCCTGCTGTGGTTTAAAAGGTTGCGTATTCTTCGAAACCTTGGATAATGCACTTGATCTGAGCATATCGAGCGTTCCAACAGTATCAGAGACGCCTACTAGGCTCTTATACCACTTGGCTTCAGACGTACGCATCTCTTCCATCTTAAAGTCCATTCTCTTCTCACTATTGTCGACAAGACTGGAGAGAGCTTCACCAACTACCATTCCAAGGAAGCGAGCTCGAGGGGATGATGCAGATAGCCTGTTAGATACCATTCCTAGATGCGCTCCTGATCTCATCATCGTAGCTAGACGCATTGGTGTCTTTCGGTGTACATATCCAGCTGATAGAAGGAGAACCTGTGCGTGGACTAGATAGAATATTAGCGCTTGCATGTTTGGATTGTATTCTTAGACACCTACCGTCTTGCTGCATGGCAGGAGTATGTTTTATATACAGTTGGTCCCCAAATTGCTGCAGGCTCTTTTCTAAGACGATTTCGATATAACTTTTATTCTTCACTAGAGCTGCAAGAATTGCACGTCTAATTGCAACTCCTTCGCCAACGCCTGCGCCAGAAGAGCTTGTCAACCAAGTCACCACGTGGTTAGTTCGCGACTCTTCATTACCCAACAGTATTGTGACCAGCGCAGCAGATGCAGAAATAAGATCTGAATCTACTTGCCACCATTGAGCATTATCGTCGGATGTGACTATAGATGACATATACTCTCTTGTGATGAACGTAAAACTAGTTAAAAGAAAGTTCTTTTGGTCAAAATTGGGCAATCCGCCAATGAGCTTTTCTATATTTGTTAACTTATTGGCTTTCTGTAGTGCAAGCTTGGTAATGGCTTCCTTTACTAGGATTTCTATGCGTGGTCAACTTGTCATATTTAAATTCATCTATTGAAGAATCTTACCTATATGCCCCAAACGGAAAGACCGGCTCATTAATTCAGCACATAGTGTCCAGCCATGCTCGTCATCTTGTGATAGTATTTGTGCCCAGTGAACTATATTCTGAGCAAGCCATGTACAATAAAGAATACCACTTGAAATCCAGAGCTTTTCGGTGATTTCTCCGGATACCTCATTAATGACATCTTCGGCTTGTGCTGATATCCCCAAAACCTTGCCGCTTCCTAGTAGGCTAAGAAACTCACTCCACGTCGCCTTTTGTTTTGATGTACTGTTTGGATTACTCCATATGCTCTTGGCTATCGTGAAAACTGTGGAATCGCCTTCTAAAATCTGACAGAGAACCTCTACGTAGCTCGTTAAATTTTCTTTGAAATTAGGACCCCCAATGACTTTTTTAGTCTCGATGGACTTTTGCACAGACTGCTTTAAATTCAGAAGAATAGCGTTCAAGCCAGTAACGCTTCGGAGACAATATAAGAGGCTACCGGAATCTGAAAGCTTCCTGCCACTGGTCTGCTTCTGAGAATCAAGACCAGTAGAAGCGGACCTCAGTATACTCCAGTAGGTTGGAATTGTCTCGGCCACAAGAACGTGAACAAGCTGAGCTGCAAGTGGGCTTGGCTGAGTGATAGAGAACTCAGAATTCCCACTGGCCAGGTAGTGTAGAGTAACAACGAGACTTTCATAGTCTGGTTCATTTCGTAATATCTCAAGAGCTTCTTCCGGATTTCTAGCTTTTTCAAATTGCTTGGTAACAGGAGGAGCTTTATCTAATTGTCGAACCAAGGAAAGATTTGGTTCCCCGCCTGTTTTCTTGTAAGATGTACTCACTGGTATGAGTAGATTATCCATGCTATGACTCCATCAGAGTACTAAAACATGTGTCTGAACAGTTGAGGATGCCTTGTGGAACCTCGAAGTACAGGCGAATTAAGGCTGAGGCTATCGCGGCTATGATAGCGCTTATTTGCGGCTAGATATGCACGACGATAAGCTCCTAAGACAAGTCCACCCGAGCCATTTCCTCATCGCCAACATCGTCAACAGTTCTACTTCTCACGCTTTATGCCCTATTTTTTAAAACTATAACCCAATTTCCGAAAATGTCACAACCCGTGATGATACAGAAAATGACTTCACCTCCCACAGGAACTGTCTCAAAGACACGATGGTAAGCTACTTCCCCAAATGAATAGACTAGGATCTCACTAACAGGCTACAGGACTTATTTGGATAGTATTCGCAAGAGTGCTGGTCCTTTTACTGATCCAGATTACATATTCAGCGATGAATCAACTGCTATGTTTGAAAATATGAAGATCCTGTTAGTTTGGAGAACCCTACAGATTTGCAGCAATATCTAACTGATTTGTAGAGTTATGTTAGTTATCTAGGTCCTTGAACTACTAACCTCAGCCACTAATAGACCGTAGTGGTGCTGGTGGTCTGGGTTGTGAGATACTGAAAAATCTAGCACTTTCTAGATTTAAAAATATACACGTTATAGATATGGGTATATCACATGGGTTCTCCAGATCCTGGTTGACGTTAAGCTGACTTGACAATAGATACTATCGATGTTTCGAACCTCAATCGGCAATTTCTTTTCCGAGCCAGCGATGTAGGAAAAAGCAAGGCTGAAGTTGCTGCTAATTTTGTTATGAAGCGGGTCAAAGGTGTTCAAATCACACCCCACAATTGCAAGATTCAGGATAAAGACGAGGAGTTCTACATGCAGTTTACTCTCGTTGTGTGCGGTCTGGACAGTATTGAAGCTCGACGTTGGATTAACTCAACACTGGTGGATCTGGTCTCAGATGATAATCCAGAAAGTCTTAAACCTCTTATAGATGGTGGCACGGAGGGTAGGTTGCCATTATTGTAGTTGCCCAAACTGAGCGAAACTGATGAGAAATAGGCTTTAAGGGCCAATCGAGAGTTGTGTTCCCGACAATGACGTCTTGCATCGAATGTCAGCTCGACATGCATGCTCCCAGAGCAGCTGTTCCTCTCTGTACACTAGCAACTATACCCAGACAACCAGAACACTGCATCGAATGGGCCCATATAATTGCCTGGGAAAAAGAGAAACCTTTTCCTAAATTCGACAACGATGACCCGGAACACATCAAATGGCTCACCGAGAGAGCATTAGCTCGAGCCAAGGAATTCAATATTACTGGTGTAACTTACTCTCTGACGCAAGGCGTAGTCAAGAACATTATCCCAGCTATAGCTTCTACCAATGCCGTGATAGCTGCTAGTTGCTGCAATGAGGCTTTCAAAATTGCTACATCAACAAACCCTTCACTTGGGCTTGAGGAAAATTATATGATGTACAGTGGCAACGACAGCATTTATACCTACACGTTCAAGCACGAGAAGAAAGATGACTGTCCAGTCTGCGGAAACTTGGCTAAGGATCTAGACGTCGATCCTAATCTTACCCTGCAAGAATTCATAGAGTCATTAGCTGCTCGTCCTGAAGCCCAATTGAAGAAACCGTCGATCCGCACTGAAGAAAAGTCTCTGTATTTTCAGAGCCCTGAAAGTTTGGAGATAAAGACTAGGCCAAATCTTAGTAAGAAAATTGGAGAGTTGGTGGAAAATGGAGAAGAAATTGGCGTCGCAGATCCTTCATTGGGACAGGTTAGTTTCAGATTCAAGCTGAAGTTCTCGAAGGAATATATTCCAAAGGCGGAAGACGTGTAAGGAAGCTACTTCGATAGATTTGGGACTGAATACGAACAACATGATAGACAGGCAGATATACTTGATTAGCATTAGCCAGCGTGCTCCAATAAATCATCGTTCATGAATCATGCGAAAAGTGTTATTCTTGTTTATTGGCTCCTAGCTCTATATGCATTAAAAGCCGCTGCCCAACGCCTTTCAACCCCAACTCCGTAATGCTCATTATCATACCTTTTACACTCTTTCATATACCTCCTTTTATTTGCAGGTTTTGCAAATCTCTCCTTAGACTTTCACATTTTGTTTTCAAGTGGCTGACCGACTCTAGAAACAACGCATCACTGTCCCATTGGCCAACGCTTTCCACCGAGAAAATAAAATGATCCCTGACTCTTCCCAATCGAACCTTCTCGGCTCCTTTGGTGTTGAATTCATCATGTCGCAAACATTCCCTGCTCACTGTATCCTTCATCGGATCAAGCACCACGGCTTTTTTCTCCCCCTCATGACCTTCGTAACCACTTCCTTTCTGCGAAGCCTCTTCTCTCGTAACTGTATCCAGCCCAATTACGCCCGCCGGGAAACATTTCTTAAACTTCTCTGCATCAGCACCAAGGATAGGTTTTAAGATTTCAATTGTCGGTAAAAGTCGATAAGAAGCGGTAGCAACGGGAGAGAATTTGGCATGATCACTTCCAACACCTTTAATCGCATGCATCTGAATGTCGAGGACTTGGCCAGGCCGTAACTTCGCGATCAAGATATCGGGGTTGGTTGGACGGAGCGCACCTTCACCGCTGAATATATCTATCTGTCGTCCGAACGGCTCGAATTTGATATCTCGGGCGTAAACATGTGCGTTGTTGTACTTTTTTCTAGGGTCCTTCTCTCCTCTAGCTGCGTCTTTGTTGCGTGTGCATTCAATCTGGAGCTCGAAAACAATTGTGTTACTGCAAAAACCTCATATTAGAACTTGCATACCAGTGAACCTACCACTTGATCGGTACCGATGTGAGGTCTACTTACTAGTCGAGTTTCCCAACAGACTCCTCCCCTTCTTCAGGCTTCTTATACCACTTCAGAAAATTCAGAAGGCCATCTCTATCTCCAGTAAATGGCACAAGGCCTAGACGCTGCGCGAGCACTTCATCTTGAATCACTGACGTATTGTTGCTAACGTAGCACCACTCGATAGCTAGGGATGGTATTTCGGCAATCAGGATGCGCCGGAAGGCATTTGCGACGGAGGCATCAAGTCCAATGAGAGAAAATGATGCATCGGTGGGTGTCAAGGTATGGAATTGGACTTGGAAATCCCTTTTGAACAGAGCCTGCGGAAGCAATTAGCTGGATCAATGAAACTGATAAGTGTCAAGAGCGCTCACTGTATCCCAGGCATGTTCTTCTCCGGGGTAGTTTCCAGGATAATCTTTTGATGTGACATTGGTGACCGTTTCTAAGTTAATTCCTACCAGCTAAAAAGCTGTTAGTATATTACTTCCTCATATATACATAAAAATGACTGTAGGTTGAGATGACATACCCTCCGACGATCTATTGGTGCCATCTTGATTTTGGTATCATCAATCGTGAAAGCCAGTAGCTGTAGAATTCAAGCAGGCGTACTAGAGGGGTCTGGTTTTTTTTATGCCAGAGCTTCAAGAAAGCCCCACAGTGGAAAATGTGCGCATTCGTCGGCCACCGTACGCAAGCTTAGTATCCAATCACCAACATCATTTAGGTGTACGGTAAGTCAATATTCATTGCATTCTAACGCCCCCAATTGACATGACACGGCATTGAGGGGACTGGCACAACAATAATAACCTCTCCTTTTCTGTTTTCTGCCATGTCAGCATCAATTGCTCGGCTTGCTGGCCACAGTGCCAAACGGATCTGCTTGCGGCCGCGAGCAATTCCCCAATCTCGAGCTTTCTCAGTGTCGTCAAAGAGACGTGCGGAAGCATATGGTATGAATGCGCCTTGCTGAGTTGATTTGATGAGAGCTGATTTATGAATCATAGAAGGGACACGATTGATACCTACCAACGAAGACTTCTCCCATCCTACCAGTGTTTCGGACTTACCTCTCAACTTCACCCCAGATGGCAATGTCGATGGCGAGAGTGTAGAGAATAGAAAGATTAGACATTACACCGTGAATTTTGGACCTCAGCACCCAGCTGCTCACGGCGTGTTACGATTGATCCTAGAACTCAACGGAGAGGAGATTGTTAGATCAGATCCTCATGTGGGACTCTTGCATCGGGGCACGGAAAAGCTAATTGAGTACAAGACCTACCTGCAGGCTCTACCATATTTTGATAGATTGGATTATGTCTCTATGATGACGAATGAACAATGCTTCTCGCTTGCAGTAGAGAAGTTATTGAACATTGAGATCCCGGAACGTGCAAAGTGGATCAGAACGCTCTTTGGAGAAATCACCCGGATTCTGAATCATCTGATGTCGGTTCTTTCTCACGCAATGGATGTTGGTGCACTTACTCCCTTCTTATGGGGATTTGAAGAACGAGAGAAACTTATGGTAAACAAGCTCACATTTCTACGTGAGCAATTGATGCTAATAGTCAACGCTAGGAATTCTATGAAAGAGTGTCTGGAGCTCGTCTGCACGCAGCATATGTTAGACCCGGCGGTGTTCATCAAGATATCCCAGTCGGTCTTCTAGACGATATATATCAGTGGGCAACTCAATTTAGTGACCGCATAGATGAAACCGAGGAGCTTCTCACTGACAATCGTATCTGGATCGGCCGAACAAAGGATATTGGCGTCGTGTCAGCTGCTGATGCTCTGAATTATTCCTTCTCCGGTGTTATGCTTCGTGGTTCTGGTATTCCTTGGGATATTCGCAAGAGTCAGCCATACGATGCCTATGGTGAGGTGGAATTTGATGTTCCTGTCGGTGTCAATGGCGATTGCTATGACAGATATCTCTGCAGAATGGAGGAGTTCCGGCAATCCCTAAGAATCATCCACCAGTGCCTTAACAAGATGCCCGCTGGACCAATCCGAGTCGAGGACTACAAAGTCTCTCCACCACCGCGAGCTGCTATGAAAGAAAACATGGAAGCTCTAATCCACCACTTCTTGCTCTTCACCAAGGGCTATAGCGTCCCACCCGGCGAGACTTACTCAGCTATCGAAGCACCAAAGGGAGAAATGGGAGTGTATGTTGTAAGTGACGGTAGTGAGCGACCATATCGTTGTAAGATCCGTGCACCCGGATTTGCACATCTCGGTGCTTTCGACCAGATTTCGAGGGGGCATTTGCTGGCTGATGCGGTCGCCATCATTGGCACTATGGATCTCGGTAAGAAATTATTCATTCTCTCTGGTCCCGTTCGTCGAAACTAATGATTTTCCAGTGTTTGGCGAAGTAGATCGTTGATTAAAATATGCAGCAATGAAACCAGCGCTTCTAATGTACAAATTGCTGTTATACACGCGGCGTCTTGTGTTATGTTATTCCATTAAGTGTATCCTTCCTATGCTACTAAATTAGCAATGTATTCTCGTTAACAGAATTGGACAACTTACACATGTGACTTTTCCGTCTGTCGTTCCAGTTGTCTATTAAATGCTGTTTTTTTCCATAGTTTCCATTTCCTTGAGTTTCACAAACTCTCAGAATTATTTTCATTCCATTCCCGTCGCCGATGTTGTTGATTTTTGAGTTTATCCCTCAAGTGGAGATATCCACGTTACTGGTGACAATTACCGGTTCTTTCAAATCAAATTCTTCATTTTGACGGTGGATGTCTCTTTCTGGGCCGGTGCTCGAGGATCTTGTGCCTGCGTCAGTAGATCTAGATTCTCTTACTTCTGGCTCTGGCTCTGATAACTTTGATCCTTTGTACTTGTTGCGGTGAGCTCTGTGCCCTTTGCGAGGGACATGGGACTGATTATAATTGCCATTTGAGTCTGGTCGAATGAATGGCTGGCTTGGTGGACCAAGGTTGGTGGTATCTGGGTACCATTTCATGCCAGTGGGATTATCTATGTTGTGTCCATAACCAGTAGTAGTGGCGATTGGGGAAAGGGGTAGCGAACCGGTGCCTTGCTCGATATGAGAACCGAAAAAGCGGTAAGCTCCTCCACCTGGCTGCTCCCATTCTCTGGTGTAACCTGGTATCTGATTGTAGCTGAAAGGTGCCATTGGATTATCAGGAACATAAGTGTTCGTGACGTCTGTGGTAGCGATTGCCACTGGGGCAATGGCTGGAGCAATGGCTGGCATATAGTCATATCCGACTGTCATAGGGCCAACTGGTGATATCGGGAGGATACTAGGAGTACCTTCAATTCCCCCTGGACCTTGATGTACTCTGACAATTGGTTTATTCTCAAGCTCACTGATCTCATCCCGATGGAGAACAAATTGTGGCTCTCTGTATCTTCCATCATTCTCCACATCTTCTCCAGGAAAGATGACGCCACAACCGCACTCATTATCTAAATGGTGTTGACGATGCTTCTCCTCCTCAGCTAGGACACGGCTGTTCCAAACTACTCGTGAGCATGGATGGCAGAATTCTTGTTGGTGGATAGCACGCTCGGCGGGCCAGTTGCAGACCGGGAACATGGGATTGGAGATTGAGAGTGGGCAACGGCGGAGGGTGGGAATAGAGCAATGGCCACAATTGTAACCAACATATTCTTTGACGCACATGACTGCTATGTAGTGCTGATTTCGGCTTTGTTTGGATAAAGGTTGTGCTAAGTGATTAGCTCTTGTAGATTCTGTTCTAAATTCGGCCTGGATGAAGGAAGTGTTTTCGGTGGAGAGGCTGTGTATTGAGATGAAGTAGCAATCAAGTTCAGCTTGTGTAATTGATGATCCTTGATGGAAAGGCTATGTGTAGAGATGAAGTAGCAGTCAATTTCGGCCTGGGTGAAGTAGTGGTTTTCTGTAGAAAGGCTATGTGTTGAGATGAGGTAGCAATCAAATTCGGCAAGGGGTGAAGTGATGATTTTCGGTGGGGATGTTATATGTTGAGATAAAGTAGCAATCAAGTTGAATAATAGATACTTGGAGAGGCTGTTGGTTGGTTGATCGTGAAAAGTAGTGTTCAAGGGAAGGAAGAAGACGTTGGCCGAAATAGTAAAGTTGGTTTGCGCTCTATTGAATGACTGGTATGAGTATAGCCTGTTGAATCATAACTCACAATAGGAAGGCTCTCGGATTGAATTCGGCGTCTTAATGAATCACAAACCTGTGGGGGGACAATTGCACACAGACCAATTCGGGTATTCACAATAACACTTCTGTATGTGGAGCTTAGGTGAAAGAACCCACTGAGGTGAACATAGTTATTCTACTTAAAAGCTATTACCTCTGACACTTATTGTCTAGGTAAAAGTCACTGTCAAATTGTATTATGCAAGAAGCAATATGTGATACAGACTAAAACATCAAAGGCGTTGTAATAAAGTAGCTTAGGACTGCTAATTCAGAAAGGCGGAGGGTTTTCCGCCTCAAATGACTCTAAGCCATCTAGAGTCAGGAATTGGCGTTTGACCTTGAGAAGAATAACCTGTAATAGACTACTGGGGAAATATCATTCAAAGTGATGCTGAAACTTCACTATGTTATGACCAACTGTTCTTGAAAAAATGAGTAGGCGAAACCAATATGGAGAGTATCGTTAACATAGCCCACACAAAGGAGATATTGTCAGAGAACGAACACTTATGCATCACTATGAATGATGTGTCAATGGGATGAAAAACATATGCAAGTAGTAATGTTGCCAAACCTTTCAATAAGAGACGCCAAAGGCTGTCCTTCCACCTCAAATCTGGATATATAAAAGCGCTACATTAGCAAGGAAACCGTTCTTCCATATACATCACGCATGTAAAATATCATGCTCTAAGTCTAGCCTCTAGAGCTGACATAAAGCTCGTTTGTGTCATGCTCCCTTACTAGTCCTATATAAATTATGTAGGTTATAAAGCTAGTAACAGAGCCTTAAGGTGTTCGCTATTTATATTTAAGCTAATTGGTCAAGTGTTTTGGTTTTAAGTGGATTTCTAGGTTCGAACTCAAGCTTAGGTACGTGGGACGAGTAGGTCTGTTTAGCTCATATAGTTTCTCACACTGAGGATAATTGATTTGAAGTAATTCTGAGATATGCGTTGGCTAAATACGATATTGGTCGTATGTGGACATCACCCATCTCTATGACCCAGCGATGGAGTCATGTATTTGTCCAGTCAACAAGACATCACAAGCCAGCAAAAATAATTGTGGATTGCTGATGGGGTGGCAGGCAAACATAGCATATCCCAATAAGTCGTTTGTTGAGATGAACTGAAAACATGGGAAATATGTCCACCGTCAAATATAACTCCAACTGATACAATTTGTTTCCCTAGAGAAGAAGGGAGACAAATATTTCCATAAATAGAAGCTCATATTTACTCTTAAACTTGTACAATCATATTATTCATTAAGCTTTTGGTGAGTGCATGTTTGGAAACTAAGGAAAATACCCTCAAAGTAGATCTCACTTACGGGAGCTGAAGTAACTCAGGTAGTACGGGTACATATACTAAACAGCTATCCTTAATGGATCTTTAGTAAGTGTAATTTTAAATATCCGGTTCTAAATATTGGATCGGCATGGAAAACAAAGCCCGGAAAGATAAACATATGTAGTGTATTGGGATGACAATATATCATAGAATGAACATTGCATGTGTTGATATTGGTTTTAATCGCTATTGGAGAACATACTCTAATACTTTACTGAACTCTATGCAATGTCTAAAATGCGGTAGTTTAAGAAGTATAGGTTGACATTATCAGGAAAGATAAAAGGCTAATTGTTGTCGATCTTAAGCCATTCCAATGTTTCGAAACGATATGCCGCTTATTATTTGTTAATCCATAAATCGGTTGTTGGTCAACTCCACACGAGTCATTTTGCAGAAGCAATCTTGATCCGTTGGGGACGTCTTGTTAAGTCTCCATTCGGTAGAGGGATACGAAGCATAGCCGAGCGCATTTCTCCTGTGACGTTCGATGAGCGTGCAACTTAGCAGTTTTGATATTGAAGTTTGTCTCATGGAGCTGAAGGCCTACACATATAACCTCCTGCTCGAATCTGATATGTTGCAGACATTCCTGAATTAGGTGTGCAACTGTATTATTTTACTTTTAGAGCAATCGATGTAGGTTTGAAATACCGAAAATACTTAGATCACAACGAGACTAGAGAATAAATATCTCCTTGATTTCGTCTCCCTAGACAATCTGAAGAAGCATCACAGGGATGAGAGAAGCACGACACCCACTTTAGGTAGGACAAAAGCAATGGAATTCAGGCTTCTGATAAAATAGTACGGTGCATCGCGCACCACTATGTTGCGATCTCGACTGAACCATCATGTGACAATAAAGTTGCTACATGAGTTTTCGTAGTGGCTTACATAGACTATAGTTGCGTGGATCAATTTCAATTATTGACTTAAATGTACTTTTTCACCAGGCCATTTTTGTCATGTTCCAAGCAAACCCCCAACAGTTCAGTGCGGAATATGCGCAAGAAAACGGTTGAAAGACACACCAAAAGTAACGAACAGTAGTTGAAACGTGGCTTGCATATAAGCTATGCCTCGGATTGACTATCTGCTTCCTTTCATGGCAATATTGATGTGCTGCTTGCTGTCTGAATTCATACTCATCCCTCAAAAGTCGCAAATCGGGTTTGGCTATTCAATTTTTTATGACAATCTTATTAATAATGACCCGAATACCCCGGCAAATTCATTAAAATAGGGTCAATTTTGGTGTCGGAGGTCGAAACAGGCTGATCAAACATCTGGTGGGCGAAGTTTCAGACTCATCCTAAGCACCGGGAATGTAGCGAAATGACTTGCATACGAACTGCAGCATGCAAATTTAGTCAACGCCGGACGGAATTCAACTCCTGCATGGTCCGGGAGAAAATGTAACAGCACTTGGTTCCTGCATCTGTCCGATGATGGTTATGGAAAAATTTGCTCTAAACGTGCCTCGGTAACAACACAGTAGTGTTTATGAGATGCTTTTGGAAACTACAATAATTTCAGGTCTGTCGCTGGACGGTACCTTGGCTGGATCATGGCTAGTTGATTATCAATGACAGAAATCCGGCCTGAAATGGAGCACCCAGCATGGCTAGTCTACTTCCGCAGCGCCGTTCAAAGAGTAAATGTAGTGAGTGCTAAGTCGTCAATAAAAGAAGTACGGCGTTTCTGCTTGTAGCTAGCTATGTATGCTGTAGGCGGCTTACTCGCAATGCATATAATCTTTCTTGTCACCCAATTATTGATAGCAGGCTTTTGACAATATCGTTGCTACTCTAAGCAACACCAAAAGCCCATCAATTCTCAGGCATTTTGACGGCAGTATAGACAAAGATTCCAGGAACAATTATATCTCCGCCAAGATCTGCACGATTCGCACCGTACCGTGATCTGGAAATTTGCGTTTCTCTGGTGCTGGATACAGTATAGCATCGCATCGCACTCCCGTACACTACCCGTGTTGCCGGCGGCGTGGCTGAAATATAGAAGCCTTCTAGAAGGAAGGTTTGCGGCATGTATTCCCTGGAGTCAAGGACCCGGCCATCCCCTGAGCCTGCGATTGTTGCCCGTCCACCAATTGCCGTGCCACGATCACTGCACCATGGCGATGGTGCAAATGGGGACACGCCGAATGGACGGATACGTGCAGGTCTTCGAACATAGAAGGCCTGGCAGGCTGGGGAGACTTCGACGAGCACAAGTTGCTCTGATCCGGGCTTCGTTCAGTGCAAACGTACCGCGGTGATTCGAGTCGGCCAGACCGGAGAGATGAGCATGAGCACCTGGCCGTGCGATGTTCTGTTGAGACCATGACATCCTCTAGCTGCAAAGCAGAGGCTAGCTTCGCGTGATGGCGTACTGGTGTCTCTGGTGTCTTAGGTGTTAGACCGCCGTAACGCTGTTTGGTCGTTGCCGAGACGGGCTCGCTGATCTATGGAGTGCGAGTGGGAGTTGATAGATTGCGCTGGGGTGGAAGAGGTGGTGGTGGCCCCTTTACCAACCCGGTCACTGAGCCTGCTACAGTAAGTAATATTGCACAGAAGGCCCGTGTGAACTTATCTACGGACGAGAGAAAGACCCAAGTACAAGAGAGAAGGCTCCGCACTCCCTACCCTCCCCTTCCCCTCCATTCCCACACTTTGAAATTTAAATGCAAATTATACTCTCCCCGGCTTGTTTCTTCTTTTCTGCCTTCTTCGCGCTGATATCTTGCTTTGTTCTCGATAAGGTTCTTTCATCAACGGGCATCGAATTCTAAAGTCAGGAGCATCGGGAGCAACCCTAATTCGTCCTCAAGACCAGATCCAAGCACCACACTATGGCCGAGAAGCCAGCAATACTCATAATCGGTGGATTGGGCTATATCGGTCGTTTCCTAGCCCTTCATATTGAGCAAAACAACTTGGCCTCCGAAGTTCGCATTGTCGATAAAGTGCTACCGCAGCTGGCATGGTTAGCCCCAGAGTTCGAGGAGGCATGTTCTAAAGACAAGTTCATGCAGGCAGATGCGAGTAAAGACCGTGAGTGATCTGTGCATTCCCCGTCTCTCGTCATACATGCATTGCATATAATCGTGTGCGCTCGCGATCAGTAAAGCTGACTGTGCCCACCTAGAATCCCTCTCCCGCATATTTGACCGGGCCAATGGCAAACAATGGGATTATGTTTTTAATTGTGGGGGCGAAACAAAGTATTCGCAGGAGGACGAGGTCTACAAAGTACGGTCTTTAGCACTGAGTGTTGCGGTGGGCAAGGAGGCTGCTAAACGGGGCGTCAAGGCGTTTGTGGAGTTGAGCACTGGCATGGTGTATAAACCAGATTCGCAGCCAAGTAAAGAAGGCGACAAGGTCAAGCCATGGAGTAAGATTGCTGTGTTCAAACTGGAGGCGGAAGAGCAATTGTCGAAAATTGAAGGGTTAGTGCTGCTTTTCGGATTTAGCAAACCCCTTTCTGCCACAATTTGCATTATCTAACGAACTTCCCTTTGGGCAATCACAAATATGTTGCGCCAATGGACCAAATCACTGACGTTAAAGTATAGATTGAACCTTATAATAGTCCGTCTCGCCCACGTCTACGGCAACTATGCGTCCCAATTCGTTGGCACAGCCCTTTGCATGGGAAGGGTATATCAGCACATCCACGAAGAGTTGAAATGGCTCTGGACTAAAGACCTACGCATAAATACCGTCCACGTTACGGACGTGACTCGCGCTCTGTTCAACATCGCCGACTGGTATGCAGTCAAGAAGCAACCCAATTGGGATGTCAAAACTATGGGCAAGATTCCTATATTCAATGTTGTAGATAAAGGAGTGACCTCACAAGGCACCATGGCCGAAATTATTGGAGATATTTTTGGGATCAAGACCGGATTTCAAGGGCAACTTATTAGCACATTTGCGAAATTAAATATGGATAGTGTGGTAGATGACGTGAATGACGAGGTTTTACAGCCTTGGGCCGACTTACTCGAGGAGGCTGGCATCACTCGACCAGGTCCCCTTACGCCATTCATGGAGAAAGAACTGCTCAAGGATACGGATCTGAGTATGGACGGTAGCCGACTGGAGAAAGTAGTTGGGTTCACTTACCAAAACCCTAAGATCACCAAAGAGCTCGTGAAGGAGATGATCGACAGTTATGTACGGATTGGATGGTGGCCAGAAGATAAAAAAGCCTGAGGAAAGAAGAGGCGGAGTTTTTTTTTTCTTTTGCTGTTACTCGACACCAGAGCAATTGGAGAACTTGGACTTGTTTATATGAGCACAGATGGGAGACGGCCACACACAAGAGCAACAAATAGCATTAACATCAATGACTTAACGATGACGAGACGAGCAACGGACAGAACAAAAATATTGATACCAGCCGACTAAACGCAGAGCTTACAACGCAACTTCCTTTTGTACTTGGCTTCCTTAACTGTACTTCTTCCGATGGTGGACTGTGCACTTACGATAACATGTGTGCTGTGTGTATGAATAGTAGCGTTAGGTTTATCATGGGTGTTATTTGGGTACATAATTAACATAATATTTTTTTGGTTTAGTTGAGGAGAAATGAGAAATTGTATTCATATACTGTTTTTATTGTGGTAAGACGGCAGAAAGTGATGTGTTTGGCATGTAGCGTGCCGCAAATTTCCCAACAGCCATCTCCTCCTAATGAGTTCTTGTATTTTCTAAAGCTCTCATTGGCTCAAGAAGCTCTGTAATGCATAGCCAACCACATCTTCTTCCAGATTTGCAAGCTCAATTGTTCTTACTAAGACTATAGATCCGGCTGATATGTAGGACGCAGGTATTCCTTCTAGACTATTATGCAATTTAGGTTGACAAAAGCTCTAAGCTCTAAGCTCTCAGCTCTCACTTCCGCCTTGGCTAATTGTGACAGATGTATCACATCAACTGCCGTCATAAATTGCTATACTAGCATCTTCTAGATTATAGTGTTCTTTATAGCCATAAACTTGCTATTTGCTGATGACCATTTGACATTCATAGAGAAGACAGCTGTAGACTCTGAATACGAACCGACCTCCGGGTATATCAACAGGACTTTTACACATGTACTGTTTAGTAAGTAACGCACCTATCTAGCTGCGGTCTATGCTAAGCGCAGCAAGTGTTGTATGAAGTGAAGTAAAGGTTTACCAAGCAAGGCTTATAGTTTGCAGCCTTGCATTATAAAGGGTGAGCACAAACAGCATAAGCGCATAGTAACAAGTAGGTGGACGTAAATACTCATAATTCATTGTCTTGCTTCCATCCTGACTACCGCTTCATCGAGTTGATCATCTCCTGATGCGTCGCCTTATCCTTGTTTGCCTCTGTTAATGTTCCAATACTCCTTAGATCTCCAACCACATCCTTCGCTTTGCCAAAGTACACCTCCTGCAACAAGTTGCGCATCTTGAGCTCCATATCTTCTACCAGCTTGCCGATATTCGCAATGTGTGATGTGTCATCGTCAACCGCCATATCGCTCTCGATCTGTCTCGTCATGTTTCCGCTAAGATCCATCTCGCCCAGGGCATCGCTGTCCGTGGAAAGATGCAGGATTACTGTGCTGGTGAGTTTGTAATGTGCAGTGCGCGCTCGGTCTACGGATTCGAATACGTGGATCGAGTCCCAAGTTCCTTCACTCTTGCCTGCTGGCGTAGCCACTTCTTTTTGTCAGCTTGTTGTGCATGCAGCATAGAACGTGGGCATCAAACCTTTCTTCAGGAGCACCACTCCCGCGAAGCCATCATCCAGATTCCAGAAATATACGCTCGAGACACCTCCCTCATAGTAAAGCTCCCTATACACATCAAATGCTTCATTGGCTCTGATTTCCATCTTCCTCACCCGCTCACTGGGCACCGCTCCCTCACCAGCTCCATCATTGTTCCCCTGTTCGTCTACCCCTCCAGCACCACTTCCTCCGGAAGGTGTCTCGAATTCACCTGACCATGGTGAGCGGTAGGAGTCTCCATCTCTGTTGTAGTCACAGAGAAGGTAGTCACGACCGGTCTTCCTACAGCGAGCGATGGTTAAAGGCTGATCAACAGACGAAAGAAGGTCTTCTGTTAAGAACGGGACAAGTGAGATCAGAGAGTCCAGGTGTGTTTTCGTCTCTTTGGGATCGAGCCTTCGTAGGAGGTCAAGAGCACTGTCAAATTGATCAACTTCTGACATTTTGTTAATTTTGAAAGGTTTAATTAAGAAACCTAGGGTTTGCTGCTGGAGGGGCTATTTCCTACTCTACATGCGATACATGTCGTCCCGCCTGCCAAGAATCTGCCAAGAATCTGCCAAGGATAGATATAAAAGCACCGCTCAAAAAGACTTTGGACGAGTTTCACAAACGGATCAAACAACTCACAGCAATATACCCGGAAAAAAAGGTGTTGAAAGTAATTATCAGTGTACTAAAAAGCGACGTATGTAGCGATTAATATAATAGTAATACTCAAGTACAGCAACTTGAATGCTTTAGTTGTCCAAAGCATAAGTAAAGCCATGCGCCAAAAGCCATCTCCCAATGCTAATGATCCCAAACACCTCCATGCAACGAACTCCTTACTACCAATAGTACAAAAATGCCTAATACAGAGTACCTTTACTCAAACTTCCATATCAGACCCAGAGTCATCCTCGGCATAGCCACTTATACGTTTTGCTCTTCTGTCTCTCCTTGACGGCGAGCCAGAAAACTCATCAGGTCCGGGGACACTTGGATTTTCCTTTTCGTAGCTTGCTCGAACAGAAAGAGCATCCTGGTCCCAAACAGCTGATTTCTCGTTATATTCTGCCAAAGCAGCGGCATATGCTTGCTTCTGAGCATTTGCCATCTCCGTATAGGGCTTCTTCTCATCCTCAGAAGCTTCTGACCACATTTTCGTGACCATCTTTTTAACTTCGTTTGGGATTGGCTTTCCTTTACCTGGTCTTCTTCCTTGATCACACTTCCTCTTAGCCTCCTCCCATTTCTCCTTACTGTATATGCGGTACGGATTGGCGTAGTTGTTTAGTGGTTTATATGGTCGATCTCCTAATTTTGCGTATATGTGATTCCAGACCGCAAATTCATACGCCTCGTGACGTTCTTGTTTAGGATCTTTTGAGTTTTGCAGATTATCTGACTTTCTCTTGGACTCCTTGGGTTGAACTAGCGGTTCTGGAATCACAATCGGGCCGATCATAGCCTCTAACACTTCAGACGCTGCTCTCAGACCAGAAATATATGCGCCGTGGACGGTTGCGGGATGTGTGCCGCAAGTATGCTCACCGGCAAAGAAAAGATTACCGATTGGCTTTGCCATTTCCTCGTAGTCATCAGGTTTAAACATGGCTCCAGTATATGAGTAGCTGCCATATGCAAACTGATCATGGCCCCATCTAGTGACAAGGCTCTCTGTAGGACGAGGTATATCTGGACCGAATACACTCTTCAAGACTTTCATTGCCTCCTCGATTAACTCCTGGTCAGTGGTCTCTTCGGTATAGAAAGCAGCGTCTCCAGCCATCAAGGCTAACAGTGTGGGTACACCAGAAGTTTTTGTGCAGTTGAACCACTGGAAGAAACGACCTCGGTGTTGGAAGTACTCAGCTTGATCGATACTGAATCGATTTACTGGATCCCGAAGCGTGCCAAATATATCTCTACTCTGATCCCAGAATGGTTCTTTGTAGACTAAAACAACCTTATTCAAAACACCAAAGCCTATGCGCTGGATAGCACCAAGCTTGAAATCTGGCAACGGTGGTTCAAACTGGATAGTCTGTCGTTTTAAAACACCTAGAGGAACAGATGATACAACGTAATCGGCTTCAATTATCTCACCATTTTCACACTCAATTCGTGACTGCCCATTAGTCTGCTCAGGGCTGTAGGTGACGCGTCTCACATTACTTCTTCTTTTTACGTTTAGTGGCTGGGGGCAATTGAAGAGACCTCGTGGAACTTGCTGATACCCGCCAGTGACCATTGTATGTTTTCCTTCCCACTCGTTGCCTGCATCCAAATCCCAACCACCCAAACTCAGTTTATTGCAAGTAGTTGCATTGCTATATTCTAGATTTGCAATATGCCAATTGATGAGGCGCAGATCGAGTGGGGCAAAGTCAACAATCCGTGCAAACTGACGGATTGCTTCATCAAGTACGGATCCTAGGGTGGCGTATTGTGACCTCACCGCAGACTCTAGATCTAGATCTTGCTCAATACCAATGCCGTCCCGAAGCCTCCAACCGATTTCTTGTGCTCTGTATGCTGCAGTATGGACAGCTGGGATTCCAGGTTCAAGGTGTGCCCTGCCAGTCAGTCTATCCGAAGATACAGGAACCATCTGTATCTGTGCAAGAACGGGAATAGTGGTAGAAATAGGTGCAACAGCTAGACCTTCCTCGACCTCGAGGATTGTTTTAAGACCCTCCCCGCTAGTTTCTCGACCTGCATCTAGAAGATCTTTGTCACCCTCAGCAGTCTGAGTGGTTGGAACATTGAATTTGTATTCGCTAACACGATCGAGAATATAGTTAAACAATTGCTCGGCATGCTGATCTCGTTCAGCATCTACAGCCTTTCCTGTAGCATCGTAGATTGTCGTATCTGGTTTCAAAGCGTGATATGGAAGGGCCAGTTGACCTCTGACGATGATGTTCAAAGGATTACCTCGGTCAAATCCGGTGATGATCATGCCGCCCATTTCTGCGGTATATCGACTGCCGGGTGCAAGCGGTGTAGAACTTGACTTCGACTTGAAAGCGTGAGAATATACCCTACCACCAATGCGGTCTCTGCCCTCTAAAACAATAACTCGTGGAATATCGTCGCCCCTGTCTAGAAAGAACTTTCCATACTGGGAAAATAAGCCTTCTAGCTGTCTTGCACAGCCTAAGCCGGACATGCCTGCTCCAATAACCACAACCGTTTTCCGTTTACGCTTGATAGATCTACCCTTCTGGGGCCTTCTATATATGTTCAAATTCTCCAGGCAGCCGTAATTAATATAACCACGTCGCACAAGCCACTCATAGCAGACATTGGCAATGTCAAACCAACGTACATCTTTTGCACATCCAATAGCCTCATCCCGCATAACCCCAATGAGTGGATTTCTGACCCACAATCTCAAGATGCCATTTCTAATGTTGAGATAAGTTGTAACATGCTGATGACTGATATGTTTCCTAAGCATCGAATGTTCCTCAGGGTGAAGACTGTATGGGTTTAGACGCGATGACTCCCCGGCTGATATACATTGCCTCGCATATTCTGAAGGTATAATGTCTGTTGGTATTGAGACTTTAGGACGCACGTTATAAGCTTGTCTTTTCGTGAAATGGGTCTCTTCCTTCACGGCCGTTCCAAAATCAGCTGGAGATGTCGCCTTGCTTGATATAGACGATAGAGCAGATGAGCCATCATCATGATCCGTGGTTATTGAAGAAGCCAGCGAATCGCGAGCACTCTCAGGCCGAAGGTGCAGAGTTCCATTAGAAATAAGCCTATTGTTGGGGTCTCCTTCAGCTCTACAAATGGAATGTTAATTAAATCTTGTTATGCTTTTAAAACATTTATCACAATCACAACAATCAAATGAGCCAGCGATAGAGAAATACATACTGGATGTGAGCACGGAACATTGGTTTATTTGATGAAAAGGTCCGAGATTCTGCATCAGACGTAATATTCCGCTGAAAATTATCGTGCGATGTATCAACAACGATTGTGTGTAGTGGGTGTTCACTCGTGTTGAAGGATTCTTCAAGTGTAGATACGGCTATTGCACTATCAGTGGCAGCAACACCTGTAGTAGATGAATCTCTGTCAAGCCCCGTTGTATCGAAGAGTGAGAGCTGAGAGTCTAGCTCTTGTAGACCCATTAACGTATCATGACTTATGTCATGCATAGGTGTATCCATCGTTGTTGCCATTTTTTCGGTAAGGTAAGAGTTATGTGACGACCCTTGATTTATCCCCATCAAATTCCAACCACTAACGCCCTATGTTCCATCGGAAGGTCTTTCTCATCAAGTGATCGAGTCCGATTAGCCTGCTTAATTCAGTTAGTGAGGTAACAATTATGCAGCTTTAGATATATGTACCGGCACGTGGAGTTCAATCTGTCGCACTCAAAATCGACAACTATGCCAGTTCTTGTGTATTCACGGACTCGGAGCTTGGTTTCATACCAGAAATGGTTACTTTCAAATCAAGGGAAGAACTTTGTAGTATAGGCTTGCTGTGTCGTACGATTCTGTGGCATTGAGCACTCATGGGGTGGAATGATGGGGATGGCTGAGATTCAAGCGGAGATTCTCATACACGTGATCCAATAAACCTTGTTGATGTGAGCTTCTTTTGACGACCTTCATCGGCATGCTCATTGCAGCAATACGGGGTAAGCCAGATAAGGATAATGTACTGACAGGGTCCAAACACTTGGACAAGTACAGTTTTTGAAATGATATAAAAACTAGTAAAGGATTCCCGAAAGACAATTAAATATTCTACAAAATGTTAAAATGCTATATCCTTTTCTACCTTCGCTTCTACGATACTAAAGCTTGCCGCCGAACGAACAAGAGTTTCAGTCATTAATGTATTATTAGTAAATCTAAGACTGAGTATCTGTGGGATACCCTTCGCTCGACCATGGCTTGCCAGGAGTCAACTCTTTATCTTACACTACCGGGGGTGTTCTTTCCAAACGACCGTTTCTCGATTACCGCATCCATGATCTTATTTCCACTTATGATCGAAGTTGTGCATATGATAATTTGTTTTCGAGCTGTTCCTTTCGTTAGCAATTGTGACTTGGGGGGGATTTAAAGTTGCCAATCACCTTCTTCCTTCTTAGCAATGAATCTCAAGGCTGCAATCTCCGTGAATGTGATACCTCCTAAGAAGACGACGAAGACAGTCTTCTTCTCACCACTTCCAGATAGCAGAGCCTTTGCCTTGACAGCTTTATCTTCTCCTTTCTGTATCTCGTCAAAAGTCTGCCCGCGCACATGTTTGACTGCATCATCAAATCCCCTCCATCCAGTGGATGCTCCTCCACTTGGTACGGTGTTGTTGGTATTTCCTCCTCGTATAATGGACGTCACGTATTGTTTCTGCAATATACACTGAACAAGCCGAACTGACAGTGGTGCATAACCACTATACACATATGCAATGTCATTTGGGTCATGCTCATTTACTTCATCGACGATAAGGCGAAGCGCTTTGCGGAGATAGGTATAATTGGTTTTTGTGCCAGTATGGGTTGTAGCACCAGCCATTGGAATCATCACTGCCATCGGAGATGTTCTGGAGAGGAGAAGTTGCAGTTTTTCCAAGGCATTGAGGGTCAATAAGTGCTGGTATCCATATGCCTGCAAAATCATTTTCTTGAATGTCTCCAATTCTCGGGGCTTAATGCCACCAGAGATACACGATTCGAGACACAAAAGTCTAAGAACCTCTGTTAATGGGGCATCCCTAGCAATTAATTCTTCAATTGCATCGTGTTGTGTCGAAGGATCGGCACCTGCAGCAAGATTCTGCTGTATTTCTAATATATGACTAAATTGCTCTGTCCGAGTGTGCTTCATTATCTCCTCAGCTAGACCGGTGTGTACCTTCAGACTCTGCTGCTCTGCCTGATATGCCGGAAGTTTGCTCACAAAATCACGTAGTTCTGAGGTGGTTTTTGTGGTATGCCTGCTATCATAATCAGTTTGGAGACGTCTGGCTACTTTATTGAGTAAGCTTCCAACGATTGCGAAATTGGTGTCCCGAAGTTGATCATAAAGTTTATCTGACGAGTCAAGCAATATTTTCCTCTTCTTGCTAGGTACAGATGCTGGACCAGCAGGTTTACCTGAAGTTTGCGGAGCTTGAGAGGTAACGCCTATAATTGATGTGTCAACATCTGCCTGGTTGTTCTTTATCCCCACAACTTCGTCGATCAAGCCTTCGTATGTTAATTGAGTGAGAAGCGGAGTGGCGTAGTCTATCTCTCGATCAATAATGATCAAACTTTCTGTAGTTGTACTATGTGTAAGGCCTCCTTTGGTACTCTCGGTAGTGTCTTCGCCAGCATTAAGTTCCTGCTGCATACGTGACAGGAGATCAGCAAGCTTCTTCGCATTATCACCCTTTCCAGTGATTCGAGGGAATAGGCCATGCTTTTGCTGTATAAGCATTAGAGCTCGCGCCATCAAATATGTCGGCGTGGTATCATTGCGTAGGTAAAGGTCGGCAAAAGACTCATCTAATTCGAGGGAAAGGAGGTCTTTTTCAAGCGGGAGAAAGTAGAGCGGAAATTCTGCAATGGTTGTGTCGCCTAGAACACCGGATTCTTCAAGTATCTTTTCAGCCACAAGGGTTCGTCGGGGGACCCAGAAAATGGAAAACTCATGACCTATCTGGCTCTGACGCTGTATTCGCTTGATGTGATCTACAGAATGTCAGCACGTAATGGCAGCATCGCTTACAATAACACAATATGAAGAGACGCTATTAAGTCGCGCTGTTATTCCTATTGGGCTCAAAAATGACCGCCTAGAAGTGGGTAATCGTCTAGCCATGTCTGCAATTCGCCCGTTGAAGATTCGACAGTGGAAGGGACAACAATTGAAGAGATCAGTAAGCATACCAGCTATAGACTGTGCCTGCTTTGCGCTCTCGCCACGAGCTATGAAAACCACATTCCGCTGGCTGACATCTGCGTTGTCGTTCTCTAAGAAAAATACCTTGTCGGCACCATAATCCTGTAAAGTAGAGAAGTTGACGAATATGCCAAGTGGTCCAGCCAGACTCTCTTCAAGGACAATATTTTTCTTTCCACGAACCTGTGAACCAGTGAGTCCTACGAGGTAAAGCAGCGATTGGGATCACTCACCCCCTCCAATAGATACAGGAGGTCTTTCCTCGCCTTGTCCTTTATTTTCTCCACGTCAAAGCCAGCATAAGGAGCCATGAGGGGCTCTACATGTAGGCTGGCGTTGGTTCGAATAGGTGGAGATTTTCGATAGGGTTGAGGCTTATCTATTCTTCATAGTTCTGTGTGAAGTGAGGTCGGATTTGTATGCTGAGACAACCAGAGCCTTGAAATGACGATGTATGGTTGACCGAAGCGAGAGTGTGGGTCGGTCACGCATTTTCTCAGCCTTGCCCAAATCACCGTGGAATTAATCAATGAGTCAATGCCCATAACTTTCTTTCAAGTATAGAGCTCGCACCTTCCAACAAGACGTCAGATTATATGAAGTTCACACAACGGCAATTGGCAAGATCTGCGACTTCACTATTCTCAAAACAAACCAATAAACCAGGCCGATCACAAGTCTGGCGCATTCCAGGAGTTCGAAATATTTCTAGCGCCGCTGTTCAACAGCGAGGACTCGACGAGGACCCAATAGTAGATATGGCAAAAGGCCCAAAGTTTGACCTGAAGGTCCCCAAAGGAACCAAAGATTGTAGGCGACTCTCCCCTTTATTCTGGGATTTCCGGTTTCCAGAGTATCATACATGGCGCACGTGAATCTGAGGTTGATAGCTGGCCATCATTGGGGTGCTATGCCATGAAAAATGTATAAACTAACACAGAATCAGGGCAGGAAACGGATATGGTCATTCGGGATAAGATATTTTCTACCATTACGGAAGTCTTTAAGCGTCATGGCGCAGTCACAATTGATACTCCAGTTTTTGAGTTAAAGGAAATTCTAGCTGGGAAATACGGGGAAGACAGTAAACTCATCTATGACCTGGCAGATCAAGGAGGGGAAATATGCTCTCTTCGATATGACCTAACAGTCCCATTCGCAAGATGGCTGGCTATGAATCAGAAAATACAAAATATCAAGCGGTACCACATTGCAAAGGTGTATAGACGGGATCAGCCAGCCATGACAAAAGGCCGGATGAGAGAGTTTTACCAGTGTGATTTCGATATTGCAGGCTCATATGATTCAATGATGCCGGATGCTGAAATTGTACGGATTGCGACGGAGGTTTTCGAAGGCCTAGGTTGGAAGGGACGTATTACGATCAAGCTCAACAACAGAAAAATTCTGGATGGACTATTTCAAGTTTGTGGTGTGCCAGAAGAGAAGATTCGCACTATTTCTTCTGCGGTTGACAAGCTTGATAAGCTTTCGTGGCTTGAGGTGCGGAAAGAAATGACAGAAGACAAAGGCCTTGCTGAGGAAGTTGCAGACAAGATCGGCGAGTACGTTGTCTTGAAAGGCGGGAAAGACCTACTCAGTAAGTTGCAAGCCGATGAGAGGTTGACCGCGAATGCGTCTATGAAGGAAGGTTTAGAAGAGATGAGTCTTTTATTCGACTACTTGGAGGCTTTTGAATGTCTAGACAGTGTATCATTTGATCTGAGCTTGGCACGTGGCCTTGATTATTACACGGGAGTTATCTACGAGGTCGTTACTGATGGCTCGGCTCCTGTTGCGACTGTTACTGGGACGCCTGTTATCTCCTCAAGGCCACCTAAGAAATCCAAATCCGGTGAGGCTGATGATGATCGGTCTTCGGACCCGAGCGTTGGAGTTGGTAGTATTGCAGCGGGTGGTCGTTATGACAATCTTGTTGGGATGTTTTCTGGAAAGAACAAAATTCCTTGCGTTGGCATTTCATTCGGTGTTGATCGGATTTTCGCAATCACTAAGGCTAGAATGGAAGCTGAGAAAGGTGAAGTTGTTCGGAGTAATGAGGTTGATGTATATGTGATGGCTGTTGGTGGTAAAGGTTTCACTGGTCTAGTAAAGGAGAGGTATGATATCCATATACCTGCCAGGATGGGGAGACTATAGGCCGCATGCTGATACTGAATCTCTAGACTATCTATCTGTTCCAAATTATGGGCTGCTAACATCAAGGTATTTCCAAATAATAGACTGCTGCCTATCAGTGCTGACATAGGATTTAGGCGGAATTTGCGTACAAAGTCAAGCCGAAATTACAGAACCAATTCAAATCTGTAGAATCTAGCGGGTAAGTGATCCTTAGCCACTCGTTGCTTCCTCCAAAATTAATGGCTTTCAAGTATACCATTTTCAGTCATGCTAGGCGAGGACGAGGTTGCAGCTGGCAAAGCCAAGATCAAGGAAAACGGACTCAGAGAAGGACACCCAGAGAAAGATGGAGTACTGGTTGATTTAGATCAGTTGGTTCCCGAACTCAAGAGAAGACTGGAGCACAAGGCGAAAATGGACTCCAACATTAAAGTGGCTAGTGGGTTGAGAGTTGTTAGTGGCATCAGAGGGGAGCCTGAGAAACCTCTACCTGAGGCGGTCACTCAAGAGTTGCCTAAGGAGGGAGCATCTACAGAAGTAGTCGTGCCAGAGGAAAAGAAGCCAGATAGTGATACTCTCCAGTCAGCAGAGGTAATTGGTAGCATACCTGCTTCTTAACCATATACATATGAGAAATGTATAATGAGTAAATTATCTTCAAGAGGCACAGCCTGCATATTACTACATCTCTTCAAATACTGCGTTACCATACTTGCTTATGCATTAAATCTTTTCATAAAACCAATGGTTTTGGAAATGAATCTCATGCGTCGCTAATTCGGGATACTCGCTAACCTGATATGTGTTTTCCCTCAGCTGTTACCATCACCAATCTCCACCCATAATGACCATTATTTCGCAACACTATATCTTTGCATTACGCTGAGAGGGAAAATCCGCGTAAAATGCACAGTAGCATTTTGGACAATTAATTGTCCGGTCTCAATAGCAGTCCCTCGTTAACGTGTGCAATTTCTTTTGTCTACCTTGAAATGAAAGGCAGTATACGACACTGGACTGCCGTGTACACCTAGATTGAGCGTTATAAATGGAGCATTATCGGAGAACAAGCCGCCAAATCCAACGGCAATCCAAGCTTACTTCGGTACCTGCGGTAGTTTCAACGCTCGAGCATATCTTGATGGGTCTGTTTGATGTATGCTGACCTCTCAAATCGAACTATTACACCGCTTGACGCAAACTATAGCGGAGCGGTCCCCTCGATCAAGGAGATATTTGCCATGCACAGTCTTCCGCACTGAACGTGAAGGAGAATTCATCGGAAGAAAAGGAGGTCAAAGATGGCATCACAAGGACATGGTTGCGTGCGCACACACCATAAAACAAAACAATCTGCGTGCATTGACTCCGGGGTGCCACTGGACAGCCATGGCGCAGCCAACCTCTCCTCTTGGACTCGAGATGAATACTCTTAATGCTATTAATGAGCCTGGACCCTCTATCAAATCACAACTTGATGCTACTGATCACCAGGGATCAGCGCGGTCAGTGTGCTACTCTAGCAACGAGAGTTGGACAGAGCAAGGTACAGTAAGAATTAGGATATATCCTCACATCCTACCACTTGTTTTTCGCGTTTTCGTGTTTTGCGAGGTCTATCTTTCTAGGAACATCCCTTCTTTTGGTTGAGCAAGCTACTCTTATCCTCTTCTCTTCTTGCCTTCAGTGCCGATGCCAATCCATTTCACTTTCGGGCACTTTTGCCTTTGAGGTTTTCTTCAGCTTATAAGTTCTCATTGGTGGTTGCTTTTTTGGAAACATTACCAGCATATTCCCAGACAACACGCGAGTGTGGTTGAACAGCGCTATCCACACAGAATTTGAGATTTCACAAAAGAATATATAATATACCGAAATGGGTCGGCTCATCTCCCTTCGGCTCGGGTTATTTGCCGATATAAAGACGATCGTAGTCCCCAGTCCCACCACATTTCCTACTGGTGGTGGTGTAAATGAGTCCAAAACAACTAGAAGTAGACCAGGCCCCGTCACAGATCTCCTCATATTTCCTACCACTCAGCCAGAATATACCGCAGTCATGGATGAGATAACTAGGCTGTATCAAAATGGACATTACAGTCAATGTTCAGCACGATGCATTCAGATATTGGACAACATCAGAGACCCAGTATGTACTGTTCCTGTCCCCAATAAGTTCTCCAAAACCAACAAACTTTAGTATCGACTTCACCCTCTATACGCAATCTACATATCGTTCTATGCAGCAAGTTGTCTAGAGCTTACCGCCCGCTCCCTCCATACAAGATCCAGCAATAAAATTCCAACTTTTCAACAATCTCTGTACTACTATCAACACGCAGAATCATTCGTAGACTACGCCCGCTTCAGTGCCGACCCATCCTTAATAAAGGTCGCCCGCCAACGCTCCTCTTCACTATCCTCGAGCATCCGCTCGTCCATTGACTCAGTATTCTCCTCTTCATCGTCGGCAACTTCTTCGCCACTCTCGTCACCCACATCATCCATCTATGGCGCCTCGGATTTAGTTTCTTCCCTCACACACACACGGAATCTCTCCCAGTCAGATACAAAGCGCCTCTCACCCAAGGTGCAAAAACGGGTCTCTTTCAGCGACACCCTCCATTTTTCCGATGAGGAGGAAGAGACGCATGGGAAACTCAGCTTTAGAGATTCTCTTCTGTTAGAAGCTTTCCCCTCGCCACCTTCCTCACCGGCACCCTCACCACCGTTAACGGCCTCGTCCAACACTCGGTCCCACTCGACTGAAGTCAAGGATGCACTCCAATCCTACAACCTCGAACGTTCTCTCGCGCGCTATCTCTCACTCCTCTCTTCTTTACATACCCAGATCCATACCCATATTGCCTCCACCAACGCCCAGATCCGCACCCTGACCGTTTCCAAGAAAGCGCGGCGGTCGAACCTCCCTAATCTCTTCGACGCTTCTGCTCTTCACCATGCGAGCGATGTTGCGGCACATGAGGCAAGTCAAGTGCAATTGAGAGCCAGGATCGACAGGTTGCGGGGCGAGGGATGGAGGAGGAAACGCTTCGACCCGGAACCGTATCGGAGGTTGTGCGAGGAAGTCGAGGCAGAGATGATGATGTGAGAGGTGACGAATTGCGATTTGTAATATGTATTATGCTTGTATTGTATGATGTATGATGTGTGTATGATGTTCCTGGAAGGATATATGACAAATAGGCCCCTATGTACGGAGCTTATATGGCTCATCTCTTTTTTTTCTTTCTTCTTCTTGCACATATTGCGCAGCGGAGGGCTGTATTTATTCAGGTCTTCGCTTCTTCTTGTTGATATATAGAGGTGTGTTAGCGAGCAGTACTATCGGTCGTTGATGGCCTGATAAAGAATAGTTTGATGAATAGTTTAGAATGATACCAAGAAGAGGACAATATGATTTACCATCCAATATCACATAAAGAATTTACAAATATTCGGTTGATTCTGGGGGACTACTCTACTGTATTCCACACCTAATCGAATGAAATGGCATCTCAAGTTTTTGATTTCCAGGTCTATAGCTCCCTTTATGCATATTTTCTCGAACGCCTTGCAGCCATAATATACACAACCATGAACAAATTAATCGAGAATGTATTTAGAATGGGCAACGATGCCACGTTTTCTCCTAGTCACAATTCTGTCTATAAATGAAGCTTTTTATTTATTTCATCTTCGAGCCGATGGCATGTCCTAATTTCGTTGCCATCCAGAAGCCGCTGCAAAAACTAGTTTAAAAAGAATTGGAAAACCCGGGATCAATCCCATCCCTTTCCCCTTTCAGGTATCGCTAGCCCAAGATATATAAAAAAGACCAAAGCATGCCAAAAAAAAAAAAAAATTAAAAATCTTTTTTCCTTTCACACCCCCCCC
>Ga0247810_10000363_pt1 | contig 56827 bp, 54 predicted proteins | sample UWRJL119311C1_FD_179918 | JGI IMG/M metagenome (GOLD analysis project Ga0247810, IMG submission 179918) | Plant litter microbial communities from Arlington Agricultural Research Station in Wisconsin, United States - UWRJ-L119-311C-1 | ecosystem: Environmental > Terrestrial > Plant litter >...
TATTCGGGCGGAAAGTTATATCCCTTACCTTTAAAGAATGCTGGTGTGGCACCTGTCGGCGCAACGCCCATCGCATTAATGGCGACTACCTTTTTTGTTTTGGGATTGTAAATCAGGACTTGCGTTTCCCCTCCCCAGCTCAACGTATCCCACATCGTACAGGTAGCGGCAAGCATCGCACAAGCCGCATCAACTGCGTTTCCTCCTTTTTGAAAAGTGATTGCCCCGGCGGTTGCGGCTAAAGGTTTGCCGGTAATGGCCATCCAGTTTTTGCCATGCAACACAGGTTTTTGAGTCTGCTGCGCATATAATGGTGCAAATGGGGCTGAGAGAATAAGTAAGGCGGAAAGGATACGTTTCATAAAATTGGTTAAGTATCCCAATTTAACGAAAAATAGAAGACCACCAAAGGATAGTTTTTCAAGTAAGCTGTCACATTATGGATATTGGCAAGACAAAAATAATTATCTTCGCGCTCTTAATTTTAACAAAATAAATAAGCGTGCTACGATTTAAATAATTATTAAACAGAAAAGTCAATAATTATTTAAACTATCAGGGTACTACTCACCGTATAAACAATCAACAAATAGATGAAACTGGAAGAACAACTGCTTCAAAGGAGCGAAAATAAATGTGAATTATGTCAATCAGCAAATGATTTAACAATGTATGAAGTACTTCCTCAATCGGCGAATGACGAGAGCAACTGCTTTATGATTTGTGAAACCTGTTCGTCGCAGCTTGAAAAAAAGGAAGAAATCAACGTGAACCACTGGCGCTGTTTAAGCACAAGCATGTGGAACGAAGTGCCCGGAGTGCAGGTAGTTTCCTGGCGGATGCTGAACCGCTTAAGTAATGAAGGCTGGGCGGCAGATAACCTGGATATGATGTATCTGGACGAAGAAACCCTTGCCTGGGCCAAAGCTGGTGCAGAAGATGAAGAAGAGACTGTCGCAGAATTTCACAAAGACGCAAACGGCAGTTTACTGCATACTGGCGATTCCGTTGTGATTACTAAAACTTTAGACGTTAAAGGCTCCTCGATCAGCGCAAAATTGGGGACTATAGTAAAAAACATTCGTTTAGTAGAAGATAATACAGACCAGATAGAGGGAAGAGTTGAGGGACAGATGATCGTGATTTTAACTAAATATGTTAGAAGACAAAGTTAATTATAGTAAAATTTCAGCTTTAAGCTATAAAAACGACTGCATTTTAATATTAGCAGTCGTTTTTTATTGATTTTTTATAAATTCGGGAATAAAAACCAATCCAATTTTCCTATGAAAATCACTTACCCCTATTCACCAACCAGTTTCCTGCAAAAATCCACACCTTTTTTATTAGGTCTGTTGTTTTGCAGCTCCATGGCTTTCGCACAGCAAAGCAAATCTGTAATTGACGCGATGACAAACGAAGAGACCACCAATTCGCAGTTAGAAAAAATGGCACATGAATTACTGGATGGTATTGGTCCGCGTTTGGTCGGCACCCCGCAGATGAAACAGGCCAATGACTGGGCGGTAGCAAAATATAAAAGCTGGGACATCCCTGCCCGAAACGAAAAATGGGGCGAGTGGCGCGGATGGGAAAGAGGCGTTTCACATATCGACATGGTTTACCCGCGTGTAAAATCGCTGGAAGGTATGCAGCTTGCATGGAGCCCGGGTATGGGTAAAAAAACAGTAACCGCTGAGGTGATCATATTGCCCGATGTAGCAGATTCAATCGCTTTTGAGCAGTGGTTACCGAAAGCAAAAGGTAAATTGATTTTAATTTCTATGGCGCAGCCAACCGGAAGGCCGGATTACAACTGGCTTGAATTTGCCACAAAAGAATCGTTCGAAAAAATGAAAGCAGACCGTACGGTGCTGACCAATGCCTGGAAATCGCGCATCAGTAAAACTGGCTTTACCGCAAAAACACTTCCTTTAGCACTGGAGAAAGCCGGGGCAGCAGGAATAATCACCAATAACTGGTCGGCCGGTTTTGGCGTAGATAAAATATTTGGCGCCTACACAAAAACGATCCCTACAGTTGATATTGCTTTGGAAGACTACGGGCTACTCTATAGACTGGCAGAATCCGGTACTACGCCAAAGATCAGTATACATACAGAATCGAAAGAGCTGGGTAAAGTAACTACCTTTAATACCATTGCCGAAATTAAAGGCACTGAAAAACCAGAAGAATATGTGATGCTTTCGGCACATTTTGACTCCTGGGATGGGGGTACCGGCGCAACCGATAATGGTACAGGTACACTGACCATGATGGAAGCCATGAGGCTTTTAAAGAAATTTTACCCTAACCCGAAACGTACGATATTAGTGGGACACTGGGGCAGTGAAGAACAAGGCCTGAACGGTTCCCGTGCATTTGTAGAAGACCATCCGGAAATTGTCAAGAATTTACAGGTACTTTTTAACCAGGACAATGGTACCGGAAGAATAGTTAACCTTTCTGGCCAGGGGTTCGCAGACGCAAAAGATTACCTGGGAAGATGGCTCAAAGCAGTTCCTGATACCATCAAGAACAGGATCAAAACAACCTTCCCTGGGCAGCCAGGCGGTGGCGGATCTGATTTCGCTTCATTTGTAGCTGTCGGTGCTCCAGGTTTTTCTTTGGGCTCACTAAATTGGTCTTATGGTTCATACACCTGGCATACCAATCGTGATACTTACGATAAAATCGTATTTGACGACCTACGCAACAATGCATTATTAGCAGCTATACTTGCTTATATGGCCAGCGAAGACCCGGCAAAAACATCTACCAAAAAAACTGAAGGCGTTCAATGGCCTGTACAGGTTAAGGCCACCCGTCTGGGAGGCTATTAATCTTTTCTATTACACTGCACAGGTTATCTCCTGTGCAGTGTAATAGAAAAGTATTTTCAACAAACTATTCTTTATTTCCGACGCATTGCGTATGTTTATCAGGGCTAACCTACACACATATAAACCTTTATATGAAACTATCGCTCCTCATCACCTTATCTATGTTTACACTATTGTCGTGCACACCCAAAACCGGAAACAAAATGGAATCAACTGAACAGGAACAACTAGTAAAACAATATTTTGATCATTTTAACCATCATGACTGGACTAAAATGGCAAATATGTACACAGAAACAGCTGATTTTAAAGATCCTTCTTTAGGACTGGCAATCGTAAAACAAACACGCGCCCAGGTGATCAAAAAATACAGCGAGCTCCATCAAACTTTTCCTGATTTGCACGATCAGGTGATTAAGACCTATCCTTCCGGCGAGAACAATATTATAGTAGAGTTTGTGTCTACCGGAACGGCGCCCGACAATTCTAAATTTGAACTGCCGATCTGTACAATTTTCACCATTGAGAATGGTCTGATCACAAAAGACTTCACGTACTACGACAATTTTCAGGAATAAATACAATTAATAGTATTCGGATAACCATCACAAATCAAGGAACCTAAGATTAGTATCTGTTCTGGTCGCTGATTTAATATGGCTACGTACTGAAAATTAATCATAGAATAGATTAGCTTTACCTCATGGAAAATGAGAAAAGTAACCCTTATCACCAGTTCAGTACCGACATTTTAGAAAGCTGGAAAAATAATGGTGTAAAATACGTTAAGGCAGTAGAGCTGGAAACAGACATGCCCATAAAGTTTTTCGAACTGATTCCCGATTCAGAGATCATGGATTCTGATGAGACGATCTACCCTATTGATTCTGATGATGTTACCGAATTATTGGAGATATTGCCTAAAGTAAAATTCCTGGTGCACGAGATCTATCTGGACGAGGAATTTTAGCAAAAAGGCTTAAATGGATTAACGCGGCTTAATAAGTACGATAAGTATTATCTCTTTTTTTGTGATCTTGCTGTTAGACCTGTTCCTGCTGACAGTAGAAACAAAGAACAGGTTATGGGATAGCTTGGGGGCCTTTTCTGACGAGGCTGATCAAATAATTTCCTACAATAAACTGAATACCAGCAAAGTTATATAAATACCTTAAAAACACGTTTCATTACCCATATATTTGAACCATGCAGCAATATGAGTACGAAGATATTTATAAAGGAAAACCTCGGAAGTTATTAATTCTTAAACCCCAGGAAGGAACAGATTACCGGGTATTTTGTGAAGCCAGCTTCCTGGGCACAATCACAATGGTAACAGAAGACAGTTCGAGCACGTGGAAATCTGAATACAATTTACTGAAACCCGTTGTCAAAAAGATTGGCGACTACATACAATCACAAAGTCAATAAATGAGGCTGGAATATTCTGCAATGAAGCCGTTGAATTCATAATCTATTGATATTATCATCGATCGCTTTGTTCTTATACTTCGAATCCTTTATGCCTCCTATCGAATACTTTAAACCCACTGAAAACTCTCTAACATCCAGATAATATACTCCTCTGGAGGAAATGTTATTGATAGTAAAATCTTCTTTAGCATTTTTGGTACTTAAAAGGCTGTTGTAGCTTACCATACAACTTAGTTTTTTCATAAACGTTTTGGATAGACTAAAATCTACCGCGCACATCGCGTTTCGCTTAAATACGCCCTCTACCCTTTCTGTATAGCCCCATCCCGAAATCATCAGCACATAATCTCCTGGTAACGCCAATTGATTATTGGAATAAAAATACAGGTAAGGCGTCGATTTATTTAAAACCGCTAATGGGTCTTTCACTTTATTCAGTACTCCGGTCAGCACATTAGTACTGGTCAGGATCTTAAAAGTAAAAGGAACAGTTAAACTCAGGTTTACTCCGGTTTCTATCTCATAATTTGTATTCACCATCCTCAATCTGTTTAGCTGATCATCATAGTCTATGGCGTAATAAACCGGATTTTTAACACGATAATAGGATACAGCCAAAGAGCTTTGTTTATACTGATATGTTGCCCCCACTTCGTCATTGATAGTCGGATCTATATTGATATTATTGGCCCACTCGAAAAATGGATTGATATAGGTGGTAATCTGGCTTGCGGAAGCGTAGTTAGGACGACTAATACTTCTGGCATAATTTAAACCGATACTGGTATTTTCATTCAAAGCCCAACTCAGTTCTGCCTTTGGGAAGAAGTTGATATAATCCTTTTTGATCTTTAAAGTATTTTCATCACCTGCTCCCCTTACCCTCGTATCCTCCGCCCGTAATCCCGCAGCATAAGTTAGCTTTTCAGATTTACCAGATAACTGCATATAAGCACTATAAATCTGCTCTGCATATTTAAATTTAGAATTCGTACCGTAAGAAGGGTCATAATTTTGCATCACTAAAAATGAATTGGACTGCGCAGACGAAATTGCGAGACCCGACTCCCACTTGATAGTTTTAGAAAACGTCTGTTCGTAATCCCCCCGTCCGGAAAACACATCAGTAGTATATCCCTGCATCCTGTCCTGGGTGGGCACAGTTTCTGTATCATTATAGTTATTGAAAATTTTGCTATCCAGATCCTGGGTAGCCCTTGAATATTGTCCACCAATAAAAATCAGCCCGGTTGTACCTTTCAGCTTTTTATTATAATTGATACTGGAATTGAACAACGGACGGGTATTCGTATTTGTATTGTCTGTCAATACATTATTCTCCGAAGCAGGCTGTTTGATATAACTATCAGCTGTATTTATAAAATCACTATTCTGCCATCGGTTACTTACATTAAAAGAGAGATAATCTTCTTCATTGATCTGATAGTAGAGCCCGCCGCCAATTGTCAATTGTCTCCGCAGTCCAATGGAAAGGACGTTATAATCAGAAGCTATATCTTTATCAGGAATGCGAAAATCATTGCTGTTGCTCTCCCAAAGATTCAGGTGGTTATATTGTATATTTCCTCTGATCTCCAACTTATCTTTTTTATAATTCAAATTCAACCCGCTCCTATTATGAAAGTATCTTTTGAAAGATGCAGTTTCTGAAACAACAGCATTAAAAGCTTCTCTTTTATTCTTTGCCCTTGTGATCAAAAGAACCGTACGTCCTTCTGCTTCATATTTCACCGATGGGTTGTTAATAATCTCTATGCTTTTAATATCGTTGGTAGATAATGAGTTCAGCTCATTTAATGTGATCTTCTGATGATCAAGGTAGATCAATGGCTCACCCCGGCCGATTATGCTTAGCCTCTCTCCATCAGGACTTAACTGTACAGATGGTAATTTTGTTAAAAGGGTGATCGGATCAGCTATTTTTGACAATAGCGAATTCTCTATCTCGACCTTCAGGTTTCCAAGGTGATTGGAGAACACTTTTTTCCTCGCAGTAACTTGTACCTCTTTTAATGCCTGCGGATCTTCCTGTAGTTTAATTAGAACCGTTGCATTTTGGCGTAAGTCTAAACCAATTGTTTCGTCATAATAACCAGGTGAGGAAACCTTAATCAGATATACTCCTTGGTTTATTCCTTCAAATGAGAAGTGGCCCTGGATGAGTGCTGCATATTTTACAAGAGCAGAATCTTTAGCTAGTAACAATTGTACATCACCGGAATTCAACACCACTCCATTGGTGTTGGTTGACTTGCCTCTGATCGAATATTTTACCTGACTATATCCATACGTTGAGAAAATTGAGAAAACGATAAGCATATAAAATTTAACAGACCTGTAGTTAGCTATTCCGGAATTCCTAAACATGTAATTGAAATTAATTGGCGAGGGCAATATACATATTTATACATAGGAATGTTATGTATATAGTTTTAATATGTATTTGAAATAATATATTCTGAATGTTCCTATCTTAAATGTGATACTAATTACTTTTCAGCGTATGACATATAAAATGAAAGTATTTATGCTAAGGACACATAGGAAAATGAACCAATAATCAAAAGGTCAGTCATTTATCAATTGTGGCTTTAAAGCTAAGTTTGCTTATTATGAGCGCACAAAAAAATATCTCTTAAAATTATTTAAATTTATTTTCGGATTAAGTTGCAACTTAATATTTAATTTCTATCTTTGCACCTCCTTAAACAAGAGGAATTGATTCCGTAGCTCAGCTGGTAGAGCATTACACTTTTAATGTAGTGGTCCTGGGTTCGAATCCCAGCGGGATCACATCAAAGACTATCAAAATGTATAAAACCCTGCAATCGTACGATTAGTAGGGTTTTTGCTTTTACGGAATTGCCAAAAATCGCATGAATTCACAAAACTTTGGGATCAATTCCAAATGTTGTGGAGTTGGCACTTTTCTATGCATATAATTGCGTTAGTCTGAATAGAAAGAATTCGACACTTCTTACCCCTCTGAACTGACTTCTGAATGCCTTGATCTTTGCATTGAACGCTTCTGCAGAAGCGTTAGTTGATCTGTTGTCGAAATAATTCAGAATGGTTTCGTAATGATGCTTAATGGATCGGGATATGGTATTGAAAGCTTTAAAGCCAGATTGCCTAACACTTTCATGCCATCTGGCCAGCCTTGCCAGACCATATATTTTATCAGTTGTTTTTTCGAATATGCTGCTTAGGTTCATGCTCAGGTTATAGGCCTGACGCAGATCAGGGTAGCGCCCAAAAAGCAGCTCTGCCCGTTCTTTTTGATCTTCCGACCAATCAATTGGCTTTTTATATAGCACGTATCTTGATCGGGCCAACAACTGTTTTAGCGTATCTCCATTAGAAAGCACTTCTGCACGAAAGGTGATCTTTTCCTTCTTAGCAATGTCTATAGCTTCATTCTCTGCATCCAAGGCTTTCCAGCGGTGTTTGATCCGCATTTCCTGGAGGGCTTCGGTAGCAAGTTTTTGTACATGGAACCTATCAGTAACACGAACTGCTAAGCGGAAGCAGCGTTTGGCAATAAGCTCCATGTTACCTGCCATGTCAAGGGTGATTTCTGTAACCTTCTTACGTTGCTTTTCCGGTATTTTTTGAAGCACTTCAATTACGTTTTCAGCCTTGGTACCAGCAACTATAGCAACAATAGCCCCTTTTTTACCTTTGGCTGCTTTGTTTGTTACGATGGTATAGAGTTCACCATGGGATAGAGAAGTTTCATCAATAGAGAGCCGTTCTCCCACATTTTCAGGATACAAAAGCCATTTCTTTGCATGTGACTTCTGACCCCAGTTCTTAAAATCACTCAGGTAGTCACGGTATTGCCTGAGTAGGTTTTTAGACTTCACCCCATAAAATGAACTGATGGAATCAACGCTATTCGGGGCTGTATCGATTGATTTCTTTTAAAAAAGCCGCAAATTCCCCTGTCATTCGCGTTCCTTTCTCAACTAAGGTCCAATTTCTGTAAACCACTTTATTGCTATCAACCTCCAGCCACCTGCGCCGTCTGATATGAAAGAATACTTTGTGTCCACGGATCGGAAAGTCCTGTATCACAATCTCAGGGAAAAAGCCTTTGGAAAGCACTTTATTAATTCCACATTCTGCTGGGGGCATATTGAATTCTTCTAACTCAATATGAAAAGTATCTTGATCGGCTATTACGCCTTTAAACTCGAAATGTTCTAATATAAAATCTGGTAGAAATAGTTTTAGTAGGTCTGCGTTGTCAGAGGACATAAAATGTAATCAATAAAAATACAAAGCTATATTTTTTACCCTTGCTCCACAACATTTGGAATTGATCCCTGATTTGCTTTCTGCAATCATTAGTGTTAATGCAACCAGTGCATTATCTGCAAGACGTTTAGAGCCATCTACTCTGTAAAGAATTCCATTTTTCTCCATAAACCAAACGAAAAGATATGCGGCAATGCGTTTATTCCCATCTGAGAATGAGTGATTTTTGACCACAAAGTATAAAAGGTTTGCTGCTTTTTCTTCTACGCTGGGATACAGATCCAAACCACCAAAAGTTTGATAAATTGCTGCAATAGATCCTTTAAACGATTCATCCTTTTCATTCCCGAATAATGAACTGCCACCGAATTTTTCTTTCAGATCATGGATTGCCTGTTTAGCTTCTGCATAATCTATGATGAACAATTCTTCAATTGTAGTTCCTTCGATGACTAGTTCCTGATGATCATATTTATCAAGAATGTCCAGAGCATATGCATAATCAGTTACTACCTTTAATAATCCTGTTGCCTCATCGTTGTTCAATGATTTGTTTTCAAGTACATTACTTAACAGTGTTACTGTGTTTTTTAAGGATTTTAATTGTTCGTTCTGCTCTTTCAGGCGGGTTTCATTTATAGAGTAGCCTTTAACAATATGATCTTTTAGAATGTTGCTGGCCCAAATACGGAATTGTGTCCCCCTCAAGGAATTTACACGATAGCCAATCGATATAATAATATCTAGGTTATAATACTCCAAATCTCTTTCTACTTCTCTTTTTCCTTCCTTTTGAACTGTTCGGAATTTCCGAACAGTTGATTCCTGAGTTAATTCTTTAGCTTGAAATATGTGTTTGATATGTTCGCTAATATTGGATTTACTTGACTGAAAAAGCTGAATGATTTGCTTTTGGGTGAGCCAAATAGTTTCATTTTTCAGTCTAACATCAATCGCCGTCTCCCCGCTTTCGGTTTCATAAATTATTATCTGATCATTCTGCATGTTGTCTATATTTAGTACAGGCAAACTTATATCTAATTTTACATATGGTGGTTAAATTTGTTTTGGGAAGAAATCCAAAATCCTGTGCTATATTGCTGTAATAAAGCAATTTGATCTAAATCTTGCTTGAAGCGGTTCGACTCTAGTCCGGTAAGGGGTTCATAAGAATGCGATAACAAGGTGTTATAATGGTTAAATACAGCATTACAGACCACGGAAAGAGTATGGAGCCTACGATCCTGAAAATGAATAACTCCATTATTCAATGATTCTAAACCATCACTAACTTTACTTATCACCGATCTTATATTACTTTAGCTTTGCCGTTTTATTTGATTAGCTATAACGAGGCGGCAGGGAGCTGTGACTAGGTCGGGATGCGTGCCTGGGAAATGGCCTTAATGGCAAGGATATAATAACGAGCATATAGGAAAAGGTTCATTTTAGATGTTTTTTCAATAAAGTTGCTGGGAAACTTTTTTAGATATAATAATTTCCGCTCCTTTACATCTAGTTTTACTAATTAGTTTTATTGGCGAATGTCATGAAGGAAAAAATACTCCAGAAAGCGCTTGAACAATTTTTGCAATTCGGCACCCGAGAAATTTCGAACGTGAAGCTAGTGGAAACGCTTGGCGTTTCGACAAAGACTCTCTATAAGTATTTTAAAAATAAGGAAGAGTTGCTGGAACAAGCACTCCATTTGTACCATGATCAGCAGTACAGGTATCTGGATAGCTTGTCCCTTGATAAAAACGGTGCGTGTTGCTTCTTTGATGTATGGCACTATGCCTTAGAAGTCGAGTATCATGTCAATTATAAGTTTTTTGAGGATTTGCATCATTATTATCCTGAACTGGCAAAAAAAGTAGACACTGCAATTGATCAAAAATTTAGGGAGAAATTTTTGCACATCATTCAAAATGGAATTAATGATGGCTCGTTTCAAAAGGATATCATACCTATGGTTGTTTTAGATAGCGTTTTTTTACTCCATGCGGGTATAGTCAGAACAGAGAAGTTCAAGGAATACCACCTGTCTTCCTTTAATATTTTTTTAAATACCATCGTCATATACATTAGGGGATTATGTTCGGAAGAAGGCATGAGACATCTTCAAGAACATATCCACTCCATTAGCTCAGCCAGTAAAATTGAGTAAAGGCGTTTATAATCTTAACTATCAGAAATACATATAACACTAAGATGCAAATCAAAAAACTTCGACCAAATTTCAGGTTGTCAGCTAAACTCGCGACTGGTCTATTTATTCTACTTGCTTTTACATACTCAGCTGCCCAGTCACAACGTAATTTAGTGAGCCAAAGCGATGCGTTAGTAAGAAAGTTTAAGACAACGGACACGCTTTTTAACCATCCATATGTGGATATTGATGAATGGCGCGACAAGCCAGTTAGGCACCGGTATATTCATGGAGGCTTTAAAGGTAGCAGCTCCAAGTTTTCATTCTATTTTCCAAAAAAAGAAAATTACCATGGACACTTTTTTCAATACATAACTCCTTTCCCAGATAGTGAAAATGGATCGCAGGGAAGAACGGGCGAGGAAGATAAAATAGGATTTTCTTTAATTCACGGAGCATATTTCGTTGAAACCAACGAGGGTGGCAATTTTAGCTTCAGCGATCCGTCAAAATCAGACCCATCGCTAGCTGCATATCGTGTAAATGCGGCATCAGCCGAATTCTCACGCATCATAGCTAAGGAGATTTATGGTGAGAAACGCCCCTATGGATATGCCTTTGGCGGAAGCGGAGGCGCGTATCGTACCGTTGGAGGCTTTGAAAGCACCAATGGTGTCTGGGACGGCATCGTTCCTTATGTGTTAGGGTCTGACCAGGCTATTCCTAATGTATTTACCGCACGCATGTTTGCCATGAGTGTTTTACAAGATAAGTTTGCACAAATTGTTGATGCAATGGAACCGGGCGGAAGCGGCGACATGTATGCTGGACTAAATCAGCAAGAAAGATCCGTGCTTCGGGAAGTTACTCAAATGGGCTTTCCAGTAAAAAGCTGGTTTGGTTACAAAACAATGGGTACCCAGGGTTTTCCTGTTTTATACCAATCCATTGTTGGTATAGATCCAAAATATTTTGAACATGACTTTTGGAACCTGCCTGGCTACCTCGGACACGACTCACCAGAGATGTTTCTAAAAGGGCGAATTCAGCAGCCCAGTGTTATAAAGGCACTGATCAATAGTGACCAGGCCGCCACTTTTGGGATTAGAAAACCGGTATCAGCAGAAGATGCCGGGACAGCTGGAGCTGCGTCTAAAAATATTGGTGGCGTTGGAAAGGGTATGCCGGTTGCATTTCAATTGCAGGATAAATTAATGGATGTTTACTTTCTTGGTGGCGATCTGATTATTAAAAGTGGAGCGTGCGCCGGAAAAGTATTGATGATAGAGAAAATTGCAGATGACAAAGTGGTGTTGGGGCCTGTTGATTCTACAATCGTTGCCAAACTGAAAATAGGGGATTCAGTCCAGGTCGATAACTCAAATTTCCTCGCTATACAAACTTATCACCGCCACCAGGTACCAGGAAAGGAATATTATGTATGGGATCAATTCCGCAATACCGATGGCACACCTAAATATCCTCAACGTTCGCTGCTACTTGGGCCGATTTTTACAAAAGGGGCAGCCGGAATCATTCCCAGTGGCAAATTCAAAGGTAAAATGATTCTACTGGAATCCCTTTGGGATCGTGAAGCTTTTCCATGGCAGGCAGATTGGTACCGCAACAAGGTCAAAGCAAACCTAGGTGACAGCCTTGACAGTCACTTTAGGGTTTGGTTCACCGATCGTGCTTTACATGGAGATGTGGCTATCGAAGACGATCCGACGGAAACAGTTAGTTACCTTGGTGTTTTGCAACAGGCGCTACTTGATCTGAGTGCTTGGGTAGAGAAAGGAATAGCTCCGGCAGCAAGTACAAATTATAAGATAGTCGACGGGCAGGTAATTGTTCCTGCGAACGCAAATGAACGAAAGGGCATACAGCCCGTAGTAGAAGTGAAAGCAAATGGTAGCAAACGTGCTGTAGTTAAAGTCGGCCAAACTGTTACTTTTACAGCAATTGTCGATGTGCCGGAACATATGGGCAAGATAGTAACTGCGGTTTGGAACTTTGATGGCTTATCACCGGATTTTATAAAAAAAATTGGTGATTTACATGGATGGAACTTTGTAACCCCAGGTGTTTTTCCTGTCGCTACAAAATGGACTGCTGTTAATAAAGCAGGCTCACGTGTTAAAGTGACGACAACCTACAAATTTTCTAAAGCAGGTACTTATTTCCCTACGCTAAGAGTTGCCTCGCAACGGAGGGGAGATGCCCGAACGCAATTCACACGTATTCAAAATTTGGATAGGGTTCGGGTAGTGGTAAAGTAAAGGTGGTTATCAGAGAACCTGAATTCCTGTTTAATCGCTGACGCGGGGCTTGATCGTATCATCCATTATTCCTTAAGGATCGAATTATTCGGGAAGTCACGAAGTAGAAAAAAATCTGTGGCGAATGGCGTCAATTCTATTGGTATATCCAATTGTGCTGGCATATTTATAATTCTGTTATAGTTTTTCACTTAGGGCTGTCTCTAAAACAGCTCTATTTTTTTCGCCCCAGCTTTCTAAGCTGATTATCAAAGGCAATAGACTAATACCCAGAGCAGTTAACTGATATTCAACTTTAGGAATTTTAGAATCGAAAGAGATTTTATCTACGAACCCATCTTTTACTAATTCATCCAATTGCCTGGTCATTACACGCCTATCCGCATTAATTTTCTTCTGCAACGCGCCTGGCCTTTTTACCCCGTCTGAAATGTAATATATCAGCATCAGTTTCCATTTTCCATTCAAAAGTTCCTTAAATACATGCAGGCCACAATCCGTCCTGACAGGGATTTTCTTTTTGTACATAGCTTGTCAATCAATTGTCAAAGCAAATAAGCACAAATTTGTGCGTACTTGCGACAATGTTTGTAATGAAATAAGTTTGGCTTAAATTATAAATAAAGACAATGATCAAATTTACATTTTTAGTAAACAAACTACCACACCTGAGCACTGAAGAATTTGTCGATTATCACAAAAATCACCATGCTCCTTTATTCTGTTCCATCCCTGAGGTAGAACTTTACGTTAGAAAGTATGTAGTTAACCACCCTATGGTAGCTGAAGGTTTTCCTAAGCCTTTATACGATGCGGTGGTAGAAATCTCGTTTGACTCCTTTGAGGATTTCAACAGTTTCTTTACATCAGAAAATTATCTAACAAAGGTCCATCCCGATGAGCCTACATTTTTTGATACATCAAACTATGTTGCAATGGCAACCAATGAAACTATCATTAAAGCTGGTGCATAATTAATACCGCCAATCTCACCTATTAGGTGGATTGGCATTTTTTATTTAAAGGATCACGAATACACAAAATAAAATGAAAGATAATATCCTACCAAAATTATTTACCCCTTTTAAGTTAAAAAACATAGAACTGCGTAATAGAATTGCAGTACCTCCCATGTGCCAGTACGTGGCAACGGACGGTATCCCTAATGATTGGCACCTTACCCATTACGCCCAGTTTGCCCGTGGAGGTGCTGGACTGGTTATTGTTGAGGCTACTGCTGTGTCTCCGGAGGGGCGAATTACACCTGGGTGCCTGGGAATTTGGAATGATGAACAAATGGAAAAGCACAAAGATATCGCCCAGGCAATCAAAAAAGCTGGAGCAACTCCTGGGATACAGATAGGTCATGCTGGCCGGAAGGCAAGTTCCAATATCCCCTGGAAGGGCGGTGATCATATTCCGGATGGAAATACAAATGGATGGGAAATTATTGCTCCATCAGCGATTCCCTTTGGTGGAGACCTTCCCAAAGTTCCCAAAGAAATGTCAATAAATGATATAGAGCGTGTACAAGACGATTTTATGAGTGGTGCTAAACGCGCTCTGGATGCAGGATATGAGTGGCTGGAACTACATTTCGCACATGGTTATCTGGCACAAAGTTTTTTTTCATCCCATTCCAATACCCGCACAGACGAGTATGGTGTTAATGCAAAGGGACGTAGTAGGTTTTTATTAGAAACCCTCAAGGCTGTTCGTAAAGTCTGGCCCGAGCATTTGCCATTAACGGCAAGATTTGGGGTGCTTGAATTTGACGGTAACGATGAGCAGACAATGAGGGAAGCCGTTGAATTAATCAAAGAATTTAAAGTTATAGGATTAGATCTTTTGAATGTGAGCTTAGGATTTAGTATTGCTGAAACAAATATTCCATGGGGACTAGCTTTTATGGCACCAATAGCTGAGCGTATCCGCAAAGAAACCGGACTTCCTGTAGCCTCTGCATGGGGATTTGGGAAACCAGGTTTAGCCGAAAATGCGGTACAGCAGGAAGAACTTGATATCGTTATGATTGGACATGCGCATTTAGCCAATCCACATTGGACATATTATGCTGCAGTAAAGTTAGGCCTGGATAAACCGTCATTGGTACTGCCTACCTCATATGCTTATTGGTTAGAGAAACATAAAAGCTAGGTATTAAGAATACCTGATAATGATTCCTGCCGCACAATATCAATTACTTTTTACCGAAACGGCAGGTGATCATTATTGAAGATATGCTTGAAGGTAAACGGTATTTACAAACTCTTCGGCAGTGGTAGGCGTGGTTGTGGAAGGGTATCTGGGCTGGTAGTTCATAAAGCCTGATTTGATCGCCACTGCCATATCCAGCAGGTTATCCACAAAATCTTCTGAGAAACCGTTGCCTAAAAAGATCTGTTTTGCCTGCTCAACCGGTATTTGCACGTATGGGAGTTCAGGATTGCCAATGGCATTGCCAATGATGCCGGTAAATTCACGATAGGTATAATCCCTAGGCCCCATCACCGGATGTACACTTTTACCTGTATAATCAGGGTTCGCCAGATATGCTGCAACCACTTTTGCTACGTCCTGCGTGGCTACCATTGGTATGGCGTGGTCGCCATCTGCCGCCGTTCCGTTGATGCCTTTACTTTTCACCAAACTAATGGTCCTTAAAAAGTTTTCCATAAAATAGGCGGAACGGATATGCACCACATTGACACCTTCCAACTGGTTTAATCTGACTTCCTGCTCGCCAGTACCCGCCATGATGCCGTTACCTTCGTGCATGTGAGAACCCAGGCTGCTCATATTCACAATATGCTTGATGCCCGATCTTTCGATCGCTTCAATAAAATTTCCGGTCACCTGTCTCTGATATGCCCGTGTGTTTTCAGTCCTGGCATTGTCTGGAAGAATTAGAAATGCGCTGTCCGCATTTTTGAAGCTTTCCGTTAGGGTCTCAACTTCACTTACATCTCCTGCGACAATTTCTGCGCCTTTGCGGCGAAGGCTTTTTAACTTATCAGGGTTTCTGGCGATCAGTTTTACCAAATGGCCTTCATTAACCAGTATCTCTGCTACTTTACTACCTACTGTTCCAGTAGCTCCGATGATCACTATTTGCTTTTTCATAATATTTATTTTGTTATTGATACAGTACAAAGATGCCTTGACTGGAAAGGGAAAACTTGTATCAAATCACTGTTGTGAATTGATCTCTACAACCACTTTACCTTGGAAACCGCCTTTTTCAGCATACTGATAAGCTTCCTGTGTTTGTTCAAACTGAAAGACACGGTTAACCTCAATTTGCAGCCCCTTATCTACAGCAGCCATTAACTGCGCTGTGTATTTCGCCGATGGACTGGCCAGAACAATGATGTGCTTTTTATCTGTAAATAGGTTTTTAAAAAGCGAGATTGGAATTTCAACAGGCTGTGGCGTAGGATTCAGAAATCTCGATTTAGGTTTCATTATCTTTTTGGCGAAATCGTACCTCATCTTTCCCGACAGGTCAATAATGATGTCGTAAAGATGGTTTTGGTTCAACACGTCTTCTTTGGAATAGTCTATTACGGTTTCAGTACCCCATTTTTTTGCAAATTCCGATCCTTTCGTGCTGGTAACCGCTGTAACCCTGGCCCCCTTTTGTTTGAGTAGCTGAAGCAGGAACATTCCGAAGCCCCCAGTGGCGCCATTAACTAAAATTTCTGCTTGTGCGTTTATGTTGCCCATTTTTTCGAGTGCCGTCAAGGCCGCAGTTCCTGCTACCGTGATAGATGCAGCCTGAGCAAAGCTAAGATGCACCGGTTTTTTCCAAACCATGGAAGAGGGAACGGCAACATATTCTGCCGAAGCGCCATCTTTCGTCATGTTTTTAACCACGCCAAATATTTCATCACCCTTTTTGAAAGTAGAGTTTCCGGCATCTACTATAATGCCCGAAAAATCAGCTCCGGTATTTTTGGGGAAAGATGAACCTGACATCAGTTTCATTTCTCCTTTTCTGATCTTCCAATCCATTGGGTTAACAGAAAATGCTTTTACTTTAACCAAAACCTGGCCATCTTTGATAGACGGTTTTGATTGTTCAACAGTTTGTAATACTGCTGTATTTCCGAATTTTTGATAGGCTATCGCTTTCATAATATTTATTTGCTTTAAATTATATTACAAATTTGCGAACGGGCCGGCAAGAAAAATTGTATCAAATCACTATTGTGAAAACTTTTGGGGTCACTTCAAACTCAGGTTTTCTTTGAAGATTTTTGAGCCTAAAAAAAGGCGTCAGCGCAATGCTGACACCTTCATATATACATTAAATTTATCTGCTAAAATACCCGTATCAGTTCACTATTGAATTTTAAGGCCTTGGGTGGCATTCCAAACATTTCATACATATATTTATTCAATTGCGGGAGGTCATAAAAGCCGGTATCGTAAGCAATATTCGTAAGGCTTCTTTCTTTTTCGGAAAGCGTGATGTGAACAGCCTGACGCATCCTGGTCCACAATAGATATTTAGACAAACTGCTGCCGGTCTGTTTTTTAAAAAGCGATGCGAGGCGTGATGGAGAGAGGAAAACAATGTCTGCAAAAGTCTGCGGTGTGATATCCGATCTGAAATAATTATCTGCGATGTACGCTACGATCTTTGTGATCCGCTCATCGTAATTATTGGGAGGTAAATTGGAAACTAAAGCTTCCATAATCACATTGATATCCAAACTGTCTTTCGCCGTGTTAAAAAACGCATTGGTTTCTGAAGGCAGACCAAAGACTATGTAGTCCTGGTCTTCCTTAAACCTGCTCGCCAGCTCCAGTCCGATAGCAGAATAAGGTTCAATATTGAGAATATTGAGTGTCCCTTTTTCAGCTACGCAGAAGTGAACTATATGTGGTTTGATCACAAAACCGTGAATGCCTTCATATACAGTTCCATCAATAGTAGATGTGAATGGGGTATCATTTGACAGTACGATCTGGTAGGCAGAATGGTGATGGATTTCTACCGTAAGGTTTCTGGCCTGAAGCGCGAGGATAAAGGGATTCATATCACATAAAATATTTTTCTCTAATATACTGGATATTTCCTGTAGGGCCCCCTAATCATATACTAATGATTACCAAATTCATCTGCATTTATCCGCACACTCCGGCAAATAATGAGTGACTCTAGTAGATGATTTCTCAATAAATCATATTTGATTCCAAATATTTCAGACATACCCAAAGATATCAGATGTTTTCATTAAAATTCCTTGCCTTATAAATCGATAGTCACTGGGGATTAATTTGAATATCGAGATGAGAGAGATTATAAAACAAGCTTTGTAGTTCCGTTATTTGATGAATCTGGACCTTTATACGAACCAGTAAATGGTGCTGCACAATTTACTGGTGTGCCGAGATTTCGATTTATGCTGGCAATAGTGGTTTGCAGTTATAGCTTTGTCGGTACTCAATTGGTGTCAGATTGGTTTTACTTTTAAATAGTTTGCTAAATGATTGTGGATATTCAAACCCTAATTGATAGGCAATTTCGCTTACAGTCAAATTAGTGGTAGTTAAGATTTCTTTGGCTTTGTCAATTAGCTTTTCGTGTATGTGCTGTTGCGTATTTTGCCCAGTCAACGATTTAAGCAACCTACTTAAATATTTAGGCGATATATTCAATTGATTTGCTAAATACTGCACAGTAGGTAAGCCTTTTCCTACCAAATCATTATTACTAAAGTAATATGCAAGCAGTTTTTCTAGTCCTTCCAAGACTTTATGATTTGCCTTTTCTCGAGTGATAAATTGACGATTATAATATCTATTGGAATAGCTAAGTAAATTTTCAGTGTGTGTAATGATAATTTGCTTGCTAAATTGATCAACATTGGAGTGGTATTCTTGCTTAATATTTGCAACGATACCATTTAAAGTTGCTTTTTCTTTTTCGGAAAGGAATAATGCTTCATTCAGGGAGTAATCAAAAAAATCATATTTATCATTCATATTAGCAAGTGTCGTATTCCACAAAAAATCTGGATGAATGAGCAACACCCAGCCTGATGGTTTTTCATTTTTTTCGTTTTCAAATTCAAATTGAATTACCTGATTGGGTGCAACAAAATATAAGACTCCATCATTATCAAAATCGTAGTATCGCTGTCCATATTTGTATTTCACCCCCTTCATACACTTTAAAGCGATGATATAGAAATCAAATATTACTTGAATAGATTCTTTTGGTTCCGAAATATCAAATTCATCGAATTTGATAATACTCATTAATGGATGCTCAGGTGCAGGTGCGCCCATCAAGTTATGAAATTCAGATATGGTTCTTAGTTTATGTGTTTTTAAGTTGGTCATGCTACATTTTTACAAAAAGTGTTGAAAGAAGAACTAGACACAAAACTATTTCTGCAACTATCGAACGGATAATGCCCGTATCAACTCGCCCGGCATATAAAGCTAAAATGCCCGAAATTGCCAAGAAACCTGATATCGCAGAAACTCCCATTGTAATTGTTTGTGCTTTTGACAAACTTGTCAATGATAAAAATAATAACACAGAAAGCCCAAAGTAAATTGCTCCAAGTCTTCTGCTCAAAACCCGAGTTGAATCTATTGGATCCAAGCCCCATTCTTTAAGTATAGAGTCACTTGAAAATATAAAACGGCATCCCAAACCTACCACAGCTATCGCTAAAATTATCACAACATATTTATAATACATAATTCATCTATTAAATAATTAATTTTATTTTTCAGTACCAAAATTTGTAGAGAGCTACAGTTACTTATGGTTTAAACACAGCAATAAGAAGCGTAAGAGATTATAATCTTCCTTAGCCCTTGAAGAATCCAGATTTTATAGTCGTGTTTTCTATTTGACACCGTAAACTTAGATACTAATTCACTAACAGATATAACCGAATTGCCCTTTTTTGTATTCAAAATTGCCAATGAGGCACTGTTTTAAAATCGACTACAGTTTTGCAACCTTGCTCTTAAAAATTTGGGATTATCAAGTATCAGACAATAAGATAACCGTTCTACGGAATGACGGTGTGACCCGCTACTTTATCGATGAGGACAATTTTGTCGTTGTTCTTAACGGTTTTGATAACACAATCCCTTCATCTGAATATGTGCAGGCTGTTACGGAGTGCAAACTTTTGGTATTCTCTAAAAAGAGCTGGGAAGATCTTTCCCGTACCATTTTGGGATGGGATGCCATCGTTGCTAAAATAACGTCAAAAGGCTTATTACAAAAAATTGAGAGGATCAGCCCCTTAATCGCGGAAGATGCCACGACTAGATATCTGACTTTTTTAGAGAGATACCCTGGAATTGCTAACCGCGTCGCATTGGTGTTTATAGCGTCGTATCTTGGTATTACCCCATCATCATTGAGCAGAATCAGAAGAAATATATAATGAATCTACAGCTAAGTAAAAGTAAATTATGTCTTTGATTGTTGTAGTTATTCTCGGTCTATTGATTATAGGGGCCGTTCTTTATGGAATATTAATATCAGAAAAAAGGGATATACGGGTCCTGTCAGTAGCCATTTTGATGGCAATAAGTTCTTTAATCTGATGAGAGACTGAATTAGCAATATGCATTTTTTGCATATTGTATTTTTCTGTATTTAACCAAGTACACGCAAACTTATATCTAATTCTAGATATGGTGGTTAAATTTGTTTTGGAAGATATTCAAAAATTATGCGCTAGTCTGCTGTATTTGAACTATTTGATTCAAATCCTGCTTAAAGCGGTTCGACTCTAGTCCAGTAAGGGGTACGCCTTGAAGCCTTAAAGAAATATAAGGCTTTTTTGGTTTACTGAAACTTGATATCACATTTTGTGATATCAAGTTTCAGGTTTATTTTTTCTTCTTTGGTTTTGGTGGTGGTAATTCGTTGAGTGAAATTCTGACTAGTTCACTTAACCAATCACTGTCTTCAATTTCTTCTTCTATCAAGAAACTTGGTTTTGCTCCTTCGTATGGTGGTGCTTCAATAACATTACCTATAAATTCTCGTCCCGAAATGGTTGGTTTAATAAATAATTTGTTGTCGCATATCAGTCCGAATAACTTTCCGTCAGCGTAAAGGCCATATTCGCCAAACATTTTTTTAGCGGTTACTTCTCCGGCATTTCTTATTTGTTCAATAACAAAGTCCACAAAATTTTGTTCAGAAGCCATTGGTTAGTCTTTTAGTTTAAAGTGAGGATTGTAAATCAAGCCAATAACATTTCCAAATGGGTCTTTGACAGTTGCCGTCATTACATCTCCGCCAACATTATATGGCTTTTCATTTTCAGTCGCTCCTAATTCAATAAGTCGGTCGAAAGTTTCTTGAATATTTTCTACACCCCAATATGAAACTACACTTTCAGTTTTATCCAAAGTCGGATTTTCTTCTGGTTGAAGTCCTAATTCGTATCCTTGAATGTTGAAGCCCACATAATAAGGCTCGTTGTAATACGGGGCTGTTGCAAATGCTTTTGAGTACCATTCCGTTGCTTTTTGAATGTCTCCAACTTTATAAATTGTTGTTTGAAGTCCTAACATATGTTTATTCTTTTTTTCCTGTCGCTTTAATAGTACGTGCTGGATTTGCATGCGGTTGGTAGGTCAGCTTATCAGAAATATACCATAGTCCAATTATTGGTATATGTCTGATAAGCTGACCTTTCTAATAAATCAAATTTAAAATAATAATGTAAATTGAATAGAAAAATTGTCAACAGCCGAACAAATGATTTAAAGGATTATTGTGAACATTATAATAAACTTCAAATTATCAGATAACGGTTGAAAAATGATAATGGTCGTTCAAGCTGATGGCGGCATACAACATTGACACACACCTTTGCCCTGGGTTTTGGTTTGTTGGAAGTATACCTTCTTGAAGTTCATTTCTTATGGCAGTTGCATCCCTTATCATTTAGCAACTGTATCTACCAATTTGGTAACCAAAGCTTTAAATTTTGCCCGGGGTTTACGTTCTGCGAATTGATATATTACAGCTGCCAGCAGAAGTGCTGTGCCTGTAACAGCCACCAGTAATACATATTTGTTAATCTGCCCGCCCCAAATCATAAAACCAACAATCCCAAATGCATGAATAAGATATAAAGGATAGGTAAGTACACCTAGCTTTGCCGGATTCTTAAGTCGTTCAGAATCTAATTTCCCCATCGCTGATAATAGAAAAAATACATAAAATGCCGCTACGATTGCGGTCACCATGTATTTTTTGTATGCATAGGCATCATGGTAATAATCGTTCATTATTGCCATGATCACAAAAGAATTTTTAATATTGAGCAGGAAACATAACGATAACAAAAGATAAATTTTCCATTGGGCCGTATAGCCGATCCTTAATAAATAAAATAACATTCCTGCAATAAAACAGCAGCTGTACTTAGGAATAAGAAAAAATGCAAATGGATTAGTTATAGTAGCAAAGTCGATAATTAAGGTGTAAATCAGCCATGCGGAGATTACAAGGAGCAGATGTTTCCAAAGTTTAAAGATAGAGAGTAATAGAATAATGAAATAGAAGCCGATCTCATAGGCAAGAGTCCAGAAAACCGGGTTCAAATCACTCTTTCTGAAATATCCTTGTAGCATCGTTAGATTATAGGCCAGAAGCTTAAAATTTACCACTGGAAGTCCGGGTATTGTAACCAGGTAAAGCACAGCAAACGTAAGCAGGCAGCTTACCCAGTAGGCGGGATATAATCGTACCACTCTCGAAATAAAGAAGTACTTCGGAGTTTTCTTCATAGAAGACATCAGCACTACATAACCACTGATCATAAAAAAAGCATCTACCCCCAGATAACCATAACGCAGTATTTTATCAGCAGCAAACTCGGGCGTTCCATTAAGCCTGTGCGCATAAAAAGTATAATGGTAAAGTAAAACTGCCATTGCGGCAAGAAAACGCATGATATCTAGTTCGTGAAAGCGAAGTTTCTTTATTGGTTGAGCATTCATTAATGTCTGTCTTTCTTTTTTGCTGTAAATATAGGAAGATGAGACACATAAAAGTCAATAATTATATCGCGTTAAATTATGCTTATGTTGATTGCATTTACGCTTATCCCAGCGATAGAAAGTAATTTGAGCGTCAAATGTGATTAGCAACGGCTAACTTGCTTAAGCAGGAAAGTATAAACAATACATTATTCCTATCTTCAGCCCCATTTTAAGATGCTCATATTCCAAGCTAAATCATGACTGATCATACACAGAAAAGGAGTCTCGGCCTTATTCACGCCACAGCCATTAATATGACTGATATGGTAGGTATTGGCCCCTTTATTACTTTACCAATGGTAATAGGGATGGTAAATGGTCCTTTTTTTCTGTATGCCTGGCTTGCAGGTGCATTTTTATCAATGGTTGATGCGATGGTGTGGAGTGAATTGGGGGCTGCTTTTCCAATGGCCGGGGGTTCGTACAATTTCCTGAAAGAAACGTATGGTAAAAGCGGTGCAGGTAAATTAATGAGTTTTCTCTTTGTATGGCAGACAATGATCCAGGCTCCTTTAGTCATCGCCTCTGCTGCGATTGGGTTTTCCTACTATTTTTCGTATTTATTTCCGTTAACAGAATTATGGTCCAAAGCGATGAGCGGAGGGGTAGTCATTTTAATTGTGATATTGCTTTATCGTAAGATAGAAGATATTGGAAAGATTAGTGTAGTGATGTGGCTGGCTGTTATTTTGACGTTGTTCTGGATTATTGGCGCAGGGCTGGCACATGGAAATTTTCTGGAGCCCATAAAAAGTATAAATGACGGCCTTACAATTAACTATGCTTTTATTGCGGCCATCGGTTTTGCAAGTGTGAAAAGTGTGTACAGTTACCTGGGCTATTATAATGTTTGCCATCTAGGCGGCGAAATTATTAATCCCGCTAAAAACATTCCGAAAAGTATGTTTTTGTCCATTATAGGCATCGCGGTCTTATATATGATGATGAACATCAGCGTAGTCAGTGTTATTCCATGGGAGCAGGCTAAAGACAGCAAATTTGTGATCAGTGCTTTTATGCAGGAGCTGGCGGGGCCGGCAGCGGCTAAACTGGTAACTTGCTTGGTGCTTGTGGTTGCATTTTCATCTGTGTTTTCGGCAACATTAGGGTATAGCCGGGTGCCTTATGCAGCGGCAGCTGATGGTGCATTTTTTCCTGTTTTTGCCCGGCTGCATCCAAAGGGGAATTTTCCATATATCTCTTTATTGTTTATTGGTGCGGTAGCTTTTGTTTTTAGCTTACTGTTTAAATTAAGCGATGTGATCAACGCGATTTTGGCTATGCGGATACTGGTACAGTTTATTGCACAGTCGGTAGGGCTGTTATTGTTAAAGAAATTTAGAAAAAATACTGAGTTCCCGTATAAAATGCCGCTTTTTCCCTGGCCCGTTTACCTGGCTATTGCGATGTGGTTTGGGATATTAATCTCTACCGGATACGTAATGGTTATTGGTGGACTCCTCACCACGGCAATTGGTGCCGCAGTATACTTTATTAAAGCAAAGGTTAAACGGGAATGGCCTTTTCCCGCAAAGGCCCAATCGTAAATCAATTGTCTATTTCATCGCTACATCAAACTGATAACTCCAATTATGCAGCGGGTATTTATGTTTTTGGATCGTAGCAGTCAGCTTTTCCCCCTGTGAATCTCTTAGATTTCCTCTCGGGCCACTTTTAAATCCGCTTTTTCCCTCCTGTCCGTTTACTGCATACCTTACCTTACATCCTTCGGGCGATTTTTTGCAGCTGATCTTTACAAGGTTGTTCCATAAAAGCACATTCTTTATGATATTATGGTTGGCTGAATCGATGATACTAAAACCATAATTAACAGCTTTATAAACTGCTATAGTATCAAATACTAGAGGAGGACTTGGGACGTTAAATTTAATGATCACTGTATCACCAGATTTGCTGAACTGCTCTGGTACCAAACCTTTACTCGGCATGGATTCAAAGAGCCTGATCACTGACAGTCCGGCCATATTACCTATTCGCTTGTGAGAAGTCCCGTCAATATGTACACGGTCACCTATAAAAGAATAGGGATAAGTAGGTCCCATTCCCATAAAAAGGGGGTCATTTTGTATCAGTTCCAGTTGTCCCTGTGGTACTGATGTTTCTTTACCTGCAAAAGAGTTTGCATTAAATTCCTTAGAGAGCGTTAAACAATTGGTTTGATAACTGATACAAATTACGTCTTTCTTCTGCCTGGTAATGGCCTTTATATCTCTGTTAATTGTTACCTGCAATGCTTTTAAATCCTTTTTGTAATTGGCCGATGTTTTCCATACGATATCGTTTTCCCCCTGTAGCCATAAAAAAGCCGGAACCACAAAATCCCAGCCTTTGTCCCGAGCTTTATCATACGCAGTTTTAATCTCTGCTACAAATTTAGAATACGCCGATGTTCCAGTCCCTAATTCAGTAACACTGGTCGCGCCCTGGCCACCGGGAAATGTACAGAGCAATACGCTGTCTCCATAGCCTTTTTTGTCAAAGTACTTCGTTACCACTTCCGACATACCATATATCGGAAGTTCAAAAGCCCGGTGTCTGTCATGCAGTACTTTTTTCATCCACTGTTTAAAGTGAGTATCTGACAGGTAGCCGAACTCTTCGTCCAGGTTCTCGGTGAGAACATGATGATGCGTTTGATTGCTTAAAGAGTCAAAATCAGTGATCCTGACAGCCTCTTCGCCTAAAGCCAAACTTTGTCCATACACAGGAATAGCTATTACTATTCTTTTTTCCGCAATCTTTTTTGTGCACCCGGCAAGTGAACATGTCGCCGCCAGGATAATAACCCAGTTATGATACCTCATCTTTTGTTGATGTATTGTTTTAGCTCATGTGAAATAATGGACGAGTACTGCTGTGCTCCTGCTTCATTAAGATGGCCGAAATCAAAATAGTATTCCGGATGTCCGGTAATACCTTTTAGGTAATAGTGATTGATAAAAGGGATGCCGTTCTTTTTAGCGAGGCTATCAGGAATGTTAAATAAATTGGTCTTTTCTACTGCATACATTGGAGAGAAGAGAAAAATCAGGTTGATTTTCTTTTCCTTGCATTTGTCAATAAATGCCTGCATGTAATGCAATTTTTCGTAATCAGGCTTAAATGGAAATTTTTCGGGTATAATTTTAAAAGTGGTATCTAATTGGCCATTTAATTTCTTGAAGCCTTTGTCCGCTTCAGATGAACGTTCTGTAAGGTTGCCTGCAAGAATATTTGCGAACTGGCTATTATAGCGGTATAAATCAGACAGCTGACACTTGTAATACAATTTTGCTTTTTTCAGCATTTCATCATTGCCTGCACTGTAATTAATGAAAGGGCTGAGGCTGCTTACAGTCTCAATATCAGAGAAAGGGGTTTTTAAATAATCAATTGGATGCAGTTCCAGGCAAATCGTTTGCGGCGTATATCTTTCCAGGATATTGCACAAAAAGCCATATTGAAAATAGATATTGTGCATGCCCCATAATCCTGCATTATATACCCCTGTTTGAAGCGTATCGCTGATTATAGCAGGAACATAATGGTGATGGCACCTTGAACTCCCCATAAATACCACAGGTTCGCTCATTCGATAGGTTACGCCATTTAATTTAAATTCGTCGGTTGTGGTAGTGGTGCCATAAAAATAACTTACTACATAAGATACAGCCCTGTCAGCAAGCAGAGTTAGAATGGTAATAATCAGTAGTCTTTTTAAGAATTTTTTCATGACAATTAAAATTTAAAATAGATGAACTGATTGCTGTCAAACACACCAAAAAATAAGATTAAAATTATATATGCTGATACAGTTAGCTCATAATGGTAACGTTCAAATATTCCGCTGTAAAACAACTGTTTGTCGGGCCGGTATTCGTCTTTGAAATCTTTGAGAAAAAGGATCAATAGGCAAAGTATTCCATTGATTAATGATTTATAATCAACGAACAAACTGCCCCAGTCGGTAGCTATTTTGTACAGCACTATTCCCGCTTCTCTGATACCTGCAGACCGGAATAAGATCAGTCCCAATGCAACCAATAGAAATGTGCCCGTCATCTTCATGACACTTTTAAATGGTGGTAAACCGCTTTTAGTCTTTTTGATCTTGTTTTTCTTGAAAAACGCTCCTGAGAGCATTAAAGGAACATACAATAGGCCATGGTACAAGCCAAAAAGCGCAAAAGTCCAGTCCGCCCCGTGCCAGAGACCGATCAGTACAAATGTGATAATGATAGCTAAAATAGATCCCCATTTTTCCATGTTCCTGAAACGGATGTTCAAAGGCATAAACACATAGTCTGTTAGCCACCCGGTAAGGGATATATGCCATTTACGCCAATATTCTGCGATATTTTGAGAGAAGAAGGGGCGTCTGAAGTTTTCAGTAATCCGGATGCCTAAGAGGCATCCAACACCTATTGCCATTTCAGAATACCCTGCAAAATCAGCATACATTTGTACTGGATAAAGAAGGGAAGCAAAGGTCAGCGAAGTGCCGTTGTGGTGTATGGCATTGCTAAAGACGGCGTCTCCATAAATCGCTAACCTGTCAGCTACACACATTTTCATGAACATTCCCCAGAAAATTCGTTTTAGTCCTATAGAGGCTAATTCGTAATCTAAAGTTCGTCCCGCTGATAATTGCGACAGGAAAAATTTCGGACGGTCAATTGGGCCTGAAAGAATCGTTGGAAAAAAGGAAATGTAAGTTGCAAATTCTATAAAATTCCTGCTGGGTTCGATTTGACCCCGATTGACATCTATGATATAACCGATCAGTTTAAAAGTAAAAAAACTGATGCCCAATGGCATAAGAATGGTAAAGGTGCTCCAGTGCGTTTGCAGACCGATTGCGTTGAAAAAGTCGCTAAAAGAAGTAATGAAAAAATTCAGGTATTTAAAATAGAGCAGCAATCCTATGCCAAGTAATGATCCGATCGCAGCCAGTATAGAAGCGGCTTTTTCATTAGTGTCCTTGTATCTTCCAATAGCTATTCCCAGGCCAAAGAAAACCAGGGTAGCTATAAGCAGCAGTGGGATCATTTTCCATTCTGCGAACCCATAAAAGAAATAACTTGCCAATAGCAGCCAGCTATTTTGAGCTTTCCCCTTACCATTTAATATAAAATAGTAAACACCGAAAACTACGATAAAGAAGGTCAAAAAGTTGAGAGAGTTAACGACCATTATTATGTTTTATTTACGATTTCTATAAAACCTACATCCTTTCGATAGAGATAACAAATCAGCCTGTTGTCCAGTGCTATAGCTTCCACAGGGCGAAATAGTGGTATAAAGTCCTGCACATCCACTAGTTCATCGAACGCTGCAATGATATCATCAACTTCGTAACAGAGATGGTAGGGCGCAACCCCTGTTTTCTTTAAAATCTTATTTACCGAAGAGTTTTCGTCTACCGGTTCAATGAGTTCTATCCTGGGAAAACCTTCCTTTAGCAGAAAACAAATGGACACCCGCTGAATTTCGTCTGTCACATTCCCGGTTTTTTGATAACCTGCATCCAGATAGAAGGCTGAAGTGTGCGCTATGCTGTCAGTCACATAGCCAATATGATGAAACCTGAAATCCTTGAACATGGCTATTTATTTGCTATACATTCGATCATTTCTGCTACATTACTCCATGAAAGGATTTCTTTGGATGTAAACTTGATTTTAAACTTTTTTTCGATCGCTACAATCAATTGAATGTGCGACAGCGAATCCCAGTCATCCACATCATTAGCAGTAGTTTCGGGAGTTAGTACAATTCCATCATCATCAAGCACGTCACGGAAAATATCCTGCACATTCGCTAAAATTTCATTTTGTTCCATTATTTTTCTTTATTTATCTGTGATATAAAATTCTTTTGTCTGGTAAGCTTCGATGTCCAGTTCAAACTGGAAACCTTCCGCTCCTTCCAGTTTGCTAAACCCCAGTTTTGGATAATGGTCTTGCACCATGCTATTTTTGGCGGTAGGCAAATATTGGCCAACAATACGCCTAAACCCATTTTTTTTAGCATAGGCAACAATAGTGCTCAGCGTAAAATCTTCCATTCCGCGCTTCAGCACTCTGCAGCTCATAAACCAGGTATCGATAAACAGCGTTTCGGCATCCAGTTTTTTTAGGATGATTACGCAGATCAGGCCGTTGTCGCCAAACTTGTCTGCCAGCGTAAAAGAGAAGGTTGCATACTGTTCGTCTTTTTCCAATGCTTCCAATTCGGCTTCCGTATAACGGATTGTACGCAGGTTGAACTGGTTACTACGTTGTGAAAGCTGTGCTACACGGACCGTGTTAAAAGAATCAAAACCTTTTACTTCCGAAACCATGCCGAGCGATTTCAGGAAATCGGCTTCATTAGTGAAACTTTTTAATAGTGTACTGCGCTGGCTCTCTACCTGGTATTGTAACGTACGTTCTGCATCTGCATCGGTATAAGAAGCCGTTTCAAAAAGGTTTAGGGTATAAAGGTATTCCAGATATTCACCCGGATCTTCAGGAAGTTCAGGTATAGTAATACCAGGTACATGTTCCCTTACCATACTTCTTTCAAAAGGGTTGTCATCCAGAAACACCATAGAATCAAACCCTATATTCAGGATACCCTGGATGAGACGAATGTTGTCTGCTTTGTTATCCCAATTGGAAACAAACACTGCAATATCTTCGATTTTTATCACCATTTCGGGATTCTTTTCGAAAGGCGACCTTGCTTTGTCCTCGTCGTTCTTGCTGCATACTGTAATGATAATTCCCCGGTTTTTCAGCTTTTTGATCCAATGCTGGAACTCCGTAAAAGCCTTGCCGATACCTAAGCCATGACCAACCTGTATATTCTCCCATCCATCGTCCCCCACAATACCACCCCATAGGGTATTGTCCAGGTCCAGCACCAGGCACTTTTTAATTTTGCCTTCCACAGCACACATTACATCCAAAGTACGGGAAGCTATATAGGGCAGGATATCCAGGCTCAGCACCATTTCAGTACTGATATATACATGGCTGTTGAACATGATGTCACGGCCGAACTTATTTTGTAAGCCTGCGATATCGCAAATGAAAAAATCAGAATTTTCCTGCGCCAGTTTCATCAACTCAAAATTTAACTTCCTGAGTTGATAAGTAAATGAAGAAGCTACCTTATTGGCATAACTTCCAAAAATTGTATCCTCTATTTCCGGGTAATTGTAATACACAATACGGCCTTTTATAGTATTGCAGAGTGTACGTACAAAATCAAGCCTGTCATCTGCCATAGCAATCTGTTCGGCAGGGGGCATTGTACTGTGTTTTTCAAGAAGCTTATGCGTCGATTGAAATACGATAGTATAATCCGCGCCAAATTGATGTAAATCTGAAGTGGGGTCCAGTACCTGGCGCTCTATCTGGTTAAATTCTGCTTCAAATAATTCAATGTGATAATTTCTTTCATATCCCATTCCTTTAAGTGATATAGCTAAAAATTGAGTGGCCACATCACCTAAGAGTGCAGTTTTTAGGCTGGGTAAGGTTGAACTGTCCTTTTTTAGATTGCGTTTGAGATCGTTAAAAGTTAACATACAATTTCTTTAAGATGAATGTGAAATTAAAAAATCAATTAATAATTTCAAATAACAACAACATAAACATACTGAATTTTGTTGATATCACTATATTATCTGAATATGAAATAATTATCACGGTATTTTTCGGAATAGATGTTATAACATGCTGATATTGTGATGTTATAAGTGTTTCCTTTTAAGAAATTCAGATGTCATTAGCTACTAACCCTGTGTTTTATAAGTTTATAGCTGTCATGAAAGTCGGCCGATGCCAGATTTGACAATAAGAGGAGATGGATAAGTTCGTGTTTCAAGGAAGATCGGATAATATGTATTATATTTGCCGTTTTAATTCCATGCTTTGAAAGCCAGAACAATTAAATATCGGTCTGCTTTAAAGCATTCAGAATAAATACCCCTACTTCAAATCTTATTTCTAACAAAATGGCTCAATATTTAAACGAAACATCAAGAACTTTTAGCGAATTTCTCTTGATTCCAGGATTGACAACTCTTGATTGTACACCCGATAAAGTATCCTTAAAAACTTCTTTGGTAAAGTATAAAAGAGGGGAGAAGTCTGCAATAGAATTAAATATACCGTTTGTTTCTGCTATCATGCAATCTGTATCAGATGATAAAATGGCTATCGCACTAGCTAAGAACGGTGGGGTTTCATTTGTTTTTGGGTCCCAGACTATTCAGAAACAAGTAGAAATGATAGAAAAGGTTAAGCAGCATAAATCTGGATTTGTGATTAGTACTGCCAACCTAATTGAAGAAAATACATTAGGTGATGTCATTGCTTTAAAAGCTAAAACAGGTTATTCAACTGTGGCTATCACTCATGATGGTACAGCACAAGGTAAACTCATCGGTTTGGTAACTGGCAGGGATTACAGGGTAGGATCAGATTCTATGGATAAAAAGGTCAAAGAATTTATGACTCCTTTATCAAAACTGATCACTGCAAAAGTAGGCATCACATTAAGTGAAGCAAACAACATCATCTGGCAGCATAAGTTAAACAGCCTGCCTGTAATTGACGAAGAAAACAATTTCAGGTTTTTTGTTTTCAGAAAGGATTATGACAGCCATAAAAACAATCCTCTGGAATTATCTGATTCAGGAAAACGCCTGATCGTTGGGGCCGGTATCAATACAAGAGATTACAAAGAAAGGGTGCCTGCCCTGGTTAACGCTGGTGTAGATGTATTATGCATCGATTCTTCTGACGGATATTCTGAATGGCAAAAAGAAACTTTGCAATATATCAGAAATGAATATGGCGATAAGGTTAAAGTTGGTGCGGGAAACGTTGTAGATAAAGACGGCTTTTTATACCTGGTTGCCGCAGGTGCAGATTTTGTTAAAGTTGGTGTAGGAGGTGGTTCAATCTGTATCACAAGAGAAACAAAAGGTATCGGAAGAGGTCAGGCTACTGCGCTGATAGAAATAGCACAGGCAAGGGACGAATATTTCGAACAAACCGGTGTTTATATTCCCATCTGTTCTGATGGCGGTATAGCACAGGATTACCATATGGCCCTTGCTTTGGCAATGGGTGCCGACTTCATGATGATGGGCAGATATTTCGCAAGGTTTGACGAAAGCCCTACCCAGAAAGTATTGGTTAGTGGTAACTATATGAAAGAATACTGGGGCGAAGGTTCTAACCGTGCCCGCAACTGGGAACGTTATGATATGGGTGGTGTAAGCAGCCTGAAGTTCGAAGAAGGAGTTGACAGTTACGTTCCTTACGCTGGGAGCCTGAAAGATAATCTGGAAGTTACCGTTGGTAAAATTAAATCAACCATGTGCAGCTGCGGATTTATTACGGTTAACGAATTCAGGGATAAAGCTAAACTGACGCTGGTATCATCTGTTAGTATCGTGGAAGGCGGTGCGCATGATGTAATTGTAAAAGAGTAATCTTTCAGTTCTTAATGAATAGCATTAAAAAATAGCTGGGATCATAAATTCCAGCTATTTTAGTATGTGCCTGATCACATTTTCCCTCATACTTCTGCTTAACGGTATTTCATTAGACCCGATTAATAGCATATTTCCGTCAACAGCCTTTATTTTATCCAGTGTTACTACAAATGATTTATGTGTTTGTATGAAGCCGTTTAATGGGATTTTTTCTATAAATGCCTTAAGCGTGCTGTGAATCACCATTCTTTTGCGATTGGTATAAATAGAAATATAATTCTCCATTCCTTCTACATAGAAAATATCATCAAAAATTAACTTTTCCAGCCGGCCATCAACTTTCACAAAAATAGAATTTACCGCATGCTGCGGATTATTTTTACTGGAAAAATAATCTAAAGATTTATTGGCAGATTTTAAAAAACGTTCGTAAGAAATTGGCTTTACTAAATAATTTAAAACGTCAAGCTCAAAACCCTGTACGGCGTATTGCTCAAATGCTGTAGTAAAAATCACTTTTGGAGGGGAGTCCAGGCTTCTTAGAAAATCTACGCCATTCAGGTGGGGCATTTGGATATCAAGAAAAAGAAGATTAACTTTTTGCTGTTTTAACAGGTTGCGATCAATGCACCCATCAGTTTACTAGGCTGTATAAAATACCATCCTCCTGATGAACTGTAAGCCACACAGACATGATGTAGTATCACTAATACGGTCAGCAGGATTTTGATGTAATCAAGGTAGAGGATCTTATTTGTAGTTGTTTTCATACTTCAAAAGTACCTCGTTAGCCCTTTTCTACATTCCCGCTCGTCAACGAATAATTGCCGTTTGTCAAATGGAATTCAATAAGGTTATATTTTTATCCGCCGGCGCTAGCTAACTTCGTTTTCTGCCGTTCCCGTCTTGATAAAAGATACCAGGTTGTTAATCCCGCAGGCAACCATATTCTCTACAGCGGCATCAGTGTAGAACGCCATATGCTGTGTCATAATTACATTTGGGAACTGACGGATGTAAGCCATATCTCTGTTTTTAATAATTTCCGTTCTCCTGTCAAAATGATAAATCCCTGCTTCGTTCTCAAAAACATCGAGGCCCAGTGCACCGATTTTTTCATGTTCAATAGCATCGATAAGATCGGGGATATTCATCAGTTCTCCGCGGGAACAGTTGATTAATATTACTCCATCTTTCATTTTACTCAATGATATTTTATTGATAATCTGTGCAGTGCTTTCGAATAAAGGAATATGCAAACTGATCACGTCGGCACGTTGGTATAGTTCATCAAGTGATACATATGCTGCCTTTCCTTCTACTCCTGGATTTTGAAAAGTATCATAGGCTAATACTTCACAACCAAACCCGGTCAGGCTTTCTATTACTTTAACACCGATCCTGCCTGTACCAATAATACCAATAGTCAGGTCTTTCATTTCTTTCCCCTGAAGGCCGTTTAAAGAGTAGTCATTAACATTGGCGCGGAACATCGCTTGTTTATACTTTCTTAGCGACATTAAGATGAGCATTATCGTATAGTCTGCAACCCCATCAGGACCATAGTTTGCATTGCTTATTTTAATATTTAATTCTCTCGCTGTATCCAGGTCTATATGGTTATAGCCTACTGTGCGAGTAGCTATATAATTAATGTTTAGTGCTTTCAGCTGATGCAGTATTTTCGCATTAATTTCTGCGCCTAATACTGTAATCCCGTCACTTCCCGCGGCAAGATGAACGGTATCTTCGCTCAATGTATTTTCCAGATAGGTAACGTTAATACCAAGGTCTTCTGCCATCTGCATGAAGACCCCTCTTTCATCTTTCCTTGTTTCGTACGCCGTTATGTTCATTCTGATATAATGATTGCTGATTTTTTTCATCTACCCCATACCAGGAATTGTCTTCCGGCATAATATTCATACGGTCTATCTGGTGTGATCTTAGAATTTCAGGCTAATCATTTGATTGCAGTCGCAAATTTTATAGCGTTAAAGCTAAAATCAGGATTGGCAATAAGAGCGATGAAATTCAGTGTTCAAAGTTAACTAATTTGATTTAGCTGGACTATGTAATTTATTGATTAAAAATGATTGCTCAACTCCTTGAAATAGTTGTGGTATCTGATAATTTATCAGTCGAAATGTTAAATGATTGCTTTCAGAGGCAAAAAAATATATTAAATCATATATTTGTACTAAATGAACAAGATTAAACACCTATTACTACTAGTTTGTATTGCGGGATGCTTTACAGCTTGTAAAAAAACTGAAAGTTTTGATGCTGAAAAACAATTTACAGCAGATACCACCGCAATAAGGAACTTTATAGTTGCGAACAAAATTCCTGCTGTTAAAGATGCATCAGGGATATTTTACCAGATCATCGCACCAGGAACAGGTTCTGTGACTTACAGTGCATCAACCAGTGTTACTGCCGATTATACAGGGAAATTATTGGACGGTTCAACTTTCGATAGTTCGAAAGGTACTCCTATTAAATTTACTCTTGGTGGCGTAATTGTTGGATGGCAGATCGCTATTCCTAAAATTCAGAAAGGCGGATCTATACGTATGTTCATTCCTTCTTATTACGGATATGCAAATTCTACAGTTGGTTCAATCCCTGCAAATTCAGTACTTGATTTTACCGTCTCATTAACAGATGTAGTTCAATAACATTTAATTAATACCCATCAGGGCAATAGTTTAAAAGCGCTTCTAATTTAATTTAGTAGCGCTTTTTTTATCTGCCGGAATTTAGGCTTTGTTATGAATAAAATCCTGAACCACCCGATCTCTCAAGGTATCTATTGTTATTTCTAAATTAATACTGGCTTCATATACCGAGGATTTCTTTGTGAAAAATAATCCAAAGTAAATCATGTACATGAGAAGACAATTACTAAGTACTGTTGCAATCGCAATATTTGCCCTTTCGGCCTGTAAAAAAGATAAAAATAACACGCAGTCTGCTATCGTTTATCCTGATATGGCAGAAGTTTCTGATCCTGCAATTTTGTTCACTACCGCCGGCGGTGTAAAAGTATATAATGGTGGTTTTGGTTCTGCGGTTGCAGCAGATCCTAATTCTCCGGATGTATTTTATATGCTGACGGACCGTGGCTCAAACGTAGCCGGCCAGTTGGCCAACTCTATTATAATCGGTAAACCGGATTTCGATCCTCAGATCGGTAAATTCCGTCTTAAAGATGGGAAATTGGTTCTTGAACAAGTGATAGAACTTAAAAATGCCAATGGCGGAAAGCTGAATGGTGTGCCTAATCCGATAGGTATGGGTGCTTCGGGCGAAACTGCTTACGACCTTAATGGTGGTGTTATCGCACCAAGTGCAGATGGTATCGACTCTGAGGGTATGGTACTTGCTGCGGATGGCTCATTCTGGATCAGTGACGAATACGGACCGCATATTGCACACTTTGATGCTGCTGGAAAAACTATTGAACGCATTAATCCATTCGGAACGGGTACAGGAGGAAGAAAGATCCCGGCTGTTTTTGCTACACGCAGAGCAAACAGGGGAATGGAGGGATTGGCCATTACACCGGATGGTAAAACGCTGGTCGGCATGATGCAGTCGCCGATGTACAATCCATCAAAAAATGCCGTTACCAATTCAGTAGTATTACGCATACTTACTTTTGATATCGCAACCGGTGCAACTAAACAATATGCATATTTAATGGACAACACAACGCTTACAGGCGTTAGTGATATTGTGGCGGTTAACAGTACAACTTTTTTAACGATTGAGCGTGATGGCAACTTTGCTGGTTCTGCAACTGCCCCCGCTACTTTCAAAAAGGTTTTCAAAATTGATTTAAGCAACGCTACAGATATTTCTGATGCTGCAAACAGTGCAAATGGTAAATTGTACAGCGGCAAGACGGTTGAAGAATTAAATAATCTGGCCGGCCTGCAGACTGCAGGTGTTGTGCCTGTGACCAAAACACTTGTATTGGATCTTTTAAAAGATTTGCCAACGGTTTATCCGCATGATAAAGCTGAAGGATTAGCATTATTACCGGGTAATATTTTGGTTATTTCTAATGATGACGATTTCGGAGTAGTAGATAATGGTGCAAGCGGCTTTGCGGCGAAAATACTTCCATTAACAAATGCAGTTGACCGTAACAGGTTGTATTTTGTGAAGATCAAATTATAATAGCTGATTATACATAGCTTAAGTAGTCTCCGCATCTGGTTTTAAGGACAAATCAGTGCGCTACGGACAGGCAATCTCAAACAAAAGGCCGGTTAACATCACGTTAACCGGCCTTTTGTTTGAGATTAAACTACTGCTATTAATTAAAAAGTATAAGCAAGTTTGCCATATACATATCTTCCGCTAAAGCCAAACTGGCTAACGGCTCTTGGGTATAAAAATCTTCCGTTGGACGTATTATCCAAACTACCTGAATAACTTGAAGTAGAAACACCACTTAAGTTATTTTCGTTATTTCTTGCATTGATATACAATTTGTCAGGATAAACATCAAAAAGGTTGTTCGCTCCGACAGTGATCGTTAAGCTTTTATTGGCAGCGTAACTTACAGAGAAGTCCGTCACCCATTTTGGAGTAAACGTCTGATCCAGCTCTGCTGGTAAGTTATTTGACGCAATAGTAGGATCAACGGCGTTCAGATAAGTAACCTCGCCAAAACGTACCGTACGTGCTACGATGCTTAATTTGTCTACAGTATAGTTTGCTGTAATATTCAGTTTGTTTTTAGGAACAGAACTTTCAAAACGCGAACGCTCTAAACGGTCAAACAGTTTCGCTTTCAATGTTGCATCACTTTCTATTTTATCAGAACCATTGATGCTTCTTACTACTGTTTTGTTTAAGTTACCAGCTACGCTTAACAATAAGCTGCTCTTTGTACCTAATGTGAAGCGGTTGGTTAGTACTACATCTAAACCAGCGGTATTGGTTGTAATGGCATTGGTAAAGAACTGTACACTGTTAACCTGAGCATTCGGATCAACCGTATTCAGTATCTGGTTAACAACCCCTGTCGGTATTAATGCGCCTGTACTGGTACGCTCACGGGCATACTGACTAGAGAAAACAATACGGTCCCTGATGTCTATATTGTAGGCATCAACAGTGAATGTAAATGTTCTCGCAATTTTTCCTGTTAAGCCTAAACTTCCTGATTTCGAAATTTCTGGTTTCAGGGAACCTACGCCAAACTGACCCACAATCGCATTGTCGTTGTTAACAGTTAATACCTGTGTAGGGTTGCCTGCTACAAACTGTGTACTCTCGTTGTTGAAATAGCGCTGGTGTAAAGATGGTGCCCGGAATCCCGTAGCATAGGCTCCACGGACAGAGATATCATTAAATACTTTCACTTTACCCGTAAATTTGTAAGAGAAGTTAGAGCCGAAATCACTGTAGTTTTCATAACGGCCTGCAGCTTCTAATAATACCCTCGGACCAAATTCTGCTTCAAAATCTGCGTAGGCACTTTTGTTGTTTCTCGATTTATCTAATGCATTGCTTGGTTTAAAGCCCGGGAATACTTGTGCACCTGCGGCAGTAAAAGAGCTGCCCACCATTCTGCCGGGAATACCAGCCGAAGGTTGTCCGAATGAATACGAAAGTTCATCGCCCGCTTTAATCTGGTAATTATCTATCCTGAACTCGCCACCAAAAGCAGTGTTCAGGGAAGTCATGAAACCGCCATCAAAAATATGTTTTTTATTGATGTCCAGATTCGTTGTGTTTTGCCTGAAGATTAGTTCGCCAGCATAAAAAGAAGTCGGGCTCGTACCTATTGGCAACGATGCATTTACAGTGTTATTAATGTCAAATTTGATATTATTCTCTCCACTGGTGTTACTTAAATCATAATCCCATGTACCAATCTTACCTTTTAGACCAGCAGAAAAGGAAAGGTCATTGATCTTGGTATCAATAAATGGAAGGAACCCGTTAGGATATAAGGTAAGATCAATTTGTGTTGTTTGTGTAGGAAGACGGTAAAAACCTGCTGCACTACCCGTTTTGTGTGTGTAACCAGCAGCAAAATACAAATGTGTATTTGGTGTGAAATTGTATTGTCCGTTTAAAAAGCCTCCGCCATTCTTAGAATCAGAGTTACCTACACGCATATTGTTTCTGTCTAGTCCGTTAGCCCTTGCTCTGGCATCGTCGGCAGCTTTCAAACCAGCAAATCTCGCCTGGAAAGCAGCTTCTGTTTCTGTTGCGCCTTTTGTTGGTGATGCCGAGTATAACAGCGGGCGGGTATCTAATCCTCCGCGGTTGGTGTACTCACGACTGATATACTGGCCTGCAAAGTTTAAAAAGCCTTTATCGTTCTTAAATGCCCAGCCTTTGCTGAAATCTGCCTGAAAAGTACGTCCATCGCTAAATTCACGTCCCAAAGCTTTAGAGTCCGACTGTCCGAACGATGTAGAAAAGCTATAAGGTGTTACTTTTTTTAATACGATATTGATTACCCCTGCAATTGCGTCAGAACCATATTGAGCTGCGGCACCGTCACGTAATACTTCGATACGTTCAATTGCGGCAACGGGAATAGAGTTTAAATCTGTACCAACAGATCCGCGACCGAATGTTCCGTTAATATTTACCAATGCGGTAGTGTGCCTGCGTTTACCATTTACAAGAACCAGTACCTGGTCGGGCCCCAGTCCGCGTAAAGAAGCCGGATCGATATGGTCTGTTCCATCTGATACGGTTTGCCTGTTAGAGTTAAAGGAAGGAGCTACGTAATTTAAGATCTGGGTAAGATCTACCTGCGCAAAGGTTTTAACATCTTTACTGCTTACCACATCTACAGGAACAGCAGTTTCAATATTTGTTCTGGGAACCGTAGAGCGGGAACCGATCACAACAACATCCTGCAGTAACATTTTAGAATCCATTAAAGCGAAATCCATTGTTTTGGTACCCATGTCCACTGTAATATTTGCTTCAGTGCTTTGATATCCGGTATAGGATATGCGGAGTTTATAAGTGCCCGCATTTGGAAATTTTAAGGCGTAAGCGCCATTACCATCTGTAGAAGTCCCTAGTTTTTGTCCGATTACTTGCAGGGTAGCTCCCGGAATTACACTTCCGGCAGAGTCAGTAACTTTACCTTTTAGCGTTTGGGCAATTAACTGCCCCGAAATGATGGAGAAAAGAAAGATGCAGGATAGTTTTAGTAGAATTTTGGTCATAGTTTAGTTGGTTAGAAAGCAATATAACAAAAACATTACATTTTAAGGGCAATAATTGTCCTGTTATTTCGAGTTAGAGATAATGTGAGTAATAGTTTACATTTTTCTTGTCTGGAAAAATTACTTTCTGTTATTTGTTGCTAAATCATTGTACTAACTTATAATAATTTTCTCTTCTCCAGTGTTTAACATAAGATTTGCTTTGAAGAACGGTCTTCTTTAATAAATCTTAAGATTAGATCGGAAGATATATTTTATTGAGATTTCTTTTGTTAGATTTGAAATTTGCAAATTGTATACTATATGGAGATTGTATCACTCGAAGATTTTTATAAAGACACCGCTGCTTTAATTCCTGAGGGCATTAATAAAGAAATAGGCCATTTTAATGTATTCAGGATAGATGAACTCAATAAGCTCCTGAAATCGAAACCTGTCATGCCTTATAATAGAAGGGCTTATTATAAGATCAGCATGATCCGGGGCAGGAACAGGGCTGAGTATGCCGACAAAGTAATTGATATTGAAAAAAATGCATTACTGTTTGGGACCCCGAAAATCCCGTATAATTATGTACCGCTTGATGAAGACCAGTCAGGTTTTTTTTGCGTTTTTACACACGATTTTCTTGTCCAGAATAAGAGTGGGGTAGTTGTAGACGATCTGCCCATCTTTCAGCCTGGCGGTTATCCGATCTTTCAATTGTCTGATGAAAATTCGGAAGAGATTACTGCAATCTTTAAAAAGATGTACAAAGAATTGTCATCAGATTATGCCTACAAGTACGATCTGCTGCGTAATTATGTATTGGAGTTAATTCATTACGGACAAAAATTACAGCCAGCTACAGCCTTATATCCCAGCCATACTGCCTCTGCACGTGTTTCTTCTTTATTTGTTGAACTGCTGGAACGGCAGTTTCCTATTGAATCCCCGCATCAGAAACTGGGCTTAAGGACGGCTAAGGATTATGCCGACCGTTTAGCTGTCCATGTTAATCATTTAAACAAGGTGTTAAAAGAAAATACAGGTAAAACCACTACTAGTATTATTAGCGGAAGGGTAATTCAGGAAGCGAAAATCCTTTTAAAACAAACGGACTGGAATATTTCGGAAATTTCTTACTGTCTTGGTTTTGAGCAGGTAGCGCATTTCTCTAATTTTTTCAGAAAACAAACCTCCCTGGCGCCGCTGGCTTTTCGGTCTTAAAACTGTTATTTGAAATTCGCAAACATTGGATTGAAGTTCGCAAACAGTCTGATATATTGCACGGTTACCTTTACAACATCAAATTAAAACATAAAAAGATGACAACTCATAAAAAGATCGCCCTGGTAACCGGTGGTAGCCGCGGATTAGGAAAAGACATGGCACTTAGCCTTGCGAACAAAGGAATCAATGTGATTTTAACTTATAACAGTAAAAAAGAAGAAGCGCTGGCGGTAGTTGCTGAAATTGAAAGAACCGGTCAGCAGGCTGCGGCATTACAGTTAAATACTGGTGACGTAAAAACTTTTGATGTTTTTTTTAACGAGGTAAAAGGAGTATTAAAAGATACGTTTGATACTGATCATTTCGATTTCCTGATCAACAACGCAGGTATTGGAATTAACACACCTTTTGCAGAAACTACAGAAGAGGATTTCGATTTGCTGATGAACATCCATTTAAAAGGGGTTTTCTTTTTAACCCAAAAGGCACTGCCTGTAATTAATGATGGCGGACGTGTGATTAATTTATCTACAGGTCTTGCACGTTTCACTACGCCGGGCTACGCTGCTTATGCAAGTATGAAAGGCGGAGTAGAAACCTTAACAAAATATTTAGCTAAAGAGCTCGGATCACGTGGTATTGCAGTCAACATTGTTGCCCCGGGAGCTATTGAAACCGACTTTGGCGGTGGTGTTGTCCGTGATAACGAACAGGTAAACCAGCACATTGCGGGCACTACAGCCTTAGGACGTGTTGGCAGACCGGATGATATTGGCAGTGTTGTCGCATTCCTTTGCACAGAAGATGCCAAATGGATCAACGCACAGCGCATCGAAGTATCTGGTGGAATGAATCTTTAAAACCTACCAGGCAAACCGGAGAAAAGAAACCCCTTGCCTTGGTAAAATCATTTTCACAATGGTCTCTCCATTTTCAGCTATTACCCATTCAGGCTTGCTGAGCAACTGAAGGTCGCCCGCTTTCTCCAATAATTTGATTTGCTGTGGTGTCGGTTGTTTTGGAGAGCCCATTTTTTTCCATGCTTCGTAAGAATTACTGTGTTTACTATCAATCCTGTAGTGGGAGAGGAACGTCTTCCGGACTGGCAATCCTTTGATTAATATTTCTACAGCGGCATCCGGGCCTGGAGTCATATCATCATGATAGTTCCAGACCATTACTGTTGCATTGGATAATGTCGTACCAACGGCTGCCAAAGCATTAATATCTGCTTCACCGCGTACGCTCTCATCTCTTACTTTTTTATAATCATAAGCGAGGTCCTGTTTTACCGCTACACGGTTACCGTTCATCATCCCGAACATACGGAAAACATTAAGTACAGGTTTATCTACTCCGTTGGTCGCTAAATCTCTGAAACCACGGAACCATGCCTGGTTTTCAAATTCAAATGCCCAGGTTACCGCGCCGGTAAGGTTTACTCCGCGTGCTTCTGCCAGTTCGTACTTTCTTGCAAATGAAGCTGCCGTATAACTCGAATACATGGTGCCGTTCCGGTAAGCATTTTGCGGATTAAAGTCTTCAGAGCATGCCGCACAACCTTCCGGGTCAGATTCCCCGATAATAACAGGCAAATGTTTTAATGTAGGGTAAGAAGCTACGATTTCGAAACCTTTGTCGAGATCACGGAGCTGTGTGCCCATGTTCATCCTGATATGTCCGTCTACCACCTTCGGATCTCCCTTTGCATGGTAGGTAATAAAATCAATTGGAGAACCTATATTGCCGGTTACGTAATTCTGACCTTTGGTAACATGATCCAGGAAAGTTTTCAGAAAGGTCGCGGATTTGTCCCAGGCCGGACCGGTAACCTCCGGGCCTCCAACTTTTGCTGTCGGCAATGCCCGTTTTACCGCATCGGCCGAATAATCATAGAGTTTGATATATTCTTCCGTTGTACCTTTCCAGTAGCCGATGTTTGGCTCGTTCCAAAGTTCCCAGTACCAGCTTTCTACTTCTTGCCTGCCATATTTTTTGACCGAATGCTGTACCCACTGATAAATCAGCTCCGCCCATTTTTTATAATCCTTTGGTGGATATGCCCATCCTGTATAAATATCATTGTAGTTGTCGCCGGGTTTCCAGTGGTGGCGATATGGTTCCGGGTGTGTAGACAGTGCCTGTGGCATAAAGCCCATTTGTGCAATTGGCTTCATCCCTCTTTTTATAAAAGTATCAAATATTTTATCAACGATAGTCCAGTTATAAATTGGATTGCCACTGGCATCTTCCGTGTATGCATTTGTAGATCCCCATTTCAAAGCCGCTTCGCCGTCACCTGTTACCAATAGGCTATGTACACGCACGTAAACCGGCACGTTACTCAGCGCTGAAATTTCTGTAAGCAGTTTTTTGCCATCTTTCATATAGGTGTAATTCGGCTCGTCATATCCAAACCATGCCCATATAGGTTTCAAAGGCGCTTTCGGATCAGCGAAATCAACTTCAATGGTTACAGTTTTTTGAGCAAAGGCAACTGGGGCAGTCCAGATAAACAAAGCGATCACAATCAATAGCGGATATTTGGCTTTAAAATGCATAGGATAGAGTTGAAGCTATGAAGTTGTTAAGATAAATTTAAAATTCCATTTAATAACTTTATTATGAATGGCTTTCGTAATTTTAGAGTTACAGGTTTACACAATATTGGAGAGAGCCGACTCTCATAGATTCTTATTTAAATTGGTCTGAGTCTAGCCACGTATTTGCCACCTTTTAGCCACCTTTTTTCAACTAGTTAAAAAAGGTGGCTAAAAGGTGGCAAAAAAGTAGTTAAAACCTGACTTTGTACAAACCGTTGATAGACGAATCAGATATGCTAAATTCAGTGTAGCATTTATGAATGACTATCAGGCAAAATACGTAATTATCCGAGTTAAATACCTGATTTTATCTGCTTTAAAACCGATGATGAATAAGGTTGTTTAGAAGAAATTAATATTAAAAACAACCTACTATGAAAAAGTTAATTTTTACGCTGTTACTTGCAGCATTCTCTCTAAGCACCTTTGCGACTGTCCCTCCTCAGCAGGATACAACTAAAAAGGCACAGAAAAACAAGATGAAGACAAAATCAAAAACTACCAAATCTAAACAGGGTAAAATGACAAAGGCCAAAAAAGATTCTACAAGAACTGATACAACTATGCATCCAGTAATGTAACCTCAAGTAACAAAGATGATTCAGAAAACAAAAAGATCTGGTTTGTATTTTCAAACCAGATCTTCAAAGTAATTAGTTATTATAGCTATTACGTTAACCGCCTGCCAGACCTATATTATTATCCTGTTGGAGTGTATATTAGGGTTTCCGCAGTGGCTCGTAAGGTTTGCCATCCAGTATCGCCTGGATAATGTCATTTATCTGGTATACATTGTTTTGCCTGTTATTGCTCATCAGGATTACAGTTCTGCCCTTTGTGAAATCTGCAGCGAGTAGCGCTTGATATTTCTGCGCAATCCCATCATGTATATGTGTTTTCATTACATTCTTTTCCATTGTTCCATGTCCAAGTCCCGCTTGTTTATCTTCACCGGGTACCGGGCTAAGAATTTGAAGCGTAGATGCCGGACTAATCAGTTTAAAGCTCGCCAGTGCATCCGACCATTTCAGGAAATCGCCAATCGTGACTGCCGTCCAGCCGGTAATCGGATAAATGAGCGCCTCCTGTTTTCCATTGTTATCATATGATTTAGCAACTAACGGATCCTGCTCTGTAGGATCTACGATAGAGGCATTCATCCCGCATGGTTTCAGGATTTTTTGTTGAACAAACTGGTTAAACGTCATCCCGCTAATCTTAGCAATGATTGCTTTCTGCAAAAAGTTATTATTATTGTTATAGGCATAAGCTGTACCGGGTACAGTATTCAATGTGTCCAGTTTTTTTAGGTCTTGCCAGTTACTGGCATCACCATTCACGGTCTTCCATTTCAAATCAGGTAATCCACTTGTATATTGCAGCAAATTTTTAATACTGATCTGGTCGGCCCATGCAGGTAAACCTGTGATGTATTTAGATACCTTGTCGTCCAGGCTTAGTTTGCCCTGTTCTTTAAGTATCATAATCCCTACTGCCGGAAATTCTTTGGCGATAGAACCGATATGAAAACGGTATTGATCTGTTAATTTGACCTGTTTAGAAGCATCTGTAAATCCTATTGATTTTTTGTAAACCACCTTATGGCGATCAATTACTTGAATGTTGCCGCTAAACAGCCCGAGTCGGTTTGCCTGATTGATAAAGGAATCAATTTTTACTGACTTGTTTACTTGCGCAGTTGAGGTTTGAATAATAAATATTATAGGGATAAAGAGTAGCAAGCCAATTTTTCGGATCATAATCTGTTGAGGTTTATTTAAATTAAGACACATTGGTGTTGGCAGTGTTACAATAAATTTACTCTGCTATACGTGTATTATAAAAATGCTGCACTTTATTAAATAGCAAAGTTACCGCAAGTGCAACTACACATCCGGTAATTACACAGCCAACCCGCTCTAATGCAATTTGCCAGTTCCTGTGCTCACCTTCGGTAATAATGATAATGACCAAGGCAGCAATTGCTGTACGCAGTACATTGGTTAATTTAAGCAAAGTACCAGCCGCGATTGTAATCGCAACTCCCAGGCATAATAGTAAAAGTGATGGAGCTTGTATCGGATAGATCAGCAAAGCTACCGCACAACCAAGCGTATTGGCAATTATTCTATCGTAAGCGAGTTTATTGCTGCTGTCAGGAGAAATCGTAATAGCTACAGAAACGAGCGACCAGTAAAATGGGTACTGCGGGAATTGTTTATACAAAAAGTAACAGATAATTACTCCCAGTATGCATTTGGCAATGTATAATATTGTTGATAGTGTCAGTTGCTGCATTTCTATTTTTTTAACAGTTTAGCTAATATGCCAATACTTTGAATCAGTTCTTTCTCTGAAGATGAGGCAAAACCAAGCCTTGTTGCATTCGATTGTGGAGAATAGGCACGATGGGAATGTCCGTCTGCAAAATACAGATCTTTCTTTAAGGCTTTTTCTGCGAGATCAGATAAATTTATCTTTGCATCAAAGTTTGTCCACACTGCCATACCACCATCAGGAATTTCAAAATTTGTGTATTCTCCCAATTGTTCTTTCATTAAACTGCAAAACAAATCCCTTCGTTGTTTATAAACGCGTAACGACTTGCGAAGATGACGCTGAATAATTCCATTTTGTAGCAATTCTGCAATGCTATTCTCCAGCATAGTATCGCCCTGACGATCAATTATCCTTCGGAATTGTGATAAGTGACTGATCACATCTGCCGACCCAACCAGGTACCCTACGCGGAAAGCAGGTGATATAGCTTTTGTGAATGAGCCGCAATACAGTACCATTCCGGATTTATCTGCACTGGCCAATGGTAATAGCGGTTTGTTTTCGTAATGAAAATCATAATCATAATCGTCTTCAAAAATAATAAAGCCGTATTTTTCTGCGAGGCGTAGCAACTGTATCCTCCGGTCTGCACGCAACGCAACAGTAGTAGGATAATGATGATGGGAGGTAACATAGACCAGGCGGACCGTCTTTTTCTTACAGATCTTTTCCAGTTCATCTACCTGAATTCCGTATTCATCAACCGGAACTTGCATGATGATTGCGCCAGCTTGTATGAAACTTACCTCTGCTGTTGTCCAGCCCGTTTGTCCGGTAACGATATGGTCACCCTTGCTGATTAAACCACTACCTGCGAGGTATACACCCATCACCGTGCCGCGGGTAATCAGGATATTTCCGGGTGTAATATTCAGCCCTCTTGTTTCTGTCAGATATAGAGCTAGCTCTTCTCTAAGCCATAAAGAACCCTGAGGATCACCATATCCTAATTTAGCATACCTGTTGCCCAGCAAAAGCTGCGATCGGTAAGCTCTCGAAAGTTCTGCTAAGGGTGCTATCCTGGGGTCTGGAAATCCATCATCAAGATGAAAGGCAGACACGTTCGTATTTACTTCAAGATTGAGATGGGGCAGCGGGGCAAAAGTAAAACCGGCATTTTTCGCATAATCCACCTTTTGTTCTTTTGCCGTAAGATGCTGTGGTTTTACCTCCGGCAAATGCTGTGCTGCAAATGTCCCGCTCCCGGAATGGCTTTCCAGCCAGCCTTGTGCCAGTAATTCATCATAAGCACGAACCACTGTTTTACGGTGGATCTGCAGCGATTCTGACAGTTGCCTCGTACTGGGTAATTGTTGCCCTGCCCGCAAATCGCCGGCTCTGATCAGTAACATGATCTTGTTGGCTATTTGTACGTAAACAGGTTCAGCGGATGATCTGTCTACACCGAAATTAAGAAAGGAGGAATGCATAAAGCGGACTACTTAATTTGTAAGAATTGGATGATCTTGGTGATCCAATAAAGATACAACTTTGTAAAAAAGAATTATGAACCCGGTATGATATAAATAATCATTAAAGCACCGGGGAACGATGCTTTTTTAAATCATCAAAGGCTCCATTTAGGAATTATAAAATAATATACAGATGAAAACTACAAATATACCTGCACACCTTATTCCCAGCCGCTCAGCAAAGCGTGCCCATTTTGATCCGGAAACAATTTATCCTATTCTGGACGAAGCGGTTGTTTGCACCATCAGTTATGCGGCCGGGAATCAACCGTATTCTATTCCGACAGCGTTTGTAAGATATGAAGACAAGATCTATGTCCATGGTTCTGTTGGCAGTCATTTTATGCGTGAGTTAGAAAAAGGAATGCCTATTTGTATCACAGTAACTTTAATGGATGCAATAGTTATCGCTAAATCGGCATTCAGCCATTCTGTAAATTATCGCTCTGTTGTGATTTTTGGAAAGGCAGAAAAGATTGATAACGCCGAAGAGAAAATGAAAGCTTTTGAATGGCTCACTGATAAGTTTGTGCCCGGAAGCTGGGATTACCTGCGCCCGGTTACGGCTAGAGAAGTTCAAAAAACTACAGTATTGGCTTTTAAGCTGGATGAAGCATCTGCGAAAGTGCGTACAGGAATGCCTAATGACGAAGAAGAAGATAAGCCACTGCCTATCTGGTCGGGCATTATCCCTCTGGAAACTAAAAAGCTTGCTCCCATCGCCGATGAGTTAAGCCAGCTTATCCCTTTACCAGCACATCTAAGGTAGTTTATCCTCCCGCATATAATGAAAAAGCCCTGGTTAATGGCCAGGGCACTATAAAAAAATAATCTTTTATGACTGCTGTCAGTGTGATATCGCTGATAATAGTTATCCCGTTTTTGATCAGTACAATCATAACTGGATCCAGCGGATTAACGGACTAACTATTGTTATTATTTTTATTATTGTTGTTGTTGTTGCTGTTGCTGCTGGATCAGCTCAAGGTTTCTCCGGTAACTGTTCCCCTGAATTATTGGTGCATCAATAGGTTCCGGCTCCAGCTCTTCTACAGGATCATGCGTTTCCGTGGTCCCGTTATCATAGCTTACAATTACCTGAACAGTCAGCTTATGGTTTGATGGCCCCTTATAAACTCCCTTAACAGGCGAACAATCATTAAAACTCCTGCCAAAAGCAAGATTAACATAAGTTTCGTTAGCAATACAGTTATTCGTAGGGTCTAAGCCCAGCCATCCGTAAGAAGGGATATACGCTTCTACCCATGCATGTGTTGCACCTTCACCTCTCATCCCATTTTTGTTCGGGCAAATATATCCGCTTACATATTTAGCAGGGATATTGGCCATGCGCAGCATTTGGGCAAGTATATGCGCAAAATCCTGGCAAACGCCTGCTTTCAGCTGCCATATCTCGTCTAACTTAGTTTGAACAGTTGTAACACCTTGTATATAATTAAATGTTTCATACACATAAGTACAGAAACTCATAGCGGTTTGATAGGGAGTGCTTGTTTCCTTAATTACGTTGCCTGTGAATACTTTCAACTCCTGCAATCCCTCAAAAGCTTCCCATTTTAAATAATCTATATAAGGAACCTGGTAACGCAGGGATTGTAAATCTTCCCATTCCATTTTTCCAAACATGCTGTCTTCCGGCAATTCTTTAGCTACCGTATCAACTGTAAGCTCTGAATAAATTTCCAGTTCCCTATGGCGTTCGCTATAAGTGAAAAAACCTACCTGGTTACCATAATAATCAACAAATGTATCCACACGCGGATTTCCTGATATTTTCAGGGTATGCTTCAATACCTTTTGATATTCATCCTCTTTAGGATACAAGATGATATGGTTTACGCTGTCCTTAACCATCGACTCGTAAGTGTATTTTGTAATGTGTTTTATGTTGAATTCTGGCATTGTTTCAAGTTTAAGATAATGAAAAACAAGTTTGGTTAAAAGCATTACCGATACCATACAGCTCTGATTTGATCTCCGCAAGATAATGGTGCAGTTCATCTTGTGTTAATCCTTTTATCGAACTGTATTTTACCTTGCTCTGTAACCTTCCAATCAGGAATTCCAGGTCGCCCGGATTAATATGTCCGTCTATTTTTAAACGGTCAAAGTATTTAACCAGCTGGTTCAGCGAATAGATTACTGATCTTGGGAACACATTGTTCAGCACTACCTGTGTCAGTACATTTTCTGCTTCAAAACCTGTGCGATAAGTTTTAAGATACAATTCATAACCCCCAATAGACAGCAATAAATGTTTCCAGTAACTTGTGTTGGTCAGCAAATCGGGATTATGGTCTACAGAACCGAATTTGATATCCAGGATATTGACCGACTGGATACTGCGTTCCAGGTATTTACCGATCCGCATAAAACTGCTTCCTTCATTTCTTGCCATCGTGATTTCCGTGGTCCCGTAAAAAAGCATTCCCTGTTTAATCAGGATGTCCAGTACAGAAATCGGATCGTCCTTCTTTAGCATGTTGTTCAGCTTTGGATCTTTCACCGTATGGTAATATTCATTTAAACACTGCCATACATCCTTAGTGATGTGGTCCTGCACGCTTCTGGCATTTTCCCGCACCTGTGTGATGATATTGATAACGGAATTCGGGTTGTTTTTATCAGTAACCATATACTGCAATACCGCCCGGCTATTAAACTCATTCACATTTCCGCCATGGTCGGGCCCGCAAAAAATACGGATTACAGGGCTCCATGAAAAATCTGATACCGCATCCTGTGATGCCGCATAATTTATTTTAAGCATGCGCAGCATACCATCCGTTCTTTCTACATAACGGCTCATCCAATATAAACTCTCTGCAACTCTGCTTAGCATAATGATTCTGTTAATTTAATTAAGACAATACCCAAGTGTCTTTACTTCCGCCACCTTGTGAACTATTTACTACCAATGAACCCTCTTTTAGTGCAACCCTTGTTAATCCTCCGGGCACAATCGTAATCCCGTCTGGTCCGCATAAAGCAAATGGACGGAAATCTACTCTTCGCGGCTGCAGCACACCATGCATGTAACAGGGAGCAGAAGAAAGACTGATCGTTGGCTGTGCAATAAACTGCCTGGGATCTTTCATTACCTCAACTTTGTACGCATCAATTTCTTCCGGAGTTGCGGCATGTCCCATTAACATACCATATCCGCCGCTGCCATTTGTTTGTTTAATTACCATGTTGGTAATGTTCTCAAATACATGTGCTCTTTCATCCTTGTTGCCTAATTGATAGGTTGGTACGTTTTTTAACAGCGGCTCTTCATTCAGGTAATACTTAATCATATCTGGCACATATACATATACTGCTTTATCATCAGCTACGCCATTGCCTACAGCGTTCACAATAGTTACATTTCCTTTGCGGTAGGCATTCATTAAACCGGCAACACCCAACAGGCTGTTTGCATTAAATACCAGCGGATCAAGATATTCGTCGTCCACCCTGCGGTAAATCACATCCACCTGCTGCAATCCTCCGGTAGTTTTCATATATACTTTATGGTCCTCCACAATCAGGTCGGGACCTTCTACCAATTCTATACCCATCAGGCGGGCAAGTGTGGTATGTTCAAAATAGGCAGAATTAAAGCTGCCGGGACTAAGTAAAACAATCGTTGGATTATCTACCTGTCTTGGAGAGAGTGACCGTAAGTTGTTATATAATATATTGGGGTACTCTGTAACACTCCTTACTTTGCATTGCGGCAGCAGGTCGGGGAACAGACGTTTGGTGATTTCCCGGTTTTCCAGCATGTAACTCACACCAGAGGGAGTACGCACGTTATCTTCCAGGATATAATAAGTTCCATCGTTGTCCCGTATTAAATCTATCCCGGCAATATGTATATAAAGATCATGCGGAACTTTAACATTGCACATCTCCCTTAAAAAATGCGGGCAGGAATAGATAATGTCTATAGGAACAATTCCATCCTTAATAATGAACTGGTCACTATATACATCTTTCAGGAACAGGTTTAGCGCCGTTACCCGCTGTTTGATCCCTTTTTCAATAAATTCCCATTCTTCTGAAGTGATAATCCGGGGGATAATATCAAAAGGGAATATCTTTTCTACACCCTCGCCGCTATTGTAAACGGTAAAGGTGATCCCCTGCGACATAAACAGAACTTTCGAGAGCTCTTCTTTTTTGTTCAATTCATCTGTTGATTCCTGGTCCAGGTAATCCATGACAGTTTTGTATTCGCTTCTTACCTGTTTTGATTGATCAAACATCTCATCCCAGGTATTTTTCGGAAGATCATAAGATTCTGTGTGCCTATTTTTAATCATTTTAAACAGATAATGTAATTGTTATTTGAAATATATGAAAATACTAGAGTATTGTGTGATTTAATTATTAATTTATGAATAAATGAATGTTAAAACATATTACTATTAAGATTATTGGCTAATAATTATGATTATGTAAATAAAATAAAACAATTGTTGACCTTGATTGATATATTTAGACCTTAATATTTATTAAACGCGTTGCGATGACATATTGTTTAGGGATAAAAGTGAAAGATGGGCTGGTGGCAATAGCAGATACCAGGGTTACTTCGGGGACGGATACCACGGAGAAAAAGAAAATATATTTATATCAGAAAGATAAGTCCTCTTTGTTTATCATGACCAGCGGTCTTCGCTCTGTACGTGATAAAGCAGTGTTATATTTTAAAGAACTGCTGGACGAAGGGGTGGAGTACAACAAATTATATAAGGCAGTGAATGATTTTGGTGCGCAGGTTAAACGCGTAGCAAAGGAAGACAGGGAAGCGCTGGAACAAGCGGGGTTCAGGTTTAATTTAAATACCATTATCGGCGGTCAATTAAAGGATGATGAAGAGCACAAGCTTTTTTTATTATATCCGGAAGGCAATTGGGTGGAGCTGGGGGGTGGTGCGCCCTATGTGATTGTCGGGAATGCAGGGCATGGTAAGGCGATATTAAACCGGACACTGACCAATGAATCGAGTATGCATCTGGCTTTAAAAGCCGGGTTTTTATCTTTTGATTCTACCCGCGCAAGTGCCAACGATGTGGATTTCCCTATCGATGTAGTATTGTACCGAAATAATAGTTTTGGTATGGTTCAACACCGGTATACAAAAAAAGATCTGGAAAGTATTTCAGAGCAATGGGCAGAAGAATTAAAAACAGCACTGGCAAGAATTCCAAACGATTGGATGGATGCTGCTTTTGATGATCTATCTAAGCCTGATGAAGACGCTAAAACATAACTAACGCAAATGAAATTTGAAGTATCTTCTAAAATAGTTTATCAGGCCCTGGCGCCCTCTACCATTATCTTAAATATACAGCCTTTTAAGGGTGGCGGGCAAGTGGTTACTGATGAAAATTTTGCTGTATCCCCGGAACTTAAAATGACTGAGATGGATGCAGTTGCCGGCGAAAAAAGATTCCGGGTGATTGAAGTTCCGGAGCCCGGGTACGTTTCTATAGATTATAAGGCTGTAGTAGAAAACACACTGAATGTGATCCCGGCTAACCAGCTCGATGATGTATTGATCAGTTTGATGCCTGCTGCGGTTTTACCATATTTAAATCCCAGCCGCTACTGCCAGTCAGACAAACTCTATAAGTTCGCCTTTAATAAATTCGGGGCTATTGAAAATGCTTTTCAGAAGGTAATGGCTATTCGCGACTGGATTTATAAAAATGTAGAGTATGGCGGGTATACGACTCCTCAAACTTCTGCCTATGATACCATTACTGAGCAAATAGGGGTTTGCCGCGATTTTGCACATTTGGGGATTGCATTGTGCAGGGCGCTGACCATACCGGCAAGGTATTTTACAGGTTATGCGTACCAGCTTCAGCCACCTGATTTTCATGCCTGTTTCGAAGCGTACGTCGGCGGCTACTGGGTTATTGTAGATGCGACCAAATTGGTGCCGATTAACGGGTTGATCAAAATAGCTTCGGGTGTAGATGCTACGGACACTGCTTTTGCAAGTATTTTCGGGAACCTCCAGTTTCAGCGAATGGAAGTAAATGCCATTTCTCTAAGTCCCGAGTTCCAGTACTTCGACTCTAATAATGCCTTGCAAGGATATTCGTATGTTTAAAATCTGTCATGATTAGTGTTTAGTGCAAACTGATTTTATTTACCTATGTTAGTCGTTTATAAAATCTACAAACATAATCAATGCCGTTAAATTTGTTTTCTCCGCCTTCTTCGATTCTCGATAATGACTTTTATAAGTTTACCATGCAGCAGGGCATTATCAACTTGTTTCCAGAAGCAAAAGTACGTTACCAGTTTATCAATCGTGGGGAGCACTCCTTCCCCGAAGGATTTGGAAAGGTGCTTCGTGAAAAAATAGACGCGCTCGCGCAGTTAAAGCTTAGCCGCGAAGAGAAGCATTTTGTACAGGTTACCTGTCCGTATTTAAATCCGGTATATCTTGACTTTTTAGAGGGATACCGTTTTAATCCGTCAGAAGTACATATTGAACAGGAGGGCGACCAGTTACAGGTGCATATCGAGGGCTTATGGTACCGCACTGTTTTATGGGAGGTACCGGTAATGTCTATCATATGTGAATTGTTTTACCTGCTTACTGACGCTCAGCGGATCAGTGATGACGAGGTGCTGCAGAATACAAGGGCAAAAATTGAACAATACAGGGAATTGGGCGTTACCGTTGCGGAATTTGGTACCCGCAGGCGTTATTCTTACGCTGTACACCGTCGGGTAATGCAAGCGCTTACACAGTATGGGAAAGGAAGTTTTATCGGGACAAGCAATGTTCATCTGGCTATGCTGTACCAGGTTAAGCCGATTGGGACACATGCACACGAGTGGTTTATGTTCCATGCGGCCAGGTATGGTTTTAAAATGGCAAATGCTGTCGGATTAGAAAATTGGGTAAGGACCTATCGCGGTGATCTGGGCATTGCATTATCAGACACTTATACCAATGATATATTTTTGAAGCAATTTGATAAGATGTTTTCCAAATTGTTTGATGGGGTGAGGCATGATAGCGGCGATCCGCTGGTGTTCGCAGATAAGTTTATCAGCCATTACCAATCGATGGGAATTGACCCGAAAAGCAAAACTATTATCTTTTCGGATGCACTCAATTATGATAAGGTAGCACGGATCACTGCATATTGCCGTGATAAAATTGGAATGTCTTTTGGTATTGGAACAAGCCTGACGAACGATGCCGGGCCGGCTCCAATGAATATTGTGATTAAAATGACAGAGGCGCAGCCACAGCATGACGAATGGGTTGGCGTTGTTAAATTGTCTGACGAAAATGGAAAGCATACCGGTACAGAAAAAATGATCGGCCTCGCAAAAACCATCCTTGGCATTACCTGATTAATGCATGCTCCCGAGACTGAATGTGCTTACGCAGGTCCCAAAGCCAATGATCAATACCAGTACGCCGCTTAGAAACCAGACAGCCCTTTTTGAAGCTATGGCAAGCACTGTGCAGATAACAAACTGGAAGCCTGCAATTCCCAGGGCAGCAACTCCTCCGTCACCGCCCGTAGATAACGCAATGAGCGTATAAATGGCGAAGGCCAGTAAATTACCTCCCAGGATCTTATAGCCTTCAATGGGTTTTTCTCCTGAACTGTCCATATCCGGATCACTGGTGATTTTCTTTTTGCCCGTCGGGTTATCTGTCCCTACGGGTTTGTCTTCATTTTCTGTCGTCATACCTGGATTTCATTTCTTAAAGTTTCTAAATAAGCTGCTTTATCATCCCTGTAAAAAAGGTTCATTGTTTCAAATGGAATGATTTTCATGTCTTTGTTTACGATATGCACACATGATTTTTTAATGGCGCGGACGTCAAAATTCTGTGCGTCGATGAAGTTCATGATAATAATTCTGAACAGGTTATCATAACCCAGTCCGGGAGCATCTATGTCGGGCAAACAACACATAATAGATTTTAGATGTTCTTTTGCTTTATCTACAGAATTCCCTGTGCTGAACATATGGAGCAGGTGCATTTTAAGCTGCTCATCCTGTTCGTAGATAATTGTGTTCTTGGAATTATCCAGCAAATCGTCCGGGTTAATCATCCTTGTCAGCGGAAACACCTTGCCGCCTAGTTTTAAAGCATAACCCATTACCAGTGCATCCGGGTTACAGGGTACGGGTAGCAAGTCCTGCGGGGTAAATATATCAGTTTGCTCCAGGATGGCCGCCCGTACTTCGGTTAGTGTATACCGATCTGTTGCGGGGTTAAAGTTTTCCAGTCTTCCAGCTTGCTGAGTAGGTTGAAAAGTAACGCCCCTGATGCAGGGCTGTTTTAATGCGTATTCTATTATTTTGCCTATTTCATGGGTGTTTAATCCTTTTTGCAGCGTAACAACAAGGGTGGTCGACAGGTTATATTTATTCAGATTTTCTATTGCCTTTATCCGTACTTCCCGCAGATCTTCACCTCTGAGTTGTTCCAATACCTCTTTCTCGAAAGAATCAAACTGAAGGTAGATTTCGAAATCGGGCATATAAGACGCCAGTCGTTTTACAAACTGTTCATCCTTTGCAATGCGGATCCCATTTGTGTTGAGCATCAGGTGTTTAATTGGTTTTTTCTTCGCAATGTCAAGTATGTCGAAAAACCTTGGGTGTACAGTAGGTTCGCCGCCGCTGATCTGTACCACATCCGGCTCACCTTCGTTTTCAACAATTACATCCAGCATTTGCTCGATTTCTTCGACAGTTCTGTGTCTGCCGTAATGCGGCGATGACATCGCATAACAAGTAGGGCAGGCCAGGTTACAGCGATCAGTTATTTCTATAACGGTGAGGCAGGAATGCTGTTCATGGTCGGCGCATAATCCACAATCGTACGGGCAGCCAAAATGTGTAGCAGCATTAAACTTAAGCGGCATTTCGCTCCGTTTGGCATAATTCCGGCAATTTTTATAATACTCGATATCCGTGGCAATCAATACTTTTTCGAAGCCGTGGTGCCGGCAGTTTTTTAACATGTAGACATTACTATCCTCAAACACAATCTTGGCATCAACACGCCTTAAGCAAGTTGAGCAGATACTAATGGTAAAATCATAATAGATATACGGACGTTCAGGCATATGCTTTAAAAGTTTTAGAAGGGTATAAAAACACTTTGTAATAGTAAACCAGGCCGGTAATTGCTGTTAGTTGCAGAACAGACAGGCCAAAACTGAAAACATAGGCTGGTTTGATAAATTCAATAAACAGCCGGAAAATGAGATAGCTTACCATGAATAATTTAAACCTTGCACCATTTGAGAATTGTTTTTTCTTCTCTATCAGATGTAATGAAACCCATAATGTTATCCAGAATAATATCTCATATAAATTTGTAGGGTGCCTGGAGATGCCATCTCCGAAATCAATACCCCAGGGCAGGCTGGTCTGTATGCCG